>SDGW01000002.1_pt1 | contig 103458 bp, 143 predicted proteins | sample 2873831 | NCBI WGS metagenome assembly SDGW01 (sample SAMN08132700, study PRJNA421101) | hypersaline lake metagenome | isolation source: celular fraction 0.22 microns magnesium sulfate-rich crust from ephemeral... | place: Spain: Penahueca Lagoon, Toledo | collected 2011-07 | reverse complement strand
GTGCTCGACTTCGAAGTCCACATCATGCCCTTCCGTGATCCGTTCGACGTGTGTTCTCACGTACTCCCCTGAGAGATCATTTGAGATAGCAACAGTAATCCGATCACGCTTTGTGGCGACGATATACAGTTGGTCTTCCAGTGCGGTCGCCAGACGTGCGGCTGTTGGTTGATCCGATTCGGAGGACATGGTTCGTGGCTTCCACTTTGGGGGGTCTGCACTTATATATTGGGTCGACTGTCAGAGGCCCCATTCATTATTTCCCCCGCCGACTTGGGGTCTTAGCTTCGCGAATTTTCCCGTTGTCGCGGACGAGGTCTTCGCAGTACGGGCAAGCACGGGGTTCCTCGACGTCTGCGGGCGTGAAGACGCGTACGTAGTGTGCTGTCACAAAGCCCCCGCAATTCTGGCACTCGGGCATAAGTATACCACTTCCCCCAGTATAATCAAATTTTCTGTATTTCTTACTATCCAAAGGGTACGTGTTAGGAAATTGGCCGAGTCCACAGGGGGTCCGTCCCAGCACTAGAGAACGCAGAACATACTACGAGGAGTACAGCCTGTCAGGGGAGTCATCGTCGGTGTTGAGGCTGCGGTTTGAGGAGTATTGCTCTTCGAATTCCTCGAAGCGCTGCAGGACGTCGTCGGTTACACTGCTGTCTATCTCGTTCAGCGCCCGTTCAAAGTGGTCGCGGGTCACGAGTGCCGGAGAAGTTCTCTCATCCCCGTCGGCGTGGTTTCGTCGCTGAACCTCCTCGCGGAGCGCGGTCATCGAAGCTTCCCTGCAAATGGCTTCGATATCCGCCCCGACGTAGCCATCTGTTTGCTCGACCAGCCAGTCGATGTCGACGTTATCTGCCACGGGTTTATTTTCCGCATGCACACGGAAAATTTCACGCCGCGCTTCGCGGTCGGGGACCGACACGCAGATACGGCGGTCAAATCGGCCGGGGCGCAGGAGCGCGTCGTCCAGTATATCTGGACGGTTGGTAGTCGCAATAACGACCACGTCTTCAAGTTCTTCAAGTCCATCGAGTTCCGTCAGGAGTTGCGAGACGACGCGGTCGGTGACCGCAGAGCCGCCACCAGAGTCGCCGTTGCGGTTGGTGGCGATAGCGTCGATTTCATCGAAGAAGATGATCGTCGGCGCGTTCTCACGGGCTTTGCTGAATACCTCGCGAATCCCCTCTTCAGATTCGCCAACCCACTTGGAGAGCAGTTCGGGCCCCTTGAGCGAAATGAAATTGCTGTTGCTCTCATTGGCGACCGCTTTGGCGAGCAGCGTCTTCCCAGTCCCCGGCGGCCCGTACATCAGGATGCCTTTGGCCGCTTCAACATCGTAATCCTCGAAGAGGTCGGGGTATTCGAGTGGCCATTCGATAGTCTCTTGGAGGGCGGTCTTCGTTTCGTCGAGTCCGCCGACATCGTCCCATTCGACATCGGGCACCTCCACGAACACCTCGCGGAGTGCGGATGGTTCAACATCCTTGAGCGCCTCTTTGAAATCGCCGCGTGTCACGCTGATCGACTCGACGATGTGGGTCGGAATATCCACCGTCTCCTGCTCGAGATTGAGATCGTCAATAACCCTGTCGAGAGCGTTCATGGCGGCCTCTTTAGTGAGTGTTCTAAAGTCGGCCCCGACGAAGCCGTGCGTGTTGTCGGCGAGATTCCCGAGATCAACGTTCTCTCCGAGCGGCATCTCCCGCGTGTGTACCTGCAGAACTTGTTTTCGTTCATCGCGGTCTGGCACACCGATTTCAACCTCGCGGTCGAATCGACCACCGCGTCGCAGTGCCGGGTCGATAGCATCGGCGCGGTTCGTTGCGGCGAGCACTGTCACGTCGCCGCGGTTCCCCAGCCCATCCATCAGGTCCAACAGTTGGGCGACGACCCGTTTTTCGACGTTGCCCCGCGTGTCGTTGCGGTCTGGCGCGATGGAGTCGATTTCGTCGATGAAGATGATGGCCGGGCTATTCTCTTCCGCAGTCTCGAAGAGTGCTCGAAGATTTTCCTCGGAGTCCCCGTAGTGTTTGGACATGATCTCGGGACCCGAAATTTTCTCGAAATGGGCGTCCACTTCGTTCGCAACCGCTTCTGCGAGGAGCGTCTTCCCCGTCCCCGGTGGCCCGTGAAGCAGAACCCCTGTCGGCGGCTCGACCCCGATTTGCTTGAAGAGTTCGGGGTGTTCCATGGGAATCTCTGTCATTTCCCGCACTTGGCGGATCTCCTCATTGAGGCCCCCGATATCCTCGTAGGTTACATTCGGGTGCGTTGGTTCACCGTCCGTCTCGCTGTCTTCATCGCTTCCGAGGTCTTCGATGGGGGTATCACTGACGTTCACCGTTGTTGAATCAGTAACCACTACCTGTTCGGCGGGTTGAGCGGAGATAATTTTCATCGAGTACGACTGATTTCCCGCCCCCAACACGCCGACACTGAATGAAATAGTCTCTCCTTGACTTACTGCCTGTCCCTTGAGCTTCGAGCGGATGTGGGACTCGAGTTCGCCGCGGATATCGAGATCCCGGGGCAGAGAGATGGTGATCGATTCAGCGGGAGCGACGTCGGCTGTTTCGACAGTCACCGTTTCGTCGATACCCGCCTTGGCCGCTTGCCGTAGCTGTCCGTCGATACGGACGATGCCGCGAGCATCCTCTTGATAGCCCGTCCAGACACGGGCAACGGTCTGAGCATCACCGTTCTTGATACGCACGTAATCACCGTCCTCAACCCCGAGATCAGCCATATCTTCTTCATCAATTGCGGCGAGTCCCCGTCCGGCATCCTTCTGCTTGAGTGGTTTGACAGTTAGTTTCATAGGTATCATCCACGAGCGGATTGCGATTGGGTTTCGTGATCTGTCTGGATGATAGGATGTAGAGATATATAAAATCCCCCTCTGTTGTTCACCAAACTGAACAGTATCCCTGCATTTACTGTATGGGTGGTATTCCCCCGACACACAACCTCAATAGGAACCCCATTCCGTAAGTTCACCATCTTCAGATGGGTGATGAAGAGCGCCACGGGTCATCCGACCCGTTGTCATTCACTCGAGCAGTCCATAGGGGTCATCAATCGGCTCTCCTGCGTACTGATCGATGCGAGCAAGGATCTGGTTCTCAGGTACGTGTGCATGTACGCCTGATTTTTGTCGGATCTTGTACGTTGTCTCAGCTCGGATTGGCTTCCCGCCAAACGTGTCGTCGTAATCTGGGGTCTCGACAATTACTCCCGGACGACGGAGCATGCCCTCAGAATCGAGGTCCTCTTCGGAAACAGTCTGACCCGGACTCAATTGAAACACGACCGTTTCTCCTTCACTGTATCCCGTGGACGAATCCTCACTCATGGCATGGCGAACATACGGAGTTCGCCCATATTACTATTTTGTTGGAGTGCTGAGGCTTCTCCTATTGCGCACCTCTGGGCCTGCGGGCTATTCCTATATTCTTCAACACCATATTATATTGTATGAATGGTGGATCTCGAAGACGCTTTCTCGCGTCAACCGCCACTCTCGCGACCACACAGTGTATCATAGGGGCTAACAGTGGGACCGCGCAATCAGGCCAAGAGTACGACGTGATCAGGGTTGGGGCTGGGGAGACGTTCACAAAGCATCTCAGTGAAGGGGAAACATGGGGAAACAAACTGATTGATATCACTGCCTCGGGGGCAGATTACGATATCCATACGCAGGGGAATAGTTGTACAATCCGGAATATCGGCGTTCGAGGTGTGTGGGATAGCCATGATGACTCGCCATTTATCGCATACACAACCGATCCTAATGGCGAGGTGCTTGTCGAGAATATTTATCTCGCCGATGGTTCGACAGCAACAAGCTATCCGAATGGAAATTCTGGCGTGTTTGTCCCCCCGTCGCATGCTGGAACAGTTATAATCAGGAATCTCCACTATGCCGACAATCCTAGTAATGGGGTGTATGGATCGCCCCCGGGCAACCCATCAGAACATCCCAATCCCGGCAATCGTGGAGACGTAATAATTGAGGACTCGTATTCGCGAAACCACGCGTCGTCCGGATTCCGTGTTGGAACGGATGGTTCCCGTGTGGAAAATTGTGTAGCGGTCGATGGAAACCGTGGAGGATGGGGATACTTTGCTGATCCAGAGTTCATTGACTGTGACTTCTCGGGGAACGTCGCCGACATCGAGGCTGGAAATGGTGCATGGAGCAACCGTGGCACTGTAACAGTGACGAACTGTCGATACGAAACTACGCGTGAAAACGGGGGAACGATCAGTGGGTCGTCTGTAGGGGCTCCGCAACGGACTCAACCCGAGGAAGTCTCTGGTGTCCCCCTCACTCCTGAAGAAGCAGCCAGCGGAAAGTCATCTGGTACCAACGAAACCAGCGGAACTGATAACGGAACCTCACCAGATGATGACGGGGATGATACTGAGTCGAGAGATGAGGGCAAGAACGATGAATCCAGTTCTGATGGTGAGGTACACCCCGGGGCTCCGCTCGACGACAACGAGAGCGTCATTACGTTCTCTGGAACTCACCTCACTAGCGGGAGTCCCCAGACAACAGACTACATCCTTGCCGTCAGCGATGAACTCACTCCGTCCACGCATAATAACGCCTCTGTCGACGACGACGATCTCCCACTCCAAGATGGGAACAGTCGTGTTGACGGCGCTGTAGCGAACTGGAAAGACGCATACGTATTCAGGGGAGAAATCACAGAGTTGACCGTCGATGGCCCCGCAAAAGTGTTCCTAAACGGCGACGAAATTGATCCAACCAAGTATGGAAATACTAACGGGTCGGATGACGTGAACGGAGACAACGGTACCGAGCGACCGCAAAACGATGGAACTAGAGATAACGACAATTCAGAAACAGACGATTCACCGCGGGAAACCCCCAGCGTCGGAGATGCCCGCGCGTTTGAGGATGAGGGAATGGAAGAGTTCCTCAAGCCCATCTTCGACGAGTTGGGACTGAATAACCTGTTCAAATCACTATTTGACTGACTCGCAGATCTGCCCCGTATCCTATATTCTTCCAATCCGTAATATTATTCATGCACACCTCTCGGCGGCGATTCCTCACGTCAACCGCGATATTCTCGACGGGCGCGATGTTAGGGGGGACAACGGCGGTCACAGGTGCAGAATACGAGAGGATTACGGTTGGAGCGGGGGAGACATTTGAAAAACGGTTGAACGACAGAGAGACATGGGAGAACAAGCTTATCGACATCACCGCTCAGAACGCCGAAGCGGAGATCTATGCACTGGCAAACGATTTCACACTCCGCAATATCGGGTTTAAGGGTCGATGGGACACAACACGGCGTGGTCATTTTATCATCGCCCAATGTACGGATGCAAACGCAACGGGTGTAATCGATAATATTTATATTGGGGATGGCGCGGCATCGACGGAGTATCCCAATAGCCCGAACGGGATTTTTGTCGGGAGTCAACACGCCGGAACGCTCAAAATCAATAACCTTCACGTGCAGCATGTCGCTGACAACGCCGTGTATGGGTCAGGCCCGGGGAACGGTCCCGAACATCCAAATCCCGGAGGAGGGGGTGATGTTATTATCACGAACTCATATGCACGTGATCTGCAACCCGCGGCGTTCCGTGTCGGGACGGATGGCTCCCGTGTAGAGAATTGTGTCGCAGTCAACGCGCATCGCGGCGGTTGGGCATACTATAATAATCCAACTTATGTTGACTGTGATTTCTCTGATTGCCAAATCGCCGATATCTATGGGGGAAATGGATCATGGGAAACCGACGGAACTGCAACAGTCAAAAACTGCCGCTATGACACCAGTGGCGGGAACATCGACGGCTCCTCGGCTGGCGCGCCACAGCGAACCAAACCAGAGGAGGTAGAGGGCGTCCCACTGACCGCTGAAGAAGCCGCATCTGGAGGAAGTAGCGGCGGAGATAACGGCGGCGGTAGTCGGGATGAGATCGATGACAGTGGGAACGGTATTGTAGACACCACGGAGTTATTGACCGCCGAAACGTTCGCGCACAACGAGTTGACGACCCACTACGAGGGCGAGACAGGTCACTTTGCAATCGACACTACAGGAGGAGCATGATACATGTCACAAGAGAATACATCAACCGAGTACGATACGATCACTGTAGGTCCGAATGAGACGTTCACAAAGTCCATTAGCAGCGGTGAGGCATGGGAAAACAAGATAATCGATATCTCAGCGAGCGGGGCCGGATACTCGATAGATGCCGAGGGTTCCGACTGGACGATACGGAATATCGGTGTTCGCGGACTCTGGGATTCTGACCGAATTTCAAGCCCGTTTACCGTGAAAGTTCCTGATTCGTCGGGATCGGCCGTCATTGAGAACGTCTATTTGCCGGGCGCAGAGGACTACCAGATGGGCGATCCGACAGGGATATACGTATTCCCAGAGCACGCGGGGACACTCGACATTCGGAACGTCTATATCGCTCAGTTCGGGGATAACGGGATATATGGGTCTCCGCCCGGCAATCCAGAGTCGCACCCAGTCCCGGGTAACCATGGGGCTGTTAACATCTCCGATTCGTTTGTGCGAGACTGCCGCGTGAACGTACGCGTGGGAACGGACAGTTCTGTCGTCGAAAATGTCGTCTCGGTGAACCCAGTCGGCGGAAAAGCGGCGTTCCGAGACTACTATGGGCGTGGGGTCACCTTCCGAGACTGCGACGCTTATGCACCCGACGCGCAGTGTTTCAAATCAGGGAGTTCGTCATGGAATGGCGACAGAAATGTCGTGTGTGGGGCCGGTCCGACATATGAGAATTGTCGTGCAGAGGGCGGATCGATACTTACTGGCCCGTGTCCACACAACGGCTCGCCAAGCTCGGGACCCCGGACAGATCCACCGAACACTGTTCCTCGTTCTGCGGAGGAGGCGGCACGTGGGACGTCTGGATCTTCAGATCAAGATGCATCCCCTCCTGAAAGCGACGACGGACCATACCTCCACAATGCTGGCGGCGACAGCGAGAGTTCTCTGATTGCGCGTACTGATCGACGTGTAGAAGAGGGGAAGACGTATGAAATCGAGTTCGAACTTGGGTCGGGCGCTGCCCCCGACTTCGGAATCGCGTTTGGCGCGAAAACAAGCACGTGGAGTCAATACTCAGGGTATCTCCTGTTCTTTGGAAGCGACGAAACCCGTATTGACCGCTGGGATAATGGCAGTCAGGCTGATGCTGTCTCCACAGCCGCCTGTCCGACGGGGGAACGTCTCACTGCCGAGATTGATTATCGCGATAGTGGTGAGGCTCTCGTTGCAACAGTCTCTGGTGCATCAGATGAGAAATACGCATCGCTGACGCTGGACGATACAACATACGATTATGGCTATCCCGGGTTCTATCAGTACAACAATGAGACGTTCCGCGTGTATTCCTACGCTGATGCAGATGCGTCCACTGATTCACCAGATGATGGTAAAGAGAACGGCGATACTACTGACGGTGGGGTCCATCCCGGGACCCCGCTCGCCGACGATGAAAGTGTGATCACGATCTCTGGCACCCACCTCGACGGCGAGGATGTTCAAAAAACCTCATATGTGCTCGAAGTTACCGACAGCCTCGTTCCATCAACCCATAATAATGCGACTGTGGATGATAATCTCGACTGGAGCAAGGGAAATACCCGCGTTGAGCATAACGTAGACGACTGGAAAGACGCATACGTATACACGGGGGAGATCACTACCCTGACCGTCGATGGCCCCGCGAAAGTCTTCCTGAACGGGGATGAAATCGATCCCAGTAACTACGGCAGTACTGGCGGCGGCTCGGACGATTCGGGCGATGGCAACAGTAGCGCTCCTCCACAAGACGATGGCTCTGGAACTGACGATACACCATCGGATGGCGGGCAGCGTCCTGACTTCGACGACGAGTGGGTTGAGAACTTCATCGATTCTCTCTTCGATGACGACGATCTCTTTAATACTATTTTTGATTCTCTATTTAATTAATATACATATATCGGTACTATATCCTATATTCTTTGATTCCATATAGTACTAGTAGCATGAACGAAGCAACACGCCGTCGATTCCTTGCGTCAACCGCGGCAGTGTCCACGGGAGCACTGCTCGGCGGGACACAGACCGCGGCAGCGGCTGACTACGAGAAAATCACCGTTGGGGCAGGGGAGACATTTACAAAGCAGCTGAGTGATGGGGAGACATGGGAGAACAAGCTCATCGATATCACCGCCGATGGGGCAAGTTATAGCATTCGGGCCCACGCCAATAACTGGACAATTCGGAATATTGGCTTCCGCGGGCAACTAGACAAACAGGCGAAACCAGATAGCCAAATCTTCACGCTAAAAGTCCCGAGCGCAGATGCAACAGGCGTCCTCGAAAATATTTACCACGAGGGCACGACATACTCTCGGAGCTATAACACGCAACCGTCTGGATTCTACGTCTTCCCAGACCATGCCGGAGATATTGAAGCCCGTGGGCTGCATCTCACGAATTTCCCGAGCCACGCGCTTTATGGAAGCGCCCCCGGCAATCCGCCAAGCCATTCGTGGCAGGAAGGCGGTGGTGGGACGGTTCGGGTCCACGATTCGTATACTGCCGACATGGAGAACTCGGGATGGCGACTGGGAACAACTGGCTCATATATCGAAAACTGTGTGTCGTTCCGCACGTCACGTGGCCTGTGGGCGTATTATGAAGATATCGAGGCGCGCGACTGCGATCTCGGTGAGAACAACAGGGACATCGTTGTCGGTTCGGGGAGCTATTCAAAGAGCGCGACAGTCACCGTCGAAAATACCCGCTACGAGACAACCTCCACTCCCAACGGCTCAATCTCTGGCTCGTCGGCTGGCACGCCACAGGAACGGGTGCCAGACGCGTGTCCAACATCCCCTAAAGAGGCCGCGAGCGGTGCATCTGGGAGCAATAATACCGGCGACGGGGATACGCCGTCGGACGGTAACGGCAGCAATGACTCGGGATACGACGGTGATGTCCATCCCGGGAACACGCTAGCCGATAATGAGAACGCACTCGTTTTCTCTGGTACCCACCTCAGTGAGGATAACGTCCAACAATCACAGTACAAGTTAGCTGTTAGCGAGAGCCTCGTCCCATCGCGCCGCAGCAACGCGACGGTTGACGAGAATCTCGAATTCTCCGAGGGAGACACCAGCTATCAAGGCACCGTGACGGACTGGAAAGACGCGTGGGTCTATACGGGGGAGATTACGGAGTTGACGGTAGATGGCCCCGCGAAAGTGTTCCTGAACGGGAGCGAAATTGATCCCAGTAACTACGGCAGTACTGGCGGCGGATCGGACGATTCGGGCGATGGCAACAGTAGCGCTCCTCCACAAGACGATGGCTCTGGAAATGCCGAGACGCCGCGGGATGGCGACCAACGTTCCGACTTCGACGACGAGTGGGTTGAGAACTTCCTCGATTCCCTCTTCGACGACGGAAGCCCATTTGATACTATTATCGATACACTATTTAATTAAAGCGCATACATTAAGCCTACATCTTATATCTTTTAGTTCTGTATAGTACTAGCGGTATGAATGAGGCATCACGTCGGCGCTTTCTTGCGTCAACCGCGGCAGTGTCCACAGGAGCACTGCTCGGCGGGACACAAGTCGCAGCGGGAGCCGACTATGAGACGATTGCCGTTGGAGCGGGGGAGACGTTTACGAAACGACTCGGTGATGGAGAAACATGGGAGAACAAACTCATCGACGTGTCGGCAAGCGGGGCTGCATACGATATTCGGGCGGTCGGCGATAACTGGGCGATCCGTAATATCGGGGTCCGCGGCCCAATGGATGTGCAAGGGGGGCAAGATACCGACTTCATTGTCCGTGTTAATAGCCCTGATGCGACGGGAGTGATTGAAAATATCTACCTCGGGTACGAAACGACGTTTACCCGAAGTGATTCGACAAGCCCGATGGGATTGTTCGTTCACGCGTACCACGAGGGTGATCTTGAGGTCCGTAATTTCTATTGTCGCGATATGCCGAGCCATGCAATCTACGGGAGTGGTCCCGGTAATCCAGATAGTCATCCAAATCCCGGCGGACAAGGAACAGTTCGTATTCACGATTCGTATGCGGCCGATCTCGAGAATTCGGGCTGGAGAATTGGTACGCCCGGATCGTATGTTGAGAATAGTGTGTGCTTCCGCGCTGTGCGGGGGATTTGGGCGTATTATGACGGAGCCGAGGCTCGCGGATGCGATCTCGGAGAGAATAACACGGACATCGTAGTCGGAAATGGCTCGTGGGATGGATCGGGTGATCTGACTGTTGAGAATACTCGGTTTAGCACCTCCAGAGAAGTCGACACGGGTAATTTAGTCGGCTCGTCGGCTGGCACGCCACAGGAACGGGTGCCAGACGCGTGTCCAACATCCCCTGAAGAGGCCGCGAGTGGTGCTTCTGGGGGCGATGATACTGGTGGGGGCGGTACACCCTCGGACGGCGATGGCAGCAGTGACTCGGGATACGACGGTGAGATCCATCCCGGTGCGCCGCTTGACGATGATGAGAACGCGCTCGTTTTCTCTGGCACCCACCTTGACAGTGAAGATCCCCAGATCTCAGAGTACACACTCGCGGTCAGTGAACAGCTCCTTCCATCACGATACAATAACGCAACCGTCGATGATGACTTCCAGATCTCCGAGGGAGGTACCCGCGTTGACGGTTCCGTGGCAAACTGGAAGGACGCATACGTGTTCACGGGCGAAATCACTACACTGACTGTCGATGGCCCCGCGAAAGTCTTCCTCAACGGTGAGGAGATTGATCCAAGTAAATATGGCGTTAGTGATGGGGAATCGGATGATTCGCAGGGAGACACTGGCACCGGGGAGTCACCAGACGATGGAACTGGAAACGACGATACGGGGTCAGACCACCCGTCAGGCGGCGATGAACGACCCGGGGAAAGCCCCACAGAAGACCCCGAGTTCGGTGGCGACTGGATTGAGGAGTTCCTCAATTCGCTCTTCGGTGATGAGGGTACAAACGATATATTTGGCTCGATGTTCGACTGAGACGTGACCTCCTCCTCGCCGTGAACGGCGGGATTCTCTCCTTGCAGAAAGATAGCCCCATTTCCTATACACTTTCGTTCCGTGTTGTATTACTATTATGAACGAGCCATCAAGGCGGCGATTCCTCGCTTCGACCACAGCGGTCTCTACAGGACTGGTGTTGAGTGGAACAGAATCGGTCACTGGAGCGGACTATGAATTGATTACGGTTGAGGCAGGAGAGACGTTTTCAACGGAAGTGGGCAGTGGAGAAACATGGGAAAACAAACTTATCGATATTACTGCTGATGGGGCTGGCTATCAAATCACGGCGTCTGGAGATGACTGGGAAATTCGGAATATCGGCGTACGTGGGCAATGGGATCATGATCCCGGAAGTCAAGTGATCGTTGTCGAGGTGGACAGTGAGGGGGCGACAGGGCTTATCGAAAATCTCTATCTTGGCGACGGTACCACATCGGGAGCAGGCGATCCCGGCGGAATGTATGTCCACAACGACCACCGCGGGACGATCACGATACGTAGTTGTAACATCCAAGGCTTCCCCGATAACGGCATTTACGCATCCGGTCCCGGCCTTGATGACCGTGGCAACGGTGGCGTCGTCCAGATCGAGGATACATACGCTTCCGACTGTGGGACCTCTGGGCTCCGGATCGGGTCGGATGGATCGTATGTCGACAATTGCGTCGTGCGGAACTCCGACCGAGGGTTGTGGTGTTTGTTCAGCGACCAACTCGAGGCTCGCGGCTGTGATTTCGGTGGGAACACCCACGACATCCGTGTCGGGAGCGGCTCTCAAGAAGAAGGCGGCCCATACGGCGAGTTGACAGTCACGGACACGCGATGGGATACCCAGCAACTCGAGCGGTCGGAGAATAGTATCCACGGCTCCTCGGCTGGCGCACCCCAGCGAACTAAACCAGAAGAGGTGGAGGGCGTCCCACTGACGGCAGATGAGGCCGCCTCGGGCGGAAACCGCAGTGGGGGTGACGACAATTCCGAGAGTGGTAGTGACAGCAATGAAAACAGTGGTTCGGAATCGGACTATAACGGCGAGATTCACCCGGGTACCAACTTATCCGAAAACGAAAACGCACTTGTCTTCTCCGGCACCCACATCACTGAAGAAGAGATGCAACAATCCGAATATTCGCTGGCTGTCAGCGAGAGTCTCGTTCCATCGCGGCGTAGTAATGCCACGGTCGACGACAACCTCGAATTCTCCGAGGGGAACACCAGTTATGAAGGTACCGTGACGGACTGGAAAGACGCGTGGGTCTATACGGGAGAGATTACGGAGTTGACGATTGATGGTCCCGCGAAGGTGTTCTTGAACGGGAGCGAAGTTGATCCCCGCGATTACGGCAGTACTGGCGGTGGCTCGGACGATTCGGGAGATGGCAACAGTAGTGCCCCGCCAGAAGACGCTGAATCTGATGATACCGATACGCCGTTAGATGGCGACCAGCGTCCCGAATTCGACGACGAATGGGTTGAAAACTTCATCGATTCGCTCTTCGGCGACGGCGGTCTCTTTGATGTCCTCTTCGATGATACCGGGATCTTCGACTGAATCGCGCGGCAGTTCAATCATCGCGCATGGGATTTGCCCCCTGTTCGACGATGCCGTCGCACAGTGGCTGCGAGCGAGCGTGCCGAGCCAGCGTTCCCTGTACCGTCCGACCAGTGATTGTCTGTGGCTTGAGGCTCACCTCAAAATTGACAGTCACATCCCGGACCTCCCCTTGGCCAGAGCTAGTTGTTTCGAGAGAGTGCAGGGTTACTCCCTCTGCGACCGCAACGATATCGCGGATAATCTGCTCGCAGGCCGATGTGGACTCAGAAATGTCTGAAAATTTTGCAGTATACGCTTTCGTGAATTCGGTCTGGGACATATATTATATACGAATATAGAATGGCTAATATCTGGTGTTGATATCTGCTGAAGGAATTTCCCTATCTCTGAGATCGAGTAACCGATTCGCACCTACTACATCACTATATAGCATGGTTAGCATACAGTAGCTTTGAATTCAACAGGAGGAATTAAGTGGAATGCGGTGGAATAGTAATTTATGAGTCACCCAGTGAATCCCGACGAAGAAGACCTTGTGGAAGCGCTCGCGGATGCTGTGAACTTCGGTGTCACTTCCGAGGAGTTCACCGACGCGCTCGCGAAGGAGCATCCGGTTCTGCAAAACCAGATTTTTATGGAAATAATAAAGCCAATCATTATCGACCTCGCGCAGCGAGATCATTATGACGGCCGAAACGAACCCGCCGTTAAGGAGTGCCGAGAAATCGTCGAGCAGATGGATTGGTACGTTGAGGAGTAACTGTTAAGTTCCGAAGTCCCCACGCCAGTACCCGTCTTGTGCTATCCTTGAGCGAGCAATCGGCGGATTTCGTTCACCGCGCGCTTGTCCTCGCCTTCGAGCGTGTAGCGTTCGCGCCAATCAACATCTTCGCCAAAGTCGCGCCCGAGCATCACTAGGGTTTCCGACCCCAACATCGGATCAGCCCATGAGGCGTTCTCGTAGTCGGCGAGCACGATGTATTCGCCGTGCTCTGCCAGCGCGTTCGCCAACGTTCTCGAAGCCTCGGGTTCGAAGACGGCAAGGAGTCCGCGGGGGCTATTCAGCGCGAAACGGCGGTCCCCCTCCCGTTCAACTGCCGCGAATTGGATATGGAACTTCCCGTCGAGGTCTTCCCCTTCTCGCAATTCCGCCTCAAACTTGAACGCCGGTACTCCCTCGTCCTCCGTCAGTCCTGCGTCGGTGAGCGTGTAGGATTTCATTTGGCGTAGTCACAAATTCGACGGCAGGCCTCATAGGCATTCGGAAACCGACAGAGTTCCCAACACGTCCGGCCAGACCAACCTTTCGGGAGCAGACATGGATTCGAACGGTATCATTGGCTAATGAAAACTGTTTTACAGGATCGAGCGGAACACTCTCATATGAACATCTTGCCCAACGACCCAGTAATTATTGCCGTCGTAGCGATTCTGCTCGCCTTGGTGTTCTTTTTCTATCTCTTGATTCGCCGTACAGTGCTTGAACTCCGCGATGGAATGCAGGAAGGACGGCAGAACTGATCTCGAGGATAGCGCTTATACTCCGCTGGTTCGTTCACACTAGTATGGACGGGCTGATGGACGCTGTTCGAGCCGCACGCGATCAGCGGCTCCAAAACAAAGGGATCGCGGACGCCGACTCCAAGCAGGCGACAGAACTACTATTAGGGGAATGTATGGAGAATGCGGCCGCGATTCGCGACGAATTCCATGTTCGCGGGATCACATGTGAGATTGTCGGCGGCGCGATGAAAAATGCCTATCCGCCCGATGAGATGCCGGACTCGTTTGCCGAGACCAAGGCTGACGGATTCGGCGTTCATTACTGGGTAGAGTCTCGAAATCATATTTGTGAACTCGCGAGCGAATCGGGCAAATATTACGGTCAGCCGACCGCAGTGCAGGAGGACCCTAGCGATCTCGGCTACATCGTTTTCGAGGACAGCAGAAATCCGGACTTCCCATATTGAAGTCAGCCGGTGAATATACAACGAGATAATACACTCATCACAGCCAATAAAAACCATTTTGGCAGATAACTACGTAGATGGCTCATATGACGAGTTATTTGCGGGACGGGGCCGATATGTTCCCCTGTAAACGCTGCGGGGAGACATTTGATCTGAACTCGTCGGCGCGGAAGCGGATGGAATACAGCTCGTTCTCTCCCCTTTGCCACCGTTGCGTGGGGGTCTTGGCGCAACAAGAGGGGATGGTACGCTGTACAATGTGCGCGCAACCCGTCGATATTGACACCGCGCAGACGGTCACGCACATGCATCCCACTGGAGAGAAAGACGAGTTAAACATCTGCTCACAGGCGTGTACTGTTCTGTTTGTCTCCAGCGGACGGGAGGTCGACTGGCATGGTGATGGCACATGACATTAGAGACAGAGATGCAGGAGGAGTTGGCAGACGCCGAGCATGAGGCGAAACGGGGCGCAATTCGAACCAAATATGCGGCGAAAGCGGCGGCAAAACACATCTCACGCCAATACCGATGTTCTGCCGAGGTCGAACACAAGTTAAGCGCGTTTTCCTGTCCGACGGGGGAGTTCGCATTATTGATCACGCCCGAGTATCAGGACGCAACGGACGAGTACGTGGCGCGATTCGACCGAATCACGTTTGACTCCCCACTCGGCGTCTGTACGTTGCAACTCGAATACCACGCGGCGTTCGGGGTCTGCCATTTCTCCTACCACCAACATGAAGACGAATGACCGGAACACCCGAGATGGATGGGCGCTGAGCGATGGTCTCGCATTCGCATTTGCAGGCCTCCTATACGGCGTGATCATGATACCTCTCCTCACTCAGGCGGCGGAACTCCTCGGCGTTCCGTTCGGACCGCCATCGCTCATTGGCCTCTGTATACTCGTCGCCCTATTGGCCTCAGCCAAGCGGTCCCCGCGAGTTCCGTGACCGTCGTCGCGGGCGATCTGCGCATATCTGCCAGATCAAGCGTATCTGCCATACAGTAACCTTTATTCGATATGGCGTTGTATCCGTAGATGAGTCGAAGTCCAATGCACGATCATAATCCCTTCCGTGAACACCGACGCGCAATGCAGGACCGCCGCGATATGATCCGCGCCGAAGTGCGGGCCGACATTGAACCCGTCCCCGACGTTATCTGCACCCAATGTAACGCCGACGCCACGATGGAGTACCAACGCGAATACTCGACTGTCCAGCCAGAAGGGCCGGTCATCGAGGCGTCGTGGCAGTGCCCGAACTGCGATCTGATGGCGTACGGGTACGTCAGTCCCGATGGGCTTACCCCTGTTCTTGATAACGCGAGGCCTGCGGAAGAGGAGTAAGATCTAGTCGCTACGGTTCAGAGACCTGCGTCCGGGTATTCGTCCTGTTTCTGGGCGGCAACAAGCCGATTCTGAACCGCCTGCTCAATAACGTCCACAACCTCCTCCCCAAACCGTTCAATAACTTGGTCACGTCCGATTGTTTGATGATGGGCCTCATCTTTTCCGGGGAGGGCTAAAGCAACTATCCGCGCATATGGAGTCGACCCGCCCAGCCCCCTATCTCCTTCGCAGAGCACCATGGTGTCGAACCGATTTTGATTATACGACCGCACATTCATTGGGAAATCGTCCGGGAGCAACTCAGACCGGATGTCAATCTCCCCGCACTCAATGAGACCGCGTTCAGGCGTAGGGAGCTTCACTGAGAGCGTCGTGATATGTTCTGTTGAAATGTGGGTATCTCCAGTTGCGTCACACGTGTATACCGTTTCGGTCGCCATACATGGTGCTTGGTGTTCTCGATAATAAACGCTTAGATATCCACGTGTCTTGATAGATAGTGATGATTGCAAACCTTTATCATCCAGTTTCCCGTCCGTTGCTATAATGAGTGTCTCAGAGAAGCATCCGTGCGAGGACGAAAAATGTGCGGCATTTCTCACGGATTCGGACGACCCCTACGTCTGTTTCCACCACCACCAGCATGCGGAGGCCATCCGATACTGGGGGCTGGTCGCCAAAGGCGAGCTAACCATCGACGATATTATTGACGACTACCGCGAGTTCCTTGACTTCGAGGCGGCCGAAGCCACCGACGAGATGACCGAACACTACAACGACGAGATGGAGTGGACAGGCCCCACTGTCTCCATGGAGATCCGCGTTGACAACGAACCAGTCAAAGAAATCCTAGTCTACCCCGTGGATAGCTACGGACAGAAAGGATATGATACAGCAATGGCCTACGCACAGGGATACGCAGAGGCCCTACAGGAAGCGGATGGCAGGGTGATAGCGGAGGCCCACGACTGAATTCGCAGGGGTTCTGTGTTAACAGGGAACTTGTTGTCAGAAGTAACATTTATCCGCCAAGATTCGTATAACGCCTGTATGGAGTTTCTGACGGACGAAGAGTTGGCCGCGTACTACGGGAAGCCCGCGGCGGAGATATCACCGACGGATACGCCACAGTCTGACTATATCTGTGGAGACGAGACAACGGACTGTGAGGAATGTGGAGCGGTGTTAGACGTACGGTGCGTCGCGTTCGACGAAGGGCATTCAGGCGGATACGTCGAAGTGGCATATTGTGAGTCCTGCGAGGTAGAGCACCGGAGAACGCGGGCACCTGTCTGCACGGATCTGGACTATCAGTCTGGGACGTATCGTACGGATGAGCGGGAGGAATACGTCTGTTCGGATTGTCGCCAGCGACATCCCATCACGAAGCCCACTGGGGAGTTTGAGACTACTTCCACACCGGGCATTCGCTCACACGAAATCGTTACAATTTCTTGCCCATGTGGGGAACGACTTGTTATAGACGGGGTCGAATTTCCTGAAGAACGGCCGTGTTCGTCGTGTTCTCGGACGTACTCGTTTGAAATAGAACAGTGCTAGCCTCCTTCGAGTAGCTCCTTTACCGCGTCACAGGACATGACAATGCCCGCAACGCCCCCACTACATCTCAGAGGCGATACCTGTGCCTAGATTTATGGGGATGGTTCCCCTCGTGGTGTCATATGGGACTCCTTTCACGAGCCTCGCACATCATCCGGTCAAAATTCAATTCCATCCTCAACCGCGCCGAGGACCCGACTGAGACGCTGGATTACTCATACGAACAGATGCGGGATCAACTGCAGAAAGTAAAAGAGGGCATTGCAGATCTCTCGACCCAAAAACAGCGCTTACAGAATCGGAAAGAGGAATTAGAAGACGACATCGAGAAGCATAACACGCAAGCCCGCAACGCCGTTGAGCAGGGGCGCGAGGATCTCGCCCGTGAAGCGCTGGAGAAAAAGAAAACCAAGATGGGTCAACTCGAGGACTTAGAGCAACAGATCCAGTCCCTCGAGCAACAGGAGCAGCGACTCATTGAGCAGAAAGACGAACTGAAAAACCGTATCGAAGAGTTCCGGACGAAAAAGGAGACGCTGAAATCCACACACGAAGCGGCCAAAGCCAGCAAGCGAGTCAATGAGGCGATGAGTGGGGTTGGAGATGAAGTCGGCGACGCTGCACGGGCAATTGAACGTGCCGAGGAACAAACCGAAGATATGGAAGCACGGGCGGACGCACTCGAGGAACTCCAGAATGAAGGCGCATTCGACAATGTTCTCTCCGATCAGAGTGACCTCGAACGCGAACTGGACGACATCACTACGGACTCCGAGGTGGAAGACGAACTTGAGACGCTGAAAGGAAAGGTCAACGCCGAGGATACGCCCGACGCCTCCCAACGAGAGGTCGATAACAACACCGCCGATGTGACTGCTGAATCGGATATCGAAGAGGAAATAGAGGCGCTCCACGAGTCAGCGGAGACGGAACAGACCGAGTAATGGCATCCCCCTGCCGTGACTGGCGGAGTTCTCGCTAACAAAATAGTCGCCATATATCGAGCCACCAACAGATACCTCAACACTCATACTGATCCATACACTTATTCCCCTGTGCCCAATTGGTTTGACCATGGTGACGGATTGCGAACAGGGATTCAACGGTCCCTCATATACATTCATCGATATCGACGAGACGCGACTGGTTCGGAAAACACTCTGTGAAGACCGCGATTGCGACGCTGTTCTCCGTGAAACCTATGATGTGACATCGTGTGTTCGCGTTGATACCGATGAAGAGCTATCCCCTCATGGACGTACGTGTCAAGAACTTCTCCAGACGGCTGATCAGCAATTGGAGGACTGTGACGAGTCGCGAAGCATCATCGACATACCCACTGCGGAACTCGCGCATAATGACCTCCATGATGATACGTTCTCTATCCTCTACGAACACCCCGATCTTGAGAAAGCGTTCCTCCTCTATTTTAAACAAACACGAGTCACACAGACTCAATCCGCTCCAAAGACACTGTAACCCGCACGAGACGCCTGCATCTGCGGGTCGCCCGCCACTCGAATCCGTCGTTGGAATCAGTCAGGCTCAAATTGTATCAAACGAGACAGTCGGTGCACGCACACTCGCCTCGGCAAGGACGGTCGCCAGTTGGGTGAGATCAGTCGTGTCGATAAGCTCCACGGGCGTATGCATGTAGCGGTTCGGCAGCCCAAGTCGAACCGATGGGATTCCACCGCGGCTCGTGTATGCGGCGTCAGCGTCAGTTCCCGTCCCCCGCCCGGAGGCTTTCAACTGGCACTCAACTCCTGCCTCGTCAGCCGCCGTTCGTAGGAGTTCAACGAGACGGGGATGATTAGCACTCCCCCGCCCGATCACGGGGCCCTCGCCAAGCGACACGCCATTCGTCTTTTCGCTCGGCACGTCTGGCGTATCGGTCGCGTGTGTCACGTCGATGGCGATGAACAGATCGGGGGACAGGTCGGGTGCTAGCATCTGCGCCCCTTTCTTTCCCAGTTCTTCCTGTACGGTCGCGATTGCATACACGGTCGCGTCGACATCCCGCTCGACTGCACGGCGCAGTCCCTCGGCGGCGGCCCACAACCCGACTCGATTGTCCATTGCGCGACCGACCAGCCGGTCGCCGTGCAACTGTTGGATCGTAGTCTGGATCGTGATTGGGTCGCCAATCTCGACGAGGTTCTCCGCTTCTTCACGGTCATCAACACCGATATCCACATACTGGTTCGCAATCGAAGTCGCTTCTGAACTGCTGCGCAGATGAATCGCGGTTTGGCCGATAATCCCCGGAAGTTCCCCATCACGAGTATGGATTACGACACGCTGACCGCGGGAGACCGTTTTGTCGCTTCCTCCAACCCGCCGTAAATTGAGGAGGCCATCAGACGTGATATCTCGCACCATATACCCAATCTCGTCAGCGTGTCCCGCGAATGCGATACTCGTGTCCGTGTCGTCTCCACCAGTGTGGACGGCGACCGTGTTCCCGTATTCGTCCCGCGTAATGGAATCGGCGAAGGATTCAACGTATTCGGTCCAGATATCCAACGTATCCGTTTCGAATCCCGATGGCGAGTGTGCGTTCAAGAGATCGTCCAAGAAGTTCCGCTGCGACTCGTGCATACCACTCACACGAAACGATATGGTCTTGAAGATACTGCCATCCAGAGTACCTCACCAACCGCTCCCCAATGCCTTTGTTACATTCGTCCATGACATTAAACGCATATGGAATCCACAGAGTCCATCTCCTACGATGAGCCGACTACCATCCGCTGTACAGGTACCGTTGACACTGGTAGCGTGAAAAAATATGTCGAGACCGTCGATACACTCGAATGTAGCATCCGGGGTAGTAGCGTCGGCCTCACAGGACGTCAGGACGGCGACCGCGTGTTTTCTGTCTCGTTCAGAAGCCTCACCTCCGCGCCCGACGAGGTTACACGGCTCGTCGAATCAGAAAACCCCGATCTGCTGGACTGATATCTCAGTGTGACGCGATACAATTTAAATGGTAGGAAGCAGAATTCCACTGGTCACTCGACCCGTGGTAACTTCACAATTACTACGCAATTGGGAATCTCGGTAAAATTCAGACCCAATGTATTTACACAAGTGGTCACAGAGTGTAATTAAGTATGTCCGACTTCAACGACGAAATGCGCCATGATGGAATGCCGACCGAAGAGGAGTACGAGGAATCACGTGACGAGTTTGAAGCCAACACCGAGGCACTCGAGCAACTTCTCATCCGCGGCTTTGAGGAAGGCGTTATCGCACACGTGTACGAGAATCCGCAGTACAAACATCTTTCCACCGACCCTCCGCTTCGACGCGTCGCCCAACAGGTCGGTCTTCAGACCGAGTACGAGGAGCATGTAAAGGACCTCGATAATGCGCGTATCGATCCGATTTTCGAACGCGTCGCCACAGAGCGCGGAATAACCATCGAACAAGACCCTTCATTCTAGAGCCCCAGCAAGAGTTTCACAATTCGCCCGTCCGTGTTCATCGGACCGAAGTATCAGTCTCGACAACCGTCAAATAGCCCGCGTAGAGAAGAACCGCGGCCACGAGGGAGATGGCGAATACGGTAATTCCTCTGTAATTTATGAGGACAAGGGATGGGAACTCCCATATATACGCCCCACCTTCTGCGGCGAAGACGAACAAGCCGCCGTACACGACAGAAAGAGCAATCGCGCGTCCGAATGCGACTGGGCTGAGCGTACGCTGGTTGAGAATCTCGATAACAAATAGAATGGCAAATGCAAGGAGATAGAACGGTTCTGGGAGCGCTGAGCCGAGAGCGCGCCCAGACTGCATACCGATCACCCCGTAATACGCGAGCGCGAGCAGGATTGCCCCGACAAGCGTCAGCATGAGACCGTAGCCACTCGTATCAGACGCGGATGGCGGTGTGAGCGACTCATCGACGGGGATCGATCCGTCAGAGTCTGTTTCGGATTGGGTCATGGGGAAAGATACGGGGTGTGACCGATTAATGGTTTGCATACGCCCTCTTTCTTGACTATCAGATATACATATATCAGGTCGTCAGCGGTGATCGACGGTAACTGTCCCGTCGCTCTTCCCCCAATGGACCTCATCAGCGAGATCGAGACAGAGGCCGTGGTCGACGAGGCCCGGGATTTTGGATAACCCTTGCGCTATTGCGGCAGGGTCCTCGATCTCTCCGAAGTCGCAATCGATGATCAGGTTGGCCTCATCAGTTCGGATAGGGCCCTGTGCATCGACACGGAGTTCGGGCTCACCGCCTAGCTCTCGCACGCTGGATTCGACAAGGGGCTGCGCTCTGGAGAGTACCTCAGCAGGGATCGGTTGATCAATTACATCGACCTGTTTCGTGTGATCGCAGATTACGATTACACGCTCGGCGGCCGTCGCGATAATCTTCTCATGAGTATGTGCACCACCCCCGCCTTTGAGAATCGCGTTGGGTGCGACTTGATCTGCGCCGTCGATTGCCACGGAGGGAGTCGCGTCCGCGAGCGTCGTGAGTGGGATTCCGACGTTACGGGCGAGTGTGCGGGCTTGTGTTGAAGTCGGTATTCCCGAGATGGATAACCCGCTGTCAATCCGCCTTCCGATGTGGGTAATTGCATGAGCGGCGGTACTTCCCGTCCCCAACCCCACCACATCACCATCGGAAACCTGTTCGGCTGCGGACTGTCCAGCCATCTCTTTGGCAGCAGTAACCGAGTCGCGCGTCATAGACCGTCTATCGTAGACACGACGGATATCCGCTTCGGTTGTTCGGACTCCATATACAACGGAGCGCAACGGCAACGTATTTCCCAACCGAACGGAAAGGGCTCGTGGAGAATGTCTTCCACGTCACTCACTCAGGCGCTTCGAACCGATTTTGAACGGGTCGTTGAGTCTCTCGGGCATGTCCCCACCCGGGGGGAATACAAAGAGCATGGAGAGTACAAACTCCTCAAGCTCTTACACCATTTCTCCGAGCAAATATCCTATTCGGAAGCCGTCAGAACACTTGGCTATGATTCACCACATGATCGTGGAAAAGGGACGATTCTCCCAGAACACGTTAAGCAAGACTTCGAGCACGTGGTGCATAATCTTGGGCGGGTGCCAACAACAGGTGAGTACAACGAACACGGCGAATATAGCGCAGGGACTGTCGGGCGGAAATTTTCGGAGGAGGGATCGTATCCCGACGCCGTTCGGAGTCTCGGATATGAACCCCCAAATCCCAACTCCACGTCGCCGATCCCACGAGAGGAGCTGAAACACGATATCGAACGGGTCGCGAACGATATTGGTCATATCCCCGGGCGCACCGATTACCGACATAATGGAAAATATACTCCGCAAACAATCGCCCAACGGTTTGATGATACTGGTTTGTCATTCACTAGAGGCCTTCAGAATCTGGGCTACGAACCATATCAATCTGTTTGACCTCCCCAACGAATGCTTTTTCAGCGGCGCAGAGCTATCCATCCACATGGAGTATTTGTCCGCGGATCACCCGGATCTCACGACGAAACTATGGTGTACGGCGACGCGCTCCACCGCACATCCGCCGTCTCCCGAATTGATCGCCGGTAACTTAGTCGACCGTGCTCCACAGATTAAACGAAAAACCAAGTCGAGCAGACAGATGTGGCCAGAGACGGAGCTTGTCGGAGTGGAATTCGAACAGGACTCGCCGTATCTCAACGGAACCATCAAATCCCGAGAAGTCGAGCTACGATTCAATGAATTTGACGGGTTCGAAACAGCGTATACCACCGTCGCTGAGTGGTGCGAAGGGACACCCATCGAGGTTCCGCCAAAGAATGACTTTCTGGTTCGTGCTGCCACACTACAGCTAGATACCGAGACCCACGCATTGGCGCTCGATACGACGAAATACGAGGTACAGACCCCATCGGGAGGTATGACTTACGATGCGGCGGGGATCACTGGGGAGTACGATGCGTATCAGGGGTGGGTGTCGCTGTTCCTCGGAGATGGGAACAAACAACCGCGTCAAGATGTTCGCACCCATATAACCGAGTTTCTGGCCGACGATTACGTTATCGTCATACCCTCGGATGAAATCGAAGATAAGTTTGATTCTAGCGAGGGACCGCGAGGCGATTGATCAGTGCCCCTCGTCAATGAAAAATCTGAGTGTGAACTGCCAGCGTCCGTCCGAATCCCGTCCGTTGAATTGGCTGGTGTTATACGTGAACTGTTGGCTGTTATTTAGTTGCTTCATTCCGGGGGTGGCAGTTGGGACCTCGCGGAAATGGTCGGCCGTATTATTCTCAACGCTGATGTCCACGAGTAGGTCGCCCCCATCGACACGGTAATCCATTGCTTCGGGATACTGCTCCATCACTTGTTGGACGGTATCTTCCGCGTCGGGTGAAAGCTCTCTTCCTTCCATACTAAATAGTTTAGTTCACAATCATAAAGGTGTAGTCCTTTCGCAGCTTCGTCGCTGGTGCGGTACACAATCAGACACTCGTAGGGGAGTACGGTCTTCAGCGCTTCCTCCAACATCTAGAAGACTGAGACACCTCCACTCAAGAGGGGACCGCATAGTATATCCCGTGTGAGTCAATACATAGACATATGGAGGCGCGAACACGACATAATATCCCCGAGGACCGATATACGGTCATTGAACGAGCCGTCCGGGAGTACTGCGAGGAGACCGTACAGGAGACGCCGTCGAACTACGTAAAACCCAAACGGATCAAACAAGAGATTGCGGACGTGTTTCCCGACGAGATCACTTCGAAGCGAGTCCGCGGCTGGTTAGTTGGAAGCGTCCTTCAGGATGCGGAGTATGCCGAACAATGGAGTAAAGAGACCTATCGTCTTGACCGCTCCCAGTTTTGAGACGCTCTTCTCACTTTCCCTCTTACGCCCTGTGTTCACATCATTTATTAGTGTGGGAGGAATACCATCTACATGGATCTTTTAGCGCGGGCTGGGGAAGTTCTACGGGCAGAAAACGATGCCTATGACTCGGAACCAGAGTCAATTGGAGTCGGAACACTTGAACATAAGTCCGACGCCGAATACGAAATAACTGGACGGTTTCCCGCGGAACAGGCGGACGATGATATTGTGGCCCCGTCGGAGGACGTGCACATCTCGGAAGGTGATGAAATGTATCCGGAGATCAATGCCGTCTTTGAACGGGTTCGGTCGGGAGTTTCCGTTGCGCCTGCCGAGATCACCTCGATACACCTGACAACGACCAGTTCGGGGGAAGGGTTGCCAGATGAATGGTCGTTTTACACGTCCGAAACGGCCGATGCGCGATTTTTCATTGGTGTTGAGTCACAACCGTCTGCGTCCCCCCGCGAGAAGTTACTGCAGGCGTTTGTTGAGGGCGCTCGGGAGCTAGATAGCACCCTCACCACAGAAGACGTGGTAAACGCGGAATTTTACTTCTCAGATATGCATGTGTGCCGACTCCAGTCGGCTAAAGGACATGTACGGACATCTCGCCCGTTTGCCTATTATACGGATGTCGAGTCGGTTGAAGAGTATACACAGGTGATTGCGGATAATGCGGAAGAACTGGCAGACCTTCGAGCACAGGACTCGTACGAGGCATTCGTCCGATTGGATGAGAACGGGGAATTTGAGACTGAGACGGTTCGTGATGTCGGGGAACGGGTTATGTGGTCGTTCGTTGAGGAGACATTAGACACGGACTGGGAGTCGATTGTTGAATGCGGGGCGGCGATGATCGGGGAATTTGAGGAAGATTTTGAAGCTGAGATGATGAAGTACCATGTGAATATTCCTGTGGTCGACGGTGAGATTGGTCAAACACGGTGACGCCGCGACAGGGGGAGTGAAGGAGTCGCTCCAGCCCGTCCCCGCGAACTCCGGAGCCCGGGTGACCAATCCGGGCGATTCCGCAACCACAACCGAGACCGACTATGGCTCTGCTTGCTTGCCCTTAGCAAGCAACAGAGGGTGAAGAACTCGATCCTCAAGAGCGTTGTTGTTCATCGCTTCCCATCTTATCCTTGACTTCCTCCCATGGCTAAAGCCGTGGGCTGTCTCCTGTCTTCTCTGTAATGACCATAGATATAATACTTGTGATAATACCTTTGTAACTAGAGCGGGGATATCACTGTAGTATGGATGGCCTCCCGTCTCCGTTCGTGGGATCTAACACGTCTCGCGGAGGCGCATCTGTCCTCGGCGGTGTGCTCCTTATCGGGGTTGTGATGATATTCGCCGCGATACTGATGTATTTTGTATTCACATTCAATATTCCGACAACGCAGGCTCCTAACGCCGCAATCACACAGGAACAAAACGGAGATATTCGCATCACAGTGACAAACTTGGGCAACGCGGAGTACCTGCGTGTTGAACTTATAGGGGTTGATCATGACTTGAGCGAGGATGAGTTGCGGCTCGATGGTTTCGAAGATTCGGTGACCATTGATATCGATAGTGGAGATCTTGCCAGTGATGCTCGAGTGCGTGTGATTAGCCAATATGGGGGTACGACTGAACTGATTCGCGACTACGAACCGAAACCACCATCCACAGTGTCAAATCCTGCTCCCCCCAGTTCACCATCCCCTCCGTCAGCAGGGGATTGCCCAGACCCCAATAATTGGCAGGATGAGTGGGACAATAGCTCAGAACCCTACCACGTTTGTACGATTGAGCAGCTTCAGTCCATCGATACATATGATCGAACTGCATCATACGTCCAGCACGACACGATTGATGCGTCAGCAACCGCCTCATGGAATAGTGGTCGTGGATTCCAACCGATTGGCTTCTTCGTTGGCGAGTACGATGGAAACGGATATGTCATTAAAAACCTCACCATCGACCGACCAAATGCGGAACAAGTCGGTGTCTTTGGGCAGGTCGGCAGTACTGGAGCCGGACAGGGGCGTGTGGTTAATGTCACCCTTGACTCCAGCACGATTACTGGACAAGAAGATGTGGGCGGAATTGTCGGGCTTATGGGCACAGGAACTGTGAAAGACATCACCATCACCGACACAGATGTAACTGCGCGTATTACGGTGGTCGGAGGAGCTATCGGGGAGACAAACGCTAACACAAACCCCGTCATTCGAGATATTGAAGTCCACGGTCACGTCGTCGCTAAGTACGCGAATTCTCACCCAATCCTGCAATATGCGTATGCTGGCGGAGTGATCGGTCGGACTCGCGGGTCAACAGAGGTAGATTTGATCAATCTCCGTTCGTATGCCGATGTGACATCGCACTATCATAAGGCCGGAGGGATTATCTCATGGTTGGGTTCGGAGTCAACACTTCGCGATTCATACGCGAAAGACGGAACGGTGGAACTGCTCGGCGGAACATGGGCTGGGGGTGCGGTCGCCGGGCAATCCCCAGATGCCGTAATCGAGAATACCTATTCGGATAATACAGTCATTTCACAGGGCGATTATGTCGGGGGACTTGTCGGTGTCGCACGGGGGACGATCCGCGATTCGTATTCACGGAGCGACGTACAGGCAAGTGGCCAGCAACATGTTGGGGGACTTGTCGGTCGAGCGGAGGACATGTCGGGGTATCCGACAGGGGAGATTGTACGGTCGTATTCGACGGGGCAGGTAACTGGAAATAGCAACGTTGGCGGCTTGGTCGGATCTGTAGATAGTGTTCCGGTCACTGACTCATACTGGGACACACAGGCAAGCGGAGTCTCAACATCGGCGGGCGGAACTGGCCTCAACACGGGACAGATGCAAGGGACGGCCGCAAAGAACAATATGTTCAACGACTGGACAGCGTGGGCAGTTGAGGGCAGCAATGAATATCCCCGCCTTAACTGGCAACCGTGAGTACACTGCCTTGCCCTGCGGGCACCCGTGCTGTTTGTTCACGAGGCGTTTTTCAGTACACCAAAGCTCGCGGCACTGAGGAACATCATTTATTTAGAAGCACAGTCTAATGGGGCTGTATGGGTATTGATGGAACTGGCCCGCGTGCCAATCTCTCTCGCGATGAACTCGATCCTAGCCTTACTGTCCATGTCGAAACCATTGGCGGGGATATCGATACTGGGCATGCGGTGATTCATGATCCAGATTACTTGACGCCACCCGGGGATTACAGCGAGATGACGCTTGCAGAGGCATTGGAGAAGAACGCAGATTTTTGCTGCGACTGTTTTGAAACAGCGTGGGTCGAGTCGTGTGTTGATGATGATCAATATTGATTTGTATCGAAAGGCTTATCACTCCGTACGCGCAATTGCGTGATGAGTGAGGTAAGGCGGAAGGACTACATCAATCCACCACAGATTATGGAACACCCACGGAGTAAGCCCACACGGGCGCTCCACCCTTCCTTCCCCAGTTTTCCTCACCGTTTCCATACACTCCGCGCAAGGACCCCTTGCGCTCCTCGCGAGGTGTCAGACAATGAATCTGAACCCACCAACACGACAGACACACACCACATCCGAGCAGGAGCAGAATCCGTCTCTTGAAACCCGGAATCACGAAGGCGGGGTCGCATACCATGCGGCCACCCCAGAAAAAGGGCTGATGATGGTGTGCATGACGAACCTACTCGAAGGTGGGTTCTATCACGACGACAAGGACGAACTCGACCTCGTTCGCAGTAGGTTTGACGATCTTGCCGACGAGAATCCCGAGTTCGTCCTCAAACTCGCGAATTTCGCCCGGCATGAGATGTACCTGCGGGACATCCCAATCGTGTTGCTTGTTGAGGCCGCACACGACGAGCGCACACAACCGTACGTCCGTGAGTATGCCCCAGCGATCATTTCCCGCGCGGATGAACTCGCCACGGCACTCGCATATCATAACCGACTCGCTGGGGAGCGCTGCTCGCCACCACAGGCGTTGAAAAAAGGACTGCGCGATGCGCTGTTTAATTTCAATGCCTACAAGCTCACGAAGTGGCAGCAACGCGACCATAAAGTGAGCCTCGTCGACGTGGTCAACGTCGTCCATCCGAACCCGAGTGACCCACAGTCGGCAGATCGCGGTGGCACTAACTACGACGCCGTTATTGAACGGCTCATCAAGGGGGACCTCGACAAGTACCCCGATATTGAGCCGCTCCGGCAAGGCGACTCCGCCGACGATGGGGCGGTAACATGGGAGGCCATCGTGTCTGACCAGAAAACCATGGATGTCGAGTTCATGACACCACTCTCCGCAAATCCCGAACGCGACAAGCGCGTCGTCAAAGACGATGCTGAGACTGGCGTGAGCATCACCGTCCTACCGAAGGAAGTTCGGTATCCCAATACGGTCAATCTCGAATACGCCGTCTATGTACACGGAGAAGACGGGGAGCCGATGTCAGACGCGACGGTCACATTGGAACCGGTCGCCGACGACCTCCCATACCAGTATCACGCTGCGGGAACGTACGATACGGATGAGAGCGGTGCGACTGATCCGTTCCCGAGCCCGCCAGCTTACACGGAAATGCGCGTGATTGTGACGGTCGACACGGCAGCGGAGGCGTGGCGGACGGCACTGTCCCACGATGAGGCACATGTCCCGCTGTACGCCCGTGTGAAGAACGTCCGCAATATGCTCGAAGCGGGGCTCACTGGCGAAGAGGTGTTCGGTGATGCGGACATGGAATGGGTCCAGAACGCGTCTCTGTTCCCGTTCCGCTACTGGCAGGCGTACAATGCGCTTCACGAGGCTGGACTTCGTGATGAGGCCGCGATGGAGTGGCTCACCACCGCTATTGATGAATCCGCGCAGAATCTCCCGGATCGGCTGGAAGAATCGTTTGTGGCTGTGGACGTGTCGGGATCGATGGACCACAGTCCCGTGTCGAACCGCAGCGATCTCGACCGAATTGACATCGCGACGCTGTTCGGCGCGGTCCTGATGAATAAGGGTGCGGACGTCGGCGTGTTTAGCGATGATTTCGCCCGCATTGACACGGCGCACTACGGGGAACCAACCGTCTCTCTGAAGGAGCGGATCGACACGAAAATCCCTCACAGCGGAACAAATGGGTACCTCCCGCTGGATGCACTGCGGGATGCCAACGAGTCGTACGACCGTATTATCTACCTCACGGATGAGGAACTCTGGGACTCCCGTAGCCCCGTCCGACGAGAGCAGCGGACGCTGAAGGAAGCGTGGGATAGGTATCGCGGAGAGGTTGGCTCCGACACTAATCTGTATATCATCAACCTCGCCGATTACGGGACTCTTTCGATGCCTGAAAATTACGACTCGGTGTATCATATGTCAGGCTGGTCGGAGAAGGTCTTCGACTTCATCGAGATGGCTGAACAGCAGGACACCATCATCCGCGAAATCGAATCCGAGTGGGAAGCCACATGACCCCAGTCACAGTGTAAAAACTATTTTTATCGACTAAATCAAATAACTATTGGGATATCATTCATGTACGAGGCACTCCTCGATGTCGGCAGTGTTGCAGTGTTCGCGGTAGCGTTACACGTTGGATATGGAGCTATGACCGCAACCGTATGGCCAAAACTCAAACCCTATATCAAATCTGGCGGCTAACCGACCAGCCCTCACGTTTTTGGTTCTTCCGTCCTAAGTCGAATCCATGATTACGGAAGGTTCCGTTGAATACGCCGCCTCAGCATACCATATAGCGCGCACTCAGGCTAGCGCTACACTGAAATCGACCATTGAGTCTAGACTCCGCGATTCTGGCGCGGACTATGACGTCTGGTTTGGCGGACACAAGGAGGATCACGTGACCTATGATTCACGCCGGGACGACTACATCTGTACGGCAGAAGTCCGAATACATGGTGATGTCTCCCTCGACGCGGTGTTCCCCGACGCGACCGAGGTTCACGAACACCCTGTGCAGAGGCACTGACTGAGTCCAGTTCACACACCGTTGTACTCGGTAGGAGTGGACGCCTCCAGATTGGGCAGGGTCTCACGACAGAGCGATTTTATCGCCCGACGAGACCGTTGCGAAATCGCCGACTTCGAGACATTAAGCCTATCGGCGATTTCCTCCTGCGATATCCCCCTCGGGTAATCAAAATACCCCTCTTTGTACGCAATCGTCAGAAATTGTTGTTGCTTGGGCGTGAGTCCAACCCTGCGCTGTCCCTCCGTGCCCGCAAGGCAGAGGCTGTGAACATGGACTGAGACCCCTTCTTCCGAACACCACGTGTTAAACTGCTTCAAGGCCTCGCGGTCCGGCAGTCTGAGTCGTAACTCCCATCCAGATTGCATGCCCGTCTGTGAAAGTGCCCGGCCATCAACACGCGCAATCATCGGCTGATACTGAATTGTATTGGAAGCGAGTGTCGCCCGGTAGACTCGGCGTTGGGGATAGATCTCTGTCCGACGTGCTTCGGTAATAGTAGGGTCCGTTGGCAACTCATCTTCGAACGCATCGAACTGTTCTGGGTCACCATCGAGTGTGAAAAACAAGACGGGGTCAGTATCGATTACTGTTTGGGACTCGAGAGTGACGCGGAGGTCTGGAAAATCAGATAGCACTGGGAGAAGCGGCAAATTGTTATGGGAAAGTTGCAGCTTGACGTTAAGCCAGTCATCCTGTGTGGTCTCAACAGCGTACTCGGGATCTTCAGTGTTATGTGTAACACTCATAAGTTCTCATGTGTCGCGCTCGTATCTATGCCATATCACAGGGGACACATAAGTTAAGCGTTTCAAAAGAGACAATTAAAACAGAAATTCAAAATTTCTTTTGTATGAGGACGGTATACACATGACAGATTATCCCGACGAGGGAAACTCGCGGATTGGAACATCCGTCGCACTCATCTCTACTTCATCTGCATGGGACGTACACACGTATAGGTTGGGCGTTCCATCTTTTTCTCCTACTTCATGCGTCACGTTGTTGGGACACCGTTCCCCGCGGGTATGCCACTCACATTGTCCTGTATTAGCTCCATCTCGTTTTCGTCGAGCGGGGTGCGAACTTTCGAGCGCCCCACTAGACTCGTCTTCGTCAGGAGCATCTTCTCTGTCCGCTGATTCCGATCCGCCATCTGGTCTTGCTTCAGTCGGCGACTCGGACTCGGCCCCTACATATCTCCGAATAATATTGAGGATAGTCGCGACTGGTGAGAGTGTTATGTGATCGCGGAACAGTGGCTGCTCGACGGAAGATTCGTGCGACTGATTCATGAACGCAGTATATGTCGCCACACATTAAAGTCATACGGTGGTGAGAGCCTCGGCAGCACCGTACCAAATGGTCCAATTGCGCAGTGATTTAACTATACGAGGTCCATGTCGGCTTATCCGCAGACTCATCCGTACGAGCCTGCTGAGAGCCAACCTCAGAGTCGGATTGTTCGGCTACTGCTTGAATCGACATCTCTACGGGCACCTCTCCGTCCTCAGCGCTATACCGAACTGGGTTAAGACCCTCCTCAGTTACTTCAACTCCCTCAACGTACCCCGAATGAGCAACGGACGTTAGCTGGCACAAAATCTGAAACATCTCCCCACGGAGCGTCGTGTTGCGGAGGATATCGTCACCCTCACCATGGAATTTCACGTATTCGACTGTCGTTGTGTCAAGCGATTCGGCAGCGGGGGGTTCAGTCCACCCCGCTTGCCGGGACTGATGTTGATGAACCGTCTCATGTGTTAGTTCTCCATCATCTCCAACAACAACTATACGCTCACGTACCGTCCCCACCAGCCTCGCGGTTGGGGTATACTCTCCGACGTCTGGGTTGATAGCTTTCACGTGAAATTTACTGTTTCGGCGATCTCGTTCAAGCGCGTCGATATTGTCTGGAAGATCCGATTGACCCTCGATAAATGAGTGCAGTGCGTCCATCGTTAGTTCGAGCGTCGACGAAACGTTGTATACCTCGGACATGTGCTCACCCCTAGTGTACACACCCCCTAATAATGAATGGTTTGCCGTACGGGATTCGATTATATAACCCTATGTTCTATTGACTCCTATTGCATGTGAACCCCTCCCCAAACGCCTTTCATCTTGGTCGTTGAATCATATGTATGGTTCGGAAACGCACCATCCTCGGAAGTGTACTCGCTCTCGGAATCGTCGCAGCTCTTCTCTCACGTCGACGTTCGTCTGCGTCCGACGATACGGTCGTGCCTGAACCCGCGTACGATTTCGAGGAATCAGCTAACTAGACGACAACAAACGGCCCAGCCACGGGCGTTCTATCATTCTTCCAGTATTTCGAGCTTGGCAGTCGCATGAATGTTTGATGTGCCAAGCACCGTTCTGCATGATGTACAACCGTATCCATAACCGTTGTGGCCAGCAATCAGTTCGATCTTCGGATATCGTTTGGAACAGGACGGACAGATCGCCGGGGATGACATATCGCGCTTATATCCCGAATCGATCATAAACTCTCCGCCAAGCGGAGTGAATAATTATATCACTGGTTTAATGAGGTAAAATTTATCCGTAGTGGCTTATGTTAGACTCATATGACAACTGGATACGCCGTGATGGGAGATCTGGATCTCGATGCTGATGTAGCTGAGGAGGAGATAACAGATAAATTCGTAGCGAACCTTTTCGGCCCCACTCCAAACGTAACCAATATCACTCAGCTTTCGGCCCCAGATCGGCAGATGGCTCTTTTGGAGTTTACTGTAGAGAACGCGGATCTCGGCGATATTATGGTCGGATCTGATGAGTTGATCGAAATCACGGATGATAAACAATACGCGGAGGACTTTCTTAGCATACTGGAAGACTACCCCCGAGAACCCCTCGGGTCACTTCTAATCCGGGGAATGTCCCCCCGTCCGACAGTGTTTCCAATGTAGGTAAACGACCACGGGTCGGTGACCCGAGGTACTCTCGCTGCTACCTATATATTCAGAATCTCCTAATAGTCACTAATAACTCCTTTCTTTCGTACCATAGCATATATTACCCCCCGTTGATTAGTGGGGGTGTCTGATGACCTCCCGCGCGGAATCGTTCGCAGAGGTCGCCACCCGGCGAGATCCAGATAAACCGCTTATCCCCGATAGCGAAACCCCGCACACAGCTATCGACTACAAAACAAGCATTGCCGCTGCGCTCGGGTTTGGAGACCAACGATACTCTGGAAGTCTCTCCCGCCCGCTAATCGAACGCCTGTATATCATCCTTTTCGGAGAACTTCCAGATCAATCTCGCAATCTCCACAAACTCAAGTACGAGATTGCGGTTGAAATCGGTATAGAGAACGCTGAACGACTACGGGAGACACACAATGTAGCTTACAAACGAGACGACCTCATTCGCATTTACAGCGCGCTGAAAGAGTATACCCATGGTGATGTACAGAGCATAATCGAGGGCTTCGATCTTTGTCCGGTCTGTGACTCGCCAGTGGATTCGCGAACCCGAATCGACAGCTCTGGACGGATTATCCCACCCGAGGAGTACAAAGTCTGCCTCTACCGCGAGGGAACGGAGATCATTATTGTTGAACATGTGACCTCATCCGGGGACTGATCGACGTATACGGAGTGGGCAGAATATCTTCTCGGCGAGGTATAGTACGGGGGACACCGCGGAGTATAACAGCGAAACTAGGTGCTTCCAAAGGTAATTCTCAGGCAGGATATAGTGTCCCACTATCGATCAGTGCAGCCACTAGATCGGCAGGTACTGTTGGTTTGACCAAACTGATATCGTCAGACGAAAATGTCACTTGCGTGTTTTCGCCCTGTTGTGACACGGATTCGATACGAACCCGCACATCCTCTGTTTGGAAGTTGATAGCCGGGGGTGTTGCGACCCACTGCCGTCGCACGTTAAACGTTTGACCCTCCCGGATATATTCACGCGCAGCCTTCATATGTGATTATCTATGTTTCGAGCCGATAAAAGACTTTGCCCGCCAGACTCGAAAGAGGGCTAGATTGAGGTGAAGTTACCACGGGTCACCGACCCGTGGAATTCTGCTCCTTACCGTTTAAAGATGAAAAAATCAGGTCGACGGTTTTCCCACCATCCGGTCTATATGGGTCATGGCGCTCGCATGTAATCGCGTTCCATTGTGGCTTACTGGGAGAACTACGTTATCTTCTGCGTCATCTAACCGCGGGCTGCGGATGTTTCCGACAAAATAATGATCGAAGACCCCGCGGATTGTATAGCGGGTTACTAACTGTGGGGGTTCGAAGGAATTCAGGCGCTGGACGCCGGATTCATTGGCGGGATCGAGATAGTGACAGATATCTCGTTTCCGCTCCTCAAACGAGTTCAGATCAAGGTGGGAGAACGCTGGAATCCCGTGATTCGCTCCAGCCAGTCCTACAAAGGTGTCCACCCATGAAGCCCGTTTCCGCGTATGTAACCAATGGCGTACCCCCGTAACCCCGAGGCTATGGGCCACAATATTAACTGTGTCTACGTCAGCGAATTCCCGAACCCGTCGAACAAACGCATCCAACTGTGTGGCCATTTCTTCGTGCCGCGAAACTGGGTGCCGGAACGTGATTGACCAAAAATCGCCGTACTCGTACCCTGACGAGGAGAGCCACGGCGCGTGCGCTGTCCAATCGTCAGCATCATTGCCCTTTCCGTGAACAAAAATAACTGGTTTAGACTCCATTGTCTCGTCTTCATCAAATCGTAACGGTCCCCACCAACCTCCATATGCATCTCCAGAGTCCCATGGTAGTAATCGATCAGACGTGCGGGATGGCGAGGCGGAAACAGATGTGTTCCCCAAGAAACGGCTAGCTGTAGTCAGGGCCATCTTGCCTACCCATACCATACGATCAATAATAAATATTACTTACTATATACCTATGGGTATTCGACTCCTCCATACAGTAGTGTTGCTCTCCGAAATGACATAACACTTAAGCCTTACACCCAATTTCTATTCAGTATGAGGTACTGTAAAAACTGTGATCAGCACGTTGAACCAGAGGGACGAATCAACTGGCTAATTGCATTATGTCTTCTCGTCTTCACAGCAGGAACTCTCTTTATCCCCTACCTCGTTTACTGCTTGGTTCTCAAAGACAAAAGCTGTCCGCAATGTGAGGCTGCCAACTGGGGCGACAGCGACCACGACCACTCGGGCGACGAAGACGAAGAATAACAACTACTCCTCTCGGTTTTAGCTTCTGCGGTGAGGGGCTAAGCCCCCTTCCTCAGGGAGCGAGCCATCGGCGAGCGAGTAGGGGGGTCAGTTCACCAAGAACGGTAGACTCAAGATTTGTAGCGTTCTGTATCCTCCACCAGTATTCTTCGTATCGATATTTCACGAGCGTATACTCTAATCGAACCGTTAGTATCATAGGACACAACAGGACGCATGAGATTTATGGTTGACTCGCACTATGCTTTCCATATGGACACAAAGACCATCGATATACACGTGCGACAACGAGGATTCGAAATAGAAACGATAACCAACATCATCGTTGAAGCTCTCAAGATTTCATTTACAGACGTAGAAGTAAGCACTGTCACTGCATGCAATGATCAAATTACAATTACACTGACAGTCTCATTTGACGAGGAGCGTCATAAAACGGATCTATCTGTTCGGTTGGCCGTTGAGAATTTGCTTAAAAACACCCCACTTCATATCATCTCTACGGAGACGAGCTATCAGTATGGCGATGCTAGACGTACCGCTATGTATTCAGATCGCCATGCAGATCAAAACCGCGCGCAAAAACGGTAGTGTGAGTGATTCTACCGTCGTCGAAGAGCAACTAGCGCGGTTGCAAGGAGTGCCATAAGCGCCACGATCACTCCGAACCCGGGGCCGTCCTCTTCCGTTACGGTCGGCGAGCTTTCATTCTGCTCATTGTCGAGCAACTGCTCTGATTCGTTGGTGTCGGGATTGTTTGAGACCTCTTCTTCGTCAGTTTCGTTTCCAGACTGTGGGGGGTCATCTACGGGGTCTCCAGTCCCACTGCTATTTTCGTCAGTGGAATTCTCCTCACCATCTTCTGGAGGAGTTACTTCATCATCAGTGGAATTCTCCTCACCATCTTCTGGAGGAGTTACTTCATCATCAGTGGAATTCTCCTCACCATCTTCTGGAGGAGTTACTTCATCATCGGAACCCGTGCTCTCATCATCGTCAGATGAGTCTCCATTGTCCTCATCGGTCGAATCACCCTCGTCCCCGTTATCGCCTTCGTTCGGTTCCCCGATCCCATCGTCTGGTGGGGAAGTATCGCCTTGAGAGCCATCAGTTTCATCCCCGGTGCCTGCATCGCTCTCATTGCCGTTGCCAGAATCCGTCTCGTTATTGTCACCGTCGCCAGTATCAGGGGTTTCTTCTTCTTCAGATCCGTCTCCAGAATCGGGCTCGGTGGCGTTACCCTCATCAGTATCAGAAGAATTGACATCGGTGATTCGGACGTAATCGAGCACAAGTCCTGTCTGGTTGGACTCAGTCTCGTTCACTCCAGCATGAGCAAATCCGACATTATTTTCGCCTTTATCGAGGGTCGTGCGGAAAATCATCCACTCATTGCTCTGACTCGCAAGCAGCCGAGTCTGCCCATTGACGATAATTCCAACACCGTCATCAGTACTCACATTCCACCGCATCCGAACAGACATGTTCGCCTCGCCGGAGGTGGTGATTGTTTGATTTATCGCCGCAACTTCTCCTTCTTCGGTTACAACTGACGAGACCGTATCATTGCTCCCGACTTCGAAATTAGTTGAATTCCATTCATCCAACCCGTCTTCGAAATCAGGATTTTGGAATTGGACATGATCCTGTGTCGATTCGTTAGCCGTTGCTTCCATATCTGGAGTCTCCGAGCCAGACTCGGCGGCCGTAGCTGCCAGTGTCGCCGCTCCTGTCGCCGCGACAAGCAACGCAATGACAAGCCCAGCGCTCAGAAGTTTCCAGCGGGTATTGGATTTTTGTGCCATTCGCATCATGTGGGAGAGGGAGGCGACGGATAAGAGCAACGTTTAAAAAGTCACAATTATGTATGATTTTCACGAACTTCGAGTGTTTCAACGAGAACAGATGAACGTGGCGTATAGTTATCTGTCCATACACTAAATTTATTGGACTTGGCGGAATAGTGGGTCATATGGCTCGTGAGACAGACCGATCCCCCATGACAGCACTTCCCAAAGCAGGACTTGTGTGCAGTCTCATCGCGGGCGCTATCGGACTTACGCGAGTTGTTGGCCTTGTTGGGGCGATAGTTAGCATTAGCACGGCGGTAGGAATGCTGGGGGCCCGATACAAGAGCCCGCGTTCGGTTTGGCTCTCGCTCCGAGTGTTGGTGGACATTGTCATTGTCGGAGTCCTCATCGTTCTCATGAAGATTCGAAAGAAGGTATCTTCGTTCGTCATCCAACGTAACTAGACCCACGCTACCTGTGGCGTAAACTTCGATGAAGAAGCGACGAGTTGGGGAATAGACCATACACACCATTCGAATGTTTGGAAACGGGATTCGACAACTGTCGTCCCCATAAACGACACACTGATATAGAGAGATATATAATTCACGATTCGCATGACTCCAGTAGGTATAGACGCAATTGAGATTCGGACTGGTAAGTTGCAGCTTGATCTTCCAAATACGTTCGCCCCTGCCAAAGGCGATGACCCTGAGAAATACACCGCCGGGCTCGGCATTCATACTTCATCATTCCCCGACGGTCATGAGGACATCGTTACGATGGGGGCGAACGCCGCATACCGACTCATGACGCGGCTCGGGTTAACGCCCGACGATATCGGTCGAATTGACGTCGCTACGGAAAGTGCCTTCGACAATTCCAAACCCGTCTCAACGTATATCGCTGGGTGTTTGGAGCAGGTCTTCGATGATGACTTCCACCATGCGAATAAGGGAGAACGGAAGTTTGCCTGCATCGCGGGGACACAGGCGCTAAACGATGCCTGCAACTGGATCAGTGCGGGGCGAAATCGTGGTCGTCACGCTCTCGTAATCGCGACGGATACTGCCCTCTACGCTCGCGGTGATCCCGGAGAAGCCACGCAGGGAGCGGGGGCAATTGCAATGCTGGTGACGGAGAATCCATCGATTGTTGCTCTCTCTTCCGATCAAGGGTATGGGAGTGCCGACGAAACTGATTTTCTCAAACCGAACCAGCAATTCCCCTCAGTCGATGGAAAACGCTCAGTGCAGGTATATCTCTCTCGCATGCGCGAGGCCCTCGAAGATTATGAGGCTCAAACCGATGGACTTCACCCCGATGACTTCGTGTATGCGCCATTCCACACCCCTTTCCCCGGAATGGTGAAAAAAGCAGCCTTGCTGGGCTATCGGCATCTGGCGACAGACACCGATGTTGAGTCGGCGCTTGCTGATCGGATCGGAGCCATCCCGCGGGAAACGGAGTACGAGACACGCGAGTTCTATGAGGAAGCGATCCGCGGCTATATGGACGAACTCAAGCAAACTACCCGTTATCAGTCGTGGTACGAGACGGTCGTCAAGCCAACGCTCAATCTCTCCTCAGCGGTCGGCAATTGGTACACAGGGTCCGTTCATATTGCCCGCGCGAGTGCCCTCAAACACGCCGCAGAAACAGACGCCAATCTCGTCGGGGAACAACTTCTCATCGGGTCCTATGGAAGTGGCGCGCAAGCCGAAATCCATGCCGAACGTGTCCGACCCGGATGGCGTTCCGAAATGCAGGCGCTCAACATTGACGATCAACTCGAGAGACGCTACGACCTCACCTTCGACGAGTACCAGACCATCCACGACTTACACAACCACGACAAAGAGACGGAGATCGTCGACTTCACTGCTCCCGAGAACGAGTTTGTGTTCACCGGCTGGGGCGACATGGACGAGCGGGAATACAAATTCATCGAGTAGCCGATCACAAATCGGTGTATCTCGTCCCATGACGGGGGACTCTGCGGGATATTGAATATATCAAACACGACCTTTATGCGTCCCGTCGTCGAAGTCCGAACCCCCATGCCCCGACCACAGCTCCCACGGCGGCGCGACGAACCAGTCGACTATGTCCGCACGGTCGCTAATTCCCTCGATGTTGGAGAGCGAATTCTCATCAATGATCGCTCCTCGCCGTTTCTCGTGAAAGAGCGAGAGCAAGATATCGGATTTACCCCGCGTGGTGGACAGCCAAGCGAGTATCCGTACCACATCATCTGGCTCCTTGGAAACGGTCGAACTTATCGGATGCGCTGGTCGGCCACACAAGACACCCCGCCGCGATTGCATGCTCGGGGAGAACTCACACTCGAAACACGCCGAGGGGAGCAACAATTTGTTGCGACCGAGCCGGGGGAGCCTGTCTGGCGCATTCGGGATTCTGATGTGGATGGTCGAGACGAGCAAACCGACCGTGTTCTCGCTCGTCTTATCGAATTCGACGGATAACTGACACACTGCCTGTACGTCGACAATTCGGCAGCACATATTTACAATACGCCCTTCTACTGCATAGTATGTCACGACATATCTTCGAATGCTCTAATAGTTCGCACGCTATTTGGGACATTTCTGACGAACCTGTTCCACATATAGGAGGTAAGGATCAAATTTGGTGTCCAACGTGTGAGCAGGATGTTACCGGGATATACCGCGGGCAGGCGAGTGGGGTCGTCGACAGCGGTGATCCGATCACAAGTATCGAGTTTATCCCCGCCTCCGTTGGAACCGACGCTGACGCGGGAGATTCTCCGTACTGCATGCATTGCGATGGGGTCTGCACCGACCAGTAGTGCGGTATTTGACAAATTTCGTGACTTCCGTCGCTCAGTCGCTACGCAAGCCTTATGATTGATCGGGCGGTATATGAGTGTAACATATATGCCATCGCCCGAATGGGAATTTGTTAGTAGTACGAACCACGGGGGGCTCCCACGATTTCTGGTACACATGGTCATGATTTACATCGGCGTGTGGCTGGGACGTAAGCTAATACCGCGCAGGATAACTCGAATATTTACGCGCGGGGCTCCCCGGAACTGGATTGACGCCCATACTGGGGGCACACAGACCCAATCTCAAGCGGACTCCCCAGATATGCGATTTCAGGATCAATCTTCATCGATATTCCGAACATCTCGGGGGATAGAAAACGAGAGCAAAACTGCGGAGCAGCCATTTCGGAATCATCACAATGTCATCCTTCTGGCGTTCAAAGAAGACGAAAGTAAGGATGTGACATTCGGGGTTGAATTCGACGGTCAGATTAGCACTGATGAAGAAGGGTCAATCGATGGTATTCCACTCCGAAATGTGTTCATTTTCATGCGCTTAGAGACGGAGGATCAACAATCCCATATTCGTCAGCGACTCTCCGAGACATCAAACGAGTACATCCCCATTGGCCAAGCAACACTCACGTCCGCTGGGGAGGTTGTGATTGCTCATATCTCCGAAGAGTCCATGGAGACGCACTCATCAGAAATCTAGTGTAAGTTACTAACAAATCAGATACAAATACTTTTACCGTTCGACTGAAATCGTATATATAATGGCGAATCGGGATGCCCAATTACTAAGCACTCGCCTCACTCATCTCCACGAGCATGAGGATCTCAACGAAATGGAAATACAGGCCATCCGACATGCGATGGATTTCCTTCGCGGGCGCGGAGAACTCACCAAACAAGAGTTTACCAAACTCCACCAGATCCTCGAACAGATTGACACCAATCTGCTCAAACGATACAAGATTCGATAATTTCGTGGTCCGACACGGTCATTCTGGGCTATGGACGCCTACATCCCAATACTGAACAACGGATAACACGGCTGTCGCCAGAACAAATAGCGCAAGGCAGTGGGCCGTGGTTGCGACTGAGTTTGCCGGATCAACAACATCAAGCGTGTAGTGAAATGCGAAGAAATCTGCCCAGTGCGTACTGTGAAACGCTGCAATGCGCTCAGAAAGCCCAGCATGCGGGATCACCCAATGAACATCCGGCCCCATCCCCCAGAGCCCCCCGGCCACAATAGCTAGTGGAAGTCGGGGAGACGTGTACCGCCGTGTCAGAATAAGGCCGATGATGACAAAAGTTGCCCCGATGCTGAAATGAGCGAGTGCCATAGACATAATTGTCCTATACAGCATATGACTCTACGGTGGTCAAAAACCCCTCGGTTCAGCCCTCCGCCAGCTACCGACGAGTACACCTGTGGAATTCCGAATTGTTCCCGTAGGAACTGGGAGACCAGAATATTTTAATGAATAATATACCATTATATGATATGGCCAAACAACCGTTCGAACCATCAGAGTTCCCCGCTGGCGAACGCCAACTAGATATTGCTCTGTCGCACGTAACCATGCTTCAATCCGATTTTGGCGCGCACCTACCCGACCATGTCGTGTCACAATTGGATGGTCTCTATACGGCAATTCAAGGTGCTCTCGATGCAGAGGACGCCGACTCCCGGATAGACGCCATCAAGACTGCGAGCGAGCGTGCGGAGAACTTACAAAAAGACTCGGCACTTAACCCCACACTCTCGAACGGTGTCCGAAGACGCGTTGGGCGGATGCTCGCACTGGCTGAAGATGCTGTTGATACTGAAGTCTGAACGCACCCCTCTTGACTACCGTCTCGTGCTCACCCAATGGTCATCCGTCAACCAACGGATCGACCGCGCTGAGCGCATCCTCAAGGACATCGCTCTCCGCCTGTGTCCCATCGATGCGGACGAATCGGTCGGTTTCCTCTGATAGCCTGCGGTAGACTGACCGCTTTTGTTTGAGGATGTCGGGGGACTCATACTGGTCCAGTTCCTCCGGCTCTAATCGCGAGACGGCGACATCGACCGGAACATCGATCCAGAGCGTGCGATTTGGCGTTCCTGTGTCGGCCTCGGCGACGAGATCTTGAAGCACAGCGACCGCGTCGTCAAACCGAGATTGGAGAGTAACTCCTTGCGTCGCATAGAGCGACGATATGTACCGATCCGATATCACGAGCTTCTCCTCTGCAAGAGCAGGAGAGATTTCGGATTCCCATTGGTCGATATGATCCGAGATGAAAAGCCATGCTCCGAGAAGCTCTACACGCTCGCTGCGGGAAGGGGAGATATCGTCCATGTCTTCAGCCAAAAGCTGCCGAATGACGCGCCCCGCGGAGCGCTCGGCATCGGGAAACACTGACCGAACGGCGTTGGGATAGTGATCGTAGAGGGCTGTCGACACGCTCGATTTTCCAGCCCCATCGATTCCTTCAACAGCAACAAATGGCATTCTATACATTATCTGTTAATATCCGCAATAAATGATTCGTCCAGCCAACTATGATTTCCCCTAAAATTCATTAGCACAAATGTTTTTTAGCAGTAGGTCTATGATGTGAGTGTGTCTCAGAATGCCTCTCGTACCGCCCTGTCAACCAACCCATATACGACTGGGCAACCCCTAAGTGAACTGCTATACAGTGTACAATATCATACAGTAATCTATAAGGGCAATGCTGTTGTAGGTGCTAATAGACCATGACAGTGTATGTCAGTGAGATTCGGTCGGAGATGAATGCCCACGAAGAAGACCTGCTGCGTATCGTTAGGAACGGCGTCGATGTCCGTCTGCCGCTGGACCGACGCGAGGGGCGTGTCACCCTTGCCGACGACCACCCCGAGTGGGTTCCACAGTTCGTCAAGGCGCGCGGCTACACAGTCGTTGAGCCGAGTTCGGATGCTTCACCGCCCCCTGCTAACCAACACGCAAACGGATAACTCACACACGTATGTCAACCTCATCCCCCACGCAGACGGAGGTCGAACCACTCGCAACCATCGTAGCGCCTCTGCATATCCAATTCGATGGTAGTCTACGTCGGCCGGACGATCATGATGAGCCGTCTGCCGCTATCGGTTATCGACTTGCCGACGCTATGGGGAACTCGGTTGCGGAGGAAAGCTATCGCCTCGCATATTGGCGATCCAATACACATGTTGAATACGACGCTCTCATCGCCGCCCTTAAACACGCAGCAGCGCTTGACTACACCGGGCATCTCACAATCCATGGCGACGCGGAGAGTGTATTCCGCGTTGTTGATCCAGACGATTTTCCAACGGCAAATGACCGCTTCACACAACGGTATGCGGAGCAGACGCGGGAATTGCTAGAGCAATTTGAAAGTTATAGTCTCGATCATCGCCCTCAACAAAGCAATACAACGGCTGATGGACTCGCAGACGAGGGGCACAGTGATAGCCCGATCCCGCTGTAGTGTAACGGAATACGTCCGAAAAATCTGAAGTAAACCTACAATATAACCTACTTCTTCACCAAGTTTGAAGGGGCTGTATGTCGAATTCGACATACTGTAGACCAGCGCTTTCGCGCATGATACCCATGACCGACGATACCCACCCCACATCCGACGACTCCAATGAGACCACGGACGGTGCCCTCACCCCCAAACGGCGCAAACTCCTCGGCTCACTTGGAGCCGCGGCCGGAGTTGCCTCGCTTGCAAATCCCGTCTCAGGCGGCGGTAAAGCCAATACGGTTGACTGTGGCGCTGATGGTCGCGTCCGAACCCGTGGCTGCAGTGACGAAGCCCTCACATCTGACGATTGGTCGACTGGCGCTGTCACCGCGCAGGCCTGTCCCGACACTGGCGGACGAGTTCTTGTTGAGGTTACCGGGCGAGTCGGAACTGACCGCGAACACCCCCCCGAACAGACAAATACCACCGATTATCCGAACACTCGGGAGGCAACACGTACGGAAGTGACGCAGAACCAGACCGCGGAAGTCACCCAAGAACAAATCTCGTGCGGCGACGGCTCGACGCAAGAACAGACCATCATCATCGAACAGCACCAGACCACAATCGTCCGCCCTGACGCCGGTCCTATCGAAGGGGCGGCATCGGACGCGTCTCGTGCCTTGCTTGACCTGCGGCCCGGTGAGAAGCTCACGGTCTGGTATACAGGACAAGCTACAACCCGCGTTCTGACCAACAGCAATATTAATATCGCCATGGCAGAACGTGTCGACTGACTCCTGCACAAATTTGCGGCACTATCGTCCTCCCTCAGACGTACAAATATCTGAACGGGCATTCGGCGAATATGAGCCCCGACGGCCATCCAATCTGTACCAGTAGCGCTTGCGATCACCGAGACCATTGAGCGTCTCGAGACTACGGCTCGGAAATGACACAGTGTTAGCGGAAGCCCACGGCTTCAGTCGTAGGAGGAAGTCAATGGCCCAGCACTCCCCAGACAATAGCTTACATACAGTAGAATAACCCCATGCAGTAGTTTTATTAGGATTTAGAGTGTATTTGCGTATGAGGCAGACCATGACACAATCCGATACCGAATACCATTTCGAACTATTTGACCTCCGTAGGGCGGTGCTAGATACGGTCGCGACACACGCCCGCAATGACGATCTTGACCGCGCAAAAGACGAGGCAAAGAGAATGATCCAACTTCGCGGAGAAAACCCTGAGAAAGACGCCTCTGCGTTTGAGACGAGTTTCGACCGCGCACTTGAGACCGTGACCGACACGGCGGAATATGAAATTGAAATAGAAGAATTCCCCGACGATGGAATTTTACCTGCGAAGTATCACGACGCGGCGATAAACCCATCAACTGAGATTGACGGGGATACTGTGGAGATCCTCACCAGTCGAAAAGAAGACGGATTATCCGTTTATCCGATTGTTTCACATCCCTCCGGGTTCCGCGTCTGCACCTGCCCAGCCCAACGCTATTTCATCGTTTGTCCACACACGCTTGCCCGCGTTCTCGAACGTAACTGGGCACAGGCCCCGATTCCAGCATAGTGCAACGATTTCCCATCTCTCATCTACGCTATCAGCAGTTCGCCAGTCGAAGAAAACTTGTGGGCCTGTACCGATTCAACGAACATGATATCGGCCCTTCGATCAACCGTCTCGCGTCATCGGTACGCGATTGCCGACCTCATCACGATCCTCACAGCCATCGCCGCATTCGGCATTGTGACACTGGATGGCTACGAGGCAGCAGGAGTCTTTCTTCTCGGGTGCTGTACGCTCATTCTGTTCCAGTCGGTTGCCGACCGTGCACGACGCTCAGTTTAACGCTGATTCTTCAACGAACGCTACCCCTTCTTCAACAAGAACCTCACCATCGTTATACCGACCCGGTCGGGGATTTCCGTCTTGAATTTTGACCGTGTATGTCTCCTCATCGGTCGCGTCTCCGTGGCCGACAATAGTACCACGGACAGTTTGACCGTGAACCGTGAACTGAACCTCGTCGTCAGAGCTGTATTGGGATGCCATATACTCACTCAATATAAGGTAAACTAATAGTAAAAGTATGATGGTGTCCTCCTGAAACTCGCCGATCCCGTCTCTTCACTGCGGTTCGCCGTTCGCTCGCAATTCGTTTTCCAATTGATTCAACTGTTTCTTCTCTTCGCGGCCGATCTGCCCGTTCTGGTCCCGTACATACTTCCGAACGCCATCCATCAGCACCTCTACTTCAGACTTATTCAGTTCATCGACCACCTGTCCATATTGTTTCTCCTCGAACTTTTGTCGGAGTTCGCCGTCATCTCGGGCATATTCAGCGCCCTTTGTGAGGGCCTGATCCACAGCGATCCCGGCGAGGACACCGCCAATAGTGATTCCAATAGCCATATATACATTTATGAGGGTATTTGGTAAAGACTTACTGGACAGCCCCATACCCGTAAATATAAGTCCGTTAGCCCAGAGATGTATACCATGAGCAGTGACACGTTCAATCCCGATATCCCGGAAGACGCTCTCCCCGATGGTTGGTCCGTCGAGAATAAGTACCCCCTCTTCCGTCTACCTGCAAAATGATAATGGAGTTGAGCACGTAATTATCCAAGGGGATTACGACGAAATCGCCGTTATCCCCATGGTGGGGTCATCTGCGCCCGGGGCGAAAGCGGAAAACGACTCCGCTCGCTCGGACTCGTTCACGCATGAAAAAACTGCCGTCAGATATGCTGTCGATGTCGCACAGTCACTGGCTTGACGTCCTCCCACGGCTAAAGCCGTGGGCCTTTTGCCTGTCATTCGTGTAAGTGATGCGTCTCGATTGGTTTTGAAGGAGCAATGTTCGGATGAATCCCGTACGTTTCATAGACATCGTCACCGCCGTCGATGAACTCTCTAATCTCATCGTCGGAGTAGATCCCGTGTTCGAGATACCAGCCCCCCGACCGCAGATACATCCGTACCTTGCAGTTCCCACAGTAGCAGTACCCAACACGCATTTCACCCCCCGAAGCCGCCTGTCGAACACTTTTGCACAAGCGATGGTTCCCGAACCATGTTGAACAGTCGGGACACTCATACACGTACCGGTAATCATCTTTCTCTTTTGTGTAGTACGACGCGCATCTCCCGTCCAGATCCAAGAGCGGGACCCAGACGCGGAATGATTCCCCATGATCCGTTTCCACATCGACGTCCGTTCCAGAGACAGCTCGTGTCTCGCCCCAGTGTTGATATTGCCACGCATGAACGAGTTCATGTCGGATAACTGTACGGCAGGCGTCGAACCCCGCGTTTTCATACGTGTGTTCACTGATGATGATCGTCACTTCTCCGTCCCCGTCGTACGAACAATACCCGTGGCGACGTTTCGCTCGTGTCGAGGTTTCCCATGTAATTGCCGAGAGATTCACAGCGTCAATCGGCCATGTATCCTGACGAATCACACGCTCCCCATATGCCCTCGATTTACGACTGAGTTCATGCGTATCACCAAGCGTGCCAGCCCACCCCACCTTCGGTTGGGGATCAGTATCAGAACTCGTGCCCATTAGAGGACTATCATTCAGAATCGCTAATAAGTATTTGTCCGTTCCCACCGAGTTCATCGGGGCACGGACCTAAATAGTAGTATTTCAAACCTATATGTATGGCCGATGAAGACACCTCCACGCAAGAGGAACATATCCGTGATGAGATTCGTCTCTTCCTCCAGAAGAATTTCCCGCAGATTCAGATGCACGGCGGGATTGCGACCATCACCGAACTCGATATTGAAGAGAATCACGTTGCGATCAATCTCGGTGATGCCTGCAACGGATGCGGTCTCAGTCCAATGACCACCCGCGCACTCAAAGACCGTATGACGGATGAACTGGATACTATCGAGTCCGTCTCGGTCTCTATAGGGCTCGATGGCTTAGGAGACGAGACAGAGCGTAACGAATCACCTGACGCTCCCTTCTGAACGGATACGAAACTTTTTGAATCGCGGTGTCGAATATCCGTGTATACCGCTACTCTCCATGACCGACCAGACTTCTGACCCGAATTCCGCAGTACAGATCACATTTAACGGCGAGCCCGTTGACGACCCCCGTGAGAAACCAGACACGTTTCTGTGGTGCAACGAAGAAAAAACATACGTTCTTCGGTCCCTGAAAGCGGAATGGCCATACGAACTCTACGACAGCCGCGACGCTGCTCCATCCGAGTCAGAAGTCGATAACTCTACAGTCACTACTGACGACGATGGCAACGGTGACGAGGAAGACGAACCCCGCGAAGTTGGTGGCGTCTTCACCGTATCGCTGGCGTATGATGTAACTTATAATAAGAAAATAATCGCCGCTGACAAGGATCAGGCTGTCAAACTCGCCAAAGAGGAATTGGACTTCCGTGATGACTGTCCAGTTGACGCTACCCACCTCCACGACGATGCAATCAAGCGAGAGACCCTGACAGAAGACGACGACCGTTGCGACGAGATGCCCGGGTGGCCGTGGTGACACGTTCCCAACACATACACGGGACCGTGAGCGTTAGAATTATACCACCTCTACCCATGTATGGATGTGTGTCGATTCACGATACCGACCCGACAGAAGATGATCCTGATCCGGGGCCAGAGTGCCCGGATTGTGGCGCAGAGACGGAGTGGTGGTTGCACCCACTCACCGAGAAAGAGCATACGTCAATTATTTCATGTACCGAGTGTGAATTCCGTATCGAGTCCATGAGTAACCTTGCGGCGCGAGATCGGAGAGAACAGTTCGACGTTGACGATTGGCCATCACTCCCATGAGAGGGCCGGGTAGTCCGAAGACTGAGTCGTCCATGTGCTGCTGAAATCAAACCCGTCCATATTGGACGACGCGGACGACCCCTGCATTTCGGAGGTCGTTAACCCGGTTGTGTCCCCAAACGAGGACCCTTGATTGCCGATCCCATCACTCGTCCCCGTCGTCGCAGTGTCCCAGTAAGTATCAGTGGTTCCAGAATCCGAGTTAGATGCAAATCCTAAGATCCCCCCAACATCGCTCGATCCGCTAACGCTTCCTGTCGCGTATCCACGCGCCACGTCTTGAACACCAGCTGTTGATCCGACTAGTCCTCCGATACGCTGATCGCCCGAGACACTCCCCTGCGCGTACGTGTCACGAATCGTCCCTCCATCGGCGAATCCGACAAGCCCGCCGACGTTATTGTTACCGCTGACACCGCTGGTCGCGTACGATTCTGTCACTTGCACTCTGTCTGTCACTTTTCCGATCAGTCCGCCAGTGTTCGCCCATGTGTAGGACGCGCCACTGATCAGCGAGACATCGCTGGTGGAATATGAGGAGTCAATAACAGCATCGAAGGCGGCAAATCCGACAAGGCCGCCCGTATTTCGATCCCCTTTGACGGTGTTGGTCGAATGGGAACCACTAATAGTTGTGTTCGTGGTTGCAACCCCCGCTAACCCGCCTACTCCTTCGAGATCTCCGGAGTCCCCTCGAACCGTGTTGCCCGTCGCGTAGGAGTTTTCAAGATCCGACTCGCCAGCAAAGTTACCGATGAGACCACCAACATATCCTCCTGTACTCGTCACGTTTCCAACCGCATGCGTGTTCGCAATACGGAGGTTGGACGACGGAACAACGCTCCCAATAAGTCCGCCGACTTTCCTCGAGCCGGAGACAGTACCCTCCGCGTACGAGTTCCGGATTGTTTTTGTGCCGTTTCCATCAGCACCACCTGAGTCGTCATGCTGCGTTGCGATGCGGCCCACAAGTCCCCCAGCGTAGCCGTTTGTGTCCGCAGAGACATCCCCCGTTGCATGCGAATTCACAATCTGGTTTTCCTTTGCAAAGCCAACGTGTCCAACAAGGCCCCCCGCATGTCTATCATCAGTGGACACATCGATGTGGGCTTCCGATTCATTGATATACGCCACCTCTACAAATCCAACAAGTCCGCCAACGTCTTCGCCGCTCCCAGTCACAGTACTCGATCCGGATACCGACCCAACCTGCGTATTGGTGATTGTGGGGACTTTATGCGGGGTCGTCGACGCTTGTCCCGCCGCTCCAACGAGTCCACCGATCCCCGTCGTGCCTTCAACGGTTGCGTATGCGCTAGAGTTCGAAATCTCTCCATCAGTATGAACCCCGATAAGTCCCCCAATTCCAGAGTCCGAACGTGCACTGCCAACGGTCACGCTGCTTCCGACCGTTGAGTCATTGATGAACACCATGTCACTATTATGCCCGCCAGCAACTCCGCCAACAAGACCAACCCCGTCGACGTTTGTCGTCTCGACCGTACTACCGCTGATCAACGATGAATCGTCAAACTGCCCTGCAATCCCCCCAGCGTACAGGTCCTGAGCAGTCACCGTGCTGTTACTGACTCGTGTGTCGTATCCCGACCCAGAATCTGTTACTGTCCCCCCTCCATCATCTCCACCGCCCACATCCCCCAGATTCCCGACCAGCCCACCGACACTGTCAGTGCCGTTTACAGTCGCACCCGTGACATACACATCAGACAGGACCCCCGCGTTCACCCAGCCGACAAGCCCTCCGACATAGTCCGAGGTCTGATGGACAGTTACCCCCTCAGCATACGAGTTCGTCACCGACGAATCCATGTATCCGACGAGTCCGCCAGCGGCTTGCGTCCCACTCACCTCGACATTGCGGGTATGCGAATTGGATATGCTCGTACCGCTGGCGGAGCCGACGAGCCCCCCGACACGCCGTTCACCTTCAATCAGTTGTCCAGCGTCAGCAGTGGAGTCGCTAATATCATTGCTCGACTCCGCATACCCGACGAGACCGCCCGTATTATGAGATCCAATAACATCCCCGGTTGCGGCCGAACTGGTAATTTGGCTACTGCCGTCCATCTTTCCGACGAGCCCCCCAGTATTTGCCCACGCGCCGCTGACACCAGCGGCAACCTGAACGGTGCTGCGCGAAGTACCGTTAGTAACAACGGCGCTAGTTCCAATATATCCGACTAGTCCGCCCGTGTTCGACTCGCCAGTAACCGTGTTATCAGAGGATGAATTCATGACCTGTGCGTTCGATGTAACGCTCCCGACTAGCCCCCCAGTGTTAGTAGTGCCATTAACCGTGGTGGCTTCCGAGTGCGAATTATTCACCGTACTGTCACCTGCAAGATTGCCAAGAAGCCCGCCAACATGCGAGGACCCCGATATAGCTCCAGTGGCGTACGTATCGTTAATAAATGCGTCCGACACCGACGACGCGATCCCGACGAGGCCACCGACTTTGTTGTTACCAGTCACATCGCCCGTTGCGTAGGAGTCGCGAATCGTATACGTTGTGCCGGAGTGCTGGGCACTCAGATACCCGACAAGTCCGCCAGTATATTCACCCCCGCTCACAATGCCAGTTGCGCTTGAGTTATCGATGTGACTGGCCCCACCAAGGTACCCGACGAGCCCGCCAGTCTGCGAATAGTTGCTTTGGACGGCATTGCTTGCCGAGGAATTGTCGATTAGCGCCTCGCCACCGGCCACATTTCCAACCAATCCCCCTGTTTTGTCGCTTCCATATGTTGCGGACTCACTCCCCGTGTAGTCTTGCGTATTGATCACATCACCCCCAGATGCCGACCCGTTAACGATGTGCGTGTCACCTTCGATGCTGCCGACGAGTCCACCAACGTGACTGCGGCCCGTAATCTGTCCGCTCGCGGACCCGTTTGTCAATGTAATGTCCGTGAACATCCCCGCAAAGCCGCCGACAGCATACCCAGTGGCGTTCACATCGCCAGTCGCAGAATTCATCTCACTCGTAGTCCCATTGAGATCTACAGAGTTCACGACATATCCGGCAAATCCGCCGACGTACGATTCCCCAGTCACGGTTGCGGACGAGGTCGACGCAACGATACTCGACGTGGCCCCCTCCCCGCGCCCGACCACGCCACCCACATAGTAGCCGCCCGACACAGTACCTCCGCTGGTCACGTCAGAAATCGTCACACCACTCGAGAAGTCGCCAACTACTCCACCCGTCTTGTTTCCTCCCGTAATATTACTCCCACTGAGAGCAACGTTTGAGATTGAGCCAGCACTTGCCTGTCCGATTAATCCGACGCGGGTCGTCGCCCCCCGATTGATTGTCAGTCCCGTAATATCATATTCTTGCCCCACAAGACTGCCCGTAAACGCGGGGCCACCAGAGGCGGTGAGATAATTATCAGGATGCCCTACGGGATCAAATCCGTTTCCGCCCCGCCAATCACTGGTCCCTGTCGCCGCCGCATCAATATTTGTACCTAACTTGTAATGTTCCCCGGGAGCGGCGGCCATGCACTGTAACTCTCGGGCCGTGGTGATATTGTGGCGGTCGGAGGTCGTCCCTGCAGACTGATTCAAGAAGTTGTTTACACACCACGATTGAGTCGGACTCCCCGCTCCGAGGATTTCCACATCAAGCGTTGTAGACGTATCGTCTGTGCGTATTGTCGCTTCATATGTCCCTGCATCGCCGCCACTCGTAGCAATGGTAAATGCGTTCCCGTTGGATCGACTGTACGTCTTTGACGCACCAGAATCGAGGCTTACTCGCTTTGACGCCGTGCCAAGAATGGAGCCATCATTGACATTCTCGACGGTTACTGTCACATCTTGCACGTCCGCTTCATCCCCCGTGTTTTGGATAACCGCGTCAAATGTCAGTGTGCTCCCCGCCGTAATCGGAGAACTTGGAGAACTGTTCGTAATAGCACTATTTATCACAAATTGCGAGGAGTTTGACGTGAGCGAACTCTCCGAAGGGGTGTGCTCTCGCACCAGTTCGCGTTTATCGCCGTGATCCCCAAAAATCAGAATTGTCTCAGGTCCGCTCGAGATCTGGGTCGGCGTGAGGATAATCGTCGACTCGGACGTAGTGATTTTACAGGGAGATACGCCCTTATTGACGGTTCCATCGGGGTTTCGAATATTGCAAGAATTATAATTGAGTTCGATCCGTTTTGCGGTCCCCATATCCGCGGTATTGATGATGACTGCCCCATCGGACCCATCGGTAACGGAGATGGTCGGCGAGTTCGTGTCGGGAATTGATACAGAATAGACAAAATACCCTATCGTAAGGGCGAGAATAACAATAATCGAAAGAACAAGAACGCTTCCAACAATCGAGGAAATTCCCCGATCCGTAAATTCCCAATCGAGGTTCAAAGTCATTATATCCTATATTTATCTAACACTTATATAAAAAATTTTCTATATGTGTAATCAGGTCTGTGCCCCCAGAGAGTCCGCACGTACTCTATATCCTACACTGCTGAAGTACGCGGTAGTCCTATATTCTTTCAAGACTATTATATTATATATGACGCAGCATCGCCGACAGTTTCTCACCTCAGCTACAGCCGTCTCAGCAGCATCGTTGCTAGGAGGATCTGCGTCGGTTATGGGAGCCGAAGGGGAGTATGAGCGAATCGAGGCGAACGGTCAGACGATTAAAATTGGGAGCGGCGAAACATGGGCAAACAAATTAATCGACGTAGGAAATCGAAATAAACTTACTATCGTCGCAAAAGATTCGAATTGGACAATCCGAAACATCGGATTCAGCGGAACCATGGCCGACCATTCCTACTTTGGGGTCTGTGACTCCGGCAATGGAACATCCACAATGGAAAATATCTACTTCGGGGAGGGCGATCCTAGCCGAGCAGCCAGCGACCGCCCGATTCAGATCTGGGTGGACCCCGACCACAGTGGGCATCTCGATGTCCGAAATGTGAATTTCTCTCAGCGCGGGGCAAATGGGATCTACGGCTCTGCGCCGGGATATAATGGCAATGGCGGAACAATCACAATTGATAGTTGTTACGGCCATGACAACCATCACACGTCGTTCCGCATTTCGGATAATGGAATGGTTGTCAAAAATTCTGTCTCGTATAAAAGCGGAACTCGGGCCGCGAATCGTAATATTTGGGTGTGGGAAGGCGACTACAGTGGCACCGCGACGATCAAAAACTGTCACTGCATAACGAACGGTGAAGGACAAGGCGTTGCCACACACGGAGATCCGTCAATCGATATGCAGAACGTCGCTACTGATGATGGCTCCGGGACAACTGGCAATCCCGACCAGTTTGTTCCCGAAAGTTGTCCGAAAAGTGCGAAAGCGGCCGCGAGCGGCGGAAGCACTGATGGAACCGATGAGAGTGAAGACAACGGAACCGGCGGAGACGACGGCTATACAGTGCACCCCGGAACCACGCTGGCCGAAAACGAGAATGCGCTTGTCTTCTCTGGTACTCATCTTACCGGAGACGACATCCAACAATCGAAATACTCGCTGGAAGTTAGTGGGAGCCTCGTTCCGTCGCGGCGCAACAACGCCACGGTTGACGACAACCTCAATTTCTCCGAAGGCGACACCAGTTATAACGGGACTGTAACTGATTGGAAGGATGCGTGGGTATTCACAGGAGAACTTACGGACCTAACGGTGGAGGGTCCAGCAAAGGTATATCTCAACGGGAACGAAATTGATCCCAGTAATTACGGCAACGAAAACAGCACTGGTTCGGAGAACCCGCAGACTGGCGGCTCCGAGCAACCAACAGACGATAACGATACCAACAATAGTTCGTCATCAGGAAGTGATCCCAACTTGGGAGAGAGCAGTGTATTTGAGGATGATGGACTATCGGGGCTCCTCAATTCGCTCTTTAGCGATGATGGGGTTTTCAATGATCTATTCGGGTCGCTATTTAACTAGATCAATTCATCCTGCCAGATCACGGCGGCGTCTTATCTCTCAATACCCTCCGAACAAATTCTACAGAAACGCACGCCTGTTCCGCAACCTCAGCAATTGTAGTATCCATATCTTTTGCAGCGGCCTCAAATACGGTTCGTTCCGTTTCCGTGAGGGTGTCGTCTCGAGCGCGGGCCACTACATCCCGTTTTGCACAGAGTTCGGAGATAGGGATATTGGTTCTCTCGATGGTTGTTTTGTGCGAGTCGAGTTGAATGCTGTACTGATCGAAGTCGTCAGGGTCCCCAAGTGCCGTTGCCAACACATCGATGTAGTTCCCTAGCAGATCCTTGGGGGGAAATCTGCCGTAATGCTCAATGGTTAATATATCTCTGCCCGCGGATTCTTCCGACATGTCGATAACATCATTTTCTTCAACCCGGGCTAACACCTCATCAAGAGTGAAGTCGGCATCAATCTCGGGTTCAACAGTATCGGTGGTCATGCGCCTGTTGATACGGCGTTCATGCCAATAAAACATGGGGACCGCGTTGATTATTCGGCCTCGTCGCTCTCGTATCGGGGAAGTTCTTTGTCAATATTCGGGACGTCCACTGGACCAAGCCCATGTGCGTCGTTGAGGCTAGCATGTTTAATATGTTCATTGTATGCTGATCCCGTGCTTTTCTCGGGGTCAAGGGCTTTGGCCTTGAAGATCTGCCACGAATCTCGTTTCAAAATATAGCCATAGTCTGTGCCATTGATACGGACAGAGCCAGTTCCCGTTGCGCCAGATCCCATCGGTTTGAACGAAATCCGTTGAATCCAACCAGAATCGAAGTCTTTTCCACCAACGAGAACCTCTCGGTCAGAGTCTTTTTCTGCTCGTCCCATACATCAACTAAATGAATGAACACCATATAGGTGTTTGCACCCCTCTTCACTCAGACAGACGCCAAATAAACATTTCCATACTTCCAAAACCAATGTGCTTATATGATTCCATGAGTAATACACGACCGAGGCGACTTCGACCCTAACCTCAACCATCCGGATCGTTGCATTGGGTCGAACCGTCTCATTCCACGAGCCCTCTGCCCACCCCACTCGGCGAGGGCTCGTCCCCCTCTGAATCCCCCTCTCCACCAATCGCGCGGCGGATGAGAGTCTGTCCCCCCTCTCCGCCATTCCTCTCGATCCACTTCAACACACAAAACAGCGACATCTACGGCTCTCGCTGTTCAAATATACTCCAATTCAGTAGCTCCGTAGCGCGTACTGTTGAACCTGCGTACTACCCACGAACCCTGTAATCGGGTTCGTCTTGTAAGGGGGTACCGTTCACCTGTACCCCACCTGTGGCTCCACAGAACGTGACGATCTGAGCATTTCCATACAGGTGGCTTAGTGGTGTCGGATTTTCACCGTCATACTCATACACACGTGACGACCAGTCGCAACTATCGCATTCAAACGAAATTCGGTTGTCTCCCCCACCATGTCGGATAGCTTTGACACCCTCCCGAGAGTCGACATTCGGGCCTCCAGTTTGACACTCTGGGCACCGCGCGCTCTGATCGATTCGCTTGACCGGGATGCGGCCGATGATTGATACCATGGTTGCATTCGAGGGTACTATCTCTTAACTTATAAACATCTAGGCTCGCACACGCAGTTAGTGTAAACAATATACAGTAACCTTTATCAGATATGCCATTGAAGACGTGGATGCGGTGAAACAGACCATGCAACCTAACACTCCATACGCCCCCGACACGCTCGACGAGGACAAGATGACTACCTCCGACGTACCGTCTCAGCCGATTGATTCACGGCCCCTTTCCGAACGGCTCATGGAGGCCGCCGTCGTGGACCTCGGAATCGACGCTGAGTTCGTCGAGGAATTCGTTGAGTTCACCGAGGTCCTCATCCCATCTGAGAACAAGGAGGGGGATCTCATCGTCAGAGACAAAGACGATTACCTGAAATACAACATGACGACCGGGGTTCTGTCGACGACGAGTAAGTACGAGTGGTTCGATGCCGTCTCCGAACAGAATCAGCGGGCCGATGCGACCAAGATGCAAATGGCACGAGGATAGTACCACTCGATGACCATCTTTGCCACCACACAGACACACATCCAGTGGCTCCCTTGATCGCCAGCGACAAACTCTCTGCTCATTTATGAATAAATAAGTTACAACATTACTGAATTATAACGTGTACTCTTCATAGGGAGTGGGCAATTCATTTGATTAGATTCGAGGCGTGCACCTTTATGGGAGCGTGTATATTTCACACATAATGACAATCGACGAGCCTCGAGCGCCTCACGCCCGGGATTGCCAGCATAACTGGACAATTCAGGAGTTCAGACCGAACCTCCGTCGCATCGATGTGACCCACTACTGCCCCGTCTGCGATACGGTCGACGAGACCACCCTCCAGCCGACCCAAGATACCCTCGAATTACTGGACACACTCAAACAACGGGAAGATGACCCCCGCGATACTGTTGAACACGTCGGTCTAATGGTCGATGAAGACGCATCGATCCCGTATGAGGTCGCCGCACGGATCTACATTGCGTACGAAGACGGGGAAGAGGAAACACGACAAGATCTTCATCATTTCACTCCAGCGTGAACTGCCCCCTACTCGCTCGCAACGAAAACTAGACGAATTAGGGATCAGGGAGTGTGTTGGACTCCCCAATATCCCACTCGATGCCGTCAAGCTCCCAGCCAGTTGACCCGTATTTTTCATCGAGTTCATGGAACACCACGTCCAACGCCTCCATAAGCATCGCGTCTAACGCGTCCTGCCCATCGGGATATGCGGCACGGGGTTCGAGAATAGAAATGGGAACAATCTCCGGGAGTGTCGAATCCCGCCCGCGTTCGTCTTCGTATTTGGCCCGTGCGTAGAGCCCCCACACCTCGCTGTTCGGCTCTTCAAAGTACACGGACTCGGGTGCATCGAGTCCGTCCGCTACGAGAGTGGTGAGGATATTGGCCCCGATACCGCTTCGTCGATACCCGTCTCGGAGGAACAATTGGCGAATAATTGGCGGCTCATCGTCGGGGAGTGACTCGTTCCATGTTGCGTACCCCGCGATAGTTCCGTCGCGAACGTATACCAGTGCAGAGAATACCTCGTGATTGTAGACGGACATCCGTGGCATCAGGAGCTTTGCAATCAACGAGAGGACGTAGATGGCGGCATCGACCCGGGAGGGGGACTCAGTTTCCTCAACGAGGTAGACTGCGTCATCGGGCTCACCTCGATTCGGTGCAATCCGTTCGGGCCCGTCGGCAGAGAGCCACTCTTCAGTGAACACGGTTTCGGTGGGGATTTCTTCGCCATCCATCCGAATCTGCGATAACGCGGCGCACGTTTGACAGCGCCCGACATCAATCGTGTCTGTGACTGGTAAGTAGGCTATCTCGGGGGTCCCGCACGAACAGGCGATTGGGACCTCTTTGCGATCCGATTTGGGATCGAGGCCTTCGATAGCGGCGTCGATATCGTCCAGTGTATCCTGAAAAATATCGCCGTATAAGTCACGGAGGTGGTCATATAATCTATTGAGGGTCTCGTGTTCGGGGTTAATATCCGAATCTATTACGGCGACATGGCGCTGCGTGAACTCTTCATAATCGGGGAATACGTGGTGTTCGCGGTGAGATGTCGTTACTTGTTCCCATGCGCCCGCTGTGGGATCGTACGCAACCGCATATGTAGTGCCATCGCGAAACAGGAGACAGCCAATCACACTGCGGGGACTGCCGCTCGGATCGCGTTCGAGCACTGGAAACACGGACTCAAACGCCTCCGAATCATCAAGGGCCGCAAATTTCCCGATTTCGGTAGGGTCGGGGAGCGATTTGAGAGTGGGCATACCTACAGTTACGGACAAACAGCAGATAATGCCATCGATTCGTATCAAGAACAATATGCGACATCAGGACTCAGCACAAGCAATCAAGCGGTGACTGATTTTTCGAATACGTAGCCGTGCGCGTGGGTTGTCTTCCAGTTGTAAACGGGGAATTCGTCGCACAATGTCCATTTCGTATTCAACGTATGGAAGAATAACGGCGTCGCATCCGCGCCCGGATACCATTCTGCGACCAGAACCAGTCGCTGTGAGGGCTCCATACGGGATAGCAACTCTTCGGTCCACTCTTGAACCGGCGGATGGCAGAGCAGCACATCCCGGTTGGGATACTCCGTCACGACCGTGTGATCCGCCTCGCGAACCGCGGCCCAGACCGTTTTCTCAAACGGCAGGCGCTCTCCATCGGCATCAAACGTAATCGTTTCTGGTGGGGAGTCCACAGCGCGCGGCGCGTTCAGATCCGTCGCGATACAATCGCCTCCATTTTCAGTGATCACATGCGCCCAATAACCGTTGCCAGCGGCGACATCGACTAATGGGGAATAGTCACTAACAGTCTGTATTGCCTCATCGGTGGGGAGATATTCGGGATATGTGGGGAACATTCCAGTTTCATCAACTGGCCCCCAGCCGAACTCCGTCCACGAGACATGCTCACGGTACGCCTCGAGACCGGGATTATATAACTCGTCCGTGTCGGGATCGATGGACCGCGAAACAACGTCGATGGTCGAGTCTTCAGATTGATCGGCGGGCTGTTTGTTTGCCTGCCCCGACGGCTGGCTGGCAGGGATGTAGCCATCCGTATCGAGAAGGGCTTCAAGTTGCCGTCGCTGCTCGTCTGGGTCCATATCGGTATAATCTGGCCCGAGTAAGAACTCGAACTGTTCGTCGATGTCCATCTTATCGGCTCTTAGCACCGCTCCCAGAAAAATCCCCATCATTGAAACGCTCGTTCTGTTCTGAGATGATCGAAATCAGGAACAGATGATAGTTACTCGAACCATACACAAAACCTATTACCTGTACAATATATTATACAAGGACACAGTGACGCCCGAAGAATACGCGGAAGCACACGATCTCACATTGAGAGGAGTCGAGGAAGCCCACGACCTAACATTTGCTCAGTTCACCGGAGACACTACGTTTTATACACTGGTGACGGAGCGAGGAAACGTCGACGGACTTCGCCTAGAAACGATCACCCCCACACACGGGTCAAACCTCGTTCTGGTGGAAGGCGAAGAAGAACCACGTCGAATCGATTCCGTTGGGATTCACGAAAAACAGTCTTGTGAAGAAGGGCCGGTTATTGAGTAATCAAGTGGGCCTGAGGGGCAACTTTTTCTCTGGATGTTAGATGGAAACCCTGCGCTCACCCCCTGATCATTTGATAGGACATCTTGGAGTGTATACGTGACTCTGGGGTCACTGGAGAACGTACTTTCTGGACCCTCATGAGGCATCTAACGCCCAAAACAGGGTATAATTTTTTGTGAGAAATTATCCTAACAGTGTTGGTAGGACGAAATTGACAGTTCGTGGTCGCCGACCCGTCTGGGGACGGGTCATGGGGTGGTATACTTACGACTAACGGAGACAGATGGACAGGTAAATTTTACGAAACCACTGTATGATGTGTATACGTGGTTTGAAGGGAATCCGAATATTTAACCCGACCTAACAGATTCCCCTAATTTCATCCTACCAACACTGGTAGGTTGATGGTTTGAGAGTGGATCGGGTCTGAATGGCAGAGGGGACGGCGAGAGGTCTCCGTGACTCTCACCACCTCTATTCAGCGTTCATACATACACTCACTCTCCCACCATAAGCATTCAGAAAGACTAGTGAACTAGTACATTCTTTGTCACTTGTCTAGTGACTCTGAGTTCAGCGTGACATTTTGAATCGTTCCGAGGACCAGCGTGGCCTCTTTCTCAACGAGATACCCAGACGCAACGCCAACTATCTTATTTCAGCGAGAGAATTGTAGATCTCGGCTCGTGTTAGAGCGTGTGACTGCCAGCGATCATAATAATTATCCCTGAGCACCCATACGCTCTTGTATGGTCGATCATATTCCGCCAGAGGACTATCAGCTAACGGAACAGCTGTCCGTCGACTCGTGTACATCGTGCTCCAGCCTCTGTGAGTCGCGGTCGCAGATCGTGAACGGTGTCGGTCCACGAGGAACCGATATTGTGTTAGTCGGAGAGGCACCGGGGGCCACTGAAGATGACACTGGCAAACCATTCACCGGACGAAGCGGAGATATCCTCAACGAGGCGCTTGAGCGCGCGGGGCTCGACCGAGAAGAGATACGGATCACAAACTGCGTTCGGTGTCGTCCGCCAGACAATCGTGACCCGCACGTTAGCGAGTTAGAGAATTGTTCGGCGTATCTCTTCGAGGAGTTGCAACGGATCGCGCCGCGCGTCGTTGTTCCATTAGGACGCGTTCCCACAAACCAAGTGTTGGGGGAGCGAATGGACGGAACGGTCACGGAACTTGTCGGGGATCAGTTCTCATTGGCCCCGTATGAGGTCGTGGTGAGCGTCCATCCGGCCGCGACGATCTATAACCGTGACTTGCGTCCGACGTTCAATAAAACATTTGAGATTGTCGCTGACGTCGCATCACACTAGCGTATGCCAGTGAACGCCGAGGCGGGTGCCCCGTGGTACTCTCGCTGCCTACTATCTTGAAGCAGTGAGAGAATCCCGCCGTTCACGGCGGACGAGGACGTCACAGAAGAGAGTCCTGATTGCACTTTACCAGAAAGTAGGCGAGAATGCCCCGTCCTCAAGGAAGCTTGTGTGTGCGGAGGTACTCTATTGCGGTCTGTGTGAGCTTTGCGGAATTGATGTTCTTTGACATCCGTTTTTCAATAACCCCCCAGTCATCATGGTCTCTCGCGCTGGCATCCCCGTTAGAATAGAGATATGGAGTTTCGAGTGTTTGACACTGATCTCCGAAACAATCCGCGAAGTTGTTATAATTCATAATACTTGGATACTTCTCAAGAGGAACCTCGCGAGAATCAATCCCCGAGTGTGTGCTCTGATATAATCCGAGCGAGTGTCCGAGTTCATGCATAAGGATCGGCCCAGTCTCATGAGCTTGGGTTTCTGATTGGACGATCATCCCGTTGGATTCGCGAAGCGTTACGCCACGTACGTTTGTTCCATCTGCCCGTGCATCATTAACGATCAGTGCGTGTCGGTAGCCCTGCTGAGAGAGGTCGAACTGGGTTTGGTACTCGTCTTTGAAGTACTCGCGGACTCCTGTCCGATCTTCATACGGGACAGATGTGCTACTGACCACGATGTGTAGATCTACTCCAGTCGATTCGTCGGGGTTATCGACTGGGGCCTCGGCGAAGGCCTGCTTTACGCGCTGTAGTTCCTTATCTGAAATGGATGCCCCCTCCATCACATCGACCTCCAGCAAGACATCTTTCTGCAGGGGGTCCAGTTCACCGAACAATTGCTCGTCAATTTTGCCTCCCGCAACCTCCGAGCCATCAGATAGCCCATCACTGTCGGTGTCGAAGTCCGTCGGATCTGTTTCATATTCTGTGAGTTCTGCATCATCCGGAAGTCCATCGGAATCCGTGTCGGACGCCAGTGGATCAGTCCCATATGTATGGATTTCAGCGCCATCCGTCAAATTGTCGCTATCAGTGTCGGCGATGGTTGGGTCGGTATCGTACTCCCGTACCTCGGGTCCATCTAAAAGTCCGTCATCGTCTGTATCGGCGACACTCGGGTCCGTCCCGTGTGTGTTGATCTCTTCAGAGTCAGATAATCCATCATCATCCGTATCAGCTACTGTCGGGTCGGTATCATACTCATGGATCTCGGCGGCATCCGCAAGCCCGTCTCCGTCCGTATCAGTGGTTGTCGGGTCAATTCCATACGTATGAATAGCCTCATAATCAGAGATTCCGTTTCCAGTTGTATCCGCCGCGGTTGGATCTGTTCCATACTTAGTCACCTCCATGTTATCGGATAGTCCGTCCCCGTCCGTATCCGACTTCGTCGGATCAGTCCCATATTCATTGATTTCGGCACCATCAGAAAGACCATCTCCATCTGTATCTGAGGCAAATGGGTCGGTCCCATGGATCAGCGCTTCTTCGGCTACAGTCAGCCCATCTCCAGTTGCGTCGTATGAAAATGCACCAACGCCCCCGGCCACGAGAAGAGAGAGTATCCCAAATATGAGAAGGAGTGTCTTCAATGGTGAGTTAAATATCCCGAACTCCATGATACATTATACATAATAAGATTAAAATAAATATCTTTCTATGGAGCACAATGGCAGACAAGGATGATGTCAGTGATAGCGGGGAACTGTTCAGTTCATAAAGCTCTGCTTCAAGCGGCATCGACAACTGCCCCTGAATTTCAACTAACGATGTCGATCCCCTACCACAGAATAGCATTTCTCGGAATGCTCCGGTGCGCGGGGCAAAGAGGGCAGGCTAGAACAGATTGAGAGAGGCGTGGGAGATTTTAGATAAGACTCCACCAGACGAGCGGAGTGATTGGTCACCTATCCAGTTAAAGAATTCATTCGGTGTTTTGATGACGAGGTCAAGACCCCGCTTTTCAACACGGACGGTCGTTGGCGGATCACGCTGGTACGTGAACATCTCAGTTTGCATCGCCTCGTCGAAGCTGACAACTAGTGTGTCGCCTTGATCGTCGAGTTGAACGTCGTCCCGCTGAAGCAGTTCCTTCCAGCGGTCGCGTCCTGTATCGAACGCACGCTCGGCAGGTTGGGTGGGGAAGTACTCGGGGATGTCCCGATCTGCGTACTCATACAGGTGGAGCATCGTTTCGCGGACTTCGCGGAGGGTGTCATCATCGTCGGCGAGTTCGAGGTTGCGGGTGAGGTATTCGTGAGAGAACCATTGATAGAGCGGGTTTGGTTTTTCAATGAGTTCGTTAACTTCAGCCTCCCCTCGCCGTGATGTCTGGAAATTCACGTCAAAGTTGAGGATTTTTGCGCGATTACGGAACCACTCGTTGGGCCGCTTATCATTTGAGATAAACGCGAATAACGGGATGTCTGTTTGTCCAGTCCACTGTCCCCAGAAATTGCGGAGCGTGTCGAGATTATTCACTTTTTGTTTGGTAATGTCATCAACAACGACAGGGAACGACGTATGTGCTGACCGGAGGCTCCGGACCTTTCGCTTTCCAATTTCATCCGCGTCGACTGCGTCCGAGACACGAGTGCCACTAATCATTCCCAGTGCGTACTTCGCGAATGTTCCCTTTCCTCCGTTCGATTCGCCGTGGATGTATAGATACGGGAGCGCCTTATCGAGATTCACTCCCTTTGATTGATAGAACGCCGCCTGTCGATTAACGAACGGTGCCCAGAAAAACCAGAACAGTGCCTCCATCATATGAGCCTTCACTGCTGTCGGGTTGTTTGACTTCCCGTATTCATCGACGGTCTCGAAGTAGCGCTCCATTTGGGCAAGGGCGCTATCTACTTCGTTGGGATCGTCGGGGAGCTGACGAGCCATTTGATAGATATGGCCCTCAGCGTGGAGTTTGAGTTTCGAGGTATTGTTTTCCCATTTCGCGTGCATTTCGGGGACAGAAAATACTTCTTGTTTGTAACGTTGGGCTCCCTGAACGGTCGTGGACAGCGTATCGCCCGACAGCGTTGCATCGAACTCCGTCATTTTCGAGACTGTGTCAACCGTACTCTCATCGTGCCCCCGGAGGGATAGATTGATACGTTCTTGCGGGGGATCGTTTATTGTCGGTCCCGAATCATCTGCCATCTTGTCGTCTGTGTGGTCGTCTGTCCCATCACCAACTACGTCTGTTTCGTCACCCAGTACGAGGTTGACCTCGTCTACCTCTTCCTCGATGTGGTCTTCAAGTCGACCATGCACTTCGCCGAGTTCGTCTGCTGTCCCAACTTTGCCTTCGGTGAAGAGATTGATCGTCTTCTCTCGATCTTCATCCGTCTGTTCTAGTCGCTCAGTGAGGTCTTTGAGGAAAGGTCCGTCGTTGTTGTAGGATCGACGGTGATCCTCATAAATATCAACAAAATCATTGTACAGGTCGCTCCCGACAACTGTGTTAAACACTGCGCCCATGTTTGTCTGGTTCGACCATGCGTTTTTCGAGAGGTTTGCTGACCCGACAATGACCTTCGCCGGATTTCCAGTTACATCAGTAGGTGCGTCTTGGTCGGCGTTCTCTGCACCGTAATCAATGAGGTACAGTTTTGAGTGGACCTCTTTGTTCTCGCAGAGGTAGATCGTAAGCTTTCCGTCTCGACGAAGCCGTTCGAGGCGGTCGGCTGTGTCGGGCTTGTCTATGAGACGCTCACGATAATCGTCAATATCCCCGACAATAACTTCGAGGTGTTCGAGTGTCTCAATATCCTCGAAAAGGCTAAGGATGAACGTTGGGGAGTCACAGAACGTTACCACTCGCATCCGAACTGCATCGTCGAAGTGGTCTGAGAAGGACCGCCAACTTTTGAAAATCTCAATATCACAAGTGTCGCCCTCAGTGGTATCGAGGGGGATCTCGAAACTCATATGCACACCGTTTGGGGCAGAGTTAGTTAAACTTGCTGACTCCGGCCCGGGTAGGAGCTATACATTGTGTTGAGGGAGAAGACTCATACTAGATGCGTATGCTGATGACGGGAAGTGAACAGTGGATGAGGGACTTATCTCTTGGTCCAGTTCTTACAGTGGCGATGGGTGTCCATATCATCAATCCACTGCTTGAACTTTGGTCCGTGCCCGCACCCGTTTATATCAGTATGATTGAATTCCCAACAATGTATCAATTCATGTCTGACCACGGCGAGCAGTTCGCCCCGCCCATGTTGGTAGAAATACGCGGGGGCAAGCCCGATGGCGAGGTCGGCGTCGCCAGCCATCTGTGGGACGGCGTTCCCGTGGTAGGCTTTTCCCGCGCAACTGCGGAGTCGGGTGTTCCAGAACCAACTGATCTCGTCAACGTCGACCGTTCCGCCGGGCCAGACTTCGTTGACTTTCTTCCTCGCGTGCGGTTTGACAACCTCTTCCATTAGTACATCGAGGTCCGTCTCTTCTTTCCGACGTTCGATTTTCTGCTGCTTATTCTTCCTTTTCCGCAATCGGGTGTGCAGCATTTGAGTGCCCTCTGAATTGAATTCGATGACACGCGTTTTGGGAATCCATCGTGAGGACCCAGACATGGTCAACCCACCTGTCGAGATACGGACAGAATCCCCATCTTCTTCGAACACAACGTTATGCGATGTGAGGAGGCTCACCTCACCATGGCTGTACTTTTCCGCCGCGTCGTCGGTGAGATACAACCGTTGTCCGATTTGGTTGCCCTCCTCATCCCGGAGGAATTCGAATCCGTCATAGTGGAGGATGCGAACAACGTCCCCGGGTCGATACTCGGGATCGGTTGGCCGATACGCGGGATGCTTTTCAATTGCCGGATCGTATTCCAACACTTGGAATGGATCGTGTGTCATGGGTGGAATGTGGTGTTGTGACGGTCGTGCTACGCACACGTGATGGTGCGGGGATTCATACGAACCCCCGACGGGGAGTTCCCCGCCGTTACTATACAATAGGGCCTCCAGCGTAATGTACCTTATTCTAACATGTACAACGCATTTCGGACGTACAAACTCTCTACCCCCAAAATACTGGCAGATCTATATTGGATAAACGGACACTATTTTCTCATATACCACAAAGATGGAGGTTTGAAGTTTCTACATTGTCATTACGGGTGAAACAATGCGTGGTGCGCAAGAGAACGTGCCGTCTTCCATACACCTTTACACAAAAATAACATACCACACAGACATGAGCGGAAACGGTGAACTCCCCCAAGGATTTGATGCAGACCGACTCGCCCAGAGACAGAGTTACGGCCCGTGTGTCTGGGATGAATGCACAGGGTTCTATCGCCGTGTTCAGACGACCCATGGCGCGCAAGTGTTGGAGTGTACGAAATGCGAACACCAAACAACTGCGTCAATGAGTGGAAATTAGCAGACAACCGCTGATGAGGAAAAATTATGCTCGATGGGGGGGTCTTCCGTAATAAGAGGCTGACAATATTAGAATTATTGCAACACATGTCGTGATTCCAGCTATAGTCCGACAATCTATTTAACGTGTGTCCATCCAACTACAGATATCACTGGACTATCCACAATCTGGTTCTGATATAGTTATATAAGAATACGGAACTGGTACATTTATTACTCCTCCGCCCAAATGTTTCGCATATCCCTGATGTCACAGCTTAATTCAGCCTCGGAGGGGGAGCCGCAATATAAATACCCAACTCAGGACTTACTCGAGCACCTTGACGCGATTGAGGATGCAGTACAGGGGAGTATTTCCGCGGCCGACATTCAACGCGACTCGGAGTCCCCTTCATTGGACACGTATTATCGCCGGTTTGGGTGGGAGATTAGTGAAATTCAAAAGGCACACCGGGAATGGAAAGAAACTGGAGAGGTCCCTGAGTCAGCAATTTCGACTGACTGGCATTCGTTTCATATCAACCAACACCGGTATACAACGGATGAGTTGATGGAGCATCTTGCTCGGATTGATGCTCAGACGGAGGACCGCATTGAACAGATAGATGTGCGACGGGACGATAATGCGCCCACGCCCTCAACATACTTCGATCATTTTACCCCAAACAGCCGCGACTGGGAGACTGTTCTGAGTCTGTATCAGGACTGGTCCGTAGACATCTCTACGTCTTCAGCCTGACTTCCTCCCACGGCTTCAGCCGTGGGATTCCGCTAGCACTGTGTCATCCACAAACCAGAATTAAGTTCCAGAAAGAGTTGGGCCAGAGAACGACACTTCATCAAGGCCTCGACTGGGTGTGATCCTCTCGATGTCTCGGACATCACTCCATCCTGCGATGTCAAGCAGTAGTTCCGCTACTTCATTTTTGCTAAGATAATAGTAATGACCGCCCGAGGCGGCCCCAAGAAGACCAATCTTCACGCAATTCTTCAGACGATGCTGGAATTCTGCTTTTCTATTTCGACTGGTTGGGATTGTAGGATATGCATCGGGGCAGGCCCGTGTGACTTGTTGTATTTCATCGATATGGTACGCGTCTCCCGGATGTTCAACAAAGAACGCGAGCGTATCGACAGAGAGGGGATTAGTTACATCGAATTCGCGTCGCACAGTCGGCGGGATTTGGGCAAGGTTGTCTGCATCAATCGGCATATGAAGGCGCACGGGTGAGGGGATAAAAAATGGATAGGGAAGTGCCTCGGTAGGAGGAGAGTCCTTTTATTCAATAAGTTCTTACTGGATATTATGACAGTAGCCGAAGAACTATCGAGCATCAAAGATGCGTCGGCGGGGATTGCCGCCGAGATGCCCGATTGTCGGGAAGACATCGAAACCGTCGAGTCCGACGTAGCAGAGGCCATCACGTACGCGTCCGAAGAGAATTGGTCGAAAGCCAAATGGTGGGTCGATTCGGCAACCCGCACTGCTCAATCAGTTCAAGCATCGGCGTCCACCCCGATGCAAAGTTCCACTGTGAAAACCCGCCTTGTCGAACCGCTGTCCGAGGTTTCTGATGCATTGCATCAAAAGGATCGGGCCGAAACTACTGTTGATGGACGGGAGAATTTTCTGTAAGGATTCGTCTAGAAGAGCCGACTCGAGTCATCCATCCACTCTATATCGCTATATGATTTTGCGACCTCAGCTTCGAGGGGCAGCGGTCGCGGAGATGTCTGCGGAGTAAGGCGGATTTCCACACAGGGGCCGTGAGACTCAACACAGTCAAATTGATTCTTATCGGACGGTGACGTGAGTCCAAACCAGCCAATTCGAAACTCGAAATGGTCGCACACATCCATGACGACAGACGCATCACAATACGGAGTGTGAACCCATAGCTCCCCGCCCGTATACCCATCAGTTTTCACGCACCAGACTTCATCGAGTGAGCGCAGGTACGCGACGGCTTTGTCGTAGTGATCTTCAGTAATCCAGTCGTACCAGAAGTAGTTCTCGATCTCGTCGCGGATGTGGTCGCGACAGCCAATGCAGATGCGATAGCTTGTGCCGTCAATCGTGATTGGCACAACGTTGTTCACAAGTTCGCCACATACGCCGCATCGTTCGTTGGTTGTATGGCTATCCGTGCTCTCCGTCTCGGAAGTGGAGTCTGTAGAGTCGGTCATTGGTATCCAACCGACCCCCTTCCGCGACCCCTTGGTCGCGGGGGGTCGGCTAGGGGAGATCCGAAACGATCATTATTCCGCCATACTCGGTGGAGATAGTTATAGGTAACGTGTTCCAACAGATCGGAGCCACCACGAACGGGGATCTGGCTCGGGAAATGTTCAAGACCGAGTACAGCGCATATGTCTGTGTATGGCGCTGACCGTCGAACTCGAAACAAATACAGAGGTTGAACAGACAGCCGGTGGCGGGGAGGTTGAAGAATACACTGTGTTGACGGCGATGCGATTCACAGACGGGTCAACGCAGCATGAAATTGACCCCCACGGGTCAGAAGCCGTTCTCAGGAGTCCCGACGGGACACGGTTCGACGTGCACGCATCCTATCACCTTGGAGACCCCGAAATCTGGGTTGAAACCACAATGGACGATATCGAAGACGGAGAGTACGTCAGCGAACGTTTCACCTCAGTCTGCTCATTCGAGGAGTGGCTCGACGAACACAACATCACTCTCGATTAGTTTCGGAGTGCTCAAATATATGCTCACGGGATCTGCCGAACCGTTCGGAACGATCAATATCACGCGTTTGGGGGACACTCCAGACCGCGAGTCATCGTCCCCCGAGAGTACCGATACGTCTCGCGATTCGGAGTAACGTCTGGGCGAAGACTTTTTCACGGAGTGGAGTATTCATTACAACAGAATGAGTGGTACGTACACACACTATATTAACGGGGAGTGGGTTGACGGTGAGAGCGACGATACGTTCGACAGCGTGAACCCAGCGACAGGGCAGGTACTCGGGACATTTCCCCGCGGCACGGATACCGAAGTTGACGCGGCACTGGCGGCGGCCGATGACGCATTTGAGGAGTGGCGCGATCTCTCGTATATAGACCGGGCAGAATACCTTTGGGAGATTTATCACGAACTGCGGGATCGGCACGAGGAATTGGGTCAGATCGTAACGCAGGAGTGCGGAAAAGAGATCAGCGAAGGAAAAGCAGACGTAACTGAGGCATGGCATATGGTTGAGTGGGCGGCAGGCAACGCGCGCCATCCCCATGGTGATATAGTTCCATCCGAGATCCCGAGCAAGGATGCGTCTATGCGGCGCAAACCGCGCGGGGTTGTTGGCTGCATCACGCCATGGAACTTTCCGATTGCGATCCCGTTCTGGCACATGGCCGTTGCGCTTGTCGAGGGGAACACCGTCGTCTGGAAACCAGCCGAACAAACCCCCTGCTGCGGACAAGCCATCGCGGAGATGTTCGATGACACGGGCATCCCCGATGGCGTTTTTAACATGATACAAGGGTATGGAGACGCGGGGGAGGAGATTGTCAACGATGACCGCGTGGACACGGTGCTGTTCACCGGGTCTTCTGAAGTCGGCCATGAGATTGCGGACGCGGTTGGTGGCGAATCCGGGAAACTCGCGGCCTGTGAGATGGGTGGCAAGAACGGAATTGTAATTACAGAGGAAGCCGACCTCGACATCGCCGTTCATTCCGCAGTAATGTCTTCGTTTAAGACAACGGGGCAACGCTGCGTCTCGAGCGAGCGACTCATCGTTCACACTGATGTCTACGATGAATTTAAGGAGCGATTTGTCGACATCGCCGAGGATATCGCGGTTGGCGATCCGCTTGAAGAAGATACGTTCATGGGACCACTTATCGAGGAGCGCGCGGTGGACAAGTTCCAGCGGGGGAATCAGCGTGCTCGTGACGAGGGCGCGAACGTGCTCGTGGATCGCGCGGAGTTGGACGAGGCAGAGATCCCCGACGGGCATGATGATGGCTACTGGGTCGGCCCGTTCGTCTATGAGATCGACTATAGCGATAATCTCGAGTGTCTGACGGAGGAAGTGTTCGCGCCACACGTCGCACTCGTCGAATACGAAGGGGATATTGATCGCGCTATCGAGATCCATAATAACACACCGTACGGGCTTGCGGGGGCGATTATCTCTGAGGATTACCGGCAAATCAACCGATTCCGGGATCATGCCGAACTCGGCCTTGCATATGCGAATCTTCCCTGTATCGGAGCGGAAGTGCAACTTCCGTTTGGTGGCGTCAAAAAATCTGGCAACGGCTATCCCAGTGCCCGAGAGGTCATTGAAGCCGTGACGGAACGAACCGCATGGACGATAAACAACTCAAAGAACATCGAGATGGCGCAGGGGCTCGACGCCGATATCAAGACCGAAAGCGACGACTGATCTCTGTTTGATTGGGACCTCCGCCCCCATCATCGATGCCCCACGATATTTGACTGATGCTCGGATTCAAGTGATCCCCACCCGAATCCCAGCATATGGTGAAAATCCACTACCTTCGATGGGCTCCGCAATCAGACAGTGACCCAATGTTGGACGAGGCCGACCCCCGAGAAAAAGATGTATTTTTTGGATTTCATAGGGTGTGGTCCGACTCAGGAGATCCAATTCGAGTTCCGCGGAAATTCTATCACACGGTCGCCGATGTTGACGATGCGGACCCCGAGGTACTGTTTAACAGATGGAATACTGAAAGCGATCAGCTTCACGCTGCTAGACGATGTCTGCAGTGCGGAAAGGTATTCAGTACTGCTGAGATGGCCGCTACCCATGCACGAGAAACGCACTCGGTACCACGCGACAAGGTGCAGGACGCGCTCGGCGGGCTCCGAAGTATGAGTGTTGGCGATATTATCGAATACGACACTCGGTTACTGGCTGTTGCACCTATCGGATTCGTCCACGCGACATGGGGGGAGCCGATGGATTCACGGCTCGAGTTGGATCAACGTACGTCCACTACCTTGGACGTCGAATGAACGGCAACAGTAGTGGTCGCTCAAGTTATAAATAGGATGTGGATGTATGAGAATCTGTTATGTCGGGTGGCTCCCGTCACACGCATCTCTACACTATGGCCGTTGAGACCGAACACGCACCCGATACATACTGTACTGCGCATCTCGTAGTCGACCGGGACTTGAACCTCGTTCGCCTTGGCAGGAACCTGTATACACAATTTGACACGCTTGCCAGAGCCACTCGCCGCGCACTCCGTGATGGTATTTCCGATATATTGAGTGCCGAATCTCCCGAGTCACTTACGATACACGAAGATACCTTAGCAACCCCCGAACTCGAACTCGGACGGCTGTCCGACCCCTACGCGTCGAGCCTTGACTCAGTCCCCACGTCAATCACACCACAGACACAGACCCATTGTCAGGAATTAGTTTCCGCCCTCGCAAGCCAACAGATCGATGACCACTGGTATACCCCGACGCAGGATGATACGTTCGATGAACCGTTCACTGTGTATCTTGATGGATCTCACAAGAATAGTACCCATTTTGAAATCCCCAATGAGACTCACGGATCGACAACTTGTGGATACGTGATCGTCGATAATTCAGGACGTGTGCTCGAAGTAATGGCCGACCGACTTGACGATGCGAGTGAGAGCCTCCATGCAGAATACATCGCACTGAAACGAGGGGTCGAGGCGGTAAAACAGATAAACCCCACGACATCGGCGATATTCAAGACGGATACCTCTCATCTGCGGTATACGATTGGAGCGGGGCAAGAGGCTCCTCCCCGGTTCCGTCCCCTTGCAGCGTATATTCGAGAGACATTAGCGACATTTGATCGTGTCACCGTCGATGAGACGCTGCGTGATCAAAACATGTTCGCCGATGCGTTGGCGGATGTTGCTCACGACCGCCGTATTGCTCATCGTCCGATTCACCAGAGTATCGATGAAGATACGACCGGGTATACCTATAGTGTATAGTACCCCGTTTTCGCAAATACAGATGAATTTTCGGGGCAGGCGCGGGAGTGGGGCTCCCGAAAGTTCTTACTCTTTAAACCCATTATTTTTTTAATATATGAAGCGTAGAATGTTTATCGCCGTCGCCTCAACAAGCACTGTGGCAGCCCTTGCTGGCTGTTCCGACACCAACTCGGGAGGGGGCGAACGCGCTGAGAATCAATATTCCACGGCCCTCAACAAACTTCTCACCAATGATGACAACATTGAACAAATAGCCAACGCGGATTCCATCCCCGAGGATTGGAGACCCAAGACGCGACGCCAACGCCTCGATGAGATCAGGTCGGCACTCGATACCGCCGAAAAACACGCCCCAGAATCGATGATGGCGGACATCAATAATCTCCGGGCTGTCGCCAACGCCCAGTCTGCGATTACGGATTATACCGCTACACTCGTCGAGTTAGAAACCTGTTGGGGTAAGGCGAAAACCAAATTTGACCAAAATGCATGGGAAGAAGCATATACTCATCTTGAAGACTGTCGGCCGCTGCTTGAAGACCTGAACGAACAGTACGACACGATTATCGCGGCGTTCGAGGAGATCGACAACGACCGGCTTAAAGAAACAACGGAGCTTGATTATAGTGATCGGGCAGAGAAGATTCCACTGAGTGATGAAACACTCGACGTCCGATTGGATGTCGTTGAAGGGTTGAATACCTTCCTCACAGGGATGGTTCGGTTCCAAGAAGGTGGGGATCACCTATCTAAGAAAGAATACGGGGAGGCAGAAGATGACTTCCGAACCGCCGAGTCCCAGTTCTCGAACAGTGTGGATATCTTCGAGGGCATCATCAGTGACTCTAACACGCCCGACGATCTGGAAAATACCATTAGTGAACTCGACTGTATTGCGACCCATGCCACGACTGGCAGTGAGTACTTCGCAAAGGGAGCTGCCGCGGCGCAGAACGGCAACAATAGCACGGCGCGAGAGCACTTCCAAACTGGTGAAGCGCAATTCCAAAAGAGCTGCAGTTGATTGAGACGTATCTTATCCTCGATTACACCTTGTCTGATTGAAATAATCCTGCCCTTACTTCGGAACTCATCGAGCTATTGAACATACCTGTTTGCCTGAAGAGTACCATCGCCATTTAAGTATATTGAGCCCCGAGTATCGGATGAGCTATGGTCCCCAAATCTAACACCTCTGACTACCCATTTACAGGGGAAAACCAGCCGGACCGGACCGGTGCGATGCTTGTACTCGAAGCTAGTTCTCTCGCGCTTGAGGAAATGGTTGACACACTCGAATCTACACTCGACCTCACCCTCAACCCAGATCACGCGAACGAGACCGAACTCCCTCTCGAGTATACGCTCGATATCGGCTTCGACACCGACGTTGAGGAGACTGTCCACCCACGGGATCTTCCACCATCCAGTCTCTTTCGCGCACATCTCCTCCACACCAATCAATACGGTAACCGCATCAACTACCAGCCCGTAATGGCTGGAACAGGATCACCAGTTACTCTTGCGACTGGGTCGTTCACCATCAACGTAGTTGAAGGGGACGAAGACGAGACGACAGCGTATGGTCGCGACTGCTCCCCTTCCTCACCAGACGATGACGCGGGTGACTACGCAGCCCGGGCGTTCGGACCGGACCATGAGGTTCGTCTTTCCGACGTCGATTGGTCGCTCGATGATGACGCCATCGCTGCAGTACAACAATACACGTGAAGGCCCCGTCAGAAGTTACTGGCGGAAGAATAGAGATCTTGCGAGACTCAAAAAACTGCCCGGGGCCAATACGTACTACGACTCAGTGAGTTCTGGATAGATAACTTTCGCAAACTTCCAACATTGCGAACATAACGGGTGTTTCCGCCCGTGCGGAGTGTCATCTGTTGGTTCTAATCGCGCGAAATATTCTGGTGCGGGACGAATTGAGAGATGGTCATGACCTCGTGCTCGTGGCAAGGCGTCATCCAGTAAATGACATATGGTTTTTCCCTCTCTGACAAGATGGTCCCTCGTCGGTCCGCACTCCGAGTCTGCCTCCGAACTAATCTCGGTTTCAATTACAAGCAATTCCTCGACATCATCCTCTACAACATCCTCCAGAAACTGATCGCTCCCCCGTGCCATATATCCAGTATGCCACGGCCGGGGTATGTGTTTTTCGTTCTTCTCTGCTCAGAACTCTTTTACAACGAGTGGAGAGTAAGCAGGGTATAAGATGACGCGTTTCACGGTTTCAGATGTTGCGATGTGTTGAGTTGCTCAATATACTCCCGCGTCTGCGGCTCCTGCCGGGCTAGTAACAGCCCCGCATTATACCAGAGATCATGATCCCCCATAAACAGGGATAGATCTGTCTGGATAGCAGTTTTATGGGTCTCCGAGAGGGGCCCCTCAGTATCCGGGATATACCGTCCGTTTTCAATCCCATTTTGCATTGTCCGCAGAGCCTCGATTACATCTGCTACTCTATATCCCGGTTTCAATTGGACTCGACTTCTGTACTTCTCGTTCCGTTGGATTGATTGGAGGGCATCCTGCGGTGAAGACGCTTCAACAAGCTCCGCTCGGATCTCATCGATCATATTATCCGTATAGAACTATCTCTGCATTGCTATTGTGGTCGGCCCATGATGGTGAGACACTTCGGTTGGAGCTAGGACGTCATTCGTCGATAACAATTTCCGCGTTTCCTCCTACATCGGCAATAACATCGAGGTTCGTGACGGCGATCTCAGCTATCGCGGAATCAGTTACGGGGTTATCAAGTTCGCTCGTATCCGCTGTGATTCGAACCTCTACAGTACGTGTGACAGTTGTCCCCGCCGTATTTGCTTCGAAATCATCAAGAGTGATTTCAGAGTGTGATGTAAGGCTTATTGATCCAGTTGACCACACTTCTGTCCAGTCGAATATTTCATCCCCAGACGTTCCGCTTGTCGTTTGCACGTCTGCCGGGCCGAGTAGTGTCTCAACATTCGTTGCGCTGCCATCCCCATCGCCAGTCAATCGCGCCTCGAGACTAAGTGTGAATACGGGATCGGGACTGCTAAATGCTTGCCACTGAAGTCGGACCCCCGGCTCGGAAGAGTGATCTGCGAGGAGAATATCCGTAACCGTCCCGTCGGACGTACTTTTTGCGGCCCCAGAGAGAGCATAGCTTGCCCCTGAGACTTGTGCACGGGCTTTTTGACTCACCTTTGGAAGTACGTTTGCGATACGAACTTTATCATGTGCGGCGGCTATCGATGCACTGCCTAAAAGAGCACCAGCAATCAGTCGCCGTCGTGAGAGGAGAGATGACTCGAGTAGAGACGAGTCCTCAGAAGAGGGCTCAGCTTCGGTCGTGGGGTCCGTCATATATCATCGTTCATCACTATAGAATATAGGAGTTAGCCTCGATATTCTATATACGCCACAAGCAGAATCAAATCAGTCCGACCTCACATCTGCGGCTGCATGTACGGCTCGTCTGCGTACGGATCATCCTCAAACGCGTCTGGCTCTTGTTCGAATGGGTCCTCCCCGTGGCAGGCGTCAAGCGGATCTTCAACAATTTCGTCGTCAGGGTCGAGCGTGATGGTCGTTCCCTGCACCGCCACCTGTACAATTGGTTCGTCAAGGTATTCGACGATTTGGAGGTCTTGGATATCCTCGGCGTCGACATCTGAGCCAACTTCGGCGTGTACCTGATCCATCGAATATACGTAGATGGCATCACGCGAGGCATCGCAGTTGTTGCGGCTGCATGGGGTCGATTCGTGAATCGTGTACGGGGCCGGTTCGAAGTCAACTACCGTCCGTGTGCTTCGTTCGACTTCGCTTACGAAATGATCCGGATCACCCCGAATATCATGCCTTTCGTGTCGCGTCATATGTTATAGAATATCATTCAAGAGTAAAGGTGATTCGGTGAGACACCCCCGAATTGGACAAACATCTAATCAAATCTGATTTTTCTCCCTAAAAGTTGCACCCATACCACGGTATAGAACCCATTTTATTATATTATATCAATAAAGGTTAATATATTTGAGGGAGACGATTATCGAAGCTTTTCGAAGACAGACCAGAGCCACGGTTGTTCCGACTTAAGATATCGTGGCGAGGTCGCCCAGATAGTATATCCCTCCGCAATGAATTCTTCAATCGTTGCCGCCTGATAATCCTTAAAATCAAGTGGTTCGGTCTCTCCGCGTTCAAGACGGAGGTATGCCGCTTGCAGTGGACGAAGTACGTCACGCAGCTGCCAATCCGCGCGGACGACCTCGTCACGGAGATCGCATCTCCACGAGCCCGGTCGGTTATCGCGATTATCGACCGTATCGCTGCCAGTGGTTTGGACACCGAGCATGTAGTGGAGCGCATGGCCGAATTCATGGAGAGTCGTTGAATGATCGTATTCAGATTGAAGTCCGGGTTTCGAGATTGGCCATGCATCGGAATCCCCCCATGCAGGATCACGCCGAATAGCAATCCAGTGTTCGTCGGGATCGTAATACCCTGCTGAGGACGAGCGGGGGACGAGATCAGCATACTCGGCGTCATCGAGGAGCTTCACCTCTTGAATCCAGCCCGCGAGAAGAGCCCCCGTGACAGGGGGGAGGCGCTTAAAACCGTGATAGAGCAAAAACTGTGCCTTTTCCTGTAGCGCGTCAGAAACGTCCCCCGTAATAGTGAGATTAACAGCATCTGTGATAAGCGACTGTTCTCCAGACTTTTTCATAGCTATTGCACTCAGAGTACGGCGAAGGGCAGGAGTGGAGAGACGGTCGCGGATAGCGAGTGCAAGAGGAGTCGTGCAGTCGTCGATTATATGTTCCCACTCTGAAAGGGAATAGACGACATCGGTGGGGGTGGGACGGGAGGTACGTTGAATTCGCGTAGCCAGCGAAGAAGCATCTGCGTCTGAACAAAGTTCTATCGCAGCATCAGAGACTGCCCTCTCGGAGAGGGTCGTTTGGCTCATATCTTGGTATATACTCCCATCAGACATAAATCTAATGTATGCTATGTTCCATCAGCGTTCTCACGTAGGGCGGACGTGCTGCGCAACAGTAGAGGGTTTCACACCTCATCGTACATATATGGTGAGCCGTTCCATGTCAGTCTTCCGCATTGAGTGTGACTGTGAGGGGCTGACACGGCCGACCAACTAGTACCCAAATACATACTGCAACGCAGACCCCCGCGATGTGTGCGTATTTAGGATACGGACTGGAAATGACTGGTGTAGTGATTGCACGAACGAGTTCAATGATAACCAGACACGCTGGGGCAGCCCAAAGTGGGAGAGTGATCGTCCGCGAATGGACGACGACCGTGATAGTAGAAATAACGAGTGTAGCGAGTGCCACCATCGCATACGTACCACCACTCGCCCCCGCTCCAAGCCGCTCCACGCCAGTCAAATGGCCGCTGACTGCGAAGACGCCTGTGCCAACAATTGCTGTTATAACAAAGCTTGCCAGAAACACCCGTGGGCTAATGCGCCGTTCAACGAGTATCCCGGCCACTCCCAACAGCGTGAGGTTTTTGAGCAGATGGACGGCCGACAGATGTGTGGCGGCGGCAGTCACATACGAAACTACATCGAATGGGAGTGTTGTGTCAGCCGCATAGACATAGTGCCACGCTACAGTTCCCGGAGGATCATAGTAGGTCGGGAGAAGATGATGTTGCCCGATATATACAACCACAAGGACACACGCGATGAGGAGTGTAACAGGATATGATCTGCTCGAACTACGGATTTGCATCGGTATAGGTAAGCGGATTTTATACAGGGTTAGTAATATGGATTGGGTTGGTGGGAATTATAACTACTGCCGGGTGTTTGTAGACTGTGCTTCGAGTTGTTCCAGATCGTCGGGGGTGACCGAATGCTCGTCTGGAAGTAATCCGTGAAACTCCAGATACTTCAGCGAGGCCATAGACTCTTCCCCTCGCGCCCGCGTCTCGGTGTGAAGCGTATCTATGTATTCTCCGTTGTATGTTCGGGTGTGCTGTGCTTTTGTCCGAGCTTCACTACTGTTACTGGCCTCTACACGAACGACCTCACGATACTCACAAACAAACTCAACCTCATACGTCTGCGTTGCAATATTACAATCATCGGTAAGTTCGGGAACCTCTTCGGTAATATCTCTCTGATCCTGTAACTCGTGGGGGTGCTCTTGTCGCCTACTTCGCAGGATATACTCCTCACACGCAGTACACCAGAGAAATGTTCGTGGTCTTGTCCGCCGATTGACTGTATCTGACGGGGTCCATGATGTCTTCTCGGGCATAGGGGTCAGACATGGGCAATACGGGGAACGGACAGGAAAAAGTTTCCCTGACGTTCTACACAGGTGTGCACTGATGAAGGGTATACACCGAGATCGAAGCTGTATATGCATACAGCGGTTTTATTAGTAACCCTGCCCTCTGTCAGTATATGACGACCACTCAGACCTCGCTGGTCGATGTTATCAAAACCAGACTCGAGACCATGCACCCAGAAGCGACAGTAGCTGTTGACAATCCAACGTCTGCCGACTTTCAAATTTGTTCGTTAGGGGATGTTACCGCCGTCATCGAACATGGGGAGGCAAGCCTCACGACAGATGATATTATGCATATCACAATTCCTGAACGGAATCCCTCTATCACCAAGCCAGTTGACTACAAAGAGTCCGACGACCACCATCTCTTCCGCCAGTGAATTGCTCCGAAACTTTTCTCGAATCACCGCATCCCCACCATTCTCAACTGTTCGTTCGCACAGTTTTCTAACCGCCGCGTGTTGACATTAGCGGCGTTGGCGAGTTCCTGTAGTCTCGCCGTCTCATTGCAGATGAGAGCAGCCGAGTACACCGAACCCCCCATGCGCTCGGTGGGCGAGTATCCCTCTCCCACCCCGGGAACCTCACTTGTGCGTGTAAAAATAGTACTGGCCTTTTGGCGTACATTCGAAGACAACCCTAGTACCAAGCAGTACTCATAAATTGAGTTGGCACCTGTCTGTTCGCTCGCCATATGTGTGGAACACTACCACGCACAGTTAACGATATCGGTTGAACGGTTAGCTCCCGCTCACGAGTCCGATGGTAACTCGACTGCCGTTAGCCAAAAGTCCTCAAATGCATCAAACACATAGTCAAATTCTTCAGGCGAAGCCGGTTTCGAGATACAGGCATTCGCCTCCGCGCGGTATATATCTGTAAGAGAACGGTCAGAGGCTGACCCAGTGAGAACAATGACGGGAATAGGAGAATAATCAGGATCAGTTTTTAGTTGTGAAAGTATTTCTTTCCCAGAAATATCGGGAAGATTCCAATCGAGGAGTATAACCGCGGGAAGAGACTGATTCGTATTTGCTTGGCGTTGATGTAGAGAGTCTATTGCTTCTTCACCAGTGTGTACAACAGAAACAGCATCTTTGATTTCGTCACTCATCGCTTCTTTTACCAATCGAGCATCTCCCGGATTGTCCTCGATAAGGAATATCTCAGCATCCGCATCGTCTGGCGGGTCGTTGGGGACCATATGTATACGAGTTGGGTTCCCCATGTATGAAGGTTGGTTTATTCCCCGTTCTCGTAGTATCAGCAGAATCTTCACTTTCGCAACTCCGCTGATATTGTTTGTCAGAGATTGGTCGATCTGTGGATAATTTACTTGTAGTAGTAGGTATTGTATTTATGTATGCCCATGTATGCGGACAAGGAATACGAGATTACTCTCATCCCGAAAGGGGTACCGCCCGAGGAAGCCACAGATACTCGCACATATACGTTCACTTCGAGCGACGAGACGGATAATCTTGTCAACGATGCCCTAACACACATTCAAGATAACGAATCACTCGATAACTGGGCGCTCCGCAACCACTGGGAAATTCTCAACATCACGCGCACTAAGGACGATTCGGAAACCGATACGTCGGCACTCCCAGCCGCCCCTGCTGAACAAATCCACGATGCACTTCATGCGTGTTCGTACACGTCGTCAGCCCTTGCCCGTAGTTACACAAGTATTAGTGTGACAATTAAAAATCCACGAACAAATCAATGGAATCCGACAACGCTCGCGATTCATCCCCAGACTAGACGCCAGTTCCATGACATGCGCCGGGACCTAACAAAAAACCATGCCGCGGTAGCGAACGCAAAATCCCGCATCGTTCATGAGGCCATGATTCATGTCGCCGCAGATGTAAAGCCGTCTCTGGCGGCAGAGTTCGACAACGATCCACTCACCGCACAAGACGAGTTTGTTCAAATTGCGCTAGCCCATCCTAACAAGCTCCTTAACGAGATCCAACAACTCCCCCCATAACCCATTTGTACGGGATTACGCGCAAGTTATCGCATCCGTGGACAATTGTGGGACAAAATTCGTGCATTCTGTTTGGAACAATCGAGACGACTTTTGACGAGCCACAGATATGTTAAATCACATCATGTACGATCTGACTGCGTTCCAACGTGATCTGCTATATGTCGTTGCGGGGCTGGAGTCGCCACACGGGCTAGCGATCAAGAGTGAACTAGAGCAATACTATGACTCTGAAATCCACCACGGTCGTCTCTATCCGAATCTCGATGAACTCGTCGATAAAGGGTTGGTAGATAAAGGTACAAAAGATCGTCGTACCAATGTCTACGCTCTTACTGCACGCGGGGAGCGGGAACTCACGGCCCGTCGGGAATGGGAGACTGAATTTGTTGACTGAGGGCTCGAGGCGGAGTAGGGCTGTCCGCTGCCCTCGCATATGGCCATGGGGACATCATTACGAAAAGAATTTAACTAACTGTATCCAAGCCCTGATACTCACAGAATAAGATAGTTCCACTATGAGAGAGTATCTGGCTCTCAGATGTAGGTCGGTCTCTACAAAATTCCTTTAATTATGCATAACGAATTAAATACTATGTCGCCCACCGACACGGGCCCGATCCCCGACGCGGACCTTGAAGAAATCACTCAATATAAACAGGCCACCGTTGCTGCCCTCGAAAAAGCAAACAGCGAGCTTCGCGCGTTGAACGCGCATAAACAAGAGACCGTTCAGCCGGTTAATGTCACCGCGCTTGAGTCGGCGGCGGTCGTCCATGACGGGGCGGAAACCCGAGAAGAACTACTTGAGCTATTCGAGACACTCGCTGGTGAAATTGAGCGCGTTAAAGAACACGTCGGGGATCGTGCGGCCTGTTACTCCCATCTTGAACGTGCGAACAGACACCTACAGGAATTGTATCTCAAATACGATGTGATTTATAGAACTGCGTGACTGAAGTGGAGTACTATAATTCGTCGGCGAGTGTATCTGGAGAACAAACGGTAATTGCTGCTTCATTGTCTTCCACAAGCTCCTCGACGGACTCGACATCATCATCCGGAACAAGGAGTAATCTCCTATAGCCGCTTTTGCGGAACTGTACAAATGTTTCTAACGTATCTTCTGTGATTGTTCCTTCGGTTCCGGTTTGGAGAATAAACCGCGAATCCGCGGTCACTTGAAGAGTCGGCTGATAGCCATCAATTTCGTCATCAAACGGTTCGGCCCCATCTTTATCGAGGGTGTTCGACTTAATCGACGTATCAGCGCCGTATTCATCGACGACAACATCGTAGGCTATGGCTTCCAGTTCGACACGCTGATCGCCCTCCTCGAATGTTTTTTCCTCCTCACTGGTGGTATCCTCCGCGGACACACCGTCAAAGGTTCCTATTGCGGTGGAATCGGTGCCCCCAGTGGGCCCATCCGATGCTGGTGCCTCATATAGGTTTACCGCGGCATCACGGTCCCCCTGAAATCTACGGATGACTGCGATACCGATGGCAGCAGCAGTTGCAGTTACAAGGAGCTTCTTAATTCGACCCATATATGGGGTACTTTCGCGAAGAATAAATACCCTACGAGACGGGAGCGTCCTATTCTGCGTCGCGAGCGCGCCAGCGTTCCCACGCCCGCTGTAGCTGGTCGGCGGAGTGTGCCCGCCCATGTGTTTCGATGTTCCGTCGCCACTCACACCCATCGTGAAGTATACGGGGACTTACCGTCGTGTCTGATGCGGCGAGTTCCGGAAGTTCCGTTCGCTGGAACTGATATCGACAGCCAGTCATCTGTTTGGCCCCAGTCGACGTCTGGGAAAGCGGGTTTTGAATTGCCCGTTGCATCTGTTGAGATCGAGATTCCTCTTCTGATTCGACCAGTACGACGTCATAGATATCTCCCTCAACGTGCTCTGCAACGATGACATCACCGCGATGCGATGGTGTTACTGCCCGTCCGATAACGTTCCCCGTCCCGACGAACTCCGCCGTCGGAGTCGTCCCCTGCTCCAACGAGCGATATATGTCGTAGAGGCGCTTCATGGTATCTGTCCGTAGGGTGACTGGGTTTAAAGATCTACGCATCAATCGTTCACATGTATTCTACATTTTCACATCTATAGGGAACAGCGAGAGTACCACGGGTCACCCGACCCGTGGTCGTTTACCAGAAAGTAGGCGAGAATGCCCCGTCCTCAAGGAGCGAGCCACGGCGGTCGTGGCGAGCGAGTAGGGTGGGGTCGTTCACAATGTACTACTTTCTGTTCCCTTCCGAGTTCGGTAATCTATTTGTGACTGGATCGCACCTGCTCATGATACATGACCAACTCGGCTACCGCATATCGAGCGGTTCTCAAACCTGCGGGGACCCCTCTTGTCACCGCGAAAGACATCCGCCTGTTGGATATCGAACTCACCCCTTCGAACAAAAGTCTCTATAAAACGGCTATTGCTCACCTTCGCGAGACGGATTGTATCGACACATACGCCTTTGAGAATCACTGGGAGCTATATTACGTCCACCAGCGTGATACCCCTGCGGCTACCCAACTCAGAGATGCTCTCCATGCCGTCCCATACTCGTCTACACACTGGGATACGAACCGCGTACCGCTAACACTCGAACTGTTGGACGATCACACCAACCACTGGCACTCGACGAGCATTGGAACGCAGGAACACACAATGAAATCATACAATCGATGGCGTCATGACCTCGCAGACTCCAGCCCGACACTCGCCGAACATGATGAAAAGTACCTCCATGAAGCTATGGTTCGTGGGGTTGCGGACATCCGGCCCTATTTCGCGGAACGGGTATTCACAAATCCAATCGAGTCCCATGACGCGTTTCTGGAACTCGCCACTGAGAATACGGATACAGTCATGTCCCACTTTCCGTGAACTACCGAGCAACACTGGGCACTCGGATTGTGACCCCCTCTAGAGATCCGCGATGTGTGCCTGAACCCGCCCCCGAACCCACAGTTTTTCATCGTCCTCACGCCGCATCCCGAATTCTTCAACGCTGGGCGAAAATGCTCCGTCAGTGATCGTGAGATGGGTATCCAGTGCCTGTTGCGTATACGTGGCGACGCGCTCGTTGGGGGAGACATCGCCCGTCAGATGGAAGTGATTCGTATACGTTTCCCAGCCCAAGACCTCGTCAGTGGTGGTATCCTTGCTGTTCTTAGCAACCATTTCTGCATACTCCTCTAACGTCTCACAGTCCGCCCACAGTTCGTGCGGCGTATCGGTCGTGAAATGGATAGTGTAATCTGGGGACAGATTCGAGGGTTGATCGCTCTTGGTGGGATCGGATAGCGGTGCATGAACGGAGACGAACACGATTCGTTCAGGATCATCGACGAGCGATCTGTCTTCCCTGATAATATCCTCCGCAAGTGGTGAAAAGTCATACGGCAGCGTTGGGACATCAATAGTGAAATATTGGCTCGCCACCGCGCCGCCCTCCGAGTATCGGCACCGAAGAATTGGGTTCCGGGTGGTGCTTTCCCCCGCCCCGTCGCATTTGACAGAGGCCGCCGAACGAACCCGATCCAAGTACGAGCCTGCTTCGTCGGCAAGCGACCCGGTGAGTGGCAGCGTGATTTCCTCATAAGGATCTGAATTTAGTGCAGCGGCGAGATCAGGTTGTAGCCGGTCCGACTCGCTGGACGGAAGCTCCTCGAGTTGTACTGTCGATGTGACGGTAACCTCACCCGTGTTCTCCGCACGCTCGATTGTAGACCAATCGAGAAGCTCGTGGTACTCGCGGTCCGCTACGGCGTCCCGCACATAGTCCTGAACTCGACGCGAAAACTCGCTCATGCATGGAGTACACTTTGCGATTAATTATGCTTTTCGCCGTATATGTTGGCGAGGTTTTCTATTATGACCTGTGAAATCGTATTCATACATACATTCTTATACCCCCCTGTCAAATATTATAGTATGTCAACGGAGCCCATGGTCAAGCAACGCATCGACGAACAAACGCGCGCATACGTCGGCGTTCTCCTCTACTTCCTTACCATCGTTGGAGGTGTGATGGTGTTTTACACGCTGACAACGGTATTACTGTCCACTGTTGGAATCGAAGCGGCCCCACTGCCACTTTAACGACCGCCGCGTACTCTCGAGTTCCGAACTCGGTTTATATCAGGTTTTGTGTATCTACCCCGTCATTTTAACTTAGTTTCCACCGTAGCCTCGAGTAGCCATGAGCGCTATTGACCAAGAAAGCGCCCACGAGGAAAACAAGCACGTGCAGTTCCCGACGCCCAATGAGATGGCCAGTATGCTTCGGGGCACGGGCGATCAACAGCAGTTTCGTCTCGGCGGGGACGGATATGATTTCATGCTGACGCTGGAGCCATCCAGCAACGTGTGCTATCGAGTCACCGCTGCGATTGTTGGTATCACGTATTACCACAACACCGAACAGTATTGCGCCGATGAAATCACCGCTGAAGAAATTGGGTTCGACCGATTCCACAGCGACGGAGACGACGAATTCGACCTCTCTCACATCCAATCCCCGGACGATGTGACATCCCTGTTGCAAGGCCGGTTAGATGAATTTGAACTCGCTATCAACCCGCGGAGAGATGGCACAATTCAGCTCACGATCAGTCATCCAAAAGACCCGTATGGGCGCGAATTACACACATTTTCCGTTATCGACGAGATCAGTCGAAACGGTACCCAAATCTTCCCGAACTAGGAACCGTTGACCCCACAATTCTAACCCCGTTTCGCAGAAAGACGGCCAACCAAATATTTATCTAACCCGTCGCCATATGGACGGGCATGGCCGATAGCGGGGAATATGCAAATGACTGACGAACCGTCTTTTCCCGATTATACCGTACTCTTCGAGCCCGCAAAGGAACTGGGAGAACAAATGGTACTGGACTTTCCTGCCCGAGTTGGTCGACGCCCGTATGTGCGATACAATACCACTCAAGGAGAATGGGAAGCTCTCAGCGTGGGGCCTGTCGAGAGCACGGACGACGGGCGAGCCATTATCGGTGCAGAGGAGTTCGAAGTTACGCCGTCGGATGTCCGTGAAATGCTTGATGAGGCAAGGGTCATACAACTTGTATATGTCAACGAGACCCCATTTACAGGATATGAGGAATGGGAATATGGTTCCGAGGCACAGACAGAGCCCTACGGAGATGAAGAGACGCCATGATGTCCAATCCTAACTAAGAGGTCCACCACAAACCAACTCGATCAGCCGTCTCAGTGGCTGTAGCAATCGTATATCGTCCGTTTGTCGGCTCCCGAATGTCGCCCCGCTCAATGAGCGCAGAGATAACGGACTCCGGATCGGCAATGCCGAGGTGATTCATCTCTTCGCAAAGTTGAGCACGGGGGACTCCATCCGAATATTGTGGGGAGAGACGGTGTAACGCGGTACGGGCCTTCGCGAGGCGCGCCTGCTGGCACATACATCGGTATTCTCGAAGTGATACCTAAATTGTTTCTATATTCATCGCTCCCCTACATACCTGATTCTGCGCACATACTTCTGTTAGTCACGCCTCGGCTCGAGATGTGTATATATCATACCGTCCACCCCATGTTCCTCCTCGACCTCGCGGGCGTACTCCCGTATCGTCTCACAGATACGCTGATATTCGTCGACCTCGTCAAACCCCGTGATGACGCGGACGTTGATATCCATCAATTGCGGGGGGTACCCGCTCCGTTCTACGCGGACTGTTGCGTCTGGATACTCCTCTCGGAGACGGTCGAGTAGAGCATTGATTGCGTCCGGGTTAGGAAGCGAGTTCCGCCCCGCCGCTTCCCCAAGTGCGTATCGTATCCCATCGATATAGCCATCTGAATCGAATTTTGTCTCACAGGTGGCATCGATTTCATCAGCCTCGGGCCATTCCTCAAACCACTCCAGTTCCTCCCGAAGCTCCTCTTCAGGTCGCATTACTCTGAGTAACCCCTGTCGACTGATAATCTTTTCCCGTATCACTGTTCTGAGGGCAATCGGAAGGATTATATAGGTGCAGCTCCTCTGTCCAAGTGGTTAGGGGTCTGTTGGGGCCACCCTCCCCAGACCTTTTGAGGATACTCCACTGGCTAGCTACGCATGCGTGATCCTCACCGCAGAAGAGCCGAAACTGACTAGTAGTCTTGTTCCGAAGATATCTGTAGATGGCTTCCAATCAGAACACGTCCACCGCAGTGCGGACTCTCCCTGTGCCAAACAGTAATCCCGCATGGCGTTCACTAGGAGAGCCCGCATCAAATCGATTTGATACGAACAGTGATCTCCGCTTGGTCAGTTCACGATACACGGACGACGCGTAACCTGCCCCATGAATCCGTATTATCAAGAACTCGATGACACGTTTCGCGGCGAATACGTCCGCGTTACCGCTGGCAACCAAACGTACGAGGGGTATGCGCGTATGTTCAATTTCAACGATGGCGGGGTAATACTCCACGGGGCGATGCGGAACGGAGAACATGTGGGGTCTGTTGAACTCCCCGAGTACGACACGATTGAACAAGCGGATGCCCCCGAGATTATGGATGTTCCCGTCGATGCTCTCCGCGACTCGCCCTACTCGGCCCGCCGCTACACGGATGCGGATCTTGACGAATATGCGCGCGATCTCCGAACCCGTGGCGCGATGTACTCATTCCCGACCGCCCGCCCGGTCGACGATTCGAAGTACGAACTTGTTGGCGGCCATCGACGAACCGAGGCGGCCCGACGAGCAGGGTTTGAGACAATCCCTGTGCGCCTCATCACGCTTTCCGATTGGGACGCGTTGCAACGCTTCGTCGATGAACATATCCCGTTGTCAGAAGACGAACTCAATGATGGGTCAGACGAAACGCGCGGATGGTACACTGCGGACGAGATAACGCGTTCACTCGAAGCTATGCAACAACGGTGGGACACGGACCAGTTACGGGAAATCCCAGCGCTCGAGGTCTGGTTGGAGGACGACTGGGCGCTAACAGAACCGACTCAACGGCTCAAGCTCCCCCATCGCAATTCGCAATCCAGTCGATCAATTCGCAGGGACCACCGTCCTCAATAACGACTTCAACTGGCCCTGAAGTCAGGGACCGTTCCGGCGGACGCTACGGCGGTTAGTTTTGTAGCGTGGGACCAGTACACTGACAAGCCCCACCCTCAACGAGCGAGTCCACGGGGACGAGCGAAGTAGGGTAGGGGTAGTTGAGTGGCGTTCATCCGAGTGTATATAACGACCTGAGATTGTATACTTTCGAAACGTGGACTAAGTTTTATGGCTGTTTGCGGCGACGTACCGTGTATGGCGGTGTCGGAAGCGCGTATCCCGACGCGATCTACCGATCCGCAAATCCAATTGCCCATGAAATTCCCAACTCCCTCACAAACCGAACCTGAAGGGCTCACACGACGCCAACTATTACATCGTACTGGCGGGGCTGTCGTTGCTGCTCCCGCGGCATTCCAAGACAGAGGCGCTTCTTCTGGTGACACGCCCTCCGAGGTCGAGGAGATGCCGTTACTCGACGCGCATACGCACGTCACCCCAATAGACGGCACATCACGACAAGCGTTTCCCACAGAGCAGGCTCTCAACTGGATGGACAACAATGGCGTCGAACAGGCCGTTTTGCTGCCATTGGAATCGCCAACAAGCTGGTTCTTCCCCGTCCCCACATGGTGGACCCTGAACGAAGCGAACAAATATCCAGACCGGTTCATCCCGTTCTGTACAGTTGCGCCGCTCGCTGCGGACCAGTTCGGCGAAGACGTGATCAGAGAACGGATTCAAACATACGTGGAGATGGGGGCTCGGGGCGTTGGCGAACTCAAGGCACCGCTCCCCATCGATGACGACCGAGTTCAGGTCGTGTATGAGATGTGTGCGGAACTCGATTTGCCAGTATTGTTTCACACGGATGGCGTCAATCTGACCGACGAAGTCGGTCTCCCGCGCACGGAAGCGATGCTCCAAAAATATCCCGATGTCGACTTCATCGGGCATGGTGCGGGCTGGTGGGCGTCGATTTCGGGCGATATCGAGGCTGTGAAAACAGTGTGGCCCGACGGACCAGTCGAGCAGGGAGGGGCCGTTCCACGGTTGCTTGCGCAGTACGATAACCTGCATGGTGATCTGTCTGGGGGATCGGGATGGAACGCTCTCACGCGCGACCCCGAGTTTGGGCAGGCGTTTCTCGACGAATACGTGGATAGCCTTCTATTTGGCACCGACAAACTCGGCCCCGATCAAATGGTTGACCAATTCAGTCTCTTCAGCGAATTTGACCTCGCGCCCGAGCAGTGGAAACAGATCCGCTATCAGAATCTTCGAAATCTCCTGTAGCTCGCCGAGAGTCAGTCCGAACGGTTTGGATCGGGTTGGATATCTACGACCGTCGCGTCGAACCGCGTATCGAGTCCGGTCATAGTTCCAGTCGTCGCCGACTCAAGAGTGAGTGTATAGTGGTCGCCTCTGATCGGATCTTCGACGGTGAGAGTGTGTCCCTCCACGGACTCGATCTGAACGAGTTTCATCCCGCTCCGCTCGGTTCGTATGTGGATCTTATCGCCGTGTTGGTAGGTGTGCATGGGATGGTCTTATGGAAGGATGAATAAGTATGTACGGAGCACTCTAATTGCTTACCAATTGGATACGGTCACGGTGATTGAAATACAATTGCTATACGTGTTCCCATGCTTGTCCGACGGAATCGAAGCGATCAGTGCCCTCGACCAGTTCGAGATCGGCATTGCAGTGTTCGCGGAAGATATGCTCCTGAATGCCTTCCATCACGCCTTCTGCTGCGATTCCCGGGGGAGTTTCGGAGTCGCCAACCGATACAGTTGTACCGCAGACTTTGCATCTCCCAGTGGATTGAGCCATACATAAGTACTACATCTTCAAGAATAAATATATTACACCTTAGAGTGTCTTAATCATTCAACGTGCGTAGACAGAACATGAGATCCCCCTTTACACGGTAGGAAGCAGAATTCCACGGATCACCCGACCCGTGGTAACTTCACTCGTTGGAGAACGGGTTCTCTCCGAGGTGGTAGTCCATCTCCGCTAGTGGGTTCTCTTCATCTATATCTTCGGCGAGTGCGGCGGCGAGTTCGGTGTCCTCGTAGTAAAAGATATCATCCTCTTCGGCAAGGGCATGGAGTAACTGTCCGAGGCGGAGGTCAGGCGAATCTTTCCAGCGTTGTTCGAGTAACTCGAGAAGGGGTTCGATACGGTCGGGGTTGCGCATCTCACCATACCATTGGGAAGCGACGGAAATAAGCGTTCGCCAGCCGCACGGCTACTGGGCGGGGATCGCGGTAAAAAAATCGGAGTTCCTACGGCTCGTCGCAGTCGCCGTTATAGGTCGCGCGGCTGGACGGTTTTCCGGTCGTTGGCCTCGGCACGGTCGGCGGCCTCTTCGATGATTTCCTGCACCTCTTCGTCAAGTGCGTCGTAGAAGTCGCTGGCGACGTTGTTGTCCGAGAGCGCTTCCTTAACGGCGGACTTCGTGATCAGATCAGCCATATGCATTCTCTGGTATGGGGCACTCCTACTTCAAGATTATGAAGCACGACGGTCTTGCCCCCAAATTCCATAATAGATATATAAAACTCAGTTTATATATGCTACTGATTACTCTATCGAGATCTATCCAATGAACGGACACAGACTGGAAGATAGGGGTGCAATTTCGTTATTCAGAATCGCCGGGAGGATTGAACCAGTTAAGTATCATTGTTAGGGAGGGTGATGCATTGTGAACATGATGGTCTTCGATTTCGCGTCCACCCTTTGGTGCTTTGCTCATACGGTATCTTCGCAGTTATGCAGAAACTCGATTGGAGTGACTCGGACTTCTTCTCCTCCCTTGCTCGGGGAGGTGAACACGAGGTGAAGCTGACCGTCGTTCCCCAGTTCGGCTCGGTCGAACACGATGTCTCGGTCGTTGTCCGACACTCGGTCCCCCGGAGTAATTGTCCGTTCGCCTATAGTGATGGATTCCGTCTGGGCCATATATGTTCGTACGGGAGCATGTCATTTGAATCCCCTGCATATCAAGCTCGTTGAATATACTTCGGGCTCCGACACGAGCCCCCAGCTAGTCTGACGATGGCGGACTATATCGCTGATCCGTGTGGAACGCAAATGGTTGTTGGGTTTCGCTGACGCGGTCGTACATCTCGCCAGCCGCATCCAGCATTCGGTCGATAGCCGACTCGTCCATTTGCTCGGACTCTTTCAGATACTGGATGTCGGCGTCACTGGGAATATATTTCGCGCGATGCGGGAGCGGTCCGCGGGCGTCCATCGCATCATGGGCGAGGACGACCGCCGCCATCTCGCGAGGATCGCGGAAGCGGTCATCGGCAAAGAGGTCGAGTGGCGTGTAGCCCTGCCGTGCGAGTGTGGACTTGAAGTCATCGCGGAACATGTGGGTAAGGCCCCATGCATCGACGCCGTCGATTTGAAGATGGGACCTGCCCGCATCGTCAGTGAAGAGCCAATTGGACACGTAGTCGGTGAATTTCTGGCCTTCGATAGAGACGACGCGTTTGACACTGGACCCGCGAACGATAAATACGATATCGGCGAACATGCCGTCCGCAAGAATATACGCCTCGCCAATCGTCTGCCGGGTGTCGTAGTCGTGCGTCTGGTGGTCCCCTGCCTCGGTGAATCCAACAAACTGGGCGATACGACTTGCTTCGGGATCGTGGTTCCAGACGTGATTGGCGAGAAACTGCCCGGTGGACTGGGAGTGCACTGTCGCATACTTGGGGCAGATAAACTCGTCGTATGCGTTGCGGATCGAAGCGAGATTTCGTTCCGCGTCGCGGATATTGTTCCTGACGGTGTGTTCGGAGATCTTTAATACGTCGGCGATTTCTTCGTTTGTACATCCGTAGCGGCTGGCGACAAAACACTGGGCCTGCCGTGTGGAGAGGGCAGTATCCTCTGCCATCGTCTCCCCGCGACGGAGAAACGATTGAACAGTGAGTGACTGCGTATCGCCAGTGGATCGGTGAATCATCGTTGTGCAGACGAACGGGCCGAAGACACTAAAAACTACTCATTAGTAGTATTCACTACTCTAAAATGGTAGCTCGGAGTCGTCGATGTGCTCTCGAATCTCCTCAGACGAAACATCGCGCGTGGGGAGCGACGGCGACCGAAGCGGGATATCCGACTCATCGCCGATCTCTGATTGATCGGGCTCCAACTTCTCACGGACCTGTTCGTGATAGTCCTCTAAGTAGGCCTCCACACCTTCACCGCGCGTTCGATACGTCGCAACGACATCAATGAGATCGTAATCCCGCGTTTTCCTCACGTGCCAGTCGGCCACCGTCGCCGTCGGATCGTCGACTCCTCGATCCGCGGCTCTCTGTTCGTATACGGCCCATGTTAGGAAATTCAGATTATCAAGAAATGCATCGCGGAACCATTGTTGGAATTCATCGGTCGTGAACAGCGGGAGATCGTCACCGAACGCGTCACTGTATGCGGTCACGATGGCGTCGCCAATGTCCTCTCGCTTCTGCTCGTATCGCTTTCGAACTGGGGCGAGTGGATCATCACTCATCCAGTTCGACGCGCCGGGTGTTGCGAGATTGATTGTTGGATGTTCGGCAGTCGCGTAGTCGGTAGCGACGTTCTCGATAGTGTCGTCATCTACCAATGCTGCCAGTCCGCTGCCGAGATTGGGCGGGTTTCCAACCTCAGTCAAGTAGTAGTACAGCCACCCGGGGGTGTGAGAATCGCGGAGTTTTTTCACGACATCGGTGAGGTCATGGGTATTGGAATCAATGAGTTGCGCCCGCGTGTCGGCGTCGATATGTGGGGCGATATCGTACGCGGCGGCTTTCAGTACAAGCATATTTGGTCATATCACCCACATAGCAAAAAACATACCGACCGCGCGCAGCGCAAGGTACTAGTTCATGCCCAGATGTGGGGACACTCCATACAGTAATGCCCATCCAGTTCAGGATATAATTGGTCTATATCCCGCATTTTCTGATACTTGCCTACAAGAACTAAGTGGCTGGGCGGAATAGCCGAGTCTGTAATGTCCAACTCCGTATCCACCACCGCGGCGGAACGCGACCGCGAACGCGACCGCTTCATCTGGCTCTTCAATAACTGTCAGGACCGCGTCGGACTGTACGATGTTCCCGTCGACGCGGACAGCAAACCCCTCTGGAGGGAAGATCCGCCAGAACACACTGGTACGCGCCCGCTACAATCGGGGGACGTTAACGTCACCGTCAAATGGAGCAAAAACCCACGGAACAACGAACTCCTCCATATCAAAACGATTGAGGACCGCCCGCACTTCACGCTGGGAATTCGCTTCGAGAACTGGCGTCGTTACTCCCCCGAGTCCAAGCTGGTGTCGCTTAGCACGATGGTCGGGCATACACGCTATTCCCACAAGGACTCGGTGTACTGGAAGTTCATGCTCGATATCTGGACGGAAATGCTCGACCAGTTTGACACGCTCGACACGCTGGCCGATGCAGATGACATCGGAGAGTCTCGCCCCGCGCTCCTTGATGACCCCATCGACCTCGAGTATCTTAAAAATCGGATGCTCGATAGCATATATGACGGCGCGCCGGAGGAGGGCACGCGAGACAAAATGCTCGTCCGCGCCGAGGAGCTTCTGAACTACCAGTATGAGTGGGTGGGCGCGCTCGACTATCCGCGGAAATACAAGGGCAACCCTGCGGTTCGCCCAGATCCCAACGGATGGGCTAACACGGCGACTCGTATCGACCCCCATGAAATCGAATTCTCGACGCGGTATTCCGATGAGGAGTTGGTCAATCAGCTCGAATCTCTCGACAGTATCTACGAGCACGCGAATGTTGTCGATATGCCCAAAATCACGGGTACTGACGATAATGGAACAATCTATATCACTGAGAACGAACCCTACGCGGCTCTCATCGCCCGCACAACCACGCGAGACGGCGACGTTCCCGTCGAACTTGCGTAAACCCTAGGTCCTGAACTGCCTTTAGCGATAATCTTGCGCCGCGATCCAGACGGGCATCATCTCAAGCCCGGCCTCCTTCGCGCCAAAGCCTCGACTTCGCCCCTCCGCGTACGACACTTTGTAACTCGGGTTAATTTCGAGAATAGGCGTCGGAATATCCTCTGTATCTCCCGCAGCAATATCGTCGGCGACGCTGGTTACCGTCTGTTTGGTGGCCTCCTTGCGGAAGCGCTCCCAGTCGTCGGCATCCGTGCGATCCCCTCGACCATCGTGCGTTTCGAACTGAATTGCGAGCCAGTCATCGACGGCGATGCCCGCATGGAGAACGGCATACTTGATGTTTCCGTCGGGAACCTCAAATAGCGTTTCGTACGGCTCTGCCCACTGCGTATCGTAGTCGAGATCTATATCAACAGTCACGCCGTTGATCGTTTGTGTCTCGATAAACTGGTTCAAATTCTCCCGGGCCGTCTCGCCCCCGCCGCGGATCTGAAGGTCTGTGTGCTCCATATCGAATCCAACGAAGTGAATATCCTTAATCGTTGTTCGTTGTCCGTGACGTCCTCGTCCGCCGTGAACGGCGGGATTCTCTCGCTGCTTTAAGATAGGCCCCGATCCCGCGGACTCTAATCGCGCCCCCATTCGGAACTATCGGTGAAATGCCTCTTTCAGCTACCAGTACCTTTTACTCTCCTGTCCGCAAGTATACAGATAATGAATCGACGCACACTACTTGCGAGTGTTGTCCCTACGTTCGGCCTCACCCTTGCTGGCTGTACCGCGCCATCTCCATCGGGAAGTCAATCCGATCCAGATCAGAACCGATCCGAGCCGAAACTGTACCCTTCTACGCCCCCAAATCCCACGTTCTCCGCCCCCGAGTTTACCGACACTCGTGTCGACACGCCCCCATACTCGATTAATGCTCCCACCCCTGATACTGAACAAGAAGAGTGGAACGCAGAGTATCTGGGAGAACATATGGACAGCGACTCGGAACTGTCGTTTGAGATGCTCGACGATGTTGAGTTTGTCGACCGTCAAGTATGGCCGCCCGCTGAGGAAGCGAGCTTTGTCGCAGCGGCAACTCTGCTCACTAGCCAATCTGACGAAGAAGAAACATTCAAACAATTCGACACGGATATCGACTACGACCAGTCGTTCCTTGTCGCCGTCGAAACTGGATACGGCTCGGGCTCGCTCCATCACCGCTGGGCGCGGGCTGAAGCGGTCTCAGGGGGCGTACATCTATTTGGGTATTATACACGCCCGCGTCTCCAAACGTCCGACTACTCATCACATCAGTCCGTACTCCGTGTCGAGCGACCGCAAACTCTGAAAAACTCTGAACCAGAAGCACGGATCAGCTTCACACTCTCTGAGAAGTCACGGATTCATTTCAGTTCGCGAGAGGGTGTTGTCGGCATCCAAAAGGAAGAGGGAGACGACAGAGAGTAAGATTTCGACTAGTTCGACCTGCCCTTGGGGAGTTGCGGGATGTCGACTGTGCAGGGCAGCAAATATTATTCAGACAGTTAGTATGTGATATATTTAGATAGGGTTAAGTAATGGCGTATTCTATTTGGCATTACAATGCCAGCCGACACACCCGAGATCGAGCCTCATGACGTGTATCCGCACACGCCCCACCCGGTGGACGAGCCCCAGAAAGTCGTCAGCGAGTATTTCAATCACGTACAGGATCGCGCGCATATTGCGGATGTACTGGATGCAATCAAGACGTTGTACGACAACGGTGTCGAGGATGAACCCCGCCTTATCGAATTTGGACAACGAATGAGTTCGCTCATCTTCCACGGGGGACTCACGCCCAGTGAGGCGAAGGCTCGCGCAGCCAAGGACGTCATTCGAACCGTCGGCACGTCAGACGCAGAGGTCGCGGAAACACTCGGCATGACTCGCGGTGGATTCGGATCACTCCGGACCGATGCCGGGGAAAAGACCGTCGAGGCCCGCAACCTCCATTACATGACGATGTTCGCCTCGCCGCTCAATCTCGTCTTCAGCGAGCACATGGCCGCCGAACCCCCTGCCGACTATGAAACCCGCTACGTTCTCCTTGAAGTCGTCGACCAGCGGACGGAAGAGACGGTGTCGCAGAGTTATGCCCGCGACGGTCCCGTCGAACAGCGCCACCCTCCTGAACCTCAGTACGCCCTCATTACGGAGAAGTACGCGGCCGACCGTGGGGATTGGTCCGCTGATGATCCCGAAGACCGACGGTTTGGACATTTTCTCGGACTCGATGTCGCGTGGTATATGGACGATGATGAAGTTGTTGATGCGCTGTACGAGGAGACGTATTTCGACACCGAGGAACGCGCGGAAGTGTGGCAGTCGATTCTTCAAGAACACGGCTTTCGCACCGTGTCTGAGCCGCGAGAGCGACTCAATCCCGACATTATGCACGACGAAGTGTAACCCGACCGCGGGGCGGATAGTTGCAGATTGACGTCCTCCCGCGGCTAAAGTCGCGGGAATCCCACGGCTGCACTGCACCGCTGGGTTGGGAGTTTCAGGTTTGCAATCCCGCCAGACACCATCGACACTGGTGAGAATCCAGTGGGTGCCCGCGGTCTTTCGGGCGGGGTCGCTGGGAGCGCCAAGCCCCCGGTACTCTTATCCTCCTGCGTGAGACTCTCCTCGTTTCCTCGGGGCTTACTCCGCGCAGTCGACGGACTCAGAGTTACTTCCGACTGCAATCGCTTGGTGACCGCGTCAAACACTCTTGAACACGGCACGAGATCATACACCGCCAGCGTATGCCGTTCACCGCGTGCGGTTCCCGAGATTGTCTCATTGCTGACGGCGGGCTGGCCGCCTCGGCAGGACACCCGACCCCCGCGATGAGTGTACGTCGAGTTCATCCCGTATTCCCATGCGGCGCGGTGTCATTTGAACGTGTTGGATGAAACTCCTAACAGTCTTGGTTTCGTGGTTTTCTTCACAAGTGACGGCGCGTATCCACGCCGTGAACGGCGTGGTATTGCACCTGCTCCGCGTATAAACCAGTTCGCACTATTTTTATCACACTCTACACCAGTATCAGCCGTATGGCAATTGAAGCAACAATCGCCTATGATTCTGGCACCGTGTACAAGATCCAGCGTGTGAAACCTCACGAGCGATTTGACGATTCAACCCCACTTACTCACACCGCCCGTCTCTACCGACTCGGACCCGATGGATGGCACCGGCTTGAACTCCTCGACGCAAGTTCCGACGGTGGTCTGGGTGCCAAGTCGCTCGACACGCTTATTGACGATGCGAGGGACGTTATTGAATCGACCTACGAGGATCGGGATGCTGCACTTCGCACCATCCGAGAACTCGACTCGAGTGAGAGCGGGGACGAAGATATCTCTACACCATCGTATTGAAATAGCCCCTGTCCGTACGCAGATACAATGACGGATCGATGGGAGCGCCGTGATATCGATATTAACGTCGACGAGATCCCCGACGAAACACGAGACTATTTTGAAGACAGGGGACCTGATAGCATGTCCGTACAATCTGTGTCCGATCTACGGGAGCGCCTCTCGCCCAATTCGGAGATCGAATTTCACGCGGCGCTCTGCGAGTGCATTGATGACGTTGTCGCTACCCAGCCGTCGTATAAGGTGAGCAAGAGCGTTGAACATCGGCAGAAAGAACTCAGCCGCGAGTATGCACTCGCTATTCCCACCAACGACGCTCTGTCATATCTTGCCGAGTATGCTCCGCTCGTCGAGCTATGCGCGGGGACTGGCTATTGGGCATACGAGCTTGAGCGATACGGCTGCGAGATTACGGCGTATGATGCCGCTCCTCCGCGGGACACATGGACCGCCGTCAAGAAAGGGACCCAAGATGCGTTACTGCGATATGCGGAGAATACGGACCCAGTCAATCTGGTACTCTGCTGGCCGCCAGTCGGTCGGGCTGCATACGATGCATTGCTTGTCGCACGTCCAGACAACGTGTTTTACATCGGCGAACAGCCAGACAGGGGGTTCAAAATGATGGCCGATCACCGCTTTTTTGAAACGTTAGAGGGGCGGTACCAGCATGTCTGTACGGTAGAACTCCCGAGCCTCATCGCAGCAAAGGACAATCTGTATCATTACCGTCCGTTGGACTGACCCCCGCCAGAGGCGGTGCGACTCGTCCGGTGCCGTCGTCTGATCAGGCAAAGTTGTTCCTACCCACGCAACGGGGCATGTTCGTTCGTGGAATAACAAGTATTTAACAAGTGTACATACAAGGACCCCCATGGAACCGATTCCACCAGCAGCGACCGACCCAACAACCGCCGCATGCGAAATTGATGTTCTCTTCATGCCGCGCGGAAGTGACCAGCGACGAATAACCGACCCACCGCAAGAGGACGAACACAGGTTCACACTCGTCACGGCAGGGGTTCCCGATATGGAGACCGTACGCCATCGGGCCTACGCTCGAATGCGGCAACGAATAAATGTGGACACAGACGAGGATGTCGACGCTGCGTATGAGATGGGCAGTCCGAAATTCTCGTTCTATGATCCTCCGTGGGAGACAACCGCCGAATTAGAGAAAAAACTTGGTTCGTTTGAGGAGGTTCAGACTGTCAGATATTATCCTCCAACCCCCGAAGTTTATCTCCCGCCACACTTTGTGCTCACCGTTGACGCTGGGCAGGAGGAGAACGTCGCCGACGCCGTTACAGACTATTATCCGGGACTCACAGCTTCACCGGGGATGAGGCGCGTCGCTGTGATTTCGTGTCCGATTCGTAATCCCGAGCAATACTCACTGGTCTGAATCGGCGAGGGGTCTCCCATCCATCTCCCAGCACAGTAGACTCTCTGTTCGTGTAGTGGCTACGCGGCGGAAAAACGGCCCCGGACACCACTCCGAGGCCGACGGCGTCAGACCATGACCGACAGCACCGACCGAAGCTATCATCGCCCGTTGGGACGATGCAAATGACACTTCACTGGGGAAGAATAAATGGGTTGTGGCCGATAATGTTGGTACGACTCCGCCGTGTCCCTTACTGCGAGCAAGGAAATCTCGAATAAATACGAGTGATGTCAAAGCTACAGTTTTATTAGGGGTCAGACGCATATATAACATATGAGTGCAGAAACGGGACAACAGTCATTTCCATATCCCGTACCGTCCAGACGCGAATACGACATTTCAATTCGAAGATTCACCGTTACAGAGAAGCGGATCTGTCGGCCAGACGTGACACTGACCGCAGATCTTCTCGCAGGCATCACCATTCAGACCGACAATGACGTCCCAGCGATGACTGATTATCCGACCCTCTCGCTTATTGGTATCGTCGGACTATTCGGAATCACGCTCATCTCCCTCGTCGGCATCTTTGTAGCGTTGATGCTTTCTCCAATTCTCGGACTGCTATCCCCGTTATTCGTCCTGAATACCATACTCGCGACGGGCGTGCTCGACAAGCAGGGGTATTCGACACACCCTCCCCGTCCGAGCATTCCCTCCCCAAAGCGGACATTCGCATACATCGTCGCGTTTTTAGCCTCGTGTCTGGTAAGCCTCAGTGTTTATTTCGCTGGTGGAGAGATAATTAAGGTTCTGTATCGGATTTCTCCCGCACTGTTAGCTGCGATCCCGTTTATCAGCGTGCTCCGAGTGGGATACGAATCTGGCCCCTTGCTCAGTTACGCGATATCCCGAGTTCGGGACCTCATATCGTCCGTCTGAGAGTGTCTCGCGCGTCGCGTCGACGAACACATTCTGTCGGCGTTTGACACAGTGCTAGCGGAATCCCACGGCTACAGCCGTGGAAGAACGTCAATTGTCGCATCCACATTTGAAACACAGAAGTTCTCCGAACGCAGGGGATATCAGAGTTCGCTGGAAAGACGGTCGTCGTTCGGGTCTGCAAGGACGCGTTCAACGGCGCGCTTCTCACGAATGCCTCGGAATTGGCGAGAATACCTAATACAGGCCTCGCTACAGAAGACGCGAGACTCGTTGGGATTGTTCGGGGGAGTAATCCATGTGGGACTTCGTTCCGCGCCGCAATGGGCGCACGTGTCTCCATCTGGCTGGAGAAGGGAGTGTTCGGTAATCATATCGGGAGGTTTGGCGTTGAGTTGGATGAAGGTTCGGATCAGTCGGAGGGGCAGACTATCACTGGTATTATCAAAGCCAGATGGCGTGAGGACCTCGGGCGGGGGCAGCGGTGATGGCGAGCACCCGGCCACGCCCGAGTGCGACCCCAACTTCGTTATCGTGTGCGTGTCACGAACGATGCGTTGAAGCGAGATGTGGCAATCCTGTCAACGCCCCCAGTCGGGATCGCAATTGTATCGAGTGCACCGACTATCATAAATCTCATGGTTTCGGCCAACTATACTGACTCCGAGTCAACCGCCGAAGCACGGGAGCCGAGGACGTTAATTCGATCCGAGAGCGGGGGATGGCTTGAGAACGCCTGCGCGAGCGACCAATCACTGGCGATACACAACGTCTCAACCGCTTCGGGGGGTTCCGAAAACTCGTATTCCGTGTATGCCGTCTCGAGGGTGGCCAGCGCGGACTGCATCGGGGTCGGGGTACCAAGCACGTCGGCCGCATCGGCGTCGGCAATATACTCGCGCTGCCGGGAGATGACGAATACGAGGCACATAACAAGACTGTGGGAGACATCGGAGAGCGGCGTGTTTACGCGTCGCGGTGGGCGATCCGGGGCGCGGGGGATGATAGATTCGAGTAGTGTCGCGAAGGCGAAGACAATCCCCGCGCTCCCCTGCCCGAGTAACATCGGAATCGTGTCGCGGCTCCGCAGGTGCGAGAGTTCATGGACGAGCACCGCATCGAGTTCCTCTTCATCAAGGATTTCGATAAGCGAGCGCGACACGACAATGTGCCCCCGTCCACGACGACCAACCGCAAACGCGTTGGGGGAACCGAACGCTCCAACCGAAAGCTTCGGGGGTGCGACGTCAAGATCCGCGGCAAGTTCGTGAGTCCGCTGTACCGGCTCCGAATCAGCGGGGAGTTCGACCGCGTTAACGCTCCGTAATGCCCGACGGATGCCAACCCAATATTGGACACCGAGGCAAAGCAACAGTCCGCAGATCCCATAGATCAGCGGAAGACCAATCTCTGTGGCGAGCCAGAGAGCCGGAATATATGGAACGAGAAGAATCACTCCGACAATGAGCATACGAAGGTTAAACCATGGGTGTTTCATTAGACGTACATGAGTCTGTATGTATTAAAATTTGATTGGAGTCGCATCTCCGCAGTAGTCTTATGTTGCCAATTTTCGAATAAGAGACGCAATACGAACAGACCCCCGCGTCACCCGTTGCTCCTCGACTTCGGTTCCCGTTTTGGGAGATCGACCCATAGCGGGGATCAGTCATGATCCTACAAAAATGTGTTCTTGTGCGAAATACATCTGCCACTCCCCGCGAGGACAGCAAACTACGAACGTTGCAAGTTGGGTAGTGCGAAAATTCTTGTTTACTGTCGTTATATGACTGAGCAATGCCAACTACGTACGAGGGCCGACTCGCCCCCAAGGGTACCCGTGCAGAGGCCGCAAGCGAACTCCGCACATTCCGTGTCGAAATTTCGCCGACACCCGATTGGGACGACATCGTAGAGGTGCTTCGCGAACAAATTATCGCGGACGATATCATCAGTCGATGGGCGCTGCAGAATCACTGGGAGTTCTCGGTGATTACGCAGGTGGACACGTCTCGCGCACAGCAATTCCGTGATGCCCTTCGCAGTTGCCGCCACGATGTTCCCGGCGACGACACCACTACAATTGACTTCCAACTCTACGACGAGCGGTCACAGTCGTGGGAGACCACTCCACTTGCTGTGAACAAGCAGACGTATGAGCGCTTCGAGGACTGGCAGTCCTCGTTCAATAACCGCAATGTACAGTCGTTCTGTTTGGACCCCGGACAACTCCACGAATCCGCCGTCCGTGCCGTGGCGGAGGTCCGCCCGAGTATGATCGGCGAATTTGCGCCAGACCCCTTCCTCGCGCAGACTCTCTTTTTCCAAGTCGCACTTAACAATAAGCAGCGTGTAATGGAGAAATTCAACGAGATTACCGTCTGAACACGACGGGCGACTGCTGACTACGCTCTGTGGAACGAGACTCCCACAGTCACAGGTATGGAACCGCAAGTGCGGCGAGGAGACCGCTGCCCACGAGGATGGCGCTCAGTCCAGCAACGGGTTTCAGCAGATCTCGCGAGATGAGTGAGACGAACGCGAGCTTGACGAGGATGCTGGCGAACGTCCCGATTAGAACGGCGTGACATCCTCCCCGTCGTAAACGACGGGGCTTCCCGTACCGCAGTTGGAATATTTGCCGGTCTACGATACGACCTGTTCTCTCGTGCGAAACATCCCGCTCTCGCGGTTGAACAAGTGTACCGAGGGCTGTGCCACACAGCCGTTACTCCTATCCTCACCATGAGGACTCGGAGTTATCTTCTGCCGCATATTCTCCGCCCCATTGCAATCCGCGTTCCCAACCAACTCACACGACGAGCAGACGTACAGTCCACGTTCGACACGGTTCGACTTCGTGTCATCACCACATCGTGAACACGTTTTCGAGGTGTCCCATTCGTTCTCCTTCAGCACCTCGACGCCACGTATCTCGCCTTTGTATGCGAGGTACTGGTAGATGCGGTCGAACGCCCACGTGTGGAGTTTCTTGTTGCCGGTCTCGCCCCAGTCAGATTCTCGCACGTCTTCGGGCCAACTCACCGCAAGCGTGCCCACACCGCGTTCGACACACTCTGCGATGACGGTGTCCGTGAGCGTATGGTAGAAGTGCGTCTCGCGGTCTGCGAGTTTCTGTCGTGCCCACATCGACTTCTCTGACGGGCCGTTCTCACCCTCGGTGTCGTACTCTGTTCGGGGGAAGTAGTGCTTGTCCTGTTTGAGTGAGTTGCCGGGGTACAGGACGTATTCATCGGGGAAGGCGACCGTGGCAATGTTCGTGATGCCGAGGTCAACCCCTGCCACTCTGTCGTCTGCGGAGTCGTTGGTTTCGAGTTCGACTTTGCAGACGAAGTGCAGTTCCCACTCGTCGCCGTTCCAGACCGCCCGAACGTTCTGCACCGAGTTGACTTCTGAAAGGTCAACGCCGGGGCGGGTCCGGTACTCGCAAAGCAGAAAGTCTGAACGGTGGTCTTTCAGGTTCTTCCCCTTCGAGAGGCGAACGCGGTTGTTCTCTGGGTCGTGTTTGAAGCCGTCTGCTTTGAACGTGACCGTACTCTTCGGGCGGGTGTCGCCGTGTTTGCGGTAGCCGGGCGGATTCGCCTCTGGGTCTGTCTGTCGTAGGTCGAACCATGACTGGAAAGCGTCAGAAAGTTCTTCGATGACTTTCTGACTGGATTGTGCGTTCAAATCTTTCCAGCATGACTGGTTCTTCATATATGCTTTCAACACGCCCTCATCTGGAATTTCGCCTGTTTCATCCCAGATTCGGTCGGCTGTCCAGCGGGCGACGTTCCAGATTTTTGAGGCGGAGTCTCCGAGCGAGTCAAGGCCATCGCACACCTGTCGGGGGTTCTGGATGGAACCAACGTAGGTGCGCGTGACCTCAATCGCCATACATAGCCTATGTAACTCGTCTTACTTAATGGTGTGG
>SDGW01000001.1_pt1 | contig 106107 bp, 130 predicted proteins | sample 2873831 | NCBI WGS metagenome assembly SDGW01 (sample SAMN08132700, study PRJNA421101) | hypersaline lake metagenome | isolation source: celular fraction 0.22 microns magnesium sulfate-rich crust from ephemeral... | place: Spain: Penahueca Lagoon, Toledo | collected 2011-07 | reverse complement strand
GCGGAAGACAATACGCCCCCAGAACCCCAGCCCTCTAGTGATCCTACCGACCCGGCAACGGGCGAAATTGACGGCTCCGGTGATCCTAAACCCGTTAACGCGTCGGATATTGAAGGTAGCGTCGCCGAACAGGTGGTACAGGAATTACAGTCGGGAGACGCAAATGAGGCACTTATTGAGGATCTTGCGGGGGCTCTCGAAGATCATCTTGATGTAGAGACGGACGTTGAACCCCCGGAAGCGGAGGTCCCGAACAGTCTTGAGGTACAGATCGAAGATATCCAATCGCGGATGACCGAGTTCGACGCATATGTGGATTCGCTGAAAGAATTCCTCGATGAGGAGGGAACCGGGGCGCAGCTCATCTCGGAGTTCGAGGACGACCTCGAAGACATGCAGGACGATCTTGATGAGCTTGCAAACGTGACGGAGGACGTTAGCGAGAACGAAGATCGGATCGAAGAGCTTGACGAGGAGATCGAAAACGCCCTCGAAAAAGCCGAAAGCCTCTCAGAAGGGCTGTCCCATGTAGCTCGAAAGACCGATAACGTGTCCGATAAGGTTGTCGATCTGGAAGCGGATGTCAATGAGGAACTTGACGAACTCGGAGACAAACTCGGTCAAGTCTCCGAGAACGCGGCACGAATCAAAAATGTTGAGGACACGGTTGACGATGTCGCCGATGCGAACGAACGGCTCGATGATCTCGAAGACGAGGTTGACGGAAAACTCGACGAGATTGAAGAGATGGTCGATGGGCTAGAAGAACAGACCGGCAAGATCGAGGAACACGCCAACCGTCTCCAGACGGTCGAAAACGAAGTCGAGGATCTCGAGGAAGCCATCGAAGCCCTCGACGAACTCGAGGAACAGATTGACACGCTGGAGGGTGTAGACGAAGATGTCGATGATCTCGATGACGAACTCGAAGAACTGCAGGAATCTGTCGAAACGCTGGAGAAAAGCTTCTCCGCAATCAAGTCCGCGTTCGGTGGCGGCGGAGACGAATAATAGTTTTACCACCTCCGATCCGCGTTTCGTTGGTAAGAACGCGGCTGTCGTCGCAAATTAGTCCGACACGCCAATTTCGATGGCCCGAATTTGTTCTTGGTATCGGTTACGGATAGTTACCTCCGTCACCTGTGCGACTTCGGCGACCTCGCGCTGTGTACGTTTCTCGTTACAGAGCAGTGAGGCCGCATATATGGCGGCGGCTGCGAATCCGGTCGGGGACTTCCCCGAAAGGAGTCCAGCTTCGGCCGTTTGTTTGACGATATCCGTTGCTTTGGCTTCGACCTTGCTACTCAATTCGAGTTGAGCACAGTACCGGGGGATATACTTTTGCGGGTCAACGGGACGCATCTCAAGGCCGAGTTCCTGCGAAACATACCGATATGTGCGGCCGATTTCCTTCCGCTCAACGCGCGACACCTCCGCGATCTCTTCCAGACTGCGTGGGATTCCCTCTTTTCGACAGGCGGCGTAGAGGCAGGCGGTCGCGACACCCTCGATGGAGCGCCCGCGAATGAGGTCTTCCTTTAGCGCGCGCCGGTACACAACACTCGCAACTTCGCGAACCGAGCGGGGGACTCCAATTGCGCTCGCCATACGGTCGATTTCGCTTAAGGCGAACTGGAGATTTCGTTCACCAGCATCTTTTGTCCGGATGCGTTCCTGCCATTTCCGCAGGCGACGCATCTGGTTGCGTTTTTCAGAGGAGATATTCCGACCGTACGCGTCCTTATCACGCCAGTCAATGGTTGTGGTCAGCCCCTTGTCGTGCATCGTCTTCGTGGTTGGCGCGCCGACGCGCGATTTCTCTTCTCGTTCCTTATGATTAAACGCGCGCCATTCAGGACCGTGATCGATGTTATCTTCTTCAACAATGATACCACAGGCATCACAGACAATTTCTTGGTTATCAGTACGTGTGAGTTCGTCTGCACCGCACTCGGGGCAGACCTGTTTCGTAGTGACGGAATCGTCGTCGGTTTCTCCTTCTTTTTCTACCTCTGTTGATACTGAGTTCTGCTCCGCCTCAGGATCAATAACCCGCTCAGAACGCCTATCGGAGTCTCCCATACACCTATATGTATGATAACGGAAAGTATATAAATGTTTTCCCCGTCATTCAGCTAGCCAAATGAGTCTCGCCGTCCGACTGATTCTCCCAACACTTTCTACGGCAGTATTCCATAGGCGTATGGCTGCTTGAATAACAGAGGGTGAGGTACAGTTAACCATTTATAGCTTGAGTAAGAATGTCAGGTATAGTATGACCAATTCCGTGGTAGGTGAAACACAATGACACTTTCATTCGACGATAACCTCATGTTCGACGACATTGTCGTCGAAGAGGCCAACATCCGCTATTGGGAGAATCGATTCGAAAAACGGCGTGAACTCATTGGTTCAACATTAATCGCTCAACTTCTGAACGACTACTACAGCGAAGACGCGGACTCATTTTACCACGTCCATTCGAATGGGAACACCCGGGCGTTCCCCGTATTTACACAGGAAGAGTGGACACATACCTTGTTGGACCCGAAGGAAATTATCGATTCGGTATCTGATGAGTGGATGCAATCCTATGATCAGGATTTCATCTGGAGCACCTCGATGCAGCAGGCCGCCCTCACCGTCGACGCCGAATACACACCAGTCGAACTCGATGTTAGGGATTACGTCTGGAATGATCCGATCTACCACATCCAGAATATCAACACTGATCCCGATGGCGGATTCTCGTTCGATCTGGGGATGACGGATTACTACACGTACGTCAGTCACTCGACAAAACTCGTTGAAGAAGTGTATGACGCGTGTGAAAAGCACGATATTACGACGGATACTGATGCTGAAGAGGCGAAGCGGGCGATCCGCGGCGAGTTTGACGAACGGGATGCCACCGTTCCAAACTTTGAGTCGATGAAGTCGTTCAATCCGCACCATACGTTCGGCTCACTCGTCACGACGCTGATCCGCCGCCCGAACGGGAAACATTATGTCGTCGTGATGGATCGCTCCTCGACAAACGTCGACTTCCCGTCGGCACGTGCAATTGCGCCATCGGGCGTTTTCTCTCCATGGTTCAACATCGATGGGGAAGCTGATCTACGGTATCAAATCCTCCGCGAATTCGGCGAAGAGGTGTTCTCTCGGGAACAGCTCCGCCGACCACCGGAATCTGCTACGGATACCGAATGGGTGCGCAGCAGCACACCAGTCAGTGTGCTCGCTGATATGCTGAATGATCCCAATGGCGGCGCAACTATGAAGGTCACTGGGTTCCAGTTCAATGCCCTGAGTGCGGCCCCACAGGTTTCAACCCTTCTGTATATCGATGATCCAGTGTACGCCTCATGGGTTTACGACACCGTCAGCTACGAAAACTCGGAGATGCGCGAAGGTGATGTGATGATGTTCGAAGCCGAGGAAGCTCTCGAAAGCACGTTATCCGACAACTGGGCACCCGGAGCGGCAGTTGCATTGTCACAGAGCCTTCGGGTCGCGAAACATCGGCTCGGTGTTGATCTTGATTTCTCCGTCACGGACCAGTCTCAGTGATGGATCATTCGGCGGAGAAATTCGTACGCCTGCCCGAATGGCCCTCGTGCTTGCACGGATTTCTCCTAAGTTTCGCAGTCACAATCGTCTCCATAACCAGCCGAGTATTCATACTCGGATTCACTTAACTGTTCCGTACGTATTCGTTATACGAGATCCAGTTCTTTGGTTGTCTCGTCCACTTCGGACTTGTGTTTAACGCGGAACGTCAGGGGAAGGTCCCCAGTAAATGTAAGACCCCCTGAATAGGTCGTTGCACCAGTACAGTCCTCACAGGAGGAACTTGCTTCGACGCCGTGAATCGTCAGCGTATACACGCCATTTTCCTCGTCGTAGGTCTCATCTTCGATTTCAATATCATAACAGGGAGTCGGCGTAAGGAACACACCGTCGAAACTAAGCTGATTCGCGAAATCGGGGTGTTGGGCAATGTTGATTTCGCCTTCCTCATCCCCAGTACACGTGGCCGTGTCGGCAGGATGGAACGCGTTGAGATCGCGTTCGACATCGCTCTTACTTGGTGGTTCGGGTTCGCTAAACGCGTTTTGGGAGCATCCAGCGAGTGCGACAGTTGTCGCCGAGCCGAGTCCCGCGAGTAATTTTCGTCGTGATTGCATACGCATCTGACAACTATACTGCGCATAAAAAAGTCATCGGCACTGCGAATGGGGGTTATTCGACGACCGTTGATTCAACGTACATCGCGTCAGTCTCTTCTCGGACCTCACGGACAAACGGAATGCCCTCCGCTTGTGCGATATGGAACGCATCCTCCAGTGCATCTCGTTTGGACGAGCGCTCATCTTCGTATGTTGCGATCAGTTGGCCATCGCCGACCCGGGTCCAGTGCTGTGCCTGCCACGATCTCGATCTGGTCTTGTAGAGGTTAACGCATTCACCATCGGGCGGCGGCGAGTCAGTTACGCGGACTCCTCGGGGCACGTGCACCGTCTCGTTAACATTGACACGATCAGTTCGCATATTTTGACGTAGCAGGACTGACAAACTTAAAGGTTACCCTCAAATTGGGATTCTGCTCCCAATTCTGATTATATCGACTATACACCAGCAAAATCAATTGCGAGGGGGATGTATATTGTCGGAGTACCACCATTTTTCCCGGCGTGTCTGCTCTCACGCGCGGAAGAATTGGGATAAATAGAATCCCTCAATCTATGCAATAAAGTCGGCAATTATTTAGCAATTTAGGACTGTTGAAGCCCTATTCCCCAAATTTTGAGTTACATCGATTGCGAATATTCTTTCCAATTGAAAATCAATTGCTCACAATATCATGAATACGGGAAAGTGAAACAACGTATGGATCATCCATCCGGGCCTCGCCTATAGAGAGACTAACCCGTCGGTCGTCGGTATGAATTTCGGTAATAGTCGCAGTACGAAGGTCGGTAATATACTCACCAATATCGGCGTAGACCTCCATTCCCTCTTCGAGATCATCTGGAGAATATGTCTTGAAATCTGTATCTATCTCGTTAAACGCTATCTTCGGGTATTCCTCGTTGCTTGTCATTGTAGGTGTGTTCGTTATCTGGTTGCTTAGAAGTTATGTCGACCTCATGTGGCGTGGGAGACTTCTGTTCATGGCGGGTGTGGCCGTCACTTGCCGTATGTACACTTAGGTATTTGTGTATGAGTCAAGTATGTGTGTTATGGTTATTGAAGTCACAGTAAGTGCGCCAACGGAAGAGGACGCAGAACAGCTCTCAAGACGGTTGCTGGAGCAGGAACTTGTGGCTGGCACACGGATTACAGTCGGAACCAGCCACTACAAGTGGGAGGGAGAGATTGAAGAGAACACATACTGGAATATCAATGCCTACACGGTTTCTGAGAGAAAAGGTGATATAATTGAATCTGTGGAGAGAGTTCACCCCGATGACTGCCCAATAATCACCTTCTCGACTGTCGACGGAAATGAGAACTTCGTGCAGTGGGTGAACGAGTCCCTCAACAATTTCTCTGATTCAACAGATTTGCTCTAAGACTCCGTGACTGTACACTCCCTTGCGACCGCCTCATAGGGACACATGATAATATGTCCATTTATTCGTCAGAGGTGAGTTCATCCGCTACATCCTTTTTCAATTCATCGTCGTTGATATTCACCTCAAACACATATTCTTTGTTCTGTTCATCGGAGAAGAACGATCCTTTCTGGCGAATATTAGCGCTGACGAGGGTATTGTCGAAGTAGTAGGGGGAAACACGCGTCATAAGTCGTTTGTATACCGTTACCTCAATTGGTCGGATGAATTTCCGAGACAATGTATCGACAGCGCGTGCGAAGTGTCCCGCGCTGTCTTGCAATTCTCCACCGGCATCGCTAACTCGATCTGCGGCGTCACCGGGATCTTTGGGGGCCTTTTTGCTGGCCTCTTTGAGATTCGATGTTGAACTGGTGGCTTTCTTCCCCGCGTTCTTTAGATCTTCCGTTGGAGCCGTTCCGTTCTGTTCGCCTTCGCCCTCGTTAACACTCGCTTTTTCGGCGGTTTTTTCAGTGATATCCGTGTCAAGGGAGTCGGATCTCTTGGGTCGCCACTCATTCCAATCTTCGAGTTCATCCTCTGGAACGGACTTCTCCTCGAGTACACGGGTAATCTCTTTCCCGTGATCGACTATTTCGTCCCAATCTCCTTCTTCTTTTAATCCAGAGACGGATACTTCCATGGACTGTCGGGTAGAGATTTTATAATAAATAGTATAAAGAGTTACCGTCCAACCAGACACCCTACGTGAATACTTACCGGATCGTTGCGGTATTTGTGGCTATTTGACCACGTCAAGCTGGTGATGGAACTAGGATATGGTAGTAGAGCAGTTGAAAGCGAGCGGTTCGGGGCTGAAGCAGCGGGTGTCCTGCGAGATCACTTATCGGACAACGTCGATATCGTCATCATCGTCATCGTCGCCGGGAAGCCCCTGATCCCCGAGTCCACCTTCTGCCTGAACGCCGCTCGATGAGTTGTTCATGCTCGCGCTGATGTTCTGTCCGACAATGTTGTCGTTATCAACGCCCGTCATGATGGCCATCACGCGCATCTTGCCGTCATATTCTTCCCGGATACGAGCGCCCCAGATAACATTCGCACCGCTATCCAGTCGCTCCGTTATTTTCTTCGCCGTTCCCTGCGCCTCTTTCAGCGTAAGATCGGGCCCGCCCGTAATGTGGACGAGACCCCCTGTCGCACCGCGGTAGTCGACGTCCAGCAGTGGGTGGTTTAGCGCGTCGCTGACAACGTCCTCGATCTTATTATTGTCCTGCGATTCGCCGACAAGCATGACGGCGACGCCGCCCGCACTCATGATCGAAGTCATGTCGGCATAGTCGAGGTTGATAAGACTCGGCTGCGTAATCGTCTCCGAAATTCCCTTTACCGTCTCGGCGATGATTTGGTCCATCACAGAGAAGGCGTCTCCGATTGGGAGGTTTGGAACGTAGTCCACCAGTCGGTTGTTGTCGAGAACGATGATCGAGTCCGCTTCCTTCTCGAGTCGGTCGATACCTTCCTGCGCGCGATCTTTGCGCGCGCGCTCGACGTCGAACGGAGACGAAACCATTCCAACGACGATTGCGCCCTGTTCCTTGGCAATCTTCGCGACCACGGGGGCCGCACCAGTGCCGGTGCCACCGCCCATCCCCGCGGTGATGAAGACGAGATCGGCCTCGCCAAGTACTTGTTTAATCGTGCTCTGGGCCATCTCGGTCGCCTGCGCGCCGATCTCTGGGTCGCCCCCAGCACCAAGCCCATTGGTCTTCGACTTGCCGACCAGAATCTTCGTGTCAGCTTCGATCATCTGCAGGTGCTGCTTGTCTGTGTTAATGGCAATGATTTCTGCGCCATCAACACCGATATTATGCAGCCTATTGACGGTGTTGTTTCCGGCTCCGCCACAGCCGACCACGACAATGCGTGGCTCGCCGTCGACCTCCCCCGCAGAATCCGCGGTGGCCTCGTCGACATCACGTGTTTTACTTTCCTCTTCCGCGTTGTCCATGGCGTTACGTACCAGATCCTTCATGTATTATTGACACCCGTTGTTAGTGATAGAAGTCAGATCCGTTGGGAACACGGCGTAGGCACCGAAACGACTCCCCGCTGGATGACTACTCATGGGTTCTGTTGCATCTGCTGATTTATTGCACACCCTATATAAAGCTGATGCCACTACGAGACAGTGACATATACGCGGTATACACCCCCGCAATTCTCAGCAGCGATCCCCCAGTTACTGATCTGTTTCCGACTGCTGTCCTTGTTGCCGCTGTTCGAAAAGCAGTTGTCGGACTCCAGCGCGTATCAATTCACTCTGTGTTGGGAAGACTCCCGAATCAACTAGTTTGCCTATCTCCTCCGCCTGTCGCTTTGGGAACCGAACCGTGATGCGTTCCATTGACGAACAAGACCCTCTGCCCTTGTTGGTCTCGGAACTATCTGAAGGCCCCTGTTCACACGATGAGGCATCGGTGATCAGAGTGTCTTTCGAATCGGTATTTACGTCGTCTGGAGAAGACGATTCAGCCGGGTCGGATGACGGATTTGCTTCGCTATGAGGGGGCACGGTTACCTATATGTGTAGTACATAGCAGACAGTGAAAAACATTTCGGGTCGCCTGCAGCGGCTACGCGTTGGACAGTTCCGCCCGATTTTGTAACATTAGGTAAAGTCCAAGCGGTTCGGGAACTGTATATAGCCCTTCCTCGACCGTAAGTGTCGATCCAGCCAGCGAGTATGTCCCTGCAGACGTTACCTGTATGTCAATTTCCTTTCCGCGAAAGAGATCGGGAATCGGGTCGATAGTGGGATCAAACTGCTCTATCTCGTCCCGTTCGAGACTAGTCACTCGCAGTCCCGTGTCTCCGTTAAGGGTATTTGGTAGTCTGACGAATGCGTGGGGGTTCGTTGTTCGAGGACTGTTGATGGCAACCCGGTGTTCTTCGATGAAATCTTCCAGTTTTTCGCGCAGAAGTCGGTTAACCGCTGGTGTATATTTATCACCACGCCCGGCCTCAATAAGACCCGGTTTCGAAGAAATCAGGTTTTGGATTTTTCCCGATGACTTATCGGATATATTATACACGGTTTCCAGTTGTTCCCTCTGTTCTTCACGGTCTCCTTGTTGCCGAATCTCTTTGATATAGTCCATAAATTCGTCGTGGAGATCGCGTCCCCATCCATCAACATAATGCGCGAGTACGTCGGAGACCGTGGTATCACCATTGTATGTGGGATCGAAGATATCGGAGTCAAATTCGGCCGCGGTAACATAGTCGAGCAGTTCGGCGCGTTCCGATTCGCGAAGTTGCCGGTAGTCCTCGTCCTGTATCTGTACCCGAAATCCATCGCCCGTGAATATAGGCGCGAGATGAGTGATATGGAGATCATCCAGTCGAGCGAGAAGCGTGATGAGTTCCGACTTACACGCGTCATATCTTGGATGCGCAGTCTCGGTATCGGTTTCGTCTATTTCCGGGATATTTTCGAGTTCAATGAAGAACGTTACGTCTCCCCCGCGCCAGCCCTTTGAGTCAACGTCGGTGGATGTTGGGTTCTCGTAATCCGCTGTGGAAACATACATGTGGAGGGGTCTGTCGGCGATAGCACGCTCAGTGATGTCACCCAGTTCGAATATAGAGAGATGGCGTGTGAAATCACGTGTTATTCCCTCTTCAGTTTCGGTCCATCTGGTAAGTCCCCACTCGCGTGATTCAGAGTTAGCTGGTTCAAGGAGTGTCAGCCCCTCATAATACTCGCCAAACCTCCTCTGCACGTAGTCGCGGGTCCGAGATTCCGTCATGGCTACTTGTGTCGGCTCGGACATTATAAACTATCTGGTTCGCTCGACATTAAAAGGTGGGTGAATGACCAGCTTATCTGAAGCTGATTTTACCCAATTGTGCTTGAATTGAATTCTCTTGATTAGTCGAACACGGGTTTGCCGGGTTTACATGTCGTTGTCGTCCCCATCGCGTTTATCATATACTTCGATATGAGCGTGAGGGACGGAGTTTCCGTTATCGGTGAATTCCTCGAGCGTCCCCGACCATTGCTCAGGGCCACTTGCATTGACTTCACTATAGAGTCCCTTCCAGATGATTGAATTCGAGTACTCCTCGATATCTTGAGGGAGGAGGCGGAAGAGGGTTTTTGGCGCAATGACAATAAGTTTCTTTTTCATCCGTGACACTGCTACGTTCAAACGGTTGGGGTTCAGGATGAACTCACTTTCATCTTGGAGAAACCCGGGATCGCTCACGGTTGCAGAGAGGATGATGATGTCTTTTTGCCCGCCTTGGAAGCGTTCGACCGTATCTACGTTCGATTCCTGTTCGCACAGCGCGGATACCAGACCCTTTTGGGCATTGTGCGGGACAACGATCCCAACCTCTTCATCATCGGGAACATTATTCACGATTTCTTGAACAAGCTGTGCCTCCACGAAGTTTGACTGATGGCTTGTGTCGTCATCGTGGAGAAGCATGCTGATTGGTTCCTCTGGTTCTAGCGTTGTTTCGACACCGGGTGTAAGATCTCCTGTTGGTTCGTCGATAGTGTCCGTTTCTTCTGAGGTGTATTCAATCCCGTCTTGCGAATATACCCAGCGACGGAGGAACTCAGACACGTCTTCATGACAGCGGTACGTCTGCTCTAACCGAGTCATCGGGATGTCGACATTGGGGGACTCGATGTCCTTCTCGTCGATTCGTTGGATAGGTTCGCCGCGGAGGAACCGGAAATAGTTGAGCGAACTGAGATATGGAACAAACTCCTCGAATGTTCGGCGGGTTTCTTCACTCCACTCATGCGATTGCACTGGCGGCATTTGGCGCTGATCCCCCGCAAGGAGAACCTGCCCGCGAGGGTTCCAGAACGCGCTGACCATGAACAACTGCCAGAGTGGGAGCATACTGGCCTCGTCCGCGGCGATGATATCAAAGAACCGTTCTCCGTTCGCGTAGCGATCCTCAACATCGCCGGACGTGAGTTTGGTAACGGCTTTCTGGAGCCTGCCGGGGGTGCCGAACACGATGATGCTCTTGGGCGGCCCATCGTTTCCACCGGTGAACGCGTCGAGATCCGATTGACTTCCAGACGACGGGTCTTCGAGACGCCCGTGCATCATCCGTAAGAACGCCTCAGCTTCATCGGAATTGTAATTGACGTATGTTACATTATCGTGGTCGGGGTCATCGGGTTCATCAAGCACGAGCCGGACAAGCATCGTTCCACCGAGTGGACCCTCATCATCGTGCTCGTCAAGCAACTCGGCTACATCATCAAGCACCTCATCGACGGATTTGTTTGATGCCCCCGTAACCGCTGTGCGTAGCGGCTCCTCGTTCAGTGCTGCGGAGTATGTTCGTCCGAGAAGCGCATGAGCAAGTGCGCCACTGGTTTTGCCCGTTCCGGGCGGACCTTGGAGAAGCGACAGGTTGTGATAGCGTTGCGTGATGAACTCACGCTGGCGGACGTTTGGGTCGAATTCGCAATTCCCCGTGACCCATTTGAGATAACTGTCGATGTCTTCGAAGAGATCCGACGAACGAGTCGCTGCTGTTCGCTTCCCGTCGAGGAAATCCGTCATCATGGTGTATAACGGATTCTGATCGGCGTAATCGAGAGCGACTATCGCTTTGTTAGCGTTCATGTCGTCCGATGCATCATCGAGGATAAACTCCTCACCGGGTCCGAAGTATCGCCGATTATTGCGACCCTCGGTTGTCGTCCAGCGATGAATCCATGTTGAGTACCGATTCGAATATTTGTTCGATCCGCGGCGGAACAGTTTGAGCGTGGCTGTTCGATTGGCCGGATCAAACTTATCGATTGTAACTGGTGTCGAGTGGAGGATATCTTCAGGCTTTGACACCTCATCTGTGTATCCGGTGGGGGTCAGTTCCAGCGGTGTTGCGACCTTCCAACTCCCTGTTGACCCACCATCGGAGCCCCCAGCACGTGAGGCCTTGGCTATCTGTTCGGGGTTATTGAACGTGAACGCCCCATAGATTAGCTCGGCGTCTGCCTTGAGCATGTATCCATGGTCCTCGATATCCGTAATTCGAACGGGCACGGCCCGTCCCGACAGAATTCGTTGTTTGACGGGCTGTTTGTACTGTGAAAGAGCCTCATTGACAGCGCTCTGGTGTTCGAGATCCAGATACTCTCGACACGCTTGGGCGAGCGTTCCCTCACCCAGTGTATACGAATCGAGTTCAGAGACGGGGAGAGGTTGTTTCTCTATATCTGTATTCCGATATGTGATGGCGCGTTCGAGGTGGTGTACTGCGTGCGCTGCTGTCTCTCCGAGCGCTTCAATATCCTCGACAGAGATACGGGTATCTTTTTGGTTTGAGTCAACCCATTGATAGCGTTCGATCAACGACTTATGCTGGGGATTAGTCGTCCAACTAGGGTCAAACTCGTCGATTTCCTTGCTTGCCCAAAGATACTCCAGCGGGATCTGAGCCCCCTCTCTGGGTAGGACGGGGTAAAATCCGTCTGGATCGTCATCTCCACCGTCAATGAGTTCGATTGTCGACCCGTCCCGGATGTAAGGGCGGTTGTCGTCAAATAGTTCATATCGGAAAGCGTCGCGGAGATTGATCGTCTCACCCGACTCGCGGGTGTACTCCCACTCATCTCCCGATAACTTTGCGTTTGACTCTTCGTCTGGCGGGTATAGTTCGGTAATAAGTTGAAACAGCCCCGTAGACGGAATTTTTAGTGCGAAACGTTCGTCGATTTCGGGTTGGATCACACTCACCATCGACTGGTCAATCCCCTCGCGCATCCCGAACAGATCTCGAAGGGCTCGCACACGGTCGTGCTCCTCATGACGTTTCGTCGCTTCCACAAGTGCGTCCTGCTCAGCCTCCGTGTATAGATAGAAATGAAGCGGGGCCTCCTCGGGTTGACCCGATAGTTCAGCAAGGGTTTGAGTGGCCCGGAATAGGTCCTCAGTAAATTCTGTAATCAGTGTTTCTTCGGGCGAGCGGTCCTCATAGTTCGATGGAATATCCTCGATGGCGTGGGCGAACGAGAACGCGGACCCCGGATAGTTCGTACAATCCAAGCGCGCGCTGAGGACGGCGACCTGATCGCGAACATAGTCGTATTGAACGTTGAGATAGACGCGGATGAGTGAACCGGGGTCAATTTCGAGTTCATCCGCTTCGAACGGGGGATTATCTTCAGGTAGGTTTGCCCGTCCACTGCCCTGAATCCACGGAGTCCATGATTTATCGTGGGCATCGGGATGGTCGGGATTCAAGCGTCCGAGCAAGGCTTGAGCGCGTTGAGCGAGAACAGAGATACGGGTGTGTAATCCACGCTGTTCGTTGAGTGAACGGACGAGATCCCGATGTTCTCGACGCGGTTCGGGATCTTCGAAATTATAGGGTCGCGGTTTTTCAGGGGGCCTGATCAACTTCGCCACGTCCTCGAGCGTGTGCAGATCCTCTTGTCTGAGAATATGTTGCTCTCCGGAGGAAAGTCCGAGAAGGGAGATGTCATTCGATTCGACAGCCTGCGTGTTATAGACTTCTGCATAGGGGGACGTTTGTCCGTCTGCGACGGGGAGGTCGAGATGCTTAAATGGCGTAGCAAACGCCTGCATGAATGGACCGTCGTCTGAGAGAAGACGTCGAACATCGTCTTGTCTCGGTTCGACCGGAAATGATGGAAGGGCTGCGGGGTCGAGCGTACTACGCTCTGTTTCTCGATAGATAACACCGCCATCTAAGTCATACTCAACCGCGGTGCTGTCATTCTCGAGGATATTATCGAAGAGAATGGAGTATATCGCGATTTGGATCTGGTGGTAGGTACGCTCGTCCCATGACGATTTGATATCAAAGATTCGGATTTGGACGGGATTCGTCGGCCAGATTAGGATTAAGTCGGCATCCCCCGCGATATAGAACCCTTCTATGTCTCCAGCTAGTTGAGTCTGTAGGAGCATTGTCGGGGCGCTGTCGGGCGACCGCTCGGTCGCATCCTGCACAGCCTCGCATATCTGTTGATTATTTTCTTCCTGATCCTCATAGTCCCGCCACGACTCAATTACTGTGTGGGCCTGAGGCGTCAGTTCATCGTAGATGTCTTGCTCAAACTCATCCCCTGTGTGGGCGGGAAGCGCACTTAGTGGGCTGTTAGCCTCTTTCCATGCACGGCTGGATAGAATACTGTCATCTTGGAATCGGAGTTTGATATACCACGGGGACAAACCGTGTTTGACGGCTTCTCCGATGCCAGATGGGTCAAGAACGATGTCGTCGGTGTCGTGTTGTCGCTCACTCATGATTAGCTTCCAGATCGGAAATTGTTTGCGCGTGGGGCGGACGAACAGGCTCGTGAGACTCAGTCTCGCTCGGAGCATCGTACTGCTCCTGTAGGGCCTCGATATCGTCGAACGCCGCGCTTTCTTTCACTATACTGTACCCTGTTGGCGTCAAACCATAAAAAACACGTGGTGCATTTTGCGGACAATTCTCACTGTCTCGCTCATACCGAACGAGAACCTGCTTCTCGGTGAGCATATCCAAGTGACCATACAACGTTGACTTGTTGGCAGGAAGAGCCGCATCAAGTTCGACAAGAGAGGGAAGCCCTTCTGGATGCGCTGCAATGTGGGAGACGATGTCGTGTCTGGTGTTCTGAGCCATCGCTCGAATCTTCACCGCACGCTCATACCCGAAAGAGGTATCTTTAACGGTCATATATACCCCTAGATTGCTATACACATAACCGTTTTGGATCGCTCCAAACACGATAGAAGCACTAGATATTTACCCTTTATCTTCAATTGGAAGTATATGATAGCAAAACAACGTGCTCAATATATGATTGGCGAATCTGTTGAAACTGAGTGGCTGGATGAGTTTGATATTGCTCTTACAACGAAAACCATATCCTCGGGAGATGTACTCATCCGTTCGGAGGAGCCCCTCCCTGCCAAAAAATGCCAGAGAACCGAACAAACTATAGACCGAGAGTATACATCCTATACCAAATGAGAGAGACTACGATAGGAACAGGTCCAGTGAAAGCTGCGATTGTTGGTGGTATACACGGTGATGAACCATCTGGTGTAGCCGCAGTAGATTGGTTAGTCTCAAATCCGCCAAACCTCAATGGGAGCGTCAAATGTATAGTTGCGAATGAACGAGCGATAAACCGTGGAATGCGGTATATTGAGCAAGATCTAAACCGAGTGTTTCCGGGCAAGGAAGATAGTGATGTACACGAGATTGCTTTGGCCCACGAGGTAGTCACTGCAACCAATGGACTCCCGACTCTCTCGCTTCATTCGACCCATTCAACATCGGAACCATTTGCGATTGCGAATGGCAAAAATAACGAGGCCCTGCAGAACGCCCGTAAACTTCCTGTTGACTATCTCGTTGATGATCAACGGTATCCGGGAACGTTCACCGCCGAGGCTAACGTAATCGATGTCGAATGCGGGTACCAAAGAAGCGAGGAGGCAAAAGACAATGCGTATGATCTGAGCCTTGCGTTTTTACGAATCCTCGGCCTTCTAGATGGTGACGTAGAATCGACCGAGCCAGACGTGTATCGAATGAACGGAAAGATAGAGAAGGATGACGAAAAAGACTATACGCTCCTTGTCGACAATTTTGAGCCCGTTGAACAAGGTGATCCCATCGCCCGTGCGACGGATGGTACAGAAGTTCTCGCTCCGTACTCGTTCATTCCAGTATTGATGTCCGCCGTGGGGTATGAAGGAATATTTGGGTATACGGCCGAGCCTGTAGATGATGAGTTACCGTTGTGATCTAGTCCTGTCCTGAAGCACGGGAAACCTTCCATGTTGTACTTCGAGATCGGGCCCGCTTTTCGACGGTAAGTCCTCCCTCGCCGTTATGATTCGCGAGAAACACTCCGATCTGTTTAGGCGTGAGACCATCAAGCTCTTCGGCGAGGTACTTGGAACGGAAGAACTGGTTGCCCTCATCAACGCGCTCTTTCAGATGAGAAATGAGTTTACGGCGATCCTCATTCATGGCTAGGTTGTTCATAGCGGTCATATGGCATCACCATATAAATATATTATCAGAATTGTATTCGTGGGTGGGGTTGTGATTATTCGGTACTAACTCTTATTAACCTCGGATCACAATGTACATTTGATGAAACGTATCCACGGCGCAATGTGTATGGTTGTACTGGTCGTATTGAGTGCGGGATGTCTCGGGGTTCTCACGGGCGACAAACCTCTCAAGGCGACCTCCGATCCGGTGTATGTCTCCAACAGCGGGCTCGAACAAGCCGGGTATGAGCATAAGACTACGGAGAAAATGGCCCTGAATAAGTCTGTGGAGGTTAACGGACAAACCCGAGAGATCCGAATCACAAATTGGATGTCGAGGTATGCCCCATCGGACGATTCAGGCATGTTCGAAGCGGGGCAATTCGTCGCATTCACGTCCCCATCCGTTGAAGTCCTTGGGCAGTCGGTAAATCCCGTAGCGCATATGGGCGATAAAGAAGTGATTGAGATGGCACTTAAGAAGCAGGGGGGATTCGATTCGCTGAATGCCGTGGGCGAAACGGAGGCAACGGTGTTTGGTGAAAATACCACTGTAACTGAGTTCGAGGGAACGAAAACAGTTGATGGACAGAAAGTAGATATCACACTTCATATGGCACAGGTGACCCATGATGGGGATCAAGTCGTTGCATTCGGAGCTTATCCAGAGGGAAGCAGTCAGGCAGAGGATATATTCAAGCTGATGGAGAGCCTCGAACGTGACAATAATAAGTAGTGCTGTGTCAGAGGGTATCTATGAGTATTGAAATTAAATTCTCCCCCGATAATCATGATTGGACGCAAGGGAACGTGTTGACGTGTGGAACGGTATGGATAACGTGGAGTTAGAGCAGCGGGCGTGGAACGCGCTGGCCAGAGCAATTGCGTGGTGTATCGAGACGCAGAGGAGGTTCTCCGACGGTGGAATAGCGACACCCACTGAGAGAAGCCGTCGATTCTCCTCGGTATCTCTGTGGGCTCGTTCGAATAATAAAGCTACAGGAGGTCGGCTAGGTGCGGTTATCCGTCGTACGCATCGAGTTCTTCGAGTGCTTCGACGACAACATCGGCGAGGTACGAGCGGTCACCGTATTCGTCTTCGGCCATTTCGACATACTTGCCGTCCTCGTTTTCAAGACGTGCAAGCGTTTGTTCGGCGGTTTCTTGCACCCATCGGTCACGCACGATTTCGGCATGATCTTTGTCTCCCCCGGCGTCAAGGGGCGTGATCGATTCTGGTCGCAGGGAGACAATAACGTCATCGCTGTCGTCGGGCTCCCATGTTCGAGGTTTGCCAACAACGGCGACATAGCGCGGCGGATTGAGTTCGCGCAGAACGCTTGCGGCTTCGGGCTGATACTGCCCCGCGTAGACAGCTATCGTGCCCGTGGGGTCTGTAATACGCGCACGCCAGTACTCGCCTTCAGCATCGGGGTCACTCACGTCCTCTGTTTCAGTAACCGTTCCCACGTAGAAGAAGCGGTTGGCGTGGGCACCCGAGGGGAGTAGCGCGTAATTGGGGGCGCGTTCGTCATCATCTTCTTTGAATGTTTTTTCGATATCGTTGATCTCCGAGGCGAAGACTCGACGTGCGAGTTCCCGGCTGGTGTCGGCGCTACTCATGATTGCATCGACCTCGCTTTGGAGAGAAGGTCATCATCATATGACACCTCGTCGTTCAGTTCCATTTCGTCGGCGAGCACGTAGCGGTCGAACTTGGGACCCTCAACGTGATAGTAGCGGCCGAGAATCCGTTCTGCCATGGCGTCGCCGACGACATCCGTGTCCAGCGCGTCCATCGCCATCTCGACGGCTTCATCCAGCGAAATGCCCGTTACTTCCTCGGTGAGTTCCGAGTCGACGATGACTTCGTGGACCTCTTCGCCGTCGTCGATGACGGCCTTGAGGCGGGTATCGTGTTCGCCATCCACTTCGCCGTGTTCGCGGCAATTGCCGCTGTCGAGGGGGCGTCCACACTGGTCCCCATCATCGTCTTCTTCGGGACAGCGTTCGATGAGTCCGCTGCCCGATTGCAGATCCACGAGTGCCCCCGTCGCCTCGACGGTGGCATCTCCTTGGAGCGCATCGACATCGTCCTGATCAACTTCGATATCGTCGTCGACCGCGGTAATTTCCGTATTGGAATTGAGTTTGAGATTGCGGCTGCCACGGTATGTTCCAGTCACCGCACTCTCGATGGTATATACTTCGCCTTCTTCCATCTCGTCGACATCCGACTTGGCCCATGCGACAAAATCCATGGCCCCGGTTTCGTCGGCGAGGATACCGCCCTGTCCAATGGCGTCGGATTGAGGGACCTCTTCGGCTTCAACGGCCTTCACGGTCAGTTCAACCCACTCATCGTCATCCATCTCGTAAACCTCCTCGATGGTGGCTTCTTCTGACCCACCGTCACCGTCATCGCCGAGAAGTTCATCACGGCTGATATCAAGATCGCTTTTCACACTGGTGGTGACAGCACGAGTGATTTCGTCGCCGTCAACGCCGGGAATATCTTGAAACTGTTCTACTTTCTCTTCGAGCGTATCTAGGTCGTAGTCCGCGTATTCCTCCGCGAAGCGGTCGCGGATATCTTCAGCAATATCTCGCGGACTCTCGGTATCTTCGGAACTCATGGTTGTATCTAGCGCCCCCGTGTTGCGTTTCAATTGGGGGTGCCCACAGATAAGGGAAGGAACCCCTTAAACATTGCGTATGCTACCCGACAGTATATATCCCCTCTGAACAACAACATGTATGTTTGCGGCCAGACCTAACCAGTAGGTTTATAGTCGGAGAGACGAGACAGTGTTCTGTTGCTGCCTAACAACCATGTCAGGTGACCATGTGACGAGAGAGGAGTTTCAGAGCCTCTATACACAGGTCCAATCGCTAACAGAGACGGTGGAGGACCTCGAACAGGAGAATCGCGATTTACGGGATGATCTCGAGGATGTTCGAGTAGCCAAAGAGGAACTTGATACTGTCTTACAGGACCTAACAACGCTCGAAACTGACCTCGAAAGCCTCACCCGGGACGTAAACTCTATACAACGGAGGATACGCTCACTGGACGAAAACACCGACAAAATCGAGGATGACCTTGAAGGTCTCGAACAGGAGATGCACGAGAGTAGATACGCCGTCGAACAGAAAATTTCCGACGCGAATCGACGGATAACTGGTATTGAGGCCCATCTCGATATCGATGAAGTGGATCTGGGGCGTGCGATCCACGAAGACGCGTCCGAACTCGAGCACTTATCACTCCTCCCAGACCGTGTTTTCGAATCGGAGGTCAACTCCAAACCGCTCCGACGGGCCGTCGAAATATATGAGCACTTTGATAAATGGTCTGAGTATACACCCAAGGGGTATATCATCAAATCCGGTGACCTGAAACGGTATATGAGTGAGGAGCTAGAGTGGAGTCAACTCTACCGTGCAATGGAGAAATTCGGCAACAACACCGACGAGCGCTACACGTATATTGACCACCACAAACACGGAAAGGCCCTTATTCGGTTCCACCCGGACAACCGGTGATGTTCAGTCTGCTTGGATGCGTGGGGCGAGAGCGAAAGCAACGGTCCCGTGTCCGTCCGCTATGTCCGCCTCAAGGACAACGACTAAATCGTCTCCCATCGAAACGCGCGTTTGCGTATCGTCGGGAAGCGCAGATACGACATCTTTGAAGTATTCGAGGGAGAAAATCGATTCGCAGTTGGTCGGTTCCGAGTCAAAGTCCACCTCCACATCCTCTTCCTTCGATGCGTCGAGGTTCACGTCGTCTGTATCGCCCTTTGCCGAGAGCTTTAATGTCTCATCGTCTATTTCGAGGGTGATATGGTCGCTCACCATGTCCGCCGCCGTACAGCCTCGGGTAAAGAAATCGGAGTTCACAGTAAATGTCGCGTCCCAGTCGAGAGAGGGAATATCTTGACCATCCCGAACACTGTCGGGGTCGATGAGAGCCATCGTGTAGTTTAACCCGGAGAATTCAATGTCAAATCGACCCCGGTCGTCCTCCTCGACGGATATCATATCAGATGATTCCGCCATCCCAATCGTATCCCCCAATCGGACGAGATCCACACCGCGGCTCGTTTGGTCCCCCTCGTAAGATTCAAACGCGCTTTCGGAGAGTGTGAGGTCAATCATCGCGATGTCGGCCGGATCGACACCGTTCGCATGAACAGCGTCATCACCGAAATCCATGACGATTTCGTCAAGAAGCACATCGAGACTGCTCACAACTTCTGCAAGTGTGGGCTGATCGGTGGCGAACGAAACCATATACGCATGACCTATCGTGTGAGCCCCTTATACCTATCGCTTCAGAATACTATTGAGTATACATGAACGGTTCCAATTGCAATTCAATCGTCAAAGCGACAAACCGAATTGATAGGTTAGCTTAACACTCGCTCCAGCCACAAGCTTCGCACGTCTTGCAGCCTTCGGAGTAGTAGAGGCTCAGCGAACTGCAGTCAGGACATTCTGGGCTCTCCCCAGCATCAATCAGGTCCTGCATCGCGTCGTCATCCGAATCTGACGCGGCTTGAGCAGCGTTAGGGCCACCATCGGACTTTGTCGTCGCTTCGGACTGTACTTGGTCAGCCGTCTCTGACTGGGGAATATCGAGTTCCCCATTGAGATGGCGTTCGAGTGCGATTCCCATTGCATCGGGGATGGAGTTAACCTGTTCACCTTTGTCCCATGCAACCTTCGGACTGCGCGTCCCACGCAGTTCGTTGATGATCTCTTGCGGGTCAACGCCCGAGCGGAGAGCAACACTAATCGTCTTCGCGAGCGCCTCAGTGAACGCGTTGGTGAAGCCACCCGAATGACCGATGTTGGCGAAGAGTTCAACAGGCTGGTTCGTTTCGGGATCGTCGTTGATTGTGATGTAGATTTTCCCGTAGCCTGTATCGATTCGCTGCGAAGAGCCGGGCAGTGCCGGAGGACGTTCCTTTTTCTTCGCGTATTTCGGCGTGTCCGCACCGACATCGGCTGTCGGGGCGTCGAAATCAATGAACGACAGGTCATCCGTGATGTCCGCGCGCACATCTTCATGTTCGAGGAAGTCGTCGATTCCGCCGAACACTTCGTCGATATCATCGAGGATTGTGGCCGCCGCCTCGGCCTCATCAGCGAATTCGCGGTTTTCAGAGCGGGTCGTGAGCACTTGCTTGCTGCGGGTGCCGTCTCGGTAGACGGTCACACCCTTCCCGCCATGCTCGTAGATATAGCGGTACACCTCATCCATATCCTCTTTTGTTGCACTATTGGGGAAGTTGCAAGTTTTTGAGATGGATGAGTCGACACCATCCTGAGCCGCACACTGGACCGCGGCGTGCTCTTTGCCTTCGAGATCATCAGTGACAACGAACAGTTCGCCGATGGCATCTGGGACTGTTGACAATCCTTCGACGCCATCGAAGTTATTGGCGGCCATCTGTTCTTGTGCCTCTTCTTTGACCGCGTCAACGTCGATGTCGTTCGCCTCGAGCACGCGGAGGAAGTAGTCGTCGAACTCAACAAGCATCTCATCACCCTGCACGTCGTCGGAGACGTTCTTGTAGTAGGCGACGTTGTAAATCGGTTCGATTCCGCCAGAGGTATTCCCAACCATCGACGTGGTTCCCGTCGGTGCCACAGTCGTCGTGTTGTGATTCCGAACCGGGTATCCATCGGCCCAATCTGCCGGATCTTTGCCAGTCTGCATCTCGAACCACTCGGGATATTCAGTGGGATTCGCATACTTCGAATCCTCCCAATCGTCGAAGACCCCGCGTTCGAGCGCGAGTTCGTGGCTCGTCTCCTTGGACCCGTGATTGATGTGAACCATCAGTTGACGGCAGATCTCGTTTCCAACATCGCTTCCGTAGCGGACGCCGAGTTGGATGTAGAGTTGCGCAAGCCCCATGACGCCGAGACCGATCTTGCGCATGCTGGAGACCTTCTCTTCGATCTCCTCGATGGGGAAGTTGGACATTGTAACGACATTCTCCAAGAAGCGGGTACCGTATTCAATGCGGTCGTTGAAGTCGTCCCAGTTGATGGCTTCGGCGAGGAACGCCGCGACGGCCTCTTCTTTTGTAGCGTACTCGTCGCCGTGTTCCTCTGACCACGCACGCCAGTCGGGTGTGGTTGTAGACGCGACTGTCGAGAGATTTATATGTCCCAGATTACACGCTTCGTACTCCTCAAGCGGTTGTTCTCCGCAAGGATTTGTTGAAAGAATCCTATGATCTGGATGTTTGTCCACATCGAACGAGTGCTTGTTGTTCACTCGTTCAAGATAGATGACTCCGGGTTCACCGTTCTCGTGTGCGCCATCGATCATACGATCCCAGAGTTCCTCCGCGGGGACGGAGAGTTCCTCGCCGACCTCAACATATTCGCCGAGACCGAACATCTCGTAGAGTTCTTTCGTCTCCTTGGTTGCGATATGCGGCTCTTCCGTCCGTGGATTGGTGAATGTGAATTCCTCACCATTCTCGAGGGCTTCCATGAAGTCGTCGGTAACGCCGACAGAGATGTTGAAGTTCGAGAGGTGGCCCTCAACAGCGTTCCGGAGGTGCTCGGGGACTCGCCCCTCGTCGTCGATGAGTTCACGGGCTTCCTCGAGCGCCTCCTGAAATGAATTGTGAGTGTAGTCGTCGGGATCGTTCAGTCGGAGTGCATGGGCGAGTGAAACGTCCTTGTTTTTCGAATGGATGAACTCGATTATGTCCGGATGTGACACCCGCATGACGCCCATCTGAGCACCGCGGCGCTTGCCTCCTTGGGCGATAGTCTCACACATCTGGTCGAATGTTTCCATAAATGTGATAGGTCCAGATGCTATACCGCCAGTTGCGCCGACGGAGTCGCCGTAGGGCCGGAGTTGCCAGAATCCGTATCCCATGCCACCACCGCTTTGGAATGTCAGTGCGGCTTCTTTGGCGGTGTCGTGGATACTTTCGAGGTCGTCGCCCGGCGAGTTAACGAAACACGCGCTAAGCTGCTGGAGTTCGAGGCCAGCGTTCATCAGCGTGGGCGAGTTCGGCATGAAGGACAGCGACTCCATTCCGTCTTGGAACGTCTCGCGTACATCCTCGACATGTTCCCGGAGATCGTCGGGGAGTGTAGGGACGACAGTATCATAGGCGAAGTACTTGACGTTCGTCTCGGTGAGTTCAGTAGTCTCTAAGTCCGAGGAAGGATCGACGTCTTCGCCAAAGATATCAGCCGCCGCGTTTTTCTTTTGACTCTCAGTAAGCTTCGGTTTGAGTTGAGATGGGGTAACTTCAACCGTGATATCCTGTTTGTCGGATTCGTAGACAGCCTCGGCCAGCGCGACGTTCTTCGCGACGCGGGGAAAGAGGTCTTCTGGCTCCTCCGTAAGATTTCCGTCTGCGTCCTGATGCAGATAGCGGGCTGGGAGAATATTTTGATGTGCATTCTCCGTCAGCCGCTCTTCAAGTGTTTCGCCCGTCACTCTCTTGACGGGGAGTTCAACGCCTCCGTACGTGGTTCGAGTGTTGTCGTCGTTCATTGTATATCGTCTTGTGTCATATGGAGTTGGTTCGCATTCGATTCGTCTTCCCGCGGAGACCCCGTCCGTGGGTGGACGACACCAGCGCGCGGGACATAGCATGACAGAACCGGAGACCGTGGTTTGCCGCGCCCGTCGTCCGCCATCGCCAGAGCCTCTTGTATAGAGGGTACGTGGGATGCGCGAGGCGAGGGTGATTTGGGCGCGAGGGTGCGGGTCATGGGGCTCTGTCAGAGGGGATTGTCTTGTTGGCGCTACCGTCCTATAAGGCTTCCTGTTACTCAGTAAATTATTACTTCAATGCCTATTTAGGTGTCTGTAACGGGCATTTTTCCTTGGACGAGAACCGGCGGGCGGAGCGGGTATACCCCGACCCCAGCGGATGATCTATACACGGTATCCCTACGACCAGACCATCACAACGAGTGCTCTTGAAGATTATGGAAGCGGGATGTGATCCATACAAATCGCGCTGAATCATATACCTGCGTGTCAAAGTAAACATAGGTATCAGCCCCCAGTGATTTACTTCGACGCGACGCGGGCGCAGTCAAGAACTTCATCGGCATCAAAGCATATATTACCCTCCACTGTAAACAAGAGTTGCATACAATGTCTTCCCAAGATGACCTCGAAGACCTCCCGGGCGTCGGACCATCCACAGCGGATAGTCTCCTTGACGCTGGGTTTTCCACGTACATGTCAATTGCAACCGCAAGCCCCGCTGATCTTGCCGATCAAACCAATCTCGGCGAGAGCAAAGCTAGCGACGTAGTCCGCGCGGCTCAGGACGCGGCAGATGTCGGTGGCTTCGATACGGGGGAAGAAATCATGACCGAACGACGCCAGATTGGCAAACTTCGGGTCGGTATTGAAGAACTAGATGAATTGCTCGGCGGAGGTGTCGAAACTCAGTCAATTACCGAGGTCTACGGCGAATTCGGTTCGGGGAAGTCACAGGTCACCCATCAACTCGCTGTCAACGTGCAGTTACCCAAGGAACACGGCGGACTCAGTGGATCGTGTATCTTCGTTGACACAGAGGACACCTTCCGCCCAGAACGGATTGCGGGGATGGTTCAGGGCCTCCCCGAAGATGTTCTCGAGGCGGTACTGGAGCGAGAAGGACTCGAGTATTCCGCGGCGGATATCAAGGACTCTGAAACGAACAAGGACGGTTCGCCGTACGAAGGTACACCCGCGGACGAACTGGGGGAGGTGTTCCTCGGACGCATCCATGTCGCGAAAGCATTCAACTCCAACCATCAGATGCTTCTCGCCGAGAAAACTCAAGAACAGGCCGAAGAATTGAAAGACACCGACTACCCCGCACGGCTCATCTGTGTTGACTCGCTCACGGCTCATTTCCGTTCTGAATACGTTGGTCGCGGGGAACTCGCGGATCGGCAGCAGAAACTCAATAAGCATATGCACGATATCGAGCGCGCGTCAAAGCTTGCCAATGCGTGCGCCGTTGTGACGAATCAGGTTTCTTCGAACCCCGACTCATTCTTCGGCGATCCGACAAACCCCATTGGGGGGAACATCGTTGGCCACAAATCGAACTTCCGTATCTATCTGCGGAAGTCGAAAGACAACAAGCGTGTGTGTCGGCTTGTTGATGCGCCGAACCTTCCCGATGGCGAAGCCGTCCTTCGCGTCAACGAAGACGGACTCAAGCCCGAATAACCTACGGGCGGGTTTCTGTTTGCGGGACTGCGGGGACATCCGTCACCTCGTGTAATTCGACTCCATAGCTGTCATCGAGAGTGGTGCAAAACCGCTTTATTCGGGCGGGGTGAATCGTATCACGCACATACACATTCATCTCATTTTCAGTCACGTCGAACCATACCGTGTTATTGCTCGGATAGTGGATGTCATAGCTCGGGTCTTCTGATTGGGTGTTTTCTGGCAACGGACAGGCAATTGCGCCAACGGAGTACGTCTGCTTGGCAGGTGTGAGCGGGCGACATACTCCCGGCATATAAAATGGCGAACCCCCATTAAACACATCCTCAAGAAACAACTCGATGTTCGTCAATCGTGGTTGGAAGTTGATCGTGAACGGGGTTTCGTCGGCCTGTTCCTCTCCGTCGGGGAACGAAAATTGGTGAGCGCGTATGAATTCTTCCTCAATGTCCATACGCGACTGAATACAGTTTTCCGTGATAAGTTTTCCACTTAAACGGATACGAGTGTGCCATCCGGACGTTTAATGATATCCCCGCGTTGTTGCAACCGATCTATCGCCTCCCGAAGTTGCTCCTCGGACAGGGATTCACGTGCGGTTATATGATCGAGAAGTTGGTCAACCGTCGGGTCGTTCAGCGTCTCGACTCCGTCCATTACGGCATCGGGGGGTGAGGGAGTCCCTTCATCGTCTGTGATAGCGGGGTCCATCCCAAGTTTTTCTAGATATTCCTTGTCAGTCACCGCGCGGACTGCATCGGGATCGAGCGCCCCGGCTTCGAGGAGTTGTTTGAATTGCTCCTCGTTCCCGGCGCGTGCGGCGAGTTTCAGTGCTCGCGCGTTTATAGCGGCCTCCTTGTCTTTTGTGGTGTAGAACTTCTTCAAGGTTTTAAACGTGAGTTGTTCCCCGCAGCGTGCGCACTCCGTCGTTTTGGGTGCGCCCTGTACGATCTGCAGGTTATCGCAGTCGCTACAACCAATCACTGAATACTCGTCCGCGTCTGGTGGAGTTCGGTTCATGCTATGAAGTCCTCGAGATCAGTTTGCGTGCTGACGTCGTCGCTGAATATACTATCCACTTCGTTCTTGAGCACTTCAATGCATTGCACGATATACTCATCCACCTCGTACTTATTGGCCATCTCCAGTGAGGGGTCGATATATTTATCGACGGAGCCCTCGTACACAAGCAAGAGAAGGTCCCCTCCGCACTGCCGACACTCTCCCGACAGCGGGATGCGACGGTATTTGATATCGCAACGGTGACAGCGCGCGCCCTGCTGAGCAAACGCGCGGAGATTCCCGCGAATGTCGGGGAGGAAGTGATTATCAATCACTTTCTCAGCAACGTCGGCAGCGTCGATGGATCGGGTTCGCTTCGCAAGGTCGAACTGGGCCTCCGTTTTTGCATCCATATCACCAACCCACGTGTAGGACGATGCATTGGGGCCAGCGTGGATACTCGAGGTTTCATGCGTGTGCTTGAATCCGGTGAAGTCGCCGTCGATATAGTCCTCGGCGATATCAATATCGACCTCTTTCGGACCGACAACTTTCGTTGTCGCCTCGTAGAACTCCAGTGGATATTCGCCGACGACGTCCACGTTGTGGGCCTCGTCGTCAATCTCCGTTGGGTCGATGACTGTCGTCAGGACGATGGGCATGTCCATAGACCAGCCCGTGCGATTGTGGTCGAGATACTCCTGCGAGTGGTTAATTAGTCCATCTAGCAATAGCATAAAACTATCCTCATCTCCGTCACAATTTCTTCGTTTTGCCGCGTGGAAGAAAGGATGGGCGTATCCCGCAGATGCTTCAGTTGTGCCGATCAGTCGGCACATAACCCCCGCACTTGTGTGTGGGGCCAGCCCGACGAGCATTTCGCCAATGAGATCGTCGACGGAATCTGCATTATAGTATGGTTCGAGCCCATATTCGTGTTCGAGGAGGTCGTCCACAAAATTCGCGACGCGCACCATATACTCCGCGCAATCGTCATGAACTACAACGTCTTGAACCATCAGTTCGCATACTTGCTCTCCATCCTCGAGCGGCTCTCCGTGGATGTCCTCCTCGTATCCGAGATCGTGGAGCGTTTCGACATCAGTTCCTACCTCGTCTGGTTTAAATGCCGTCAACGGGAGGTCACTGAGGTCGTACCGTGCAGTGCCATCCGAGAAGGAATTGATATCATAGGACGCCCTCAATGCGCCTTTTACAAGCGGTTCGGGTATTTTTGATCCTGATTCGAGGCCCTTGACGCCCTTAATCTTCCCAACCTCGGAACTGCGCAGATTGGCCGTCTCTAAGGCATCCTCATACGCCTCGGAGATATCGAACGGTCGTGTGGACCAACGCTGTGTCTCTCGCTCGCACTTTGGGCATTCTTCACGTTCTCCAAGATCGTCGATTTCACACCGCGGGCAATGGCGATGCTCTGCGGTTCGAGTCCCGCAGTCTTTACAGCGCGGTCTGTACGTCACCTTCGCACATTCGTGGCAGTATCGACGGGCGATGCTCTCGAAGATTTGTCCCGGAGGGAGATCTTCGTTTGTTCGCTTTCCGTCGGGAATCCGATCCTTCCCGCCACTGATACTTTGATTCCGATTCTTCGACTGACGCGAGGCCTCATTGATGAGTCGTTCGTTGCCGCCAAGTTCACCAATTGGGAAAAGAGCGTGGAATTTCGGTTTTTCTCGGGGCTTGGACTTTTCGGGACGCCCCATCCGCGCGCCAATTCTGGTTGGAGCGCGTTTGCGGACAGTAACGCCCGCGGCATCGGAGACTATCTCCATGATTCCATCGCCCGCGGCATCGGTATCACAACACCGTTCGAGAACCGTGGCTTCTGGGTCGTCGATAGATGCGTAGTCCTCCTCCTGAACGTGTGGCACGAGAAGCGCTTCTAATTGCCCCACAATATCAGTGGACACTTCGAGCCGCCCATCGTCGGTTCGCGTTGTGTCTTCGATTTCTTCGGCAAGGTCGTAGTATTCGTCGGGCTCGAGATCGTGCCATAGGTACGTATACTTCGGATGGAGCGGGATATCGTTAGACTCCGCCATGGCGAAAGCCTGTTTCGGATTCAGTCGTTCTGGATCGACGCCCGTGAGCCCCGCTTCTTCCGCTTCTTGTGCCCACCATTCATGCACGTAACTTGCGGGCGCGAGGGGGTGGTTGTTCTCAAGGAATTCCCCGTAGTTGACAGACATTTCGCCGAGATCGAGGATCTCGTCAATTTGATCGCCGACCTCATAGGCCTCGTCTTCGGTTTCGATGCGCGTTACGGTTCCGTCGTAAAGACGTACCATTGGCCCTTCGACTGAGTCAACGGGAACCATCCCTTGCGCCTTCCCCGGGCGTTCAGTCTTGAGTTGTGTCGCGGGGGCGATGAATTCGTTGAGGACCACCATTGTTGCGGGATGACACCCCGATGCGGCGAGGCTTGTATTGCGGGTGCGTCCGTAGCGGAGTCGGAATCCGCCCGGACGGGACGGATACGAGAACACGGGCCGCCCGCCAATGATATCAGCCATGTATTTCTTGCTCGGTTCGATCTCGTTCTGTGGTTCGTCTGGAAGTCTGTCTTCAGAACCATCTGTTTCAGCACCTTCTTCGGCATCTCCATCGCTGTCATCGCCTGACCCGGGATTATCTACCCCCAGTTTGAGTTCTGACAGCCAATCCCAACCATCAATCCCCAGTGGGACAGTGTACCGTTGTAGCTTAGGAGCTTTTTGCGCAATCCCTTCGCCGATAGTCAGACACATACCCCCACGCGCGCAATTCGTGTCAATTCGTTCTAGATCTCGATACGCACTCATCTCCCGCGTGTCGGCCGCGTCGGCGTCGAGCATAATCGAGAGGTTATCAACGATAGTGCGTATTTCATCCTCTCCCGGCATATACTGGAGACCTTCGTCAGAGTCGTACACCTTGAGTTCCTCAACGGTGCGTTCGACCTCATCATCACGCGGTTCATATTCAGGGATATCCATCAACTGTCGGATATAGTCGGCGACGAGTACGGAGAGTGCTTGCCCCGTTCCGCCAGCGGATCTGATTGGTCCAGCGTAGCGGAGACGAATGTACTCTTGTCCGCTGTCCCCAGTTTCGAGAGTGACATTAGCAATCCCTTCAATGGGGGCGGCGACAACCCCTTCAGTGAGCAAAGCAACAGCGGTTCGAACCGCTGAGTCGATACGCTCTTCTTTCGATGCGTCGGGGTCGCCGATGTCTCCTTCGGCGAACTCTTCGGCGAGTTTCAGTGCGGCCTCCTCACGCCCATCTACTTCGTCAGATTCCTCGAGTTCGCGGATTCGATTCGCGAGCCCGTCGATTCCGAGGAGTTTTTCGCATCGTTCGGCCATGTCTTCGGCGAATTCGATTTCAATGTCCTCGATTGGATCTGCGCCGTTGGCGCGCGCCTGTCGAGCGGTCTCCACTGCCTCGTCGGCTTCCTCCTGAAGGTGCTCAAAGTAGTCGTCGAGATTCATAGGTATTAATTGTGTCTGTATATGTTTATTCGGGGGGCGTATAGGCGTACGGGTTTCTGTCTGTATCCAACCACAGGGGCGAGCATTGGGGATCTATCTGTTAACCGTACTGTGCGGATCGTCTTAAACGTATTGAGTGCAGTCGTCCCACCTCACGAGGCACCGCCAAAATGACGCATCAATCACGAAGTGAAGTCGTCTAGTGTAAGATTGTTAGACCCGGCGAACTCAGGAACAATGATTCTAAGGAAATGGAAGGCAGCCGCGACGATCATCGGAAAGAGGAATAACCCGTACCATCCCATAAGCATGGGACCAAACAGATATGCGAGCATAAGCGATCCAAGATGAATATCTCCGCCAGAGATGTATGGGCGAAGAAAGAGATCCGGGATTGCGTCGACAAAGATCCATGTGAGTCCAAAAAATAGAATGGGAAACCATGCGAGTCCCCATGCTTCATGGTACCAAATTGTACCGACCAGATATGCCGTGAGTGGGAAATATGTAAGCTTCATTCCGATAAACGGAATCAGTGAAGACAGTCCGCTAATAATCCCAAGCAGAGTGGGGTACGGAATTCCAAGCCCCGAAGGGGCGATAAAATTGAATCCATGAAACGCGACTGCGGCAATGAGACCCGTGATGATTGCATTTAAGATATTGCCAAAGAAGATCTTATGGAAGCTGTAGTCGACGGCGATGAGATAGCGCTCTGCGGTTCCTCCCCGAGCCTGAAATGATGAAAGGAAAAAGTCACGAAGACGATGCCCATCCCGAAGTAAGTAGAACGTGACAATCAGCGCGATGAGCAGATGGAATAGTAGAGTACTGACATAACTGGCGGAGTGAATAATGGTGTCCAAGTATTGGGAGATAAGCACGGGGTCAAATCCATGGCGAATCGCTTGATATGGCGAACGGAGTCCAATCATAACTGCTTCTGCCGATTCAACAGGAACAATTTTCACAACGGGTTCGAGAAATAATCGGACAGTTTCCGAATCGGCCGTATTGACAGCGTAATAGATTTCCTGATACGCGATAGTTGCCGTATAAATAGCCGTGAAAACACAGGGGAGTGTAATGATTGCCATAGAAAATACTGCTGAAATCGTGCCGTTAGGGATCACCCCGCGGATGTAACGATAACAGGGCCGTGTTGCGTAGTACAGAAAGAGGCCGAATACTATCGTCCCCGTAAAGTAGAACGCCGCGTGGAGAAAGAACACAAATAGAAGGAGCCCAATGACTAACCACCATAAATCGGCAAAGGGGATACGATTAAGTCGATTACTCATAGGTTCTATGTTTCACTGCTCATTATGATAACTAAATTGTTGTGGCGGCTGGTGTTGCAGTCATTCCGAGTTCGGACACATTTTAAATAATTCCATCTCTATAGTCGCACACACATGACAAGCCTTTCCGACACGTATGATAAGAGTCCTGTCGGCGTCGTCTGGACACGTCGACAGCTAATCGCGGGGGTAACGATGTTTGCTCTCGGAAGCCTCCTGCTTCTCATGGGCATTCTCGCAGCGACAACTGATCTCTTCTATAATGCCTTCGACCTCATTCTGTGGCAAGCGCAGCAACTTGCTGGGGTTCTGGCTGGGATCGGACTCCCACTAATGATCGTAGGATTCTTCACGGTGTTTCCGTCTTCGACTCGTCAGCAGATTGGAGCTGCACTCGGACTGGCAATTGCGATATGTGGGGTCTATCTCTTTGTTCAAGTGTTCCCCGACTTCTGGTATCAGCAATCGCCGGATTACACGTTCCATGTCACGGCCGTGTATTCGCTTGGTCTCCTCATCACATTTGCGCACTTGTTCTATGCAGCAGCAAACTTTAAAACGCGGAACGACCCGGGTGGTGCTGTGAATCTTCAGTTGAACCTCGGTGGGTCCGACGAGCCAGACACGTCCGTATCCGAAGAATCAAATCAAGGCCCCAACGTTCTCCGGCGTACTGACAGCGATGCATTGGCTACAGACGATCAGACCGCGGGCGATACCCCGAATCACTCGGATTAATTCATTGCACAGCGAGAGGCGATCTGGAAGGAGAGGCAACCAATTCTTAACAATTTACCCCCACGTGTCGACCTGTTATTTTATACGGATTATCCACTTTCACCCCTGATTATTGCATAGAGGTGAGTCATTTTGACGAGGAGTCAGAGATGTTGGAAAACTAACTGTATTATTCATCTCATCCCCCCACACGGGGGGAATAGTTACTATTTTATATCCTCAAATATATGTGTAGATATGGAGACGGCAGACTCTGGCTCCGTAAGTTATATCGGAGCAGACGATAATTCCGCGTTAACGCTTTCAACGGTGATGGACGGGGCGGCGTGGACTATACAAGGTGTGACGCCTGACCGGGAGCAGAGTCGAATGTCTGAGGAGGGGGATGGGGTCTGGTATGCGCGAACGGCAAACGAATATCTCCATGAGTCAATTAACAATTGGGAAACCCCGTTAGAGGATCTTATGAGAGATTGTATATTTGCGCTCTCAGACTTGTATGCGACGAGCGTCGATAATCCCGCGGGGCTTGACCCAATGACACTTCCTTCCGCGATGATCACCTGTACCAGATACGATGAAGAAACAGACATCATCGAGTATTTTAATATTGGAGATACTGTATGTTTAGTCGAGCGCGAGGACAGAATTGACAGGGTTTGTGCGACAGACGCCTCACTGTCCGATCCCGAGTTTTCAGCCGATGACCAATGGCGTTTGTCGTTCCAGCCAGAGGCCATTGACTACGCTAGACGGGGGACGCTGTCTACTAATGAAGTGGAGGCCCTCTATCTCTTCCCAACCGCTGTCGATGCCGCTGTCGAGGTCTACGGTATGTATCCTACTGTAGATGCATTCGTCGAAGACGTGACCGAACGAGGAGTCGAGGCCGTCATCTCCGATATTTCAACAATTTATTCTGACCCCCATGAATGCGGTACGCTCTCAACTCGCCCGGGCGTGCGAGATCTCTCGCTAATCACTATCCAATTCGAGGAAATACGTTGAAGGGAGGAAAGAGATACATTGCCCGCACAAGGGCCCGTACCCCGAACCAAACGGATATCGACTGGCTCGTACTTGACGTGAAATGATACAACCGTGTAACAATACAGCGACGGCCCCATCATTCCCAACGAGGCTTGATCGGGAGAACAAAGTAGGCTCCCGATGTTCTACTCTCGCCGTATCGTTCGAATCGGAGGTCGGCCGTATCGACAGAAAATACGTCGGAGACGATGCTTCGAAGTTCTCGCGAGAGGGTACGGAACAATTCTGATTCGTACCGCAACGCCGCATAGGTGGCCGTGCGTTCACCACCGGTTTCGCGCTTCTTTGCGTCAAGATCAGCAATATACACATAGAACACTCCCTCAGCTGGTTGTGGCTCGTCGGAATAGGGAAGGTCAATTGGTGTTTCGCCCGAGTATGGGATTGTCCCGACGTATATCCCGCCAGCTCCACCGATTTCAAATTCAACACCATCACTGGAATCAAGCGCCGTTTCGACACCGATTGTTCCTATTCCACCTCCGACTTCGGGGGAAAGAGCGTGTGCGATCTGCTCTCGGAGATCATCTGCCACTAGTGGGTCCGCTTTGATAGGCACGTTGCCTACTGGAGGGGAGAAGCCGTATAATCGTTTCCAGAGTCAGGACTCGATTTCATCGAGGAGGACCTTGTTGCGTTTGATGAGTCGCTCAACACGGGCAGTACAAGCGTCCAGTCGCTGCTCAATTGTCGGTTCTGAATCGGCATCATTCGCGGAGTTGTTGTCATTCGCAGACATGGTATACATACTTTCTTTGAAGTATGGGGTGTATTTGATATATTGTCAGGGTCTCTTAATGGTTGTGGTCGTCGACGGGGGTCTCCTGTGATTCGGCTGTCTCGAAATTACGTTGCCTGAGTTCCTCCTCGGCATCCGCAATTTCGGACTCCAATTTTGATAACACGTTATACCGATAGTACGAGCGTGTGATAATGAGGGCACAGGCGGCCAGAAGAGACAGTCCAGAAAGGACAAGTGCTCCCCACCAGATAGCCTGTGCGAAGAGACCTTCGGACGACCCAGTAATTCCTGCAGACGAGAGCATTGATGGCACTGTCGCAAAAGCTAACAGTGGGACGAAGATGAATACTCCGAATGTAAGTTTGTGTTTGAGAAGTTGGAACGAACGTGCGTTGTTACGGAATTCGTCGAGTTGATCATAGCGTTCTTGGAGAGCTTCGTCTTCAAGAGAAGAGTGGTCGACATCGACAGTGATCGTCTCATCTCCGATGGAGACGCGGGTTCGCCCATCGGGTGTCGATGTCGTTGAATAGACCATTGTCTTCGACCACATTAATTAATCCTAATTAATTCGGGTATCTAAATGTTATGCGGACAGGATACGTCGTAGTTCCGACCTGTATTCATCAAGGGTGCCCGTATTCTCAACTACGAAGTCAGCATCATCGACAAGTTCCCCCACCCCCCATTCGTCTTCACGCTCATCCCGTTCGACCAATTCATCATCTGTAAAATCTCCCTCACCATCCCTATCACGTTCACGCAATCGTTGTAAGCGAAGTTCAAACGGGGCATCAATGTGGATCACGTCTACGGTATCGAATCGCTCTTCGAAGACATCTCGCTCTTCACAGGACCGGATGCCATCGACCAATACCGTCTCGATGTCTGTCCCATCTTCGATGTAGTCCGCGGTCCATTCTGCTACAACATCATCACCATGTCTCTGACGCTGCACTGTAGCCCACGAACCGATAAGATTCGACCGAGATAGATTGACTGATCCATTATCACCCAGCAATTCCGTACGGAGTGACGCGTCCAATTGCACCCATGCCTCGACTACCTCCTCAGGCTCTTCGGCGGAGAGCATGGCGTCAAGTTCATCTTCTGCGCGCGCTCGAACTTGGTCGCCCATCACGGCGGTGTCAATCTCTAGTTCCTCGGCCACCTCTGTCGCAACGGATTTCCCTGCACCGGGATATCCGACAACGCAAACAACACGCACCATTAGGCGGTAAGGGTGGATGTGGGTTCGTTCCTTGCTCGCCCTTGCTCGCTATCCGTATCGCTCTCTTGCTCGTCCTCGATTACGGATGTGATGTTATCGACTAAGTCGAAAAGTACCTCTTGCTGGGCGTCTTTTGCGGCCCTGAAATCGTTAAAATTCTTCACTTCAGTATCCTCATAGGCACGACCTACCCAATCGTCTTCAAGGTCATGGTCGTCTTGTATGAACGCTCCGACTTCAGTACACAGTTGTCGCATGTGTATTAATTCTCGTTTACGCATCTTGTCTGGGTTTTGTATTGCGTTCCAATTAACCCTTTTGGAACTGCTCTGACATATGTCGGGGGTGTATGACCACTCATATATCTGGGGGTCAACAGTTTTATATCTGGTATTCGGAAAGTGTAGATTAGATATGGAAGCTAGCGATACTTCAGGGGCAACAGACGACCATTCCCGCATTCACCGTATTATTAGTGCCCTCGATATTACCGCGTCGGAGGACGTGAAAGATACAGCCCAGAACATCTGTGAAGATGCGGCCGAGACTACGCTTGGCCATGGGATCAGCGAAGGGCGTATCGAAAGTGCAGCAGTCTGTTTGGCTTGCCGAATTGAGGGAGAACCATGGGGAGCGAAGGATATTGCAAAAGTGAGCGACGTATCCAAACAGCATATTCGTTCCACAAGCTGGAAAATAAATAGCACTTTATCAATTGAGGTTCCGCCCCATGATCCTTCAGCATATATTGATAGATACTGTGCAGAACTTGGTGTCTCTACAGAAGTAAAGGAACTCGCATACAATATCTTAGAGTCCTGCCCGCCGCACTTCAACTCTGGAACCCCTACAGGAATCGCCGCCAGCGCCATTTACGGTGCATCTTCACAGCTAGACAGAAACCTCACCCAAAGAGAAATTGCAAAGACAGCAGACGTCTCAGAAGTCACTATTCGAAATTGGTATCCCAAACAGATCGAGCACTATAAGCAAACTCAAGCATAGCAACATCCCGACGTGGTGCTGAGCCGTCGTTTGAGTAACTCGATAACAATTAAAGCTATGAGTGAATAATGACTGCAGATCGTGAGGAATACGAGATCAAACAGGTGTTAGATGAACTGCAAGATCTGGAGGGACAGGGAACGGAGCTAATCACGCTTTACGTCACCCCTGACACCAACATTGCAACCGTTCAAAACCAAATCAGTGACGAATATACTCAAGCTGAAAATATCAAGAGTGATCGAACGAAGTCGAATGTGCAGGATGCTCTTCAAAAGACGAAATCTCTCCTCCAGCAGTATTCTGAAACCCCTGACAATGGACTCGCAATCTTTACTGGAGTGATTGATGGAGATATGCGGGAGTATGTATTCGATGACCTTCCCTCCCCGATCCCAGAACGCAATTACATCTGTTCCGACTCGTTTGAACTTGGTCCATTAGAAGTCGTCCTTGCCCCGGACACAGTGTATGGATTGATCGTTCTCGATAGAAATGAAGCCACCATCGGAACTCTCACGGGGGATCGAATTGAAGTCCACCGGGAACTCGAAAGCGGAGTCATGGGGAAAACGAAAGCTGGCGGACAATCAGCTCAGCGGTTCGCTCGAAAACGAGAGCGACAAAAACACGAGTTCTTCAAGAGAATCGGCAAAGTAGCTAAGTCCGAGTTCATCGAAATGGGAGAAATAACGATTGACGGCCTCCTCCTCGGCGGGACATCAATCACTGTGGATGAATTCACAAATAAAGATTATCTCGATCATCGGCTAGAAGATAGTCTGCTCGGTACGTACGGGACAAGTTATGGGAACGCACAAGGGCTGCACGAACTCACGAACAAAGCGCAGGATGCATTGTCGACCCACGAGGCGCTTGAAGCCAAGCAGACTATTGACTCCTTCTTCGATGCATTATCTGATCATACTGAGGAATCAGCGGCTTACGGAGCAGAACATGTTGAAAAAGCACTCCAATATGGGGCCGTGGAGACACTTCTTCTCTCGGAACAGCTTGGGCCAGAACTGGTTAATTCGCTCTCAACAACCGCGGAGAACACGGGTGCTGAGGTCGTCTTCGTTCCCGACGAGTTCGAACGGGGGGCACAACTCGCGGATGCGTTTGGTGGTGTTGCGGCAATTCTACGCTATGAGGTCCAGTTAGAGTAGTGTGATCTCCACAAATGTTACTCCGAATAAAACTTATACACTCGCGCCCAGCATCTTTTACCACCTATGTCCGACTCGGATCGGGAATTGGCCGAAACAATCAAGACCGAACATGAGATCCTCTCCGATGTATCTGTCGGACTAATCACCACACAGATTCAATCCTTACGTGCGAGTGGAGTAGCTGACGAACGTATTGAAACGCTCATCCCGAAACTGTTTCAGATCAAAGATATTGTCGATGAGAAAGCGGACGAATACACAGAACTCGACCCTCGAGAAATCCGTATCGAAGCGCTTCCTGATGAACTTGACCGTGATGACTGGAGTTAATATATCTCGATTTTATGCCAAACGCTAATATTGTTGGGGCTATTTTATACCAGTAAATGGTTAACCGAGATAATCTCGACGAGCGGGTTTCCCGACTCGAAGAGCGCGTCTCTGCCCTCGAAGACCTGTTCGCCCCAGAAACTATCGAGAACACCCCTGTGCAGACGACAAGCGAGCGCGAAAATTCACCGCGCTCCCAAGATGCGCGGGATCATCTTGACTCGGATGACGTTGAAACCGCCGTAATTAAGAGTCCTATCGGCGAGGGTCAAGATCCAACCGCTTGCGTCGCAAAGATCGATGATATTGTGACGTTCCTCGAAGGCGTTGAAGAGGGGGAGGTGGATATCAACCAGCGCCTTGATGTACGGATCACGCGCGTTCGGGAGAACTGTGCATACGGTGTCCCGGTTGATACATAATCCGCCTACACGTAATCGCGAAGAAACTGTTGCCCCTGCGCACGAACATCAATCTCACTTCCCACTCCCGCATCCTCCCCGGCAAGCAATTCAGTCGATTCGCCGAATATCCTCGATAGATCCTGCTTTTTCACACGCCACGCCGTTCCATGGTTCCGGTACGCAGATCCCCGCGCTCCAGATAGATGCATCCGCGTATCGAGCGTAATATCGCCCTGTTCAAGTAGCGAAAAGAACGAGTCACAGTCGAACCCTGTAAGATGAAGCGCTTCGGAATACCAAAACACCTCTTGCGCTCCCTCACCTTTCGTCTTGGCCGTGACCACAATCAATTCGGGAAACTTCTCTTCGACCTTCAAACGAATGGTTGACCGCGGATAATATGCACAAACTCCGTAATCTGTATGCGCCACCGCCAGCCGACTGTTTCTGTATGTGAGATATAGTCCCTGCGGATTTGGATCGTCAAACTCCAGTGTGGTATAGAGTGATTGTCGATCCTGTTCCGCATCGTAGTAGCCGAATTGGGCAATGGCATCTGTCCCCCAAATACGCCGGTCCCGTTTTGGGGGCTCTTTTGTAAAGAGTGTCATCCTAGAATCTGTCCCGTCTCGTATGCTCTTCAGTTCAATGTTCCGCGTAGGGGAGAGAGTTATATCGGCATCTTCCTCATTATTCTCTCGGATGCCAAGTTCGTCTTCGAGTGTTTTTCCGATGCCTGTGTTTCCTTCCCTGTGCGTGACGATATACCCTTGGTCACGGAGGTCTTGCAAACGGGCTACTATCTCTTCAAACGAGTTGAACTCCACATATGGCGGATCACTTACGTGTATGAAAAAGATTCTCTCAAGTTGATCAATATAGTGATACTACTCATTAGTGATACTACTCATCGGTCCATACACCCGACGCCAGTATGTAGACACCCTCTGCTCTGTCGTTCGCATACATGTACCTCCGATCCAGATCCGGGGAAACGTTAATTATCTCCCAGAAATATAAATGATATATGAATCGACGCACACTCGTTGGGCTATCTTCAACGGCCCTCGCCAGTTCACTCGCCGGATGTTCTAAAGTGCTGCTCACCAATACCCAAGGAAGCCCCGAGCCACACATCGATCCGCAGATTCTCGAGGACGGGGGATGGACATTAATCAATCAGGAACCACTTGAGGAGACGGTTACCGTTGAACAGTTTGGAGTGAGCCAGAAGATCGATATTCAGGGCCGCACGGACATATATGATGACAAGCCGTTGCGACAGTATGTAGCGGAACAAACGCTAGGACAGATGAACGATACCGTGCGAACCTTCTTCACGACGAAACTTGAAATGGACCCGAATCCCGCCGCGATTCGAGGAGGGATCGCTGACGGACTTGTTTTGGATAACATGGAGTCTATTTTCCGCAAACGATTTATTTCAACAATGGAAGGGCATGGTATCACCGATATCAAGCAGGTCGGTGAGGAGCAGTCGTTAGACATCGATACTGGTGCGACGGCCCGATATTATGAATACTCAGGAGTGTACGATTATGACGAGTTTGAAGTTCCTATCACCGACCAACATTCTATTACGCTTCCCGGAGGATCAGTCAAGTTTAACGCTGCCTATGCGCTCTGGATATCGGACGGCTTCGTTCTCGCAGCAGGTGGGGGATATCCCTCCGAAGATATATCAAAAGAGACCTCTGTGTCTATCTCCGATGCGATTAGCGGGAATATTGATATTGAACTTGATTTGCATTCCGATAATTACGGTTCCGAATTAAAGACTCTGATTCAGGCCGTCGAATAATTCGTTCTGCGATAATTACGCTAACACCTATATTGTTTGTATTTAACTAGTCCGATATGGACTCCCGATCACGGCGGCACATTCTCCAATCCCTTGGAGTTGTTTCACTTGGCGTCGTGACAGCAGGCTGTGTCCGCGTTGCCGAAGACGCTCCCATGCCCAATCCAATCCAGCGTCCCACCCCCAATTTGCCTCGATTTCTTAACGGATTCAATGACTTTGAGATCAGCCAGACCCCCGAGCCCGCGCTCGCAACACGGTTCGGTCCGGGGGATGGGAAGCACCAGTGTATTATTTTTGCAGAGAATCAGTCGGGTATCGAGGTTACATTCACAGTTCGTCTTGCTGATAAAGAGGAGTCGTTCTGGAAAAAGACAACCACTGTGTCTCACCAAAATTATGCCCTTCTCGAATTTTCTAAACCTGCCGACTATGTCGTTACAGTACAAACTCCATCACATACGAGCGACGTATTCATCCCTGAAGACAGAATCAATTGTAACACTTCGGTGACTGGACTCGTTCTCCAAACAAATGGTGGCGTGAAACGTCGAGATACTCCCCTGAACAACTGCAATTCATCTAAGAGCGGAGAATCCGACGGAAACAGCTAGAGTTTCCAGAAATAACAATAAAATATTCTACCGCCCCACAGGATTATATGTGCTGAGCGGGTAAGTGCGTATAAGGGAAAGACCAAAAACAACCGTCGAATAATCTACACTATCGGATGTACTCTCCACCAGATAAAGCTTGGACCTATATCACCGAGCACGATCTTCCCATCCATATTATCCACATGTCCGAAGGGGGCGGACTACCCCCGCAGGACATCGTCGTTACTGGCGTGCATATCGATGATGACGATGGCGTTGTGTTCATTCGAAACTCAAAAATGGGGCGGAATTGGGAGCTTCCCACTGGTCGTGTTGAAGAGTCGGAAACAGTTGAAACCGCACTACACCGGGAGATGGTAGAAGAGACAGGTCGCGCTGTTCGGTCCGCGTCCCCGGAGCTTGCGGTCTTATGGGTATTTCCTGAAAAGACAATGACAAACATTGTGTTTGATGTAACCCTTGGACACCGAGTTCGCGACCCCGAGTCCGAAGTGGAGTCCGTCTCTACATTCACCAGCATCCCCGATAATGTCTCGTTCAACGATAGTGGACGCATTGCGTATGATTACATTCTAACCGAGATTGCCGATAATGGGCCTTCCACAGGATATGTCTCTCATCTTCCAAATAAACCATCGACAAAAGTAATCTCTGCAATTGCAGGTCTTACGGTAAGCGGTGTTGTTATTGCGGGGGCTGCTCACAAATATTTCTCCGAAGACGATGATGTCGATACGGACAAGGGAAACTACACTGATTTCGATTGGAAAGACGCCCTCGACACCGTCAAAGAGCGATAGATTACAAATTCGGATAACTGCAAAGCCCGTTAGAACGGAAGATGATTATTCAGTCGTCGCCGCATCCGTCTGTGAGGACTCTGGTTTTGCAACCACGTTTTCCCGCCCCAGACGGAATTTATCTATTTCGTCATTTTCATGCATTTCGTTCAACACGTTGCTCGTTTTCGCGGCAGACCACCCCGTCTCTTCCACCACCTTCTGCTGTTTCATCCGCCCGTCATTGTTCTCGAGAAGGTGAATAACCTGCTCTTCATTGCTCAGTAGTTCCAGATCGACGGTATTTCCGCCTTCGTCCGATTCTGTCTCATCGACCTCTTCGGTCTCATTGGCCGGGGCATCTTCGAGATTAGTCTCGAAGGAGTCTGTCTCACTGTCGGCAGGGACTGCTGATTCTCCGCTCCGTTCCGCCCAGAGAGCTGCAGGCGACCATTCTCGCCGCTGGGCCATGTACGCCCCGGAGATACCCACCACTGCAACAACGGCACCCCCGATCAACAATGGGTGAACCCATGATTCCTCGGGTTCGGGCTGGGGGTCGGTCTTCGGAGGGTCTGATGGTACGGGATTGCTGCCGTTAATAGATGTTTCAGCTACAAGTCGCGGTTCGTTGGGTTCGAACTCAATTGGTCCTGCCCATGTAACTTCATTGTTGGATTCTCTATCTGTGTCTGGCGTCGGCTCAACAGCAATGCGGTCGTACGTTTCTGGCCACTTGACAACCAACCGCGTGTTCGAGTCGATCAGGATCTCCGAGAGCACCGCATCCATCTCAATGGTCTTCATTCCATCTCGTTCAGAGATGGCGGCGAAATTCGACCACGTAAAATCGTACTTGATGATCCCATAGGTCTGCGGGAAGCGGATTTCATCGGTGTGCACGGAGACGTTTTGTAGTTCCATCTCTCTCGTGGTCTTGTTTTCTGCGGCGGCGAGGGTTGTATTCATTTGAGCTTCGAGGTCGGTCTCGTAATCCTCGGGATTTTGTTCGACCATTCCCCGGATCAACCCAAAGTCTTCCCGTTCTTGTTCGGTTGACAGCCGCGACCGATATTCCACCGTCCATTTCGCGTCCCCATTTTCTTGAATATCGATGGTCATCACCACCTGATCAACATCCATTTCATCGGGCGTGGCCTGTGCGGCGACCATGCCACTGGTCAAAGGGGTTGTTAGGAAGAGGAGAAGACTCAGTCCAATAACCAAGTACCCCCGGGCACGTCTCGGCACTTTCATAGTGACGTAATACTCTCTATTGGCACCATATACAAAAACGTTCGTATCCTTGACCTGTGTGTCATAGTAATGTTACATCTACCCTGAACCGTTAGCTTCACCCAACTACCCGCAATCTGGATATTCTGTACTGGGAGCAATGAGTCTACCGATGTCACCACTCAACCGTGTTATTCGTCGAAATCAATCGAAATATCCGATCCGAAAACGGAGCGGAGTTCGGTTTGCAGACCCTCTACATCGTCAACGGACTCGTCAAATTGGAATGTTTTCTTAAATATGAGTTCCTCGGGGACGTATTTCCCATCTATTTTTGCACTCCCAGTTGTCCGAACACAGGATCGAGAATTAGCTAGTGCGCAGACGTTTTGGGTAATCTCTTCATCTGCTGTCGCGACAACTGTTGCCTTGAGTGTAATTGACTTCGGCGTGATATCAGATATGGTCTCCGCAGAGACGGGTCCCTCGATGGTGACGGAACCAATAGTCTCTTCCGACAGATATGACTCAAGCTTGTCGGGGTCTTCTAGCAACTCACTGTCGTCTAGATCCTCTGGTCGTGCGTTAATATCTTCTGGCAAATCATCATCCACGGCCCCATACGGAACACGAGGATGACCATCGACAGAGTTATCGTTCGACATTCTTATCCAACATATGAATCTCGATCAGCATGAGTGTTATGGTGTGACACATCCAATGCGATATCGGAACTTTCTATCCACCCGTACATCAGACGGAGGGATTCCTCACTCTCGCGAATTCCATCGTGGTTCTTCGGTAATTCCACGTTCTCTTCCGCTCCGTCGATGTGGGGGCTTGTACGATCCCCAAGATAGACGGGATCATATTTTCCACTGATCGTATAATACTCTACGTCGGGATGCGGTCCATGTTCATTGAGATCGGATAATTGGACTGGGGTTGGTGCTGTCGATCCCGAGGTCAAGAATTGAAAGACTCGATATTGACGCTTCGAAAAGAATATTGTAGGGAGTTCCTCACACAATGGAATCCCATGATTTGCGCCGCCAAGAGAGATGAACTTATCGACCCACTCGTACCGATTATTAACTCTCATCCAGTAGCGCGTTCCTGTCACGCCCAAGCTGTGTGCAATGATATTGACGGAGTTGCGCTCAGTATAGGACAAGACATTGGAAATAAAGTCGTCTAGTTGGTCGGCCATTTCTTCATGTGTAGGAACGCTATGGCGAAACGTAATCGCCCAAATCTCATCGCCCGAGTATCCGCGTTCTAGAAAATAATCCGCTGGAGTTTGCCAATCGCGTGCCGTTCTTCCTTGTCCGTGAACAAACACAATGGGCGTCTGATCGACGTCCCGCGGGCGAGGGGGGTTACAGCCATCGAACAATGTCCACACAGGCGTTGGTCGCTCAGGACTGGGGTCAAAATATTCCTGCCCACCCCACCCGCCGTAGTCTGCATCCCATGGCAAATAATTCCGAACTCGACGTCGTCTTCCCGGCAGACGCATACGCAACAGGTTATAGAAAGGAACACTATCAGGGGACCCGCCTGTATACACAGGAATTGCGGCAGTCAATACCATAGGGGTACGTATATCTCTTGGCCCGAATCTAAATAAACATTCCTCATAAGCGCTAATAGAGTCTCTGTTCACGGCTGCAGTCCCATGCACACTTCTAAAAAATCTGACAGGCCACCACATCATACGGAACAGGTTCTCACTCAAACGGTGTACTCGAGAGTATCCGATAGCGATCATGGCCACGACTACATGTGACTACTTACGGTGTCTTACTTCGTATCGTATTGCTGTTGGTAGGAGTCAGACATCCACCGGGTATCATCGTCGGCGAATGCGAGTTCAATGTTGAGAAACTGCTCAAGCTGCATCTGGGTGGTGGTATCGGGCTGCATTTCCCCACGCTCGATCTTTCTGATATAGCTTGCTTTCTCGTTGATACGGTCGGCGAGTTCGTCTACAGTGAGTCCGGATTGGTTGCGCCCTTCACGAATCCTGTCGGCGTAGTCTGGAACAAGAGAGGAGACCATCTCTGAATCCGCCTCTCGGCTAGCTGGCCCGGGTCCCGTTTCCGCGGACGTGGGGGGCGTCTCATTGGACGCGGAGTCGGAGGTTGAGTACTTCGTGTCTGAGGAATCATCGTTCGCCGATGAGTCCGATTCAAGCTTCGTTCCCATCGACGAGCACCCGTCACAAACCTCGAGTTCCGCATGGGACACACGGATCGGGGTCAGATTTGACTCCTCCGCACCACACATTTCACATGTTGGCATATACCTCCCCGTTTCGTCTGCAAGGTTATAAACAATTGGGATTAGCGAACACCTCACGAACGATCCATACTCGAAAACCCCTAGCAGAGTTGGGGAGTGTCTGGACACCAGTATACTTATGTTCTGTGGTAACTGTACACATGATTATGTGCTCTTACTGTGCTCTCGAAGCAGAGACACGTGGTGAAGAACAACTCCTTAATAACGATAGCAGCTCAACGACTGAGTCCACAATTATCTCCTACTGTGAGGACACGTATCTCACTCAGCATGAGGCGTGAACTACCCCACCCTACTCGCTCCCAGTGGTCGCTCTTTGAGGACGGGGCATTCTCGCCTACTTTCTGGTAAAATTGGAGTCGGTTATGCGTTTATCGTTGATGGCGACTTCGTTATGTCATACTTATTAGAACCGCCATTATACGGATAGAAATCAACATCCGCGAAGTCACCAGCATTCACTAGCACTTCGTAAGCTTGTTCTTGAAATGCCGCCACAGCTTTTTCCCGCGTACTCGCCGTGACATGGGCCGTAAACGGTTCTTCTTCAACTCCTGCGCCATCGAATCGCAGCAAGACTGGAGCGGTTATTACATAATCCATATGCCTGCTGTTGGTTTTGCTCTATTTATCTTCTACGACAAAATGGTTACCTTGTCTAAAGAATACATCTCATAGACATATTTGACATATATTATAAAATCTGATAGGGGTTTGTTAGACAAATCTCCACGCAGTGGGCCATATGCTGGGAATTAAACGCTAGAACTACCCTCGTTCCTATCGACCCGACTCGAGTCGGGTTCCTGTCTTCTCGGGAAGCCCAACTCGCGAGATCTCCTCTTGCACGCGAGAGACGTCGTATTCAACTCTGTGAAGGTCAACTGTCCACGAGTCAGTGTCGATCACCGCATACGCGGCCCGTGGGTCCTTATCGCGGGGCTGACCAACGCTCCCCGGATTAACGATAAGCTCGTCACGGTCGAATTTTCCCATGTCGACTGCGTGTTGATCGTGGGTATGACCGAGCAACAAACAGCGCTCATCGTCATCAAGGTGCTTCACCATCTCGGGAAATTGGCCCGGGCGAACGTATTTATCAAGAACCGAGGGGTGACTATGCACGACACGAACGGCTCCGTCAGCAGTTGTTGCCTGTTCAGGCAACCCCGATAGCCAGTCGAGTTGCTCATCGGAAAGCCGTTCCCGAGCGACTTTGAGTCCTTCATACGCGGAACGATTCTGTCTGTATTTCTCAGGGGTGTGCACCTCCCGATCATGATTTCCTTGAACCACAACATCTGCTTCGTCACGAATTCGTTCAAGACACTCGACTGGCCACGGATTATATCCGACAATATCTCCACAGCAGATGAGTTGATCAATTGGGGGCATATCGTCTAACACAGCATCTAACGCCACACGATTCCCATGGATATCCGAGATACAGCCCAGCTTCATGGTTCCTCTATGTATTGTTATCGAGTAAATGTTGTCATTGCAGGGACTAGATCAGATCAATCCGTCCACTGGTCTAGTCCCGACTGCGACACTGCATCTGTTAACCGTTCCAGTGCCGCGCTAATCTCATCTTCTGGGATTTCCCATTCCTCAACAATGTACTCTTTTGCAGCCTCGATATCTGGATTTGCTGAGGAGGGGGTCGGATATGACTCGGAGACGCTCGGCTCGAGGAAGATATTGCGCAACTGTGTAGGATCGTGTTCCAGCTCAACGTCCCGTTCCTCCAAAAACGTCATGAGGTCCCCGTGCGTTTGAATCCCGCGTAGTGCGGTCGCGGGACCGACGCCATGAATCCCCGAATTGTAGTCGGTCCCACAACAGAGCGCCACATCCACCAGTTGAGACCATGTTATGCCGTGCGTTTCGAGCGTGTCATCGAGGGATAGCAGTTCTATCTCCGACCCAGATGAGGTAAACCCTCGTACTGTCGTCGGTGCCCCGTAGAGCATTGAATCATAGTCTTCGGAGATCACAAAGTCCACAGCTTCATCCCGCCCGAGAAACGCCGCCTGCGACTCCGCGGCCTGCGGGGCCGTCATATAGGGGACATCAAGTCGGTCGAGCAATTCCTTCGTCGTTTCGATCACTGTCGAATCCAATCGCTGGGCGCGCGCGTCTAATCGTGCTGCTCGGATCGTGTCGCCATCTTCCCGCGCCTGTTCAGCGGCCTCGGCCGCGGTTTCTCGTGCGGCGCGGCGCTCATCAAGCTCATCCGATTTGAGGTCATGGGCCATCCCGTCGAAAATAAACACTGGGATGAGGCTGTTCTCGAAGAAGCGTGGCATCCCGCGAATTGCACCGAGCAAGTGTGGGACTTCCGTCCCAGTTTCAGTCGTATATACTGCGGTATCTGTCCATTTCGCCGTCGTTGTCAAATATTTGTATAACCAGTTCGGCGTATCAACGGCAACGGAAGAGCCCGTAATTTCGGTCATCTCTGTCGCCGAGAGAGCGGCTAACTCACGAAGGTCAGCATTTCCCATACGAACACCATGATCTCAACAATTATACGTTTTTCCCAGCTGTTCACCACCAGACGGTACCACTAAGCTTATAACAGTGCGTGCGTCACCCATAACCAATGCCAACCCCTGCCCAACAGCGGTATAAGTCCGCGACTACTTTCGACGAGGCTGTCCAAGAATTCCTCGAATACGTCGTTATTGACACTGTGCAGGAGAGTCACGACGAGCCGTGCCATCACATTCCGAGTGATCCCGAATGCCATGATCCAGACATCGTCCGTCCAATTTGTGACACCTCACCTCGTCGTGACTGGGAATCAATCTCGACCAACGGGTTTCCGGCAGGCTATCGTCGGTTTTGTACGGACTGTCGCATGATCGCCCTCAATATGTTTGATATTTCCCCGGATCTTGCCAGAGACGGTGGGATTCGGGAGCGATAGCCCCGACTATGGAGTCGGGCTCACTGACGCAGGTCCGCGGAGAATCCAACGGATGTCAGTGGGCTTGACGTGGTGAGATTCACACGGCACGCAGTCACAGGACGTGCTGCGGAAGTGAACATGACCATTAAATCCCGATGCGGGATTATCGAGCCATGTCGCTCCACAGTTCGGACAGGTCGGCGGACGGCCCGTTCGCTCGTCGACACGGTGACCGCAGTTGACGCATTGGGCCGTGCGCTCCGTCCGAGTTGGGAAACACATTTCGTGAGTCACCTCGCTGTTGATTGTCCGCGAATCATCTTGAATCTTTCGCGGGGTTTACCCCAAAAGTTATGGTGTCTTGCCCTTATGACGGGATATATTCAAATTAATCCCGCTAGTACAAAAGAATGGAATTTGTCACAATAGGTTGGCCATTAATGTTAGACTGGTTGATATTCCTCACGGTTTTGGTAGAACTGGCGCACCGCCGCCGGATACTCCGCAACGTAGGATTGATCATTACGGTCTTTTAGCTCGCGGACAAACTCCAATTTCGCTACGAGATCCTCCACAGATTTGAATTGATCGCCCGAATACGCCGATTCCCCCTCATCGACCAGTTTTTCGATATTACTCGACGCACCCGGGATCGTAACGACGGTCGGATTAGCATCGACTCTCTCCAGCGCAGCATCGAACTTCGCCTGATGACGTTTCACCAAATACGGATAAATGGTCTCGTACGGCATTTCCTCAATCCATTCTGCCAGTCGGTCCACGAATATCTCGAAGACCTCTGGCGCACGGTCCTGTTCCGTGTACTTGGGCGGGAAATCGTAGTTCACCGCCGGGACTGACAATCGCATCCCGTGCGGAATGATCGTACAGGGCTCGGACAGTATATGCAGGTCGCACCGCGAGAGGAATCCCGATTGCTGGAGTGCTGTGAGCTTTTTCTGATGGATGCTACTACGCCCAATCGGTTTCATACTCCCGCAGGGGACCAACACGGCCGCATCTGATGATGGTTCATATTGCTCAATGACGTATTCAAAAAACCCTGTGTACTTTTCGAACGCGTCGAGTCCATCCTTGGCGCTTCGGACGCGGGTTTGCTCCGTATGATCAGCGTCAATTGGGAGCGGTCGCACATGGCAGGTGTCGTTCGCCCAAACCCCGCCCCATTCCCGACATGTCTGTTCATCCTGCCGTTCAACTGCTGTCCGTACGTCGTCGACCAACCACTGGTTCGGATTCGGCCATGTCGCGTCGTCCATGAGTCTATGTAATTGTATGGAAGGACGGTCTCAAATACGTTTGGGACGTTCTCAAACAGAACGGTTATATGACCCACCCATCTATCTCCGCGGTGGGTATATGGTTCGCTCTCGACTTACGAAGTGGCTCCCAAACGCACTCGTCTCCGAACATCGAACCGATCCGACCTCGCGTCGGTTTAGTCGCGGTTCGGATAAAATTCTTTGCTCGGCCCCCGAGGCGGATGGCACATACAACAATCTCCCAGAGTTCGTCGGAACGTTTGTTCTTGTCAAAAACAAGCCGATGGAGATTCGGTGGCGAAGTGGGACGATAGACGTTGTGGTCGAACCGAAATATGGAACATGGTACGCGGAGCGCAGAAGTTGTGGTGCGGCCTGCTCTCTTGCAAGCGGTCAAGACCTCAACCGTGTTCTTTGGTATGCGAAAGAATACATGGCATATGACCGTGACTATCAGGCGATTGAACGCGGGCGCGACGTACTGCCCGCTGATGATCCGCCATCGGACATTTATGAAAGCGTTCCGCGAGACGAACAACGCGTTCCGTTTCGACACCTGCTTTACGAAGAAGAATAAGAGCGCTCCACAGGCAACACCGTGTCTCGGGGAAGTGTATTTATGTCCGCCACCCATAGTGTGAACGTGTATGAGTGATGCGGACGATCTCGAAGACATCCGCGAGCAAAAGCGTCGAGAACTCCTCGAACAGGCGAAGCAACAGCAAGAAAATACATCCCCACAACCCGGGGGGAATGATGAAGATCAGGTAGACGCCCTGCTCAAACAGTATCTGACCGACGATGCGCGAAAGCGGCTAAACACGGTGAAGATGGCCCATCCAGAACGCGCGCAAGCGATAAAACAACAGCTTGTCGCGCTTATTCGGCAGGGTCGACTCAATGAACGGCTTGGTGAGGAGAAGATGAAAGAGATTCTGAAAGAGGCCGACGATTCCGATTCAACTTCATTCGACATCAAGCGTCGCTAATCGGGACCCTGCGACAGGAAGTATAACCATGTCTAAGGTGTTATAATCACCGACCCAATATATTTATATACGCTTCTGAGTATTCTATACATACATGAAAGTTGATTGTCCAGAATGTGGGGCAGAATACGAGTCGGAGGGGTCTGATCCCTGTCCAGAGTGCGGTTTTGGACCAGATTCCTGCGACCACCCCACGGAAAAACGGTGCGGAAAATTCGAACTGATGACCAAGGAAACACCCGATCCCACATATATCCGCTGTGCAAAATGCGGCGCGCGTCTGCAGTTCGCTCCCGATCCCCCATCACACTGATCGGCTCAAATGGCCACGCTTATTTTGATAGGGTTCCCCCATTCCTTTGCAACCGGACCTCCGTTATACCGTGTACGATGTTTAAAACCACCACTCTCGTCGATCCCGCGAAACCACAGAGCGAGGATATCGTTGGGACCAGCAATCGCGCGGCGTGGGTGCTTGACGGCACCGACGGGCGGAGTGAAGTCAAATTCTCCCCCGATGAGTACTACTCCGACGGTGTCTGGTACGTCGAGCAATTCTCAGAGTATCTTCGCCTCAACGCGGATGATGTGACGCGCACGCTACGCGAAATTGTACAAGGTGGAGTTCAAACTGTTGCGCGGCAATACGCCGACCTCCATGGCCGCGATCCAGATACTATTGACCCGATGACACCGCCGAGTAGTACAGTATCTCTCGTCCGTTGGGCCCCGAATGGCCTCGAATATTACAATCTCGCGGATTCCAGCATCATTGTCGAAGTCGACGACCAAGAGGATGATATCTACATACAGGACGTTGGTCCCCGACCGTTTGATGAACGGCATAGGGAAATTCTACATTCAGATGCTGATCATCTCCCCGACAGAGAAGAATTTCTCCGTGAGCAATTCCGTAACCGGAACGAGGCCGATCATTACTATGTCGCCTGTCTTGACCCATCCGTAGCCTACAACGGCATACAGGGACGGATTCCCCTTGACCGCGTCACATCCGTGCTCATGTTCACTGATGGGGTCGAACACCTCGTTGAAACTTATGATGAATTCGACTCATGGGCCGATGCGCGCGACTTTGCGCGTGAAGGAGATCTGTCTGATCTCATCGATTCGCTTCGGTACATCGAACGTGAAGTCGACCCCGAGTGCGACCTGTATCCACGTCTCAAACAATCCGACGACGCGGGAGTCGTGTTTCTTCAGGACAATAGGCAATCAAATGAGCGATGATCCAGCCCAGTTGGTGTCGGCAAGCGTGGTGTGGTGTTTTCGGTACTTCTCCTCCTGTTCCTCGGTAAACCCATCTGGGATCTCATTATAGTTGTCGAGTAGCTCTTTCACATCATCCAGAACGGCTTCCGGGTCCTCTACCGCCGCGGCATCGAACGCGAATTCGGCAATCGGGGCGTCAATGGTTTGTGCGACATCGAGCGTTCTCCGTTCAACTAACCCATACCGCTCTCGGAGCATCAGTCCGATATCGTAGACGGGCATCATTGCGTTTTCCGTCGCCCCACGAATGCGGAACAACACGGGCTGTGCAAATGTCTCGTGATGTAAGTGATCCATGTAGATGGTCATAGCGGGCGCGGCTACGGGGAGACGCATAAAAAACGTTTGTATCCCCTCATATTCTAACCAATTACAACAGACAGCCTAATCAATCAGCCGACTCGGATATGACAGTTTCAGATGAATGGACCGTTGTTTGACGACCAGAATAGTATCGCGGGCTTAGGGTCGCATAGCAAATTGCGAAGGCGAAGACGCATACCGCAAACCACGGTCGGTACCCGCTAGGCGAAACGACCGCCCCGAATTGGACAACGCCAACCGCGAACGCATCCGTAACGAGCAAATCCGGATAGGCCACTTGTATTGACATCAGATACGCGCAAATCGGAAGCGCCATGAGAAGCCACATGCCGTCGACCAACCCGGACAGGTACCCGGTTGTCAAGAACGTCGCCGCGAGTGTCGTTTGCATTCCCTGTGTTTCGGCATGGTTCACATCATGCGCCGTGTACAGTGCCAACCGAACTACCGCCATCCACACGTACACAACTGCCGCCGCAAGAGCAATCACAGTCAGTACGGAAATCTCTCCAAGCGCCAATCCAAGGTCCCGCTGAATAACACCAAGGACGAACAGGGCTGGCGCAAGTCCGAACGCCACGGAGTCGGATAATGAATCGAATAGATCACCCGCCACAGAACTCCCGAAACGGCGGGCAACAACCCCGTCCAGAGCGTCCATAATTGCGGCGAGGAGAATAAGACGTGCGGCAGTCACCGGCTCTATCAACGCGAACACCCCCGCAAGTGCCCCTAACCCTGCCGTCAAAAGCGAGATACCATCTGCGGGACCGACCTGTCCGATGAAACGGGGGGTAAACACCGAAGTACGGTCTCTGCTCACGTTCATACATAGATGAATCAACACCTATAATCACTTCGCTCTGGGCGGACGGTGTGACGCGGCGCGATGGGCAAACACATTTTATCTCCAATGAAGATATTACAAGTATGAACATTGCCTGTCCAGAATGCGATACCGAATACGACATCGAGGAAACATGCTGCCCAAATTGTGGCTTCGGCCCCGATAGCTGTAGTCATCCGCAGTCACACCGCGACAGTGGGTGGATCTACAGCGTCAATGAGGGACAGCACGTCGAACAGGTGTACTGTAGCAAATGCGGAACTCCTGTGGCCGAGTTCTAGTTATCTAGAAACGCCGAGAAATCAGTCTGAATCCCAGCGACTAACTCTGACTTTCGCTTGAGACGGTCGTGGGAGACGGGCAGTTCTTCAGCGGCTAACTGCGTGACCGCGGAATGAAACGTCTCTGCAGTGCCGTACTGGTCGCCGAACGCGTTCCGAACAGTCTCCCGCACGGGCCATACCCCAACGGGGGCCCAGTAGTCATCGGTCACCTCACGGAGAACCAGACATTTCGCCTGTCGTCCGATATCCACCAAGTGCTCCAGAGCACCTAATCGAGCCGCATAGTACGCGCCAGCGGTTTCGTCAACGTACGCCGTGCGCCCTTCGTACCCTTCATACGCGCTCGACATCGCGACGCCATCGGACACTGGATTCCACACGCTTCCCGCGGACTTCATCTCCACAAGTTCGAACTCCCACTGTCCGGGGGCGAGCACGACCCAATAGTTGTTTCCCATGTACGCGATTTTGTGCACCTGCACCTCGTTGACACTGGGATTCGATATCACCGATTCGTGTAGCTGTTGTCCGACCGTGTCGTCAACCGCGGTGATTGACCAGCGCGTGGGGACCAACCGACGGTTCTCGCTCTCTCCGAGCGTCCCCGCAGAAAGTATTTGACTGATGTCATACACGTCGAATCCTTTCTCATACAGATAGGACATTGCGCCATCCGCGTTCCAATCATCGTCCTCTAGTGTTTTCTTGACGGCGCGAGGGATAGATGGATTTTCGGTGAGTCGTGCGGAGTTGGCGGTCGCCTGCGGTCCGCGAGGGGACGTGATATTATCGAGGGATACGTTCATATCAGCTGTCTCTTCAACACCGAACTCGATGTCAACTGGTCCCTGTGCCATCGCTATCTCTCGCTGTGTCCCGACGAATCCATCCCAGACATCGTGGACATCGACGGACGCACGTTTCCGCGAATCGAGCAACCCTGTGCGGAATTGGAGTGCGGTATCGATATCGTACCCATCATGGAACCAGTTTGAATCGACGGCGAAGTCGTCGGCCATCTCGTCGGCTCCGACTGGAGACAAAATCCCCGTAGATACGGACGGATAGTTGGATCGTCCCACAAACACAGATGGGGACTTCCCACCCACAATACTCCCACGGGAAAGTGAATCAAATCTATCCTCCAAGCCGTCGAGGTATTCGGTAATCTCGTACGATTTCTCCTTCGCAAGTTGGCGCTTGCGCTGCTCCTCGTTTGGCTCGTCGGACAACTCCTCAATGTACTCGCTTAACCGCATTGACTATCTCTTTATACACTCTGCCCCTACTTTGGGATTTCGCTCACTACCCAGTTCACCGTCCTCCTAATGTCTGGGAGGACCGCCTCTGCCTACGAGCCAATCAAAAATTCACTCTCATCCGCATCGGTATCAGAATCATCAACTTGCCGCGTATCCGTATCCTCTCCGGCCGTGCCTGAGTCGGACTCCAGAAACTCCACGTCGTCATTCTCGTCATCCACTGGCCGTGGTGTGTCCGTCGAGGCGTCGCGGGGCTCCGAGGACGACTCTTGAGAGCCATCAGAACGGGATTCTGTGGTTTGGGAGCCCTCAGCCGAATCTATCGCATCAGTTGCCCGGTCGACAGTGTTGGTCGTCGCTGAGTCCTGAGACGAGTCTTCTTCGACGGACTCTGTGTCTGAGTCAGCAGCGGACTGCGTTGAGAGCGGACGGATGTCGTTATCCCTTAAGAGACACTCGATATTTTCCCTGTATAGTCGGCGGGTTTTCGTTTTCCCAAAGTCCCATTCTTCTTTAATGGATACCATCCCCGATTCAAGAGAGAGTATTTCAAATCGCTCGGGGACTCCGCCTTTTGCAGGAACGGGGACTGGCCCTGCGGTGATGCGATACCCCATCTCGTCACATATTTCATACCGATTCCCTGTGTTGATATGCACCATACCCATCTATTCTCCTCAACTCTTTTGAGCCTATTGGGGGACAGAAATGTGACCGCTTCCGCTCATAGGTTCGTTTTTGCAGCGAAGTCGCCAATCGGTTTACGGAAAACAGTATACACTATGGAGAGTACGAGAAGTGTTACAATTACTACTCGAAACGTCTTGGGTGCGGCCGCATACACGGGAATGGCGAGCAGCACTATCACTGCAAGATCCTCGGGAGATCCATCGTATCTAATTACTCGGAGGGCAGACTCCCAGCGCTGATGGAGGTGATTGTACACTGCTCGGTCGCAGTTTTGCTCCCACGGTCGAGGCTCGGCGCTTCCACCGAATATATCGCTGATTGAATGAACGGCGGCGGCGATAGCAACTACTGTTATCGACAGCGTCCAGATAGACATCCACAGTGCCGAGAAACCCGCTAGCACAATTGCCATTACTGAGTAATAGATCGGAAAGTGGAGTGTTCGTCTGTGAACGGCCGCGAGGTCCAGATCAGGCAGTAATCCGCCAAGAGCCCCACTAAGCAATAGGAGCGGTGTATACTCGGGATAGAGGCTCGTTGCGGCGAGTGCTATTGCCATTCCAACGAACATATGAGTAGTCGCCATCATAGATGAGTCGTTTCACACTACACGTATCAGCGTTCCGATTCTCTAGAACGGCATCGGGCTCCCCGTTATCCATATGACGAACGCGACAAATACTGGGGATAGCGCCCCGATACCTGCATTTTTCCGAAGTCGCTGCTTTGTGGTAGGATCGTCAACACGCATCGATAACCCCACTACTACGACGGCTCCAACCGACCAAAACAACGCGAACACCATTGCTACCGTTGTAGCCATCTCCATCGTTGCTGTCGTATTGTGGATCAATGGACCAGCAGTGAGACGATATATTGTAGCGATCATGGTGAGACCCGCAATGCCGATATTGAGCCGCCTACGCGTCAGAGACATACAGATACTCGAGGAACGGGTTTAATGAAGATTGTCCTTGGTGGACTGGACATACTGTTGTCCCAATCATGCGAGGGCATCGGCGATACCTTTATTCGTATAGATCACTCATACCGTATGTTATGGCTGAGTATACAACCCCAATGCAAGTTGGCGAGACGGCGACGGTTCCCGCAGCAGTCAGCAATAATCCAGCCGCAAACAGCACCCATCAAGTTACACTAAAAGATGCAGACATCCACGCTGACCAACGATTTTGGTGCGAGAACTGCGAGTGCTGGGAACGGTCGATTATCCGGTTTGAATTTGAACCGTGCATCCCCTAGATCCGTAAGCCAGTGGGATATCCTGCGCTCACAACTATTATAGGTTCCACACCCCCATGTTCTTCTATGGACGGCACTGATCCGCAGTTAACCTCCGAGCGTGAGTGTGCGGCAATGGACGGAGTAGTCCTATCATCAGACGGCCGACTCCACGCCAAGATGGATGCCCATTCAAACAGCGGGGACGCAATATGGCTCGAGAAAAAGAAGGAGCTGGATGAGAAACGAAAGCGCCTCTATTACGGGCTTGATGGCTACGACGAGCACTCGCTTGAAGAGGCTAATCGCATCATTGAAGACGAATGGGAAGACTTCGTCGAAGAGCAGCGGAGCCTCGTCGGTCAACTTGTCCAGAACCTGCGGGAGACGTTCCATTAAGTCACTTTCGTACTATCTCCGCCCTTTCGAGGAGTGCGGAAGTCCGATGGTAGGGATCGTCTAGAATATCATCATACAGAATACTTTTTACCAGAAAATAATATATTATGTTTCATGGGACTGTTCGACCGCGTTATCATCGAGGACGGGATTAACCTCCCGGGGTTCCCCGAGGACGCTGATCCAACCGAAGTCGAGTGGCAGACAAAACAGATCGGGCAGCCGTTTATGGGTGCGTATAAACTCGCATCCGATGGGCGACTGCTCCGTCGAGAGCGCGAATACAGAGAAATGACACAGGCTGAACTCAACGAGAAAGCCCAAGAACACGGCTACGACTCGTGGGACTCATGGGAGGCTGCTGACACGCCGCTCGACACGCCGCTCGAGACGTGGAAGCGAACGGTTGACGAAGAATGGTGGGTGGATCACAACATGCATGGGACGTTTGAGTTCCACGCCTCGGGCAAGCGGATTGATGGCAGCGACGATGACAAATTTTGGTCGTATGAAGCTCGGTTCACGCATGGCGATCTCGAGGAAATTATACTCCTTGACGACGGGTCCGGCGAATCTCCCTAGGCACCGTGAGTAGCCACCTGTAGAAATATTTATTAATCGACGAATATCAATGAGCCTGTCTGATAGAGGCTGCTCTCACGTATCCATTCGACAGCGACGATAGTGTGAAGTACCCCGCGCACGGTGGCGCGGGGCGTCCGTGTTTTGTCCCGCATTGCCGACGCAACGGACTTTAATTCCCTCCGCGCTCCCGACACCCTACCTAAAGCGGCTTCCAACCGCGATGCCGGTCACGACGGGAGCAATACATACTCGACCACGTTCACCACGAGTAGGGTGCGTCCGCGATAGAGGTCGTCTATCGCGCCGACGCGGTGTGGCTTATCTGGACAACGGTGTTCCACCATTGTCGCCAGCACGTTGCTGGTGGCCGTGGAGGTCGGCCCCTTCACCGAGGCCCGACACAGCCCGGCGCAACCCTGACGGGTGTTTTGCGAGGCGGATAACGTGACTCCCGTATATCGAAAATGGTTCCACGGTAACTTGAAATATGGATTGGGCAGCGGAGCGCACGCGCTTCACCCCCGGCCCCGGTGGGCCGGGGAACTCGCGCTGCTTTTCGTTTAGAATCCCCTCGACACTATTGGGGTAGTCGACCGTGTCTTGCTTCTCAACCACGTCGATAACGTTTGTACTGAGCATTTCACTATTTCCCGTGCGAACCGCGTTTTTCCAATCCATTGGTCACTGCCCTCACTATATACTATATCAGCTTCCTATTTAAAGTCCCATTCGAGATCCGAGGGGATATAAAAGATGACCCGATTTCTGTTCAACTATCGTAGATACAGTTAGTCTGACGTGGTAATATCAGTCACTGTTCCAACGCCCTTTGACTGCCCCTCACGGAATACAAACCGCTGTCCTTCTTCGACGAGGTACGGATTGAATTTAAATCTGAATGTGGCGGTTCCGTCATCCCCGGGAAGCAAGCGTTCTTCATCGGGCGTGATCATCGCGACCTCGCTGATTGTTTCCAAATGAACGACTGGCTCATAGCCGTCGGTGATCCGCGTCGGATGATTGAGAACTACTAACTCTGCCTCAAACTCACGCACCGGAGTCGGGTCAGCCCCGTACGGAACGAGGGTCATCCCTCGATGGATCTCATCTTCCGACACACCCTTCAGCGCAATACTCGCCAGTTGCCCCGAGACAGCCTTCTCAACCGAATGATAGTGGATCTCAATCGAGCGGGCCTTAGTTTTCCGAAATGACCCGTCGGGGAACGGGCCGAGTAACAACTCATCACCGACCGAAACGGCCCCCGATTTCACCGTCCCGGAGACAACCGTTCCAACACCGCTTACCGTGTACGTCGTATCGAGGTACATGCAGAAGTCCCCCGCCTCGTGCTGTGTTTTTGGGAGCCGGTTGAACAGTGCGTCCAACTGCTCCAACCCATCCATGGTCACTGCACTCGTTCTGACGATGGGAAGCACCGACGAACTGATCTCCTCGATAGCCGCGTCAAGACCTGTTCGTTCTACAGAGATCGGGGAACAGTTGACGTTACGAATCAGCCGTTCGACTTCACCTTCCACCTCTCGTACGCGTTGCTCGTCGACGGTATCTGTTTTTGTGATTGCGATAATTGTTGGAAGTTCCATCGCAAGCAGCACGCCGAGATGCTCTCGTGTGATCTTCGTCGGTCCATCATCGGCGGCCACAGCAAGTAATCCATAATCCAACCGTTGCCCGACTAGCCCCCTGATCGCCGTCTTGAGCCACGGCTCATGTCCGACCGTATCTACAAACGAGATAAGGCGGTCAGCATCAGCTACAACACCCGACCGTTCATCCCGTCGCGTCGGATTATCCAACCGCATCGGCTCATCGTCAGCGAAACCGTACACCGCATACGACAGATCTGCCGATAATCCGCGTTCGACCTCATGCGGCTGAACATCGAGATACGACCGCGTCCCACCCTCTCCATCGTCGGGACTTCCCGTTACGAGTGATCCGACGAGTGTGCTTTTACCGTGATCGACGTGCCCGGCAGTCCCAACGACGATATGGTCGAGATCAATCTCTATGTCGTTCTCGGATGCCTCCCGGATCGTCGCAACGCCCACGAGTCCGGCAGCATCGCCCGCTTCGTCCGAGGACCATGTTTGTACCTCGGCGATCCGGGCGTCCGCCTCGTCCGCAAGAATCGACAGGACATCGAGAGTCTCGCTGAACGCGTCAGGAGTGATTCCCGTAATCTCGCCATCGTCGGTGACACCGACGACATATGTCGCTTCTCCGTCGCCAGACAGCACCCGATGGCGGAGTTGCGCAACGAGCGATTCGCGCTTATCATCGACCAGATGGACCGAGCGGATCAGACGTTCCTTGAATTCAACGCTGCCGCGGTCGGCTTCTCCAGTCTCAATAGCCTGCTCTAGAATCTCTCGATTACGGCTCATCTATACAATGGATAAGATACGACCACACAATAAGTCTATGGCTCCCAAGCACTATCTCATTTCAATATCCCCCGAACTTCCGCTCACACAGACCGCTATTCGCTGTTATCCCCGTAATATTTTACCAGTCGACAATAGTCATCCCGCAACATGAGGGGGTCCGAGACAGTAAACCCGTCTTCGCGGAGTTGTCGAAGTCGTTCGGCCCGAGTCTCGGTTGCTTCCACCATATCATCGATCCCCTCACAGTTCAGATATAGCTCTTTTCCGCGCATTTGGACCTCTTCACCAATCGGGTCCGAATCCACTGTTGCTCGGCACCGTGGGCAGCGTAATTTCGATGGCGGATTGTCCTCAGACCATTCTCGACCGCACTCGGAACAGGTAAATAGTGGCGAGGGCATGATGAAAATCGATAAGTGGTCTGCGCGGAAAAATCTAACGCCGCGCATATTACTCCGTAGCGTGCGTTAGGCCATTTATTTCGCAAAAACAATTGCTATTCAATCGCAAACTCCGTTTTCAATTGCTACGCAATTAAGATGGGTAGAGCGAACGCAATCCTCCGATTCAAATATCGTGGGTTTGCCATCCTATCCCTCAAAATCAGGTAGTTCGGGCGGGACGGTAACGGGCTCGAGTTCAAATTCGTCCTGATAAATACGCAACAGCGCGGTTATAATCTCTCCAAATGCCCCTGAAAACGCAAACTGTCCGCGCGTCTCCGTTTCAATCGCCATGAACGCATGCTCATTATCCGCGGGACGATGAATGGTGAGTACGGTGGGGGTATTCGCCGCTTTGGGGCCCATCACGTTATAGATTGCATCAGGAGAGCGGGTCTGCAGGAGCGCATGGAGACCTTCACCATACGCATGTTCGAGAAGCGTATCAGTGGACTGAACACGATCCACAACTGGCGGTCGGTCAGCGTCCGACTCCGCGTCGGTGAGTTGGTCCGCATCAGGGGCTACTGATGGTTCGCTACTGTCCGAGGTCGAGGACGAAGGATTCGGTTCCATAGTGTATCACGCTGCTCGGAATTGCAAAGGTGTGCTGGGGAACGCGGACTCACGTACTTGGCGTGGTGGGGAGCGCCAGTGAGGAAGTCTCCTCGTGCCCGTGCCCGTCGCGAAACGCGCTTGGCCCCTTGACAATAATCTCCGCGTTATACTTTTCCGCGGCATCGTGCAGGGCGTTCTCGACGGATCGGCTGTTCTCGGGAAGACGGGCGTCCGAATCAGTGATATAACACACGAACAATTTTTCGTAATCGATATCATTCGAGTAATTCGAGAGCTTGTTAAGCAGCGACCCCATGCTACCGTGGATCTTCACCTCGATCAGGTAGTAGCGGTCTGGAGGACCGTACACACAAAGATCTGGTCGATAGCGTCCAAATCGGAATTCGTCGTAGACGGTGTATTCGGGGTCGTTATCGAATTTGTAACGCAGCCCTTGGAATAGCTCGGAGGAGAGCGGGTTTTCGGTAATGCCGCTCCGATTTCCATGACTCGCGTTGTACGAGAATTGAACATCCTGTATGCGGTGGCGGATGCGTGTCGTCACGCGGCGGTTTGCATCGAGCGTTTCAATTACCGATACAAGCTCTCCACACGGGATCTCCCGATTTCTGAGCGACCGACGGATACGGGTGATGTAGTTCGTTTTATCACCGTCATACGGTGTTACCTTCGGACAGAGTTCTCGGCGAATCACGTTCAACTCCTCAATCGTACGCGTCTGAAGGATGGACCGTATTGGACCGGCCTGCGACATTCTACGCGTACGTACTATCTGGACAGTTGAAATGGTATCGATCAGACGAATTCGGGGCCGGACCTAGCCAAACACCAATAAGAGCGGCTCCCAACTATGCTTATATGGGAGCACTTCGCAATAACGCGGAAACTGAAATCGAACACTATCTTGCCAAGTATGAATCGAACGAGAGCCATAAGAAACGCAACCAAACCCTCTTCTCCTACTCCGTCGAGACGCAGGTGATCTCCGCATCCATGGAGGCCGTTGAGAGTGGAGGCGGGTACATGATGCCCGGACTTTTCCAGAAACTGGTTCGCCCGTTAAGGCCGCGGTGTTACACGGTCGAATACGTAGAAGATGAGCGAGTGGGAACGCGAGCGGATGGTACCACTCCGCACAAACGAATTGATCTCCGCATCGATCTCCAGAAGGCGGAGGACGAGCGGCTTCGGGACTGTCTTAGCAACCTATAGTGTTACGTGTCTAGAAGAATTACACCATCCCCGCGGATAACGATATCGTCTGTTTCGGGACGTTCAACGACGGCATCGATCAGGCACTTTCCCGACTCTTCGATGCGAGTGAGTGTGCAGGTCACTTCTACAGTATCTCCGTGATATACCGGTTGTTCAAAGGAAAGCGACTGCTCGAGCCAAACCACTACTCCGGGGAGTTTCTGAAGTGCTGCTCCAATCGTCCCCGCAACCAGCATACCGTGGCTGATCGGCTCGTCGAATCGAGTGTCACTGGCATAATCCGCGTCAGTGTGGAGCGGGTTGGTGTCCCCTGTCCCGTCGACGAACGCCTCGACGTCTTCGGTAGTGATTGTTGTGACATGCGATACTGTATCGCCAGCGGACGGAGTTGCTGATGTACTCATGGTAGAGGGGTATAATGGAACTAGCTATACCTGTATGCCGCCCTCACTAGTAGACGTGTATAAATATTTCTATCTCCGTCACGACTACTGCCCCTAGACCACATGAGTCACGTCTCGTATTCGGTCACGAGATCTTCGGAATAATACTCTGTAATTGTTTCCAGAGCCGCTGTGATGTCGGGATCGGCATCCGAAGGGTCAGTGGTATCGTCGATAGCGTGCGTACTATAGGTGTGCCAGTCACCGGTGGAGGTGCGACTCTCATCTCCGAGTTCCTCTGGCGCGTTCGCCTCAAATCCGAGCACATACACTGTATCGAACAGCGCGGCGGAAAACAGGATTGCATCCTCAGAATCCGCGACCGTTGCCAAGGGCTCGGTCTGCTCAACGCCGGGTATTTTTGTCAGATCCGCGATTTCCTCGACGGGAACCGCGGTGCTGGGGAGAATATCCAGCAAATGGGCCTCTATTTCATCGTCACTGTCTGTCTCGGTAATGAATGCGAGGTCGTCCTGATCATAGTACGAATCAAGCCAATCGAGGAGCGTATCGGTCGATTCCTCAAGATAGATCTCAAGATCGGTTTCGTCCCATTCAAACTCATCGATAAGCGCCCATTCGGAGATATCGGGGCGGTACCCGAGAAGATACGTGTCATCCTCAGTTGCGAGCCAGAACGCTACCACGGCATCTGTTGGGGGTGTTGTGTCATCATATGTCTGCTGACCAACGATTGATTCGCAGAAATCAGTCGAAGGAGCGGTATCCAGTTGATCTATTGCCACCTGTGTTAGCGGTGTGTCGGGGAGACTCTCGACAACGGACATACAGGTAGCTATAGGAACGAGGGCATATAATCGTTTGTTCACAACTCCGAGTTGTCGGCGAGACAGCGCCATCCGAATGGCGTATTCAATCCCATAAGTTAAGAGGATTCATCTCCTACCCACCTGTACGATGAGCAGTGAAGTAGACCCCCCAGAAAATTTCCCATTTGACAAACTCCGCGGGCCTACCCGCGAAGTTACTTTTTGGTGTGGCGGTGAACCAGTAAAAGATGAGATTCGAATCTCAACTCTCTGCCAATACTGTCCGAATGATGAGTGTCCGGGGACGTATTCAGCGTCATCCGACGTCGCTTGTAAAACGCTTAAGAAGTGGAAGCAGGATCGGGTTTCGCTCGAAGACGCCGTCCGTGCGAAATATCGACACGAAGAACGGCATGAAACCACAGACGAATTCCGCGAATGGGTTGTTACCATGCTCTCCGAGACTCTAACGCTGGACTCGGAAAACGAAGAGAAGGCCAACTACGAATTGGCTTCGTACGCGGCGTGTATCGCGAAGGGACAGACTGCATTCGGCGCTCGAAACAATTGTGGCCCTGACGACAAGAAATATCGTATTGGGGAGGCTGTTCTTGACCCGGTGACCGATTCTATCTGTGAAATTATTGAACAAAAGCGCGATGAAGTGTTCGGGTCCGATACCTCTGGGTCGAGGCCGCAACCTCCTGTCTCTGAAGGTGAACAATATACGGTCGATATAATCAGTACTGGAAAGAAAGGCGATGGTATTGCGAAGCTTGATGGATACGTCCTTGTCGTCCCTAATGCCTCAGTCGGCGACACAGTGACCGTCGAGATTGATACAGCAACTCCGAATGTTGCGTTTACTCAGCCTCTCCCGACCAACCCTGCCGACTAACAGTGAGGCGTCCATCCATTTGAGCGCTGTCTATCTCCACTCGTCTAGAAGTGTTTAAGTTCTCACGGGAATAAGCGCACGAATATGAGGTCAGAAAATAGCTTTAGGGTTCTTGAACTTCTTAATGAAGTCGGCGCATATGCGCTCGAGCCCGTCGACACTCCACGATCACTTGAGCGAACCTACGGATACTACGTCGGGTGGCGCAGTTGTATCATGTATCTTCAAGGTTCAGTCCGTACGCAGAACTCCTACACCGAGGATGAATTCCACGCACTTCTCGAGAACGCCCGCCTTGCGGGGGAGCGCATGCTATCCGCGTTTGCGTTTACGCATGATACCTGCTCCACCGTCGAGGATTTGTCCGACGCCGCTATTGGGGATGACTCGCTATTAACCCTCGTTCGCTTTGCTCGAGGATGGATAGCAGCGGTAGAGAAAGTTGATGACCGAGCGACAAAACTCGAAGATCGATTGTTCTGTAACCGATGACCAATGCAGAGAGAGTACGGCAGATTCAGCGGCTAACACTCACATCTTCTCGAATGTCTCAAATAGTGCCCGCCGAGCACTCGTCTCGATCAGATCATCGAGCGTGTCCTCACGGTCTTCATCAACTCCGGCGAAAATCCCCAACGGAATTCGTGTGGTCGCGGCATCGGTCGTCCCGCCAGTCGTTTCTGGTTCATCAAACGCTTTCGTTAGCAGATCGACCGCACTTGTCCGGACGTCTTCGGCCCGGCACGACACAATGATAGTGTCTTCGTACACACCAAATACACAGGCCGTGGATACTCCTTCTAGGCGGAGCATCTGGTCAGCCGACTCCTCGAGCGCACTGATTGAGGGCACATCATACGCATTCGAGACAACGAAACTGGATTCACGCTCCCGATTTGAAATTGCACGACCCAGTACGTCAAACGTATCGGCGCTCATTCGGGGCGACCGAAGGTCTTCAATCTGTGAGAGGTCCGCGTACTGATGGAGATACCCTGCCGCTTTGTAGTCATGTTCGCCATTTGCACGGCGGAAATCTCGCGTTCCGGCTCGGACGCCATAGAGAAGCGCTGTTGCCTCGCGCTGATCGAGGAGAACATCGTATTCCTGCACGAGTTCTGTCACAATCGTCGATGTTGCCCCATAATCCGTCCGAGTAAGAGAGATCACATTTTCTTCTGATGAAGGTCGGTGACGAATCACCGCAAGAACCGGAGGACGACGTCCAAATTTCGGGACGGCACCGCCCCCACCGACTGCAATCGCGATATCCTCCTTCGCGATGCCGCCGAGTGTGTCATCAATCTCATCTACCTCAATATCAAACATATTTGAGAAGAGTTTGCTGTCTTCTCCAGTAAGCGGGTCTTCAATATACAATTCGGCATTCACCCCCCAATCATTGATGATTGCCTTCATACCAAGTGCGGCGGCGAGTGAATCAATCCCGCCCCCTTCCGGGATTACAAGTGCCACGCTATCCTGTTTAACGACGGTATCTCGTAATTGGTTTACTGTATCATCTGTTTCTTCGTCAGGACGCATCCGTCGGCGAAGCCCTCGCATGGCTAGCGCAAGAATAACGACCCCTAGACCTGTCGCTAGAACAAGAATGGCGGAATGAACACTACCATCGAGGAGTCCAAACGGCATATCCGTATGTCCACGCGTAAAGTGTAAAGGGATTCTGTCAGACTGGTCATGTCGGCCCCAGTCCAACGGTGAGAAAATGTTTAGGGGGTGAGCGCAACAGCATAGCCATGCTTTCTTCACTTATCAGATGGCTCTTCTGGCGGCGTAGCGTTCTGGTACTCGGAGGATTTCTTGTTATACTCGCATGTGTTGCATTTGCAATTCTTATCGGCGGCGGCCTCTCTTTTCTCTTTGGAACGGGCGCGGCGGCGCTCTTGGAAATTGAAGCATCCCGAGTAGAAACGCTCAGCATCGGGGTTCTTGTCATGGCAATCCTCTGGGCACTCACCACGTTGACCCGTTAACAGGTACGACAGCAGTCGAACGGATTGCGCAGGAACCTATCTTAAAGCAGCGAGAGAACCCCCAGATGTCACGCGAGTTGGTGGGATAGGAATCGGTCGGGAGAATCATCTACGAGATCCGCTATGGACTCGTACATCATCACCCGCTCGTGTGTCTGATAGTACTCTGCGTTCTCCACCTCACGCCATTGATGCGTTTGAATATGGACCGCGTTTGCATCCGCTTCAAGTGCAGCCCGAACGTCGCTTTGTAGTGAGTTTCCGATGTGATACGCGTGGGTACTATCGTGTCCAGTATGGTGGAGAAGATCCGTGATGGTCTCTTCTTTCGTATCCATAGGGACAATATGCGTATCGTCAAAATACTGTTCGAGTTGAAGCCCATTGATTTTCCGCTGCTGAACTCGAGGGTCTCCAGCAGTGATCAGATGAAGGTCAAACGGTTCATTGTGGAGGGTCTCCAATAATTGCTCCGCTCCATCCATTAGCCCGCGCTCGGCGTACTCATCCTCGGTTTTGAAGATCGATTCCCCAATCTCTCTGACGTGTCGAACGCCATCGCTTGTCGGGGCATTGGCTAGCGCGTAGTACGCATCAATGAAACTCTGCGGCACACGCTCCTTTGCCAGACCGTGCTCGGCGACTTTCGATTTCTCGATCCTGTTGAGCACTTCAATTGCTTCCGAGACTGACGCATCGGAGCGAGGGGCGGTATATTCCCCAAACTGCTGTTTGGCCGCTCCATAATCGACCTCCCCGCAGGCCATCAGGGTATCATCAAGATCGAGAGTGATAAGCCTCATTCTGTCCACTCATATGCTATGACAGCATATAACTTTCACGATTGAAATGAACTACTGTCCCGGGAACATATAAGGCGTTGCTAGATTACGTCACCACAGTAATACATTCTCAGTTCATTTCTCCAACGCTTGGACTCCCAATCGATACGCTATCAACAAAGGAACACGGAGATAGAATCACTCACTGTGAGCAATGGCAGTATCAAGGATCTCAACCGCGATATCGAGTTCCCGGTCACGGACGTCGAGAGGCGGTAAGAGGCGCAGCGTCGCATGTCCGCATCCCAGAGTGAGCAGTCCCCGTTCAAATGCTGTCTCCACAATCTCGTCGCGCTTCTTTGCTGTCTCGAACTCGATTCCGATCATTAGTCCAAGACCACGTACGTCGTTAATACACTCGTGATTGAGATCCTGAACTCGCTCTCGAAGGGCGCGCCCGCGTGTTGTCGCATGGTCCATGAGATCTTCGTCAAGAATGGCGTCAATCGTTGCCACCCCATACAATGAGTTGATGATGTCCCCTGCCCCCCACGTTGAGGAAAGCCGTGCCTGTTCGCTCGGGAACGTGTCGTTGTGCGCAACCGTGGCTCCCACGCGGAGTCCCTTCGCACTGGTGATCACGTCAGGTTCGAGGGGGAGATGATCGGCGGCCCAGAGTTCGCCTGTTCTCCCGAGTCCCGATTGAATCTCGTCGCAGATGAGGCGTATCTCATACCGATTGCACAGGCGCTGAATTTCGGTTAAAAATTGCGTGTTGGGGAGTCGATATCCCCCCTCCCCCTGCATTGGTTCGAGAATCACGTACGCCAGTTCGTCGGGATCGATCACGCCGCGTCCGGGATGCAATTTGTCGGCGAGGACATTTCCACCGGGTCCATCGGTCTGCCAGCCACACTCGCACTCGGCGGCAGTATCGCACGTACAATACGGGATGCTGAGTATCCCGGGAACCTCTGGATAGCCGCGTCGATGAACCGTTTTCGAACGGTTGAGCGAAAGCGCCCCGAGAGTGCGACCATGAAATGCTCCCGAGCATGTGACCCCACGATGCGCCGCACGATCATCGTAGCAGATCTTAATCGCATTTTCAACGGCTTCCGCGCCAGAATTCGAGAGAAACACGGTATCTAGCCCATAGTGGCTGGTGAGATCAGTCAATCGCTCCATCAACTGTGTGGGGCCGGGGAACTCAGGATCATGCACGTCGACGCCGCCCCCAACATAGAAATCCTGTCCCGCAATTTTTAGCGGATCAATGTCGAGATCTAACTCTTCAAGCCGGTCGGTGATGAGTGGGTTATTATATCCGAGTGGAGCAGCAGCGACGTGACTGGTGAAATCCAGCAAAACGTTTCCATCGATATCCGTACAGAACGGACCGATGGCGTCCGCGGTTGCATCCCAGACGAAGGGGTATACGTAGGTTGATGGCGCGGCAAACCGGTGGTGATGTGTCTCCCATTCCCTTGCGTTAGGACCCGGGATAGAGGCGACTGACGGCGTGACTGTATCTCGATCCATATAGGGTGTATGGAAGAGGCGGGTCTTGAAGCTTGCTCTACAATGACACACCCTGTTATCGTGAGTACGTCTGCTGGGGAGAGAAGTAGTTCATCAAACCCCAGTGGAGATTCGGTCGACCGACGGGTTTGCGGGACGCAGTCGAACTGTTTATTATGTCTCACTCAAGACCCATTGTATGGTCGCCTATACACTCTACTGGGAATGCCCATACTGCAATGCGTCCACGACCCAGCTAAACCATCGATCCGTCCCTGATGCGCCGAGCGACTTCCTTTTCCAATCCATCCGAAACGATGCGAAGAAAGGTGTCAAGATCCACATCCGTGGATCGGAGGATGACCAGCATGGCGGGGCCCGAGGGACGTTCCCAAGCGATTGGTCTGAGGAACTTGCCGAGGAATGCATAGAGGTATCGTCTAACGAATCCGTGTCTGCAGACACCGGTTCTGACGGGAATCAGCCGCAATTGTAACGGCGGGGGACGATGCAATAACGTATTACCGTAATCGGTTATCCAACAGCGTGTACTCACGTTCGACATCGGCAACGGTATCGTACTTTCCCTCCAAAATGATAGGTACCTCATACCCATCGTCAAATATCTCCTCAACGAACGATAGGATCTCTTCGCGGTTGCGGGCCTCCGAAACCAGTGCATGGCCGTTAGTTTCTGTTTCTCCACTCACGTGAAGTTGAACAAGATCATCTCCAAGGACATCGAGGAGAGTCCAGCCATACTCCATACTTGGATCGTGCTCATACACATGTTGAACATCAAGCGTGAACTGGAGGTCGTACTCGTCAAAATACTCCGCAAGTTCGGCAGGTTCGTACCCGCAGTTGGACTGTCCGTCCATGTTCTCGAGGGATGCCGGTATATCGGCATCAAGACAGGCTCTGATCTCCTGTTCAACAGCCTCGGAGGTGGGATGGAATACGGCCGTAGATGGGGAGTACTGTTCAGTGAGAGCGGAGAATCGTGACACATACTGCGAGGGGGTCGGAGGGAGGTGGAGGGTACAATATGAGAGATCCCAATCTCCGGGGAGTGGTCGATCATATACCTCAAACCGTTCTGGAAGCCCAACGCCAAATTGAAGTTCAAATCCATCAACTATTTCGGCAAATTGTTGATGGCTTTCGAACGATGGAGTTGGATGCTCAAGATGCCAGCCTGTCGAGAGAGCTATTGGTGGCTCAGCCGTCATAGTATACTCGTCTAAGAGTAACCCTAAAAATGTGTCGTAGCCTAACTATAATCGACAAGTGAAACAAATGCAAGTCTTTCACCGTCAAGTCGCGAATCGTTACGACCCACTCCGGTGATTCGGTCGTACTTAATATCGTGTTCGTCAAATAGGGCCTCTACATCTCCGGCACACCAGTGTTCATCTTCGAACGCCACGACCGCATCATATGGGCAGAATCCAGCCATTTTATGCGGCGGAATGTAGTCTTCCGTGTGGTTCACACCAGTAATCTCATTGATTTCGTCGATGGCTTCTTTGAGAGCGGAGTAGCGATTGACTTCGCGGTCTATTCGTGACATATGGGGATTCACTACATGGGGGAATAATAATATTTCCAGACCTCGAGTGAACTACCCCACTCTACTCGGCGACTGACGTCGCTTCATTGAAGACGGGGGCTTAGCGCCCTCCCCGCAGAAGCTAACTCAGAGCCGCACATGCTTTGAATTGGAAAACGCGAACTGGCTCCCCTGTTCGCTAACCCACCGGATTCGGGCGTTACACGTATCGCACCACACACTCCCTGTGACGCGCTTATCGGCGGGGATGTCCTCATCGAATAGAGTCCGATGCCCGCATTCTTCGCAGAGGACACTTGGGCTCATATTATAATATAAGGAATCAAAATGTATAAGTATACCGCACCCTTTGCGACAAAGACAAATCATATATTCTCTCGAAAAGTTGTCTGTAGCAACATTTTTCCGCCTAATTTCTGATGAGTTCGTATGATCGATGACGCGTTGTCATACCCATTCGATACAGGAACCGACAATATTGCCGCGGGCAGTCTTCTACTCTGTTTTTCGTTTTTCGTCGTTCCATTCGTCCTTGTATCTGGATATTTCGTGAGCGTCTATAGGGATTCGGTCACCACTACCAGCAGTGGCCCTCCCGAAATCCCGGGGATGTCACTCTCCCAATTGCTGAAAGACGGCATATTTTATCTGAGTATTATCTGTATCTATTTTCTTCTCCCAATCGTCCTGCTCGGGGCGTTCACAAGTATCGCCGAAGGGGGGATGCTGAACGACCTCCTACGCCATCTCTCTGTTGCGAGTTTCATTATTGCGGGTTCAATGATTCCTGCCGCGGTGCTCAACGCACTCGAAAATGAGACACTGCGCGCTGCTTTCCATCTTTCCGACGTTGTACGGATCGTTGCGACAGATCGCTACCTTCTCACAATTGGATTGTTGTTCCTCGTGTGGACGGGATTCCTGTTTATTCTCACCGTCCTCTCCATAATGATCGTCATCGGGTGGATTCTTATCCCCGTCGCCTGTTTCTACACGGGAATCGTCATTCACAGAATGTTCGGGAACGCCTACTCCGCAACCCGCCCATCTCCGGAGCCCGCCTAACCACCTTCACCGCGAAGTGACCGACGCGGAGTTTGTTCCAGTTGCCCCATGGGACGAGACGGTGACTCGAGTGAAGTCGCCCTCGGCCTCCACCCGTACTCGATATCCGACCTCGACCATATCCGTCAGACAGATCTCTGTCTCAGTATCTGCGTCCACCGCGGCGACGATGACATCGACACGAGACTGTGTTTTTTCATAGCCCGCGTATACCAGTTCCGCCGTTCCGCAACTGCTGGAGTTGTATGTGAGTACCCCTTCAACAGTCACAACTTGCCCATCGACACTGATCTCAGGAGTTCCTCCACTGTCAATGTCGTCTGGATCGACCAGTTCGAAACTCGTTTCCACACCCGGCCACTCCTCAGGACCTTCTTGGCCCCCCGTCGATTCGTTAATCGTCTCGTTTGTGGTTCCGTTGGTTGTATTTGTGGAATTTGTAACGTTTGAGTCGTGTGTCGCCAGAACTCCACTAACCGCGGCGGGTATTCCCAGCCCCGCGAGCCCTGCGAGGAGATTCCGTCGGTTCATACCCAAACAGACGGATGCTGTCCCCAAATAAGTACGGAATCATCATGCGTAGAAATAATCCGTTATTCCGACTGTATCACCGGCCTCTGTGCCATCACGTACATCAGGAAAGTTTTAATGACACGGGGTCAAATTAATCTGATAGTGCCACAGCAGTTCTCATATACGCCTCCTGAGCCCGACGAACGTCAGCCGCGCATCGCGGATCTTCTTGCGGTACAGGATATGAGCGGCATCGAGAAAGGCCTTGACTGGCTTGATGAGACGGATGCCGGGCAACCGTATCAGGTGTTGGATATTGGCTGCGAGTACGGAGCCGGAACCCAGCGGCGGTTTGGGGGCGACGGACGGTTTCAGGTAACGGGACTTGCCGCAGGGGACGATGAATCAGAATACGCTACCAATCACCATGCGTCCCCGAATACAACGTATAGGGTCGGCGATTTTGAGGAATTTGACTCATTGTCCGCTACCTCATTCGATATTGTGTTCGCCGCTGGATTGTTCTCCAAAGTCGCCGATCCCGATACTATTCTTGAGCGTGTATGGGATCTCGTCGCCGACCCGGGTGTTCTTCTGATCCGTGAGTTCGAAGATTCACAACATCTCCATTACCCTGATAACGAGGATCTGAACGTGGCAATCGTTGCAACAGGCAATACGCCGTATAAGAGCAGTCGTCAATACGGGCGGAAACTGTACACACGAATGTCAAACCATCTGGACCCCACTCCCGAACGAGTCGAATTAGATCTACAAACGTATCACACGGCTGGGAAATCGCGTGAGGAACGAAAACAGTACTGGGATGTGTTTCACGCCAACCGCATTCAGACCGTCCTTGAACGGGCTGAGCGGGACAATGCATCCGATTCGACACTAGAAATGGCCGATTATCTGGAGCGTGCGATGGCACGGGCTAAAGAGGAATTCTTAACAGATGATGAGTTCTTGGATGCGGTAACCGTTCCGCTTGGGGCCGCGTTAAAACACTCCAATTCGGGCACAGACGCGGATCAGTAACCTCGGCTCAGGAGAGTTCAGTTCTCCGTCTAGATCCCCCCGACGCAACCATTTTACCCTTGCCATCAAAGGGCTATATATGGACAGTGAACGATGGGGGATTCATACACTCTACCGTGATGTTGAGAGTCTTTCGGACGGGGTTCAAGAGCCCGATGATCGGATGGACTTTCGAGCCCGCGCACGAACGATTGCCCAATCTCTTCACCTGACTGAGATCGATGCTCATCTCCAAAACGAGGAGTACGACACGGCTCTTGATCTTATCCATGCAGAATGGAAAGAAGGGGACTATACTCCGCAGTATGAAACACATGCGTCTACGTAGTTGCCGATCAGAGTGCCTCCACTAGTCTCGATCCTCGGGCGGAATGTCAACAATTCCCATTTTCACATACGCCGCCTTTCGTCGACGCACATGCTCACGCACGGCGGCGTCGATGCCCTCGTCTTCCATAATCTGAACGATGGATCGTGGATCGTCCTGCTCGCCCGCGTCATCAGGGATATCATCCTCGTTGGTCATTAGAGTGGAGGCAGCCGGATTCGAACCGGCGAAGGTCTACACCAGCGCGTCTTGAGCGCGCCCCCGTCGGCCACTTGGGTATGCCTCCATGCGGGGAGCCGGATTTGAACCGGCGGACCACTACTGGAACGGATCTTAAGTCCGTCGCCGTTTCCAGACTTGGCTATCCCCGCGAGTGCGGCCAGTCGGATTTGCACCGACGAAGCCCTGCGGCACGCGCTCTCAGCGCGTCGGGTTTGGCTTCTTCCCTATGGCCGCACGAATCGCCTACCAGACCGCTGTAACCTCCGCCTTGACAATGCAGTCGGGACAGAACTGCGATCCCATATGCACATCGAGGTCGACGTATGCGAGGATCTGCTCACATTCGGGGCAGGTCACTCGGGCGACATCGGCGAGGCTAATGCGGTCATACTCGACTTCGTCGTGGTCGCCGTAGCGTTCGGCTTCCATTTTTCGGCGGACGGTCTCTCTATCCATGCTTACTATCGGGATTAATTCCCGAGTGGGGGCACTCGGATTCGAACCGAGGAAGCACTTAGCACGCGGTCCTGAGCCGCGCCCCGTCGGCCGCTTGGGTATACCCCCAAAGTGCGGGAGGCAGGGTTCGAACCTGCGTAGCCCCTACAGGCGTGGAATCTGAACCCACCGTCGTTGACCACTTGACTACTCCCGCAGATGCGGCTGGGAGGAGTTGAACCTCCGCATTCCCTACGGAAACGGGCTCTCAACCCGTGGCCTTTGCCAGACTCGGCCGCACAGCCGCGCGAGAGACTCTGGAGTAATTGGCGAACAATTGATGACGAGAGGGAGCCCCGGCGAGCACGTCGGAGCCGTAGAGAAATCCGAAGTGCGCCGTCGGAACTGTCACGCCAGTTTAGGCTAAGCGTAGGCTAAGTAGACCCAAACTGGACGCGACGAGTTCCGAGCGAACGCGCATTACCAGTGCTTTAGAAGGGAGGGAACTTAACTTTTTCTCTGGTACAGATGCACACCCGGGACTGCACTAGAGCGTGGTGACGGATTATTTGACGAGGGCTTGGATGACGGGTTTCGCCGCGCTTTTGACGGCCTCTGCATGCTCTTCGGGGGCGTACACATCGAGACTTGCCGTCCGCCATTCAGCTTCTTTGAGCGCCGCGGGGATCGATGACACGTCGGAGAGGTGCTGGATTCCATCTCGGGTTCGGATACGCGCTTCAAACGGACTCTCCGACGGGGTAGATGGCGTGTTTACCAGTACATGTCGGGAATCGAGATCGGCTTTGGCGGCAATTTCCTGCTCGAGTTCCTGTGCGTCCGCCATCTCCTCAAGATAGGAGATTGACGACCGAGGGAGTGCCATCTCATCGAGGATGAGACTCCGTTTATAGAGATCCCGCTCCGTGAGTCGCTTGTAGAAATAGTGCGCAGCACCGTCCGCATTAAGTAGTTTATTGTGCATCTCATAATCGTCAAGCTTCATTAGATCGTCCACGGACATCTGCGTTTGGGAGAGATAGTGCTCTAACGAGCGCTGGAGCATCGTTTCAGCAATTGTTGACGCATGATGGTAGTACACCGATTTGATCATGTGGAAGCGGGCCGTCAAGAGACCTTCAAGCGCCTGAACGCTTTTCTCGTCGAAAACCAACATCCCATCCTCAATATCCGCATATTTGATAATCGTGGGCGTATCGATAGTACCGTGTTCAATCCCCGTCGCACCGGAGTCACGACGGAGATAGTCCATTCGATCAGCGTCAATAGCTCCGGCGATAAGATTAACCTCTGCATTCCCCCGGATGAGCGCTTTCACATGGTCTGGCGATGCGGGGAGGATATCCGCGAGTTCATCTACGACTGCGCAGGAAATTTCCTCATGAGAGCGCCCCTCCTCTTCGAGGATCGTTTCACTGGCATGGGAAAATGGCCCATGCCCCACATCGTGAAGGAGCCCAGCGAGACGGACATCCGTGATATAGTCGTCGCTGAGATCCAGACTTTCGGCGAATTCCCCTGCTAAATGCATAACTCCCAAACTGTGTTCAAACCGTGTATGGGTCGCCCCGGGGTAGGTAAGCGATGAGAATCCGAGTTGACGGATTCGACGTAGCCGTTGCACTTGTGGCGTGTCGAGGATCTTTCGTTCCCCCTCGCTCAAACTAATGTACCCGTATAATGGGTCACGGACGTGCGTGTTGGAGTGCATAGATGATCGCACCAGTTCTTATCCTAAGTATAGCAACTCGGCAACTAAATAGGTTGGGCTGATGTGGCGACATATAGGGATTAGGCGGTACCAGTATGCAGGGCAACAAAGAAGAGCGGAGGCTCTCATGTCACTGAAGCTAGCATCAGTCTACCAGTGTTGTTAGGGCGAAAATCGATCTGGGCGGTAGTCCGACGCGTTGTAGCAACGCGTTGGGTAGTACACCCACGGCTACCGAAGGCAACTCTTTATTTATTACAGATTGGCTATTTCCTGTGTTTTTGTGGTGGATGGCTGGGTACTAGGGTGGACCCCTGCGTCCTAACAGGGATGCCGTTTTTCGTCCTACCAACACTGGTAGATCGCATGGGGCAGGTGTCACGCGACGTTTGCCTTCGGAAGAACGTCGTCACCACCTGACTGTACGGGGCTAGGCATAGGTAGTCTTAAAAACCTGTCTATCTGTGTGAGGTGGGGACATGATTGCTGTGGCTAGTGACCGAGGAGCGATGACAGCGGCGTGTCGCCCAGTGTGTGAGACCCGTGCGTGTGCATAAGACGGCCGTCCATCAGCGGTGGCATAACTCCTATACGCCGCGATCCCGTACTTCAAGTATGCAACGGCACCGCTTGAAAGAATTTTTCGCGGAATGCGAATGGCGGTCTTTTGAGCGGTTTGTCGCGGAGTTTTGGGCACGCGGGGGATGGATCACAACACTCACTGATGAGCAAGACAACAAGGGGGCGAATATCTATGTCGAGCATCCGCATTCGGATTATGCGATTGGCATTGAAGTTATTCATCGCTCTCGGGGGGCTCTTTCGGGGAAAGACGTGAAAGATGTATTCTACAATGAAAAACCGGAGACCTTCGCGGACGTGTTCTGTATCTTGGCGACGGCACAGTTCAAACCTTCAGCAAAAGATGCAGCCCGAACACTCGGGTGCGATTTGATCGATCTCGACGCATGGTGCCAAGCGGTCGATGAGGCGGACGATATACTCCTTGCCCACCAGTATCAGCAGGGATATGGATGGGTAACGACAGAAGACGATCTTCTTGATAGGCTGGGGGCGGCTAATATCTCGATTAGTTCGGATGCTCGGAAGCGGGTACTCGCATCTCGCTATCAAGACGCAATCATCAGCCAGATTGAAAGGCAGACCGATCCACCGCCAGTAGTGACCGAGCCAATTGTCGAAGAATTAGAAGAGAAAATCGATAATGCGGCCCCATTTAGGGAATATCCAGTTCGGAAGGGGTACGCCCCTGCATGGCAGGGTGGCTCACATCCATCCGCAAACTCAGACACGGACGAAGCGGATACAGAATCAGATACCTAAGTCGCGTCCTCGTAGCGACGATACTGGTGAGAAAACGGTTCGACGACTTCCCCGCGCTGGAGAAGCGTCTCGAGCGCGGGATCGAGAGCATCTTCGGGGAGCCCGCTGTTCTTTGCCGTTGCTATTAACCGGCTGTATGGGACCGCCCCATCGACCTCATCCTCGAGCATCTCAAGAACCTCAAGAAGATCATCCTGCACCGACTCAGGAGCCTCCATGGTTCGCTCCGCGTGTTCGGCCTGATCCTGCGCCTGTTCGAGCTTATTAAGCGAGGTCTCGAGCGATTCCTTCTCTGTCTTGAGTGCGCCGACCGTTGCTTTGAGAGATTCAACTTTCGTGTTTTTCTCTTTGATGGCTTCTTCGAGTTCCTCCTGATTTGATTTCAGCGTTTTTACTTTGTTTTCGAGCCGCTCAATCTCTTCATTTTTATTGTCAAGTTTCTCCCGGAATTCGTTCCGCAACCTATCAAATTTCTCCTCCTGCTCCTCTAGCTTTTCCTCTTTGTCTTCAAGTTCCTCGGTTAGCTGTTCTACTTTCGAATCGCGACGGCTGAGTTCCCGTTTGAGTTGTTCGACTTTCTGTTCTTCCGACTCCCCATTCTCGGAAGACGCGGACGACTCATCCTCGTCGAGATTGTTCCATTGGAAGCTATCTGTTGAATTGGTCATAGTTTCACCCAGAGGCTCTGAACATGAACGCCACATGAAGCCGTCCCGCCGACCGACGAGGTCCGCGCGTTCCGAATCATCGAATTGGAGCGGAGGGAGCGGTCTTCACTCATAGTTATGTGCAATATATAATATTCGACTGTATAGGTTTGCCCCCACTCAGCTTTTATACTTACCACAAATACGAAAATAGGGATATATGATATCACTGGCTGGACGAGAGAGCTATGCGGCTCACTCACGGTTCCATTCCAATTCCTGTGTCTCGTTAACCACATTCGGTACTGGAACATGCAGTCCAGCCCGGACCGCACCACTATGAATTGGGCCCATCTGCAGCACGTTTGGCTGAGTTTGATACCATGCCAATGACTTCTCCCCGAACGTGCACACCAAACCATTTTCGGTTGACTCTATATCTTGCGCTTGTCCAGACCACGAATGGTTTTTTGAATTCTCAACCACCACTGTGTCACCCTCGGCCAACTGCTCGAAAAACTCTCGCAGTCACGTTCTGGCTATCCATGATTATAATACCACATTCTCAGTTCATAAGTTTTGGTCACGATACATTCTCAAATACACGGTTGTGCTTTCACTTGTCCGCTATCGTCGACATCGACTATATCGGAGGCTATAGGACAGACATGAGAAGGCTCACGGCGTTCGCCCATGGTATAAAGTCATCACTTTAGCGCGGCTCCCCCGACCCCGTTGGTGCGTTCCCCGACTTAATCGTTGCAACTCCCGCGTTGAAGATCTCCTGTCCAGTTGGTTCGGAGTGTTCGGGGGTCCCTTCGGTCGCGTTAGTTGTGAGTGGTTCTAGCTTGTCAAGTTCGGACTGATCGGGGTACGTTGGAGACGCGATCTGATTTATAACGACCCATTCAGCAAGGAGTGTTCTCAGGACGACCTCACATGTGGGCTCATCGAGATCGGCCAACTGAAATGCGAATTCGGTTCCATCAAGAATTCGCTCCTGTTCGGGCGGACGGTCATGTCCCGTTGCGGCAACGAGCATAATAGCGTCTTCAGAATGCGAATAATGCGCCTCAACGCGGCCACGGTTAAACCCTTCTCCGACGACGGTGCGGCCCTGCCAGATCTGTGTATGATTCTCGGTATGAATAAACTGCACCGCGTCATCAGCGTATGTGTATGCCATCCACACATCGTCGCCAGTTTCGGCGACAGTTCCAGTCCATAGGTCAAGTTCAGAGGTCATGGAGAGTGTTGCAAGCGAGAGATGATTTGGTATCCCTGCTAAAGAGTATACTGGTTCGTCTGCACTACGTAGTTACTTAATGATAATATCACTCTCGGATAGAACTTCGATCTGTTTATCATCATCAGGAATTAGATAATATGTGTCATTTCGCTGCTGGGCGAGGGCCCATTCGCTTTCCGTGTCGACCTCGGTAAGATAGAGGCAAATGCCCGCAGGGGTATCTTCCGCCCTAGAAATTGTAAATTCGGAGGGAGCCCCGCTAACTGTGCACTGGATCGTAGTCGTGTCTGGTAGCTGTGCGATCTTGTCCAGTTCCATATTTAGTTCTGATGCTCTCTAATGATAAATTTATCTACACTGAGCTATCGATCCTCGAAGATTGGAATATCGTCCTCATGGTCAATGTCGTCAAGCACATCAAGAGCTTCTTCTCCTGTAGTTTCCAGTTCTTCGAGGCTACCGTCTTCCTTCGCTTTTCGAATAAGTGTGATCGTTTCCAATGCCTGTTCGTATGCCCGGACCTCGTCGTGCACTGGTAAATCATCTTGATAGTAGCGACGGTACGCTTCATCGAATTCGCGGAATACCATGCGCTCGACTTGTTCGAGGTAGTCTACAGGAATATTCTCGAGAGAGTCTTCAGTGTGCATAATGCGCGCTAGACATAGAAATCCCCATATATAACGATTTTCACGGTTTAATGTAAGATAGAAAATACAAACCCCAGATGTATTGAATAGATATCTTCAAATTGGAAGCTGTCTGGCGATTTTTTGAGAGGTACTCAGCACGCAGACTGTACTGATTTATTACCTCTTCTTTTTGATATCCTGCCGCTTTTCATTGAACAGTACCTCCTCCCCTTCTGAGAAATCGTGGTCAGGTTCAACCTGAATCCCGACGGGGGGCTGCAAATCCTCGAGATATACCACGTCCATCTCCTCGTCGTTGACGCTTACTCGGATCTTTCGAATTCGGTATGATTCATAATCGTCGCGTGCCATGCTTGCTCGTATATACGGGAGGCATCAACAAAGGTTTTTGTAGGAGCCGTATACGTGTAAAAAATCCAGAAAGATGAAGTGGACCTTGCCCCTATTTCGGCGTATGCGCATTCATCCCAACGATATTGAGGCGTATTTGACATCATTAGAATATGAACACAACATCGCGATTCTGGGGGCATGGGATAACGGGAGCCATGCATGGGGACTTGCCGGACCCACAAGCGACTACGATATCACCATTGTCTTCACTCAATCGCCCGCACAGTACGGAACAGATCCGTGTACATCTATATCCACAAGTGGTGAGTCGCTCTCCACGGTTACTGACCGGTCGCAGGTCGATCCATCCCTTGTCGAGCTTGCAGGATGGGACGCCCGACGCTTCGCTGAGTTGCTTCTCGACTCGAATCCAGCTGCTCTCGAGGCGTTGCACAGCCCGATACCATACCGCGAACACCCTCGGTTTGAGCAATTACGCTCCCATACGGCATCTCGCTTCCACATCATCGATCTGGCCAATCACTATCGAAGTATGGCCAAACGGAACTATCGAAAATACATTACGGGGGAAAAGCAGACCGATCAAACGATAAAACGGACCCTCAATGTCATTCGAAGTTGTATGTACTCGGCGTATGTGTATGACACCCATTCGCTGCCTCCGCTTAATTATCCCAAATTCCTCCAACAGATCCCTGAAGATATTGCGGCGGACTGGGATATGGATGAGGTTTGGACGCTTATCGAGGAGAAGCAAGATGGAAATGGGGATAAGACTATTGGCGATCCGTTCGGGGACACCATCACGACGCAGGTTGAGGAACTGCGGCCGAAACATGCGGATATCAAGTCCCATATCCGCGATGAACACATGTCTGGAGAGACGTTACAGGAGGAAATACAAGAGATCATCCAGTCACGCCTACTTACCCAGTAAGACTCTGCAACGGTCGCGCGGAGTGCTATGGCTCTCCAAGCCGGGCATTTATCTGGGTTTCTGAAGAGTACCGTCGTCAGCGAGAATGTACCGGTCAGTGTATCCCAATGTTCCGTCCTCCCGGACACAGTCGATATGGATTGATCCGCGTATGACGGTATCATCGGAGACACTGAGTTCCAATACACCGGATTCGTTGTCGTCTAGCCCGTGTAGCCGAAACTGGAGAATATATCGTCTGTCTTCTTCGGGAACATGATAGACGTCGTTTGCTCCGAGGGTGATACCCTGTTCGTTCAAGAACTTCTTACACTGTCGGTACTCTCTCGTCGAGGTGATCCGATTGACGATTTCGGCCGTATTGTCCTCAACGAGCGTGATACTCATACACATACATCATCACTGCTCAAGTATATCTTTTTGCCTGCTTACGGCAGTCTGAACGAAGCTCCTAATTGCGTGTGTCATACCTGTGTATTATAATAGGTTACGGCGCGATTATACGAATACTATATACGTTAGGAGTATCATAGGGGGTCATATGAGCGCGCCGAATGCCTCGAAGTCTTCCAACTCAACGTCTAACGATATCGTCGATGAGCGACTGAAAAACGCGGTTGAGGAGTGCTGCAAGACTCTCATCAATGATCGCGCCCGGAGCAATTATGTAAAACCTACTCGTCTTCGACAGATGGACCCTATGGAAGAGTGCTTCGACGGAACGATGGCAAACCGGATCAAATGTCGCCGTATCCGTTACGCTCTCGAAGCTCTGGACTATGCAGAGGATTGGGGAGAGCAAACGTTCCTGCTCAATCCCGACAAATTCCCTGACAACTGATCCTCACCCAGTATACTCCGCAATCCTATGCCTCCGAGCGGGTCGGTTTTCGTCTTCCATACGCCGTGAGCTGGACTCGAACCGGCGCGGGGCACTCGCGCTGTTTTCCGTGTCGACTGATTGAGTATCACGGCACGGTTGCGGGGGAGATGGGCTCAAGTGCTCAAGTCATCTCTCCAAGCGCCGCGGGCGAGATTTGAACTCGCATCTCCATATCTCAGAAGACTCCCTCTCCAAGGGAGCGGGCTACCAGATTACCCAACCACGGCAGGCGATCAGTCGTTGTTTTTTGGAGGGGTGAACTGCTCTTTCGCATCTTTGATGACTCGGGCGAGCGCCCGAAGCCCATGATACCCCCGGGCGGGTCGGTCTTCGTCTCCCATACGCCGTGAGCCGGATTCGAACCGGCGCGGGGCGTGAGCCCCTCTACTGCGTTAGCAACGCAGCCTCGTAGACCACTTGAGTATCACGGCACGGCCGCGGGGAGATGGGCTCAAACCATCTCCCCAAACGCCGTGGGCGAGATTTGAACTCGCATCTCCATATCTCAGGAGACTCCCTCTCCAAGGGAGCGGGCTACCAGATTACCCAACCACGGCACGACGCTACACTTCGACGGTGGTCTATCCCCGGGAAACACCTTTTGCCGTTATGTGTGATGTCCAACCATGGACACTCACTGTGGCAACCCCCGGTGTACCAGCGACGAACCGCTCGAGATGCACATGGATGAGGGCGTTCTGCGTTGCCCCACATGTGATTACGAACGGCCGATCTCCTCACATGACTTGTAACGCGGGGCGCGTCTCACGCCCGAGTGGGGTCGGAGAGATTTGAACGCTGGATCATTCACTCGGTTGCTTTCGAAGCAACCGTACTACACTACTTTGCTATTTTGATGGGCGCAATCATTCGTGGTGTTCTTTAATGTGGCAATTAGCACAGAGCAACTCACACTTCTCTATTTCTGCCAGTATCTTTTCTCGGGAGTACCCCTGTTTCACCATGCTTGAGATCCCATCCGATTTCTCGTCAGGGGATGTGTGGTGGAAATGTAAACATTGAGGGTAATCCTCATCGCATCGTGTGCATCCAGTTTCTGCTTTTAATTCTGTTATGAACTTTCGGTTTTCCCGAACCCGATTCTGCCTCTTTTTGACGTATTTCTCCTTATGTTCGTAATAGTCCCGCTGGAAAGCTGTTAGGCTCTCCCATTCCTCATGTTCCATATCAACATGGTCTGGGACTGGTCGAACTGGATTCCTACTTTTGAATCCTTGATCATGAGGCTCTTGGTCAGCGGCCCGAATAGCGTCGTTCCACCGATCAAATCTTCTACAAATCGTCGTGCTACTTGGAGACAAGTCCATATCATCGTATTCATTCTGGGTCGGTGGTCGCCCCAACCTATCTTTAGCTACGTTCAGTGCAACGATGCAGTCGTGTTGTGTGTAGGCCATGACATACAACCTGTGATGGAGGTGGCTATGTTTGGACCGCTACCATCGATCTGAACTCCGATAGGAGCCCACGCACCCGTTCGACCATTGGTATTTGATTTGTTTACGAGATGGACTCCCGAACTTATGTACGTTACGTCTGCTCTAAAGCGCCGAGGACCGGATTTGAACCGGCGGGGGCTCTCGCCCCACCTGTTTTCAAGACAGGCGCAATCGGCCGCTCTGCCACCTCGGCAAGTGACGCACGGTTTGTGCGTCGAGTGGAGGCCAAGCGATTTGAACGCTTATAGCGGGGTCTGGAATCCCGCCGGATACCAGATTACCTCAGGTCCTCCATGATCCGTGTATTGCCACGCCCATGCCCGTACTCGAGGGGAGCACGCTTGTCCCACGTCCCTTTGACCGTGGGGGCCTAGTCGGCGTTTCATACCTCTCGGTTTCCTTGCCGACCCTGACGCACCCACGAGAGACGTGGTTCCGCCTCCCAGTCACTCGTGAGCCACTACCTCCCGAGTGGGTTTCGGGCATGGACGTGCGGCCTCTGCCGACACGGAGCGGCTCAGCACCGTCAGAGGGATTTGAACCCTCAGGCCCTCTCCGCCTACACGGAGTCGGGCACCCTGTAGGGGGTGAGGGTTCGCCCCGGGTCCGCGTGTTGCCACGCTTCGACCCCGTACTACCTCTTTATAGTGACGGCAACGCCGCCTCTCGGATTTGAACCGAGGCCCCGATTTCTCACGGGTCATCTGCTCTCGAAGCAGAGCCCTTGGCCGTACTAGGGTAAAGGCGGCATGGGGTATCCTGTCCCCAGACGCCGCGAGCCGGAATTGAACCGGCAGCCCCCGTGAGGGAGCACGGCGTAGCAGGCCGATGGGTGCACCAATACCCAGTCGCGGCTTGTGTCAAGGTGGGGGGGACAGGCCGAGGCGCTGTTGGGTGCGAACAACGGAAGAATGGAGGGAGCCCCGCTGCGGTCGGGTTCCCCCGTGAAGCGGGGCGAACGACCGCGGCGGACTGTCCACTCTTGGTACTATCGAGATGAAGATGAACTCGAACTGGACCAAGAGTGGACAGTGTCGACCATGACTTGTTCGCAATTGAAGGGCTCGGGGGTAATAAGTGTTACTATATGGGGCAATACGATGGCGGGAGCATACAAGATCAGTCTGAGTTCGTGTCGGAAGCGACATTCTCGGGACTGTTGTCGCGTGAGGTGTATCCGAACTCGTTCGCAAGGTCGTATTCGTTGCGGGTGAGAATGAATAACAGATCTTCCGCGACCAAAACGAGCGAGGGAACGAGCCGAATAGTAACGAACCCGAGAGCGATGAGCGTGACCAATGCAAATGACTGTGAAAGGATGCGATCTGCGATGATAAACGAGACGCTGTATGGGCTATCGAGTCCGAACAACCCCATAATCAGATCGGGGGCTATGTGGAACTTCTGGTGACCGAACGTGATGGCAATGAATGTGGTTCGAACGATATTCAGCGCGTAAATCGTTGGGACAACAATCGCAAACGCGCGGAGCTTTGTTGTGAGCGGCTCGCGGGCTGCGCCGATCAGGCCGGAGAATATCGCGATGCTTCCCAATCCCGTACACGCGAGTACGATAGAGAAAATGATCTGGGTGTCGTCTGTCGGGAACACGAACGCATTTCGATATCCTTCGAGTCCCCCGCCCCCAGTTTCGACTGTTGGGGTGTACCCGAGCAGGGACATAGCGAGTTCAGTATTCACGGTTGTCGCTTCGATAAGCCATTGATGGACACCGGGAAGCGTTGTAACTGGAAGATAGATGAGCCCCATAATCGCGACGCCACGAGAGAGCATGAAAAGACTTGACCGTCCGTTGTAGAGGAGATATCCCGTGTACACGAAGGCTGGGAGCGCGAGGATGGCCAGTCCGCCCTCGATAAAACTTCGGTGCTCGAATAGGAAATACGGTGCCATCGTCCCCCAAAAGACACCGAACAGCCCCCATGCTACCGCTATGAGAGTACGGGACACCGTGTCCCACGACGTGTACGCTTCGGCAAGAGTGCCTATGAGGAATAACCCAATAATCCCCCACACGAACGCGTCTGTTGAGATGAGTGGCATTCGGAGTTAGGTAGCCATATCAGATGTATAAATCCATCGGACTTCTCGGGCTCTGTTTTCGTCAACCAAAATCTATAAACAATCGGTTAAATATATCACAGAACACATCGTGGGCTATGACTGACGACTCTTTTCACTGCCGGTTGTGCGAATCCGAAGAGGGGCATGTGTTCTACTGCGAGGAATGTTCGAACATATTCTGCAGCGAGCATATTGCGGAGGCTGATCACTACTGCGGAGCGGCCGTCTATCACTCCGAACTGCCGAATGGATCAACATATGCGTTCCCTCTAACAGGACTCCAAAAGCGGCTTGTAAAACGAACAAGCGCGTTTGATTCTATGTTCGGATCGGTCACTTCGATGCTGTTGGCGAGTCCGACCACACTGGGTCTCGTGCTTTTGCTCTGGGCGTGGTTCCCGATCCAATTTGGAACGCTCGCATCGATGGGCGTAGAGCGCCAACAAGAGTGGGCAATGATATTTGGCCTCCATCCAGACAACATTTGGAACGTATCCCGGTGGGTGATATCAATTCTTTCACACGGTGGGCTAGGACATCTTGCGATAAACAGTTTCGTCCTCGCGATGTTCGGCCCGTTTGCCGAACAACGATTAGGATCGCGGCGATTCCTGCTGTTTTTCTTTGGAAGTGGCGTCATCGCCGGACTCTTGCAGGTCGGAATAGCGGCACTTGTGGGAGCTACGATGCTCCCCATTATGGGGGCAAGTGGAGCCATTGCGGGGGTTATCTGTCTGCTGGCGACTGTGGAACCCGATCTCCGCGTATATTTCCTGTTTGTCTTTCCCATGTCCCTCGGAGTGATGGCAGGGGGCTTGATTATTATCTCGTATCTTGTCCCCGCCGTATTTGGAGTCGGAGTTCTTGGAATTGCTCATCTCGCGCACGCTGGCGGCGGAACGGTGGGCGTTCTTTATGGATGGTCCCGGACGCCGCAATCGATTGTGGGGAACTTGCGGGAGGTAGTGGTGGCGGGGATGAAGAAGTTTCCCTAATTGTCCGTCAGGCGAAAGCAACAATCAGCGCGGCAAGGATATCGCCGAAAATCAATGTCGAAACGATACCGATGAAAAATGAAACAATAAGAGGGATTCCCGGAGTTACCCAGACCTGCTCGTTGGAAGTGACAACCTCAAGACCATCTCGGAGCGTTTCAGGGGTGGTTCCGTACGCATAGTGACCGCTAAGGAATTCTTCCGCTGCCCATTCATCGTCCTCGACTGGCTTGTTGTCCCTGTCCTCAGGATCGCGTTTGGCTTCGGCGAGCAGTTGGTCGACATCTGTCTGATGATCCATTTCAGGATCAATACGTCCATCTCCAACGTCTCGTGGCTCCGTCGGCGCGGTATGACGGTAGGTGTCGGGGTTCGCCCGGATCTCTTCAAGATTTGTTCCCCGCCAGCGAACATACATTCGGAGCGCATCCAGATCGAGACCGCCGAATGTCATTCCAGTCGTTGACTGAACGAGCTTTCCGTGTCGACTCATTACTTTGTCAATAGGTGTTCGAACCGCGACAAACGCCCAGAGCGTTGTGCCACAGCGTCTGCGGAGGTTTCGGGTGTAAACCCAAAGCGGGTATGCGGCCGTAAGGAGAAGTCCGTTTGTTAGGGCAGCAATGGAAAAGACACCGAGCGTTGGCTCAAAAATCGGGAACGTCGTATTGGCAATTTTGAAGGGAATATCGGGGAACCGTGGGACGAGAAGCGACAGGACGATGAGACCGCGTGCGTCAGCACCGCCAAAGAATCCGTATGCCCAGAACGCAAGCGTCAGCGGGATAATGAATCCGAAACTGATCGCAATCTGGATCGCGAGGATAGTTTGGTCTGCCTGTGGGGCGGTCTGAACGCTAACGAGTCGCGCAGCGAGGAGCGAAACACCGATGACAAACGCGGGGAGCCAGATGGCGTTTCGAATCCGACGATTTTTAATATCACTCCACGCGGCGGCACCGAACGTAATGAGAGCGACGATAACGGCGAATAGATCAATCATGGCTGGTGTGGATGAGGTCGACGTATTTGATTTCTGTACTCCATTTATTCCTATTATTCACTATACACTCTTGTAATTTTTCCCGTTGCCAATCCTCAACGACATATCCATTGTCACATTTGAAGAGGGTGATATGTGGTGGAACAGGGGGCGTGATATTTGTTGCGCCGACCTGATTTAACACATCCATCAGGCGCTCGCGCGCCTGAGCAAGGTCGGCATGCACATCAAGGAGAACCACCCGCGGATTCCGAATATCGGGATACACCCCCAGCCCATGAACTGTAATTGGCTTCCCCGTTAGATCAATATCGGTGAGCACACGGTTGATTTCGTGGAAGCGTTCACGGGGGACTTGAAATGAGGGAATGATTGTGAGATGGGCGTCGCGCCGAGTATATTTATCTTCACCGAGCGGGAGTGAATTAAATAACCTATCACGCAGAGCATGGATGCGATCCGAATCTGCAAGGCGGGCGCTGATATAGGCTGTCTCCAGTCTAGTGCTCATTCTCGTTTCATGTATGTGTGCTCAGAACGAGTTCTAAAGGATTACGCCACATGGTCTCACACCTCCCGTACTATGCACAGCTACTAGTCCGGAGCCACACAGTACTTAGACGAGTAACCCGTTACGCGATTTGGAATCCGCGATCTCGGAGTACTTCCCGAACGGACGGACTTCGGTTTAGGTGATCGCCCTGCAATTCGATATAGCCATCATCATCACCATATGTCCCTCCACAGGCAAACTTACTTTTCAAGTCTGAAGCGAGGTCTCCAATGTCTATATCGGAGCCGAACGCATCAAGACCTTCGATTCTCGTTACTTCTTTCCCATAGCGTCGTTCTTCAGTATAGACCTCAACGACATTGTCGCCTTTGGCCACGTCCTCGCAGACGCACAGTTCATCAGGGAGTCCACACGTCGAGCAGACGGTATCCGCCATCGTACATATGGTACACTATTCTCTTGATATATAGGTTTATTGCATATATGAGATATGCCCCACACGTAGATAGTTAGTCCTCAATCTTGCCCGCTTCGATACTACGCCCTGCGTCCCATCTGTTCGACTTGTTCCAATTGATCAAAATCGAGGTACTGGCATATTCGGTTATTGATTTCCTCGGCAAACGCGCTGTCTCCCGCTTTGAGTGCTTCTCGTTGTGCCTTTCGGGCTGCACGAATTCCTTCAACAAGCTTCGTATTATCGTCGTCGCGAGCCGAACTATTGATTTTGAATTCGGCTTTCGAGAGCGCCGCACGGACGCCCTCTGATTTGCGGTCGGATTGGGCCTGCTTGTGGAGTTTTTTCACCGTCGTGGCAAGATCGGGGTTCGTCATTATCTAGTCGTTCTGTATTCAAAAGTAAATGTTTACGGGAACACCGACAGAGTCGGACTAGAAGCCTGTCCTTGACCCTATCGATCTGGTTCATATTTCCGCCGGAAATAGAATGTAGCCTTATCGGCCTGCAGTGCATATTTGGTCTCCTTTTGATCGACTAGCGTTACGTATTGGGGGATATGACGTTTGAACTCCGCATCATAAATGTTCTCCGTGCGTTTGATCACAATATGATCGTCGATCTCCTGAATTGACTCGATGGCATCATCATCATATTGCTCCTCAATATCATCCATAATCTCCTCTAAGTCAACTTCCTCTATCTCCTCTTTCCTCGGTTCATCTCGCGAGGAAAAAAGAAGACCCAAGATACTCTTGAGTAGTGTTGCGGCGGTTTGCGGATTCTGGTTCTGTATTGCGGCTTCGCGTGCGGGGGTATTCGGCCCATCCTCTTGCGTTCTATGAGCCTGATCAGGGCCCACCTCTTCGGCAACGGTGGCTTCCTCGCCTGACTTCGCGTATGGGGAAGATGGTGTACTGGGCATATCGGGAGTCGATGGAACTGGCGTCTGAAAGTTTGCAACCGAGAGGAATAGGTAGAATAATGTAAGTACTGCGCCCGTGAAGTACGTTGAGACGACAAGGAACGTTCGGTCAGTCTCATCCCCATACCATTGGTTTGGGAAGTTCATCGCAAATAGAATTACCCCGGCGATTACCAACATCAATCCGATCCCAGCACCGAGGCGTTGAGTGTTTGTCGCGGGTAGAATTGTAAACAACCCAACTATCATCAGCGGTAGTCCAATACCCGCAAAGATTCCCGCGACGCGCCATGCCTCGTAGACCGACATATCAAATGTTATCGCGAACCACTCTGTAGAGGCTGCTATAATACCAATAACAAGCATAACGAATCCGACGACAAGGAAAAACAGTGCGAGATACCGTTGAATCGACTCAAAGGCCTCAGCAGCAGTAGTCATAATTGACTCCATTGTGGAGGACGTCGCGCTGTTTCCTTCCTCCGTCTCATCAGTATCCGAGCCCGACATGTATTGTACTAGCGCTAGTTAGAACTTAGGTACTCCGTTAATCGGATTTGAAACCTAATGGCAGTAAGTATATCACGGCAGAGCTGCGGACATTATCCATGGATGACAAAATCTCAGAAGTAAATGATAGGCTGTCGGACGCAACTGATGACATCTCTCGGAGACGGTTGTTACAGGCTGGGGCAGTCGGGTCAATTGGTGCTGCTGGGGCTATTGGCGCTACAGCGGGGTGCGTAGATGCGATTGCCAAGGAGATTAAGTGTCGAACTGGGAAGCCCACGACGTTCACATTTGCCCCCGCGACTCCTCTTGACGAAGTCGACTTTGAACGAGATCGGCCAGACCTGCCTACAAATGAATCGAACGAAACCGAATCAAATGTCACTGACAAGGACTTGAATCTCAATCGACTGGTCGGTGTATTAAGCCGACGTGCGAGGGTTGCGATGGATTACAACGCTATCCCTCAGATTAAAGGAGTGGAGGTTCTCGATAGCGGAAAAACCAGTTTTGAATTTGGTGAGCACATCAACGACACTGAAATAGTTACATATATCCTTGCTTCAACTGGTGAGTACGAACTGCGAATTGAGGACGCAGACGGGAACGAAACTACCCTATTTACAGCCACTGGAGAATATATTCGGCGGGGTGCCAGAGCCCAGCAATTATCGAACTCGGGATCTGATAGCTCCAATACGGAGTCAGATCCCACTGATGCCAACTGGATTGCAGCAATCCCGCTTGGTCCACAGGAAGCAAAGGATATCCAATCGAAACTCCGTGAAGAGAACGTTGCAGAAGCTCCATCGGAGTATACATTCTACTCCTACTTCTACGGGGAGGAAATCAGCAGCGAGCAATTACCACAGGAGGGAGTTGACCAACTTCTCTCCGAGGACTGGGACAATGTTCTGCCAATTTCTGATCTCTCCAAGAAACAGGCCGTCGGGCTTGTCGCCCATTGCCACAGTCAAAAGCCCCCTGTTGATATTGACGTTACCACGAACTGCCGGTCTCTTGATCACCGAGTATCTGATTTCTCGAATTCCAACAGCGGAACTGATGATGAAAATACGAGTGACACAGACAGCTGAGAGTAGTGGCTTTGGCGACGTTGATGTATAGAGTCACTGAGAACGGTCCACTCCTCTCACCCCACCTGCTATTTTAGGTATGCCCCTTTTGGTTATGTGGCGGCTAGCTTTTGCTACAATGTTAGCAACACGCCTCCGCGAGTTAGATAAGAAGAACTCTAAGCTGGTGGATGACCTCGCTCGGGAAGCCCTCCGGAACGAAGACCCAGAAACAATTGAGGTCAATGAAGAGAGCGTAACCGTGGTCAAACCCCGATTTCGCGGAACACATAGCCTCAAAGAGACAACGAATGGGTTGACAGTCGCAGATCAGGGAGAATACACAACTCGGATCGAGGACGTTGATCTCACGTTCTCAGTTCGCTCACTCGATCCGGAGACTGAGGGCGAGATAGAAAAAGCACTCCGTGATGCTGGGTATGAAACTGTCGAGCAGCACATCGACCCAATCATTACACACCATACTTCCGATGAACGTTCATCTTCAACGGAACAGTCCTCAAATCCAGATTCGGACCCCGACCCCGACGCCAATTCATCCGTTTCTTCCAATCACAACCAGAACACACAGCCCATTTTGAGCGGCTCAATTATTTCCACACTCAAAAGTCTCTTCAAGTGAGTACACATCAATCATACCCCAATTGCAGGGGAGAGCATCCAGTCGAGGTAGAGAATAAGGATAAATATGATCTGTCCGATAACGAGGGCGAGATATGGCAGAAGGAACATGTACCCGTAAGCGATGAGCGTCCGCTTCCACTCGTTTGCGGCATCGATACGATAGTGATGTGGTTCTATCGTCGGATCAATCCAATTCCAAAAGCGTGACGAAAGATCGGCGATTACCCATCGAACTGTCGCTCCATAGCCAAGCGAAATCACAGCAAGCGCGCCACCAACAACAATCCATGGTGTGGAGTTCCACCCCGTAACGGGAAGTGAAACAATATCTCGACTGAGCCACAGCAACTCGAGGATCGATAGGAAATACAATACTGTTGCAATCGAGATTGTCCCTCCGATTTTCCACGCGGTATGGAGTCTCGAGAGACCAGAGACGGATAATAGTCGTTCCTTACGGTTTACCGGATCACGGCTCACGTCAACAATTTTATCTATAACCGGATACGTTGCCTTCGGACGTGCTGATTCTCGGTCCTGCGCAAATGCATCCGGGTCCAATGGCTCGAGACTATGAAGGTCCTCAAGAGCCGTTCCGTGGTCTCCATCATGATACATAACACTTGCACACGGCCGACACACGGTCGTATATTTCGGAAGAGGCTTATCGATGATGTCGTCATCAACATCAAAAGTCGGATATGCAACGAGATCAGACTCGGGGAGTTCGCGTGATGTACAGCGCTGGCATTGGTGTGAATCTGTCTCAAAGACCTGCCGAATCTTTTCCGAAGAGAGTGTCTGTAGCTCCTCAAGGGTGAACCGAGTTCTCTCGACAGCCGCGTCTGGATGCGCGTCGTCGTGGGGGTGGACCTGTGCCTCGGGGAGCCACTCTTGTTCAAATTCCGTATCTTCTGGGTCAAGAACAGCAGCGCACGGGCTACACACCACCACATAATCATGCGGATCGTACGTCTCGTCCTCGTCGGACGTGTACAGGTGAACTGTCTCGGCGGTCGCGTCGTCGGAAGACGGGAGTGAATCGAGACACCGCTTGCACCTGTTTCCATCATGATCGAGGCAGTACTCGCGCAGGAATTTACGTACAGTCTGCTCCTCTTCGGGCGATTGTGGTGGTCGGGGTAGCGCAGCGCTGGGATGAGCATCTGGGTCTGGGAGTAACTGTCCTGCGTCATCCGGAGGACTCTCCCCGGGTTCGACCGTAAGGGCCCGGTAACACGGCTGGCAGACGGTAATCATCCGTCTAATACACGCGAATCCATGAGGCAGTGGACGAGCAGGAAAATAGGCTGTGAGACGTGTTCCACCCATATCCCCGTGAGGAGACACTCCCTTTGATTGGCAGCGCTGACAGGTGTAGTTATCGCGGTCAAATAGCCGATGGTGTAACCAGATGGCTTCATCAGTCGGGGTATAGTTTGGGTGATCTACGTTTACCCGAGCAACATCTGGGTCGGCCTTGAACTCAGGATACAGCGGTGCGTTAGAACGATAGCCATCGAAATGCTCCATATCGGCGTGTTGAACTCCATGACAGGGGATACAAAGCGACACAAATGCGGATGGTTCCACAGACGGATGAGATATCTCCCCTTCAATACGGATGCGCCGATGAATATGGAGGTCTGAGGGGCGGTACATCCGAAGACACCGCTGACACGTCTGGTTGTCGCGTTGGAGCACATGCTCTCGGAGAGTGGCAAGATCTTCGTCTGGCAGATCCAACGAGGCCACGTCGGGGTTTGTCTCCAGCGCCATGTCGGAGTGATCTAGCTTATATAGCAGTCTCGATATATAATAACATTACTACACATTGACCATGAATAGAGTGGGCATACGCGGATTTGAACCGCGGGTCACAGCCATGTAAGGGCCGTGTCATATGCCAGCTAGACCATATGCCCGCGACAGGACATCGGGAACGCACACACTTAAATTATTTTGCCATACTGACTCGCTCTGATGCAGTGGGCGAGAGTGAACCGTTCACGACACAATGTCCTCCATTTCGCTTAATTCTCCCATGAGCGAGGGCTGATTGGTGTATCGGGAGTCCACTTCATCACAGAATTCGGAATAGTGAGACGTCAACTCATCAAATTCCTCGTCCGTCACATCAGGATGGATTGAAGCGATCTCCACAATTTGTTCGAGGATATCTTCTGCGTTGTGGTATAGCGACTCTTCAACAAGTTTCCGCGCCCTGTCTACTCCACTGCTCATTGATGATGGCGTGGCTGAGGAGCGCTGAGAGGAATTATATGGCGAACGATCCATGCCCCTACAATTTATCTCACCCCGCAAAAATGTTGGGCGAAGATTGCTCAGCACAGAGCATTCCCGGATCGACCTCTGCTCGCTCTCATTGTGAAGAAAACTTTTCTTCAACACTGGTCTATGAAGCCGAGGTTTTATTAATGACCCCAACTAAAGACAAAACATGGGTCGGTTTGATACCATAAGCGAGGCGGCGATTCTCGATGGAACAGCCACCGACGCGTACTTCCAGCGGACGGAATCCGCGCTCAATCACGCGGGGAGAAATCCGCACGTCGTCGCCGAAATAACAGCCGACCAGTTCGGCGAAGGAGAAGATTTTGAAGTCTTCGCGGGCGTCAAGGATGTTGCCACGCTGCTTGAAGAACTGGATATTACGGTCGACGCGCTTAGAGAGGGACAGTTGTTCGACGGGGGACCAGTCATGCGGATTGAGGGTCCATATCTCGAATTCGCTAGATACGAAACTGCGTTATTGGGCTTCCTCTCGCACGCAAGTGGAATCGCAACGGCTGCGTTAGAAGCTCGGCAAGCCGCTCCGGAGTCGGCGATGCTTAGTTTCGGCGCGCGGCACGTCCACCCCACGCTGGGCGCGGTCGTTGAACGAAACGCGCTCCTCGGCGGCGCGGGCGGCTTTTCACACGTAGCGGCGGGCGAAATACTGAACAGAGATGCCAGTGGGACGATGCCACACGCCCTGATGCTGTGCTTTGGGCGTGGAAACCAGCAGGAGGCGTGGAACGCGTTCAACGAGGGCGTAGATGCTGATACGCCGCGGATTGCGCTGTGCGATACGTTCGACGAAATTGCGGAGGTCACTGAGGCTGTCGAAGTGTTCGGCGATGATCTCGATGGAGTTCGACTCGACACTACTAGTTCGCGGCGCGGCGACTTCCGACACATCATCAAAGAGGTTCGCTATAAGCTGCGCGAACTCGGACGTGATGATGTCGATATCTACGTCTCGGGCGGGCTCGGTCCCACCGATATGCGCGAGTTACGTGATGTTGTCGATGGGTTCGGCATCGGTGGGTACATCAGCAATGCAGACCCAGTGGATTTCAGCCTCGATATTGTTGAAGTCGACGGGGCCCCCATCTCAAAACGTGGCAAGCTGGAAGGGGTGAAGGAGGTTTATCGAACTGATGACGGCGGACACCGGGTGATATCCAAAACGCGGACCCAGCCTGAGCACGAGCACGAACCCCTCCTCAAGCCACTCATTGATGAGGGGAGCATCGTTCGCGAATTCAATCTTGACGACGCGGCCGACCGCGCGCAGCGCGATGCAGACGCTGTCGGATTTCCACACACGGAGTGATCACAATGATTACTTGCAATCCCGATACGACGGCGGTACTGGTGGTTGACATGCAACATGACTTCGCCCATCCTGACGGGGCGCTATACGCTCCGGCAAGCGCAGATGCGGTTGATCCGATTAATGAGCTTCTCGCAACGGCCCGCGATGCCGGGGCGTCTATCGCATTCACGCGTGACGTTCACCCCGAAGATCAGTTCGAGGATGCGTACTACTACGATGAGTTTGAACAGTGGGGGGAACACGTAGTTAAGGGAACGTGGGGTGCCGAGTTACTCGACGATCTCGACGTGCGAGACGAGGATTATATCGTGGACAAACACACGTACGATGCGTTCGCGGGGACCGACTTAGATGAGTATCTCCGCCAAAAGGAAGTCGACGACATTCTCGTCTGTGGGACGCTCGCGAACGTGTGTGTTCTTCATACAGCTGGAACCGCAGGGTTGCGCGACTATCGTCCAATCCTCGTCGAAGACGCGATTGGGTTCATCGAAACGGATCACAAGGAGTACGCGCTCGATCACGCCGACTGGTTGTTCGGTGAGGTTGAGCCCCACTCGGCGATAATGTGGGAGTAATTGACTCCCGCTGACTTTATTAGGTGGATGGTGACTGTATCAATCAATGAACTGTGAGGCTGAAGAGGGGCACGAGCGATCTACTTACACCACTCCGGATGAGACAGTACGAAGATCCATGATCGTGGGGTTGCTCATACCCCTCTGGCCCCCGTTGGCGCTCGTAACGTTCACGTTGGTCGGCGGACTGGCAGATGGACTAGGGTTGATAGATATCACGCGATTTCCTTCGACTGACGCGGAGATTTTCAGAGCCACGTGGACGGATATTCGAGTGGTGTATGGGTCAATTATCTTGTTTGGACCCAAGGCATTGCAGGCAATCTATCGATCTTCACGACGGGGTCGGAATATATCTCCTACCAACGTTTCGTGACACAGAGAGGACGTGAGGAAGCCAGAGCAGGGATTTGAACCCCGGAAGTCTCGATTACAAGTCGAGTGCATGCACCAAGCCCATGCTCCTCTGGCCCAACGACTGTATCCGTCCATATGGCTGAGGCCCACTTAATGTTACCGACTGTCGCGGCTCTCGAACTGTTTGAAACATGTGCCGCGGGGACCAGCCGCGGCAGACCCATGAACCGTATGACCCAACACGTGTATGCCCATACACCGTGCGAGTCCGACCGATGCTGTGGAACGAACGGTACACCAACCCAAGTCCCGTTCGCGTGCCAGAGTACCGTTTCACCGGTACACCGTGTCATATACCAGAGCCAGTTATATGCTTTTGGTTTTATATCGCTGCCCCCATATAAAGCCCAGAGGGTGCAACAGGTTCGCATACACCGAAAGCCTTTGTTCGATTTTGATTTTAGTTTATATATGCACCTCACCCTCAAGTTTGAATTTGATCATCCCATTGAGGAAGACACTACGCGCCGCATAAGTGCTACTAATCGGGACGCGGCAGATGTGGACATCATAATCACGCGCTGGAAAGAAGCGTATGAAAAGCAGACGGGAGAACAGCCCCATGTAGTTTTGGCAGAGACAGAGTCAGATGTCTCTTTCCATCCATCTAATATCGACGCTATCGATGAGATCCGTGGATAGTCGACTGGGGCTGTCGCGGGCAGAAGTCTGTGTTAGAGTTTGCGGCTAGCTAAGGCGAATGCTTGGTTTGATCCCAATACGGATTCACTGTTTAAACTCTAGCATGCTGTCTGTTGGAGTATGATTATATTCTACAGTGTGCAACTCATATTCTTGGGATTCCGTCTCGACTGTCGCATATGAAGCGACTCCCGTTAGCTCTCGCGAACTATCTTCAATCGTCGCATCCTGTCCCGAGTTGGTGCTGAACGGGAATCCAACGCTGCCGGGATTCACAACAAGTCCAGTTTGGTCGTCGAATTTATCCAAATCAACTGCATGCGCCTTATGGGTGTGCCCTATGAAGAGTGTTCCACCATCAAGGTATTTTCCAGCGACCCCAACTGCGTCTCGGGGATGAATTCCCGAATTTCCATGTGACGCTCCGACTTTATCGTCGACGTCGGGTTGAGAATGGACAAGGGTGACAGCGTCGTACGCAGTTTTGATCGTAGGAAGTGAGACCAACCATTCGTAGTTCTCATTTGTAAGATCCTCCATCACGTGCTCGTACTCGACTACATCGACATCGCGGGCTGGGAGCCAATTTCTATCGGGGAAAAACCGGGTATCGTGGTTTCCGCACACGACGTGTTCACAGTTCGTCCGAACGAGTGTTACGCAGGCATCCGAGCCGCCGAGTACGCCAACGATATCACCAAGACAGACGATCTCCTCCACGCCGTCTGCAGCCAATGCATCCAGCGTCGCTTCAAGTGCTGCTTCATTTCCGTGAATGTCCGAGATGACGCCAATGTACATAGAGTCAATTACCTAGTGCCCGCAACGGGCTATCACCATATATATTAACTGGCTCCGCACATCATTCTCATCCGTCAACGAACATCGTCTGCAAAATACGTCCGGCCAGATCAGAGGTTTTCTTGTGCTGATCCATGAGTGGATTGAGTTCGACAACATCCATCGAATCAATCGTCCGATCTTGCCGCCGAATCCATTCTGCTAGAACCTTAGCCTCTTTTGCCGATAATCCGTTCCACACACGCGTGCTCACCCCCGGCGCAAGCAACGGATCAAATACATCAATATCAAGGCTGACATGGATATGGTCGGTATTTTCAGTTACCACATTCCACGCGTCCAATAAAACTGTTGGAAGCCCGTCTTGCCGAATATCTTCCATCGTATAGACCGAAATGTCGCTGTTACGAAGCCGCCTCATCTCTCCGGGATCGATCCTCCTCACGCCGACAAGCGCGATGTTTGTTTCGGACAAAGTCTGTGCTTGCCACTCGGGTCGCGGTCCCTCGCCAAGAAGACTCGCCAGCACCATCCCATGGAGATTGCCGCTTGGCGATGTCTCGCGAGTATTATAATCGGGGTGCGCGTCAATCCAAAGAAGCCCGGTCTCGCCAGCACCCGTAATAGCATTGACTGATGCGAGTGATGCAGTGTGGTCTCCGCCAAAGAACACTGGAACTCCAGATAATTCGGGCCACGAGGGGGTCCGTTTGATCATCTCCGACAATCCCGCCACTGGGGCGGTATAATCCTGTGACATTTCAATTTGGGTCGTTGTAATCGAGGTAGTCGTCTGAAGTTGCTGTACCCCCGGCGAGTATCGCAGCAGTTCAGGAGCGGTTCGCGGCTCGTTCGGCGGTGCTCCGAGTGCTGTGGGAAGTTCAATAACCGTAACTCTCCGACCCATCAGATAGACTGATTGGTAGCTTCCCTATACCAGTTCCCCCCTCTAGAAATAGCGCCCAAATGACAGCCTCAGCCGCGAAAGATACTCATCTGCAGGACAGCATACTCAGCGGAGACCCTACCACTGGGACCGGGGACCACTTACTGCATATTGTAAATCGTGTCTCGCACTGTTTCTTGAAGATGCGCAGACAATCTTTCGAATTCCTCATCAGATAGGCGCACTTCGGGATTCCCTTCCCCATTTAACTGCCCAACTACGTCGCCATTGAACGTCTCCAACAGTCGCTCCAGCGCTTCGGCTTCGGTCGCTGCTTCCCCCACGATTTCTTCATCGGTTTCGCGGATTACCCGGGAGAGTACGTTTGTAATCCGCTGAAGAGCCTCGTCCCACGTCTCTTCATCGGATTTAAATCGCTGAAGATCCGACTTCACATCGGTCGACACGGTGATGCTGGTCTGATTTTCTTTGGGCATTCCGATTTCGGTTACGCGATGCCCACTCAAATCAATTGCGTTTTAATTGCCCGCTAACTGAAATCTACGTCCTCACATCGTCCCCCATGCAAACTCGGTGGCGGGTTCCATATAGTGAAATACAGTTTATAGCGCGTTATCTGCTATTACCTGCACAGAATCCAACAGTTTCCGCCACTCCAACAACACTCTGACAACCACTGAGTTTTGGGAAGGAATAACATTCACTATCATTGAATCACGAACTGGCATCCATGTCACCCCCCAACGAGCCCTATCAGTGCTCGAAGTGCGGTGAAACGTACGGCTCTCTTGAGGAACTTGAAGATCTCTGGCTGAGTGAGGAGATCCAAGTATTCAACTGTGTTAATACCGACGGAATTCTTCCATGGGCGTGTGGTGGGCTCGTCCACGGACGAGATCACTCACGTTCATCCGCGCGACAGTAGCGCCCGCAAGATAAATCGCCAATTCTTTCGCCCTTCTCGAAGCCGCCGCCACACATACGCGGGCCATCTTTGCCCGTACGGTGCGTACTGCCACACGGAGTAGTCCTCGGCTAATTCCCGCTGTCGCTGTTCCCGGACCCCGCGTAGCATCTGAAACTCAAATTGAGCATCGTGCTCCGCCGCCAACTCCTGCGCCGTAGCGATCATCTCTGGATCATGCGTTCCGAGCGCAAACCGCCCCTCGAAGTCCGAAAAGAGATGGTTCATATGCGTCCGAAACGCATCGTCAACCGCATCATCGGATTGATGCGCAACCTCTTCGGGCTCTTCGTATGCGCCTTTCACAAGACGAATCGCCGCTCCGCTTCCACTCAATCGCTGGATATCTTCCCCAGTTCGTTTGAGATTTGCTTGGAGACACACCCCTATCTCATTTGCATGTCCTGTCTTGGCTCGATCCTCTACGGCTCGGATCGTCGCCTCCGTCGAATTTCCATAATCCTCCATGTCAACCCAGACAAACACATCGTTCTCTGTCGCCGTGTCGAGGATTTGGTCGAGATTTGATGTAAACAGCGAAAATTCGATGTCGGCCCCAAGTTGAGAGGGTTTGACCGAGATACAGGTGTGCGAATCTGGCAAATACGGAATCAGGTCGCAGTACTCTTCCGTATCGTGGGCGGCGTCTTCGGTATCGGTATAATGTTCACCGAGGAGATTAAGGATCGTCCCGACATCGTCCTCTCGGGCGGAGGCGGTATTTCGGACAGCCGCACTTGGCGTTTTGCCAGCGATGAATCTGTTGACAATCGGGGGAAGCATACTCGTACTCGGAACAGAGTATACAAAAATCCTTGTCTTACCAGTCTCCGTGTATTGAAAAGCGAAAAGGGACGCGCAGAGAGTACCCCTACCCTTCTGCGGTCTCGCTTGCTAGGGCATTCTCTCGGGGTGCCCAGCCCGTGCCAGCTTCAACGCTGGCAGGGGGCATGACTGACCCCCACGCCCGAGGCGGGATTTGAACCCGCGTCACATCCGTGACAGGGATGTATGATAGGCCACTACACCACCCGGGCAGGCCGCGTCATCGTTACCTCTGAGTGGGGACGCCGCTCCTGTAAACTTGTTGGTTCTGTCTATCTAGTCGACTGCACTGCCATGATAGCTATCACGATACGCCGAACGTCACTAGGGAGCCAGTTTTCAAGGAGACAAGAATTGTCGTGTGGCCTCAGCGGTCGCGTCGATGAAACCGTTTGATTCTCCGACTATTTTGGTTCGTACCGGCAAACCCCCTTCCAGTCGTCATCCCGTTCCTTTTCCCATTTGTTGCGGGCTTCAGCCATGCAGGTCTCTGCCGTACAGATGGGCTGTCCGGCGACATCGAGAACGCGAGCAGAGGGGGAAAACGGGATTTTCTCGGGCCCCGTCTGCATGTCGAGTTCGCGCCCGCAGATTTGACACCGCATACCCATCAATTACGTTATCTAACTGGTTAAGTGTTTTTTATATAAATTGTCATTATTATCGCGCTTCTCATGCCTGAGAATCCCACTCGCGAGCCCCGTTGTCCCTCGCGTATCGGCAGCCTTAATTCATCTCTCGTGTGAGCGACACCTGCCGTATTGTCTTCTGGTTACAGAAACACTCCGAGCGACGGGCACGACGGGATTCGAACCCGCGACATTCCGGTTAGAAGCCGGATGCTCTGTCCGAACTGAGCTACATGCCCGAATTGAACCGGCGGGTAATGCCAATAATTACTTCCAGCCGCAAAAAATCGTCGATTTGTACCATTTGCCACGTCCGTACTCAACTACTCTGACCTAGCTCTCGTTAAGAGCGACTTCGTCAGTGGAAGTAGTAGCACCGTTAGCCCCACGTGCTGCTTCTGGCGGTCCGAGGCGTTCCACCTCATCCCACCCCGCCTCGTTTAGGCGGCACTCGGCTCGACGCCCAACCTGCCGTCGTTCGATAAGTGCGTGATCGAGGAACACTTCCGATGTAGGTGCGCCAAATGCCCCTTGAGACGGGAAGTCGAACGGGGTAAACTCATACAGTTCGGTGATTGGGGCCCATGTCTCGCCGCCGTTTTCCGCATGCCACTGGGCGAGAGTCCAGAGCACTTCGTGATACCGTGTGTCCCGTGAGACGGATTGGGGCTCATCGACGCGCGGCTCCTCGATGTATAGCTCTCGTGTCCCGCTGTTCGTCCGAGTTTTGGTCGTCCCAGTTGCCGCCTCACGGATGGTGAGAAGCTCCTCATACGATAGCTCTCTCCCCTCGTGAGTTGGTCCTTCATCCTCGATTGCAAGGCTAATATCCATCTCTTCGAGATCGGCATGTGGACCGTTGGCGTTGAGAAATGCTCGTCCGATGTCGTTCACTTGGTAGTAGGCATCCGTTGCCCCGTCGTTTCGGTCGGCCACGTTCTGATCAAGAACAGCATGATCGCTCGCGGCCTCGGCGAGTGCTTGTGCAAACGTATTGTAGTCAACTGGGATGTCGAGCGAGCGGGCGAGTTGTCGTGCGGACACACCGCGTACACCCGACTCATAGTCTTCCTCACTGTCGCCCGTCCCATCGCCTTTCCCGCCCCCTGAGCTGACTATTTTAGTGTAATATGCGGCAACAGCAGTAAGTGCAAGATGTGGGGGGGTATTGGGGGTCAGTTCATCTGGTAGGTTCTCCTCTGTGAACTCCGGGTTCGTGTCGTCCTCGTTCTCGTCTCCACGGTATGCAAGTTCATCTGGGGCTGACGGCTCGGGCTCGGGCTCGGACTCGGGCTCGGGTTCGTCAGCATCATCAGCGTCCGAATGCTGAGTGACAAGGCTCACCTCAACTTCAACTGGGCGATGTTCGTCCCAGTCGACACCGTTCAGCATGGCACGGGCAATGTGTCCCGCACCCAAGCCGTCTGATGTGAGCGAAGTGATTGTCTCTCCGTCATTGACCGTGGTCACCTCAGCTTCAATCTCTACAACATCTCGAGGGTCGACACCCATTGCACTCAGAATAGAATTGGCGACGTTCTGCGCGTTGGGTCCGCCGACTTTTAATTGAGCATCGTGTCGTGTCATGGTCGGGGTCTCAAAATCAATCTCTAAGTCGCTTATGGCATCTTCGAGCGTCCTGTCTCGTCTGAGTCGGCACGTTCATCTCTATCTACACCTCTGACTAGCGCCCCCAAGCAACTTAAATGGTAAGATTTTACGTCCAGCTTGATGTGTGCGACTAACCGTATCATGATCAACTGAACCCTGCTATATTGAACGCCTTTACTCAGCCGCGGAACATGGTTATACGTCCCCGGCAGTACAGGTCCACCGTCCAGTATGCCAAATCTACGTATGTGTCTTCGAATTCGTCCGAGTTATATTCTGCTATATCGTCGGGGTGTGATCCTATCGCGGACCAGAACAATTTTGTGAGTATGCTCATAAGTGATGGGTGTGATGTGTGCCTCCTCGGAAACAGAGAGCCGCTACGTTCGCGTGACATTTAAACCGAAAAACGTCAAACCAATCTATGCAACCGAATTGCGCGAAGTTGTATTCACTGTTGAAGGGAAGTCTCCTGACGAACAGACCCTATTCGATAAGGCTCGGGCGGAAGCCATCGAGCAGAACGTGATCTCTAAGCACACTGTTCGCAATCATTGGGAACCCTATAAACACGAAGTCGTCGAGTAAACTAGTCGACCAATTTAATTACTCGACCACTACCACCAGCGGTACACGCTTCATATCGCAGGTGGCCAACGATAGCACGTGATGAGAGTATACCACCACTCTCCTGCTTCCTGCCCTGATATTTCACCCGAGAACCTTTGTAATAATGCCATCTATGTCCATATATGCACGGCACCAATGGCGAGTACGAGGTGACAGTAAGCTTCACTCCACGGGGCATCTCCCCAAGTAACGCATCAGAACTCCGCTCAGTAACATTTACGCTGTCGGGTGGCTATACTCCGCGGGAGAAAGTATACGAACGGGCTCGGGAGGAAGCGGTCAAACAGGATGTAATCTCCGAGTACGGCGTCAACGATCATTGGGACCCGTACCGAGTTGATGTTCTTACTCCCGAAACTGCTGACGGGCTCGTTGTCGGCCCAAAAGAGTTCTAAGACACGGGCACTCGTTTGGGGAATTGATCTTTAATTGTAGAGTGCATACTCAACTCTGCTGGCCCACTAATCAATCAGATCCTCCAATCGGTCGCGGTTGTAAATCCGAATATCTCCATCGGCGTTTGGCGTAAGAACCCCCTTCAGAATGAGCGGACGAAGCGTGTCCATCGCATGTTGGTTATCGTGATCATGTTCGCACACCTCAGCAACAAGTGTCCACGGTTTTACCGGCCCATTTTGATCAATATACACCAACATCTTCCGAGCAAGCTGTTCATCAATCGTTGGTGTGGGATCAACGTACCGTACCATTATCTGTCAATACGTCAGTACAATAGATAACAGTTTTGTCGTCGCCGTATCTCCGCCATCGATAACTCACCTGACCGCAACACTACTGTGTCTCTGTTGCTTCGGCATCGTCTGCCAAATCCGAGGCGATAGTGAGTATCTCATCGATTCGCGTGTGGATCGCGTCCTGTTGGTCCTCCGATAACGCAATATCGGCCAACTCTCCCGACGTGTGAACGCGTTTAATATCTTTCGCAAAATCGGTAACACAGTCCGCAACCACCCGCCGCGCGCACGCTTCCAGATCAGTTACTTTCCATTCCTCAGTCAGCGGCTTCCATGTATTATCGGATCGATGCTTGAGCGGGGATAAACAGTCATTGTTGCAGACGATATACGGAACTGTAACCCTATCGTCCGTGTTCCCCTGCGGTTCCATAAGATCGCGGATATTGGTTCCATCCGTCTCCGCCCCACACACGGGGCAGGCGTCACTCTCATCGATAAGATACTGTGCGACCTCGTCCGCCCCGAACTGCTTAATAATAGTCGCCATCTCGCGATGCCGCGCCTGCCGCTCAGACCATCCCTCGTACTGCTCGGCAAGCGTGTCAAACGCGTCTCCAATATCGCTATACTTCGGCATACTCGTCCTATACATCGGAGACTCAAAAACACTCTGGGTCACGAATGTGACCGCACGTTACAACTGGTATGGACGAGCCCGGATTTGAACCGGGGTCACGGGCAGTCTTGCCGAACTAGCCATAAGAGCTAATTCGGACCCAAGGCCCGAAGTATACCAAGCTAACCCACTCGTCCGCACAGACATATTCGAGCATGCGGTTAATATGTGTTTCGAGACCCGCTCCGGGCTCGTGTGATGACCAAGCGACACTACGCCCACGGAAGAGAAGCCAGTGTTCGGATTCGAACCGAAGACCTCTCGATTACAAGTCGAGTGCATGTTTGACCTCCTCCCACGACTGAAGCGTGGGATTCCCCCGTCGTGGGCGCTCCCACTGGGGGCAAATTACCCGCTGGTTCGGGCTGTGGTTCGCGGGTTCCGCTTCGGCCCTCTCGAGGAGAGGGGTGTGGTGTGCCTTGGGTATCCGCTCGCGGCGACCCGCTGTGATAGCGTGGTCCTCCCGTCGTGTTCTCTCGGGGAGCCGCTGGCCGGGCCATCGACCATACGTATTGTACGTGCTGAACTGAGTTAACCATTGGGATCGTCCCACTGATTTGCTGTGAACATGCCCACTACGCCTACCGCTCGGACCCACGAGTAAAACATTGTGGAATTCCGCTAGCACTGTGTCCGCCCCCTGCTCCACTGGCAAGACTATCACTAACTCCCCACTGGGCAAGCTATACGTGTGAGGCGAAGTTGACGTATAGTATGAAGTCCAAGCGCATCCCAACGCTGCCACAAGACCCCGAGCGGGTTCGTCTCGAAATCCTTGACGCGGCATCGAACGGATGCGAGCGCGTCGACCTCACGACAAACACCGTCGCAACGCCCGCCGTCGTCGAAGAACTTCTGCTTCAAGCGGACGAGCACGGCGTCGAACTCCTCGTCCCCGACAACACGCTCGCTGATCAGGTGCGGGACAAAAGCGACGAATGGGACGAGCGCAGGGAAGATCCGCGGCGGCATACATACACTGTCGTGGAACCGACAACGTATCATCCATAGCGGCGCGTCCCCGTGATAGCGTCGATTCGGGTGACCAACTGAAGGCACCCCGCGTCGTTATGCTTTGTGACGGATCTCGACGGCAGACCGAGGATAGATGCTAATATTGTGCTTCTGCTCTTGCTTTTCGAGATAGTCCATTACCTCTGGATAGTCGAGAATCTCGGGATCGGGTTCCCTCGGCACTAGAACTGGTTCAGACGCAAGTGGACTATCAGGAACGTTTGCCTGAACCCGTTCGAACTGCACCGACACGGTCTCTCCATCCTCGTTCGTGTATTCGAGCGACGGGGATGATCCCAGTCGAAATACGAAACTTTCTGACATATATGTATGGAATTATCCGAATCCCATAGGGATTTCCCCGCAACCATCCGCTCATCACGCCGCGCATCCAGATGAACCGGCGAGAATATTAATACAGCGATAGGTGTCCAGTGACGTCATCCACCCGTTCGGTCGCCGCCGGACCAACCGCAAGTGCCGTGACGGTGCCAGAGTCGATTTCCGTGCGCCCTTCATCCGCAACGATGCTCGCCGGAATCTCATTTTGATGAGCCGTGTCGTATAGCTCCCGCAATTCTTCCTCGCTGTCCGCTGCAAGCACGACCTTGACGCAACTGGTATTCAGCCACTCTTCCGTCACTACTTCGTCCGCTTCTTGAGAGGCGAACACTGAGACGTGCGCCGCTTGTGCGGCGGCCTTTCCAGCGCTGAGGTCAAGATCGGTTCGCAGTACCAATGCCTGTTTGAATTGATCTGTCATGGAGTGGGCGTGATCGGATTCAAACCGACGACCTCTGCGTCCGAAGCGCAGTGTTCTGTTCTGGCTGAACTACACGCCCCATAGGCGTTTGATTTCAGGACATCTGATATTATCCTCGTAGGGGAGTTCGTGCGGAACCGTATGCAACACTCTGTATCGAGCGCCAATGGCATAATACCCGCCTCGGAAGTTGCATCCGAAGCCCAATGGGTGTGCTTTCATGACCGGGTTGGTTACCCCCGATCTGGTTCCCCACGACGGGCTCGCGCTGAAGGGGTGTCGAACCCGCTGATAATCGTCGCCACGACTCAGCGCAGATAGAAGTACGAGATCCACTCACTTAAATGGTTGTGGGGTGCTGCAGAAGGCGTGATGATCTACACCCCACTATACTACTCAGACAACAGTGGGCGGAGCAGGAATCGAACCTGCGGGCCGAGCACCCCATGCTCGAAGGTTGCCACTACCCCATCCGCCCTCAAACTGGGTGTCCCTAAGGTATGCATCCTCCGCAGAGATACCCGTACTGCAAGGGGGAAGCCGGATTTGAACCGACGTACCCGGGTGCCACCCTTACCGTGCCCGCGCGGCACGGTTTTGAGGAATTGAACCTCTGGCCGCGGGCGTCCCCGCTGCTCTGGCCGAACTGAGCTATTCCCCCAGTGGACGAGAACGGGTTTGAACCGCTGTACTCCACCATGTCAGGGTGGCGTCACAACCAAACTATACCACTCGTCCAGAACGAGTACTACTTTTCACCACTGGTTGGCGACTACTATAGTTCCCGAGCACTCGGAATTCCAACGCCGACGACGGCCGCCATCACTCGCCATACCCCAACGATGGCGGGGGTCGTCGGCAGAGTGCGCGGGGCGAGAGTCGAACTCGCGTCACATCCGTGGGAGAGATGTGGGATGCCACTACCTCACCCGCGCGAGATGTCGGGCGCGACCCGACGGGACCACGGGCGTTCACCCGCCAGTACTGATATGGCACCTCAGCCCTGTTTACCTCTTGCGAGGGATGACGTGACGGGGTGCAATCCGTTCTCTCCACGTCATCGTTGGCCACGCGAAACCGCAACGCCGAGTGCGGGGGTCAAACCCGCGCCTCAGCACGTATTATCCAGATATACACTCAACATCGTATTCATCTGACCAGTTCAGCCGAGATGTGGAGCGTATTTGGATGTCTCTTCAACCCGGAGGCAAAACTCACTGTTGCCTGTCTCTTCAACAGGGACCCAGTAAACCGAATCTGTCTTCTCACAATACACTGCAAACACATCGATCCCTTCCTTCGAGTAGGGAACGTCAACACGTTCTCCACTCACACCAACTGTTGAACTGAACATCTTGAATTTGACTCCCCCATTATACGCTGAGCAGGCGCAATACCACGGCGT
>SDGW01000004.1_pt1 | contig 113404 bp, 96 predicted proteins | sample 2873831 | NCBI WGS metagenome assembly SDGW01 (sample SAMN08132700, study PRJNA421101) | hypersaline lake metagenome | isolation source: celular fraction 0.22 microns magnesium sulfate-rich crust from ephemeral... | place: Spain: Penahueca Lagoon, Toledo | collected 2011-07 | reverse complement strand
TGGCGGGGTCGAACTAGACCGAGGTTCTGCGAGCGCAGCGAGCAGGTTCTCGGGCGTAGTTCGAATCCCGCCACGCCCGCCGGACACGCTCCGAGACGATCCCCTTCGAAACCGACCGACCGGCCGCGCGTCACGACCCAACGGCCGTTCCGAGAACCGCCCCTCGAGGCGATCGACACCGGGATAATTCGGACCGAAATCGACGTCGCCGCCCCTAGCCGATCGTGCCACTCGAGCGGTCGAAAACGTCGGCGAACTGAGGACAGCGAGGGGCCGTCAGTGGTCGGCGCTTCGCTCCCGGTTCGGATCTCCAAAGCGGGTCAACGGCTCGAGTTCCTCTTCGGGAACGTCCTCGAATGCGGCCCGAGCGATGACCCGGCGGTGGACCTCGTCGGCCCCGTCGACGATGCGGAACTGGCGGACGGACTCGTAGAAGTCCGACAGCGGGAGGTCCTTCCCGATGCCGTTCGCGCCGCAACACTGCACGGCGAGGTCGATAGCCTCCTGGGTGACGTTGGCGGTGAAGACCTTGCACATCGAGACGGGGACGCGGGCCTCGTCGCCGGCGGCGATCCGGTCGGCGGCGTCACGAATCCCGGTCCGGGCCATGTGGAGTTTCGTCTCGGCGTCGGCGATCCGGTGGCGCAGCGACTGCTTGTCCGACAGCGTCGAGTCGAAGCCCCGGCGCTCGCTGATGTAGGCCTTCGCGATGTCCAGCGATCGCTGGGCCATCCCGGAGTAGCGCATGCAGTGGGTGAGTCGGGCAGGACCGAGCCGCTCTTGTGCGTGGGTAAAACCCTCGTTCAGTTCGCCCAGCAGGTGTTCCTCGGGAACGCGGACGTTCTCGTACCGAATCTCGGCGTGGGACGCGCCGCGATTACCCCCGCCCATGTGCGGGACGTCGCGAATGACGTCGACGCCGTCGGCGTCGGCGGGCACGAGGAAGAGCGAACAGGCCTCGTAGGGGTGGGCCTCGGGATCGGTCCGGGCGAGGACGATCAGCACGTCGGCCTCGATACCCTGGCTCGTCCACCACTTGTGGCCGTCGATGACCCACTCGTCGCCGTCTTTCTCCGCGGTGGTCTGGATCATCTTCGGATCTGACCCTGCGCCCTGCATCGGCTCGGTCATCGAGAAGCCGGACTTGAGCTCGCCCTGGACGAGCGGCTCGAGGTAGGTCTCCTTTTGCAACTCGTCGCCGGCCAGTTCGAGCAGGTGCATGTTCCCCTCGTCGGGGGCGTCGACCCGCATCGCAACCTGTCCCAGCATGCTGCGACCCGCTTCCTCGAAGGCCGGCAGGGAATCGCGGAAGGAAAGCCCCATGCCGCCGTACTCCTCGGGGATCTGCGGGGCGTAGACGTCGTACTCGCGGGCGGCCTCGCGCAGCTCCGCGATGGTCCCGCTCGAGACGGCCATCCCGCCGGCCCGTTCGCGTTCGATCGGGAGGACGACCTCCTCCATCAAGTCGTTGGCACGCGATGCGACCTCGCGTGCTTGGTCACTGTCATTGTAGCGCATAGTGGGGGTACCCTCGATCGAACGCTAAGGGTTTGGAGAACCCCCAGCCGGTCGCAACTACCCCCGTCATTTTTCATGACGGACTGCTCGAGCCGAACGTGATCGGTTCGAGTCGGGTGAACGGCGACCGAGCGACGGGAAAGAGTGCGGTTATCGGGCCGTCCAGCCGCCGTCGGCCGCCAGCACGGAACCGGTCACGTAGCTGGCGGCGTCGCTCGCGAGGAAGACGACCGGACCGGCGATCTCCTCGGGGTCGGCGAACCGATCCAGCGGCGTGCGATCGACGATCGACTGGCGGAGCCGGTCGTTACCCTCGAGGTCCTCGGTGAGTTCCGTCGAGACGTAGCCCGGTGCGACGGCGTTGACCCGGACCTCGGGGGCCCAGTCCAGCGACATGCTCTTCGTGAGCCCGACCAGGCCGTGCTTCGAGGCGACGTAGGGGTGCTGGCGCGGCAGGCCGACCAGCCCGCCGACGCTGGCGACGTTGATCACCGAGCCGCCGTCGCTTGCGAGGAGGTGGTCGGCGGCGGCGCGGGTGACCTCGTAGGCCCCGTTCAGGTTGACGTCTACCACCTGATCGAGGCTCTCGGTCTCGACGTCTTCGGGCCGACCCAGCGCGTCGTCGGGGTTGAAGCCGGCGTTGTTGACGACCACGTCGACGCCGCCGAACTCGTCGGCGGCCCGGTCGATCACGCCGGCGACGGCGTCGGCGTCGGTCACGTCCGCGGGGACGGCGACGGCGTCGCCGCCCGCGTCCTCGATGTCGGCCGCCACGGCCTCGATCTCGTCGGTCGAGCGGGCGCTCGGAACGATCGCCGCGCCCGCGTTCGCCAGTTCGACCGCGATCGCACGGCCGATGCCGCGGCCGCCGCCCGTTACCACTGCGACTCGCCCCTCGAGATCGAAGAGTTCGCTCATCGGTCCCCCGTTTCGTCGTCGGCCACGTCAAGCTTTTCGCGCAGCCCCTTCTTGTCGAACTTCCCGGTCGCGGTCTTCGGAATCCGCTCGACGACGCGGATCTCGTCGGGGAGCCACCAGTCGGGCTGCTCGAGCGTCTCCTTCAGGTGGGCCTGCAACGCCTCCTCGTCGGGGTCGGCGTCGTCAGCGGTGACGACCGTCGCGAGCGGCCGCTCCTGCCACTTCTCGTGCGGGACGCCGACCACCGCCGCCTCGACCACGTCGGGGTTGGCCATCAGCGCGTTCTCGAGCGCGATCGAGGAGATCCACTCGCCGCCACTCTTGATGACGTCCTTCGCGCGGTCGACGACCTCGATGTAGCCGTCCTCGTCGACGGAGACGATGTCGCCGGTCCTGAGCCAGTCGCCCTCGAAGTCCTCCTCGTTCGCCTGCGGGCGGTTGTGATACTCCGTAATGACCGTCGGGCCGCGGACCAGCAGTTCGCCGGCTGACTCGCCGTCCCAGGGCACCTCCTCGCCCGCGTCGTCGACCACGCGCATCTCGAGGCCCGGCGAGAGCAGCCCCTGTTTCCGTCGCTTCTCGTACTTTCGGCTCGGATCCCAGTCGGCCATGCGGGACTTCGGCCGGGAGACCGAGCCGATGCTCATCGTCTCGGTCATGCCCCAGGCGTGCTCGACGGTGACGTCGAACTCCTCGTCGTAGCGGCGCATCATCTCCTCGGGCGCGGCGCTGCCGCCGACGACGATCCGCTCCAAGCTCGAGAGGTCGCCGCCGTGCTCGTCGACGTGCTCGAGCAGGTCGATCCAGACCGTCGGCACGCCGGCGGTCATGGTGACGCCCTCCCGCTCGATCAACTCGAGCAGATCGGCCGCGTTCGGTGACGGGCCGGGGTAGACCTGCGTCGCGCCGGCCATGGTCGCCGCGTAGGGGAATTCCCAGGAGTTGACATGAAACATCGGGACGACCGGCATGACCACGTCGTTCTCCTCGATGCCGAGGCCGGCGGGGGTCATCACCATCATCGCGTGGGCGTAGATCATCTTGTGGGTGTACTCCACGCCCTTCGGTCGTCCCGTGGTCCCCGAGGTGTAACACATTCCCGCGGGGTAGTCCTCCTCGAGATCGGGGAGGGCGCTCTCCGCGATCGGGTCGTACTCGGCGATCAGGTCCTCGTAAGCGACGGCGTCGACGTCGGTGTCGGGCACCGTCTCGCCCATGACGACGACCTCGTCGGTCGCTAGCTCGTCCCACAGCCGCTCGATCGTCTCGAACGGCTCGCCGGGGTCGACGAACAGGATATCGTCGTCGGCGTCCTCGACGATGTACTCGACGTCGTCGTCCCCGAGTTGCACGTTGATCGTGTGCAACTGCGCGCCCGACAGGGGCGCGGCGTAGTAGGTCTCGAGGTGGCGGTGGTGGTTCCAGCCGAAGGTCCCGATCCGGTCGCCGTGGCCGAAGCCGCGATCCTCGAGCGCGGCCAGTAGCGACCTGACGCGCTCGCCGAACTCGCCGTAGGAGCTGTCGACGATGCCGTCGTGGGTCCGGGAGACCAGCCGCGTCTCCGGGAAGAGGTTCGTCGGCCGCCAGAAGAACGGCCGGACCGTCAGGTCGGTCCCGGTCACCTCAGGCCACCTCCTCCGGCGAGACGGCGAGGTACTTCTCGAGCAGGTCGTCGCGTTCGCGTATCTCCTCGATGGAGCCCTCGAAGACGATGGAGCCGGTGTCGATGACGTAGCCCCGCGTCGCGAGTTCGAACGCGAAGTTGACGTTCTGTTCGGAGAGCAACACGGTCACGTCCTGCTCGACGACGTCTTGGAGCATCTCGCGGAGGTCGTCGACGATGACGGGCGCGAGCCCTTCGGTCGGTTCGTCGAGCAGCAGCGTCGACGGCCGCTGGACCAGCGCGCGGGCGACCGACAGCATCTGCTGTTCGCCGCCGCTCAGGTCCTGGCCGTTGTTCGTCCGGAGGTCGTCGAGCACCGGGAACAGCTCGTACATCTCCTCGACGGGCCGGGGATCGGCCGCGAGCTTGTGCGCGAGGACGATGTTCTCGTGGACCGTCAGGGTCGGGAACACCCGTCGGTCCTCGGGGACGAGGTTGATCCCGAGTTCGTTGATCTCGTCGGGCGACTTGCCGACGATCTCTTCGCCGCGGTATCTGATCGAACCCCGGCGGGGCGGGGTCGCCCCCATGATCGAGCGCATCGTCGTCGTCTTGCCGGCCCCGTTGCGGCCGAGCAGGGCGACGACCTCGCCCTCCGCGAGGTCCAGCGAGACGTCGTGGAGGACGTGACTGTTGCCGTAGTAGGTGTCGATCTCGTCGATTTCGAGGACTGTCATACGGTCTCACTCCCGAGGTAGGCTTCGGTCACTCGTTCGTCGCTCAGTACCGCCTGCGGCTCGCCGTCGGCCAGCACCGCACCGTCGGCCAACACGACGATCCGATCGGAGATGTCGGTGACGACGTCCATGTCGTGTTCGGTGACGATGAACGTCGCGTCGATGTCCTCGTTCAACTGCTGAATGAGCGAGACGATCTCCTCCGTTTCCGTCGGGTTCATCCCCGCGGTCGGCTCGTCCAGCAGGAACACCGACGGCTCGATCGCCAGCGCGAGCGCGATCTCGACGTTGCGCTTCTCGCCGTGGCTCAGCGTGTCACACTTCGTCTCCGCGATGTCCGTGAGGTTCGTCAGCTCGAGCAGTTCGTCGATGTCCGCGTTGAGCTCCTCGTCGGCATCGGGCCGGGAGAGCATGTCGAACGTCCGCCTTTCGTGGGTGATCCGCGCGACCTGCAGGTTCTCCCGGACGGTCAGCCCCTCGAATATATTAGTAATCTGATACGATCGCGAGAGGCCGCTACGGGCGACCTCGTGGGGCTCGGCGTCGGTGATCTCCTGCATGTCGCCGCCCTTGCGGAGCCATATCTCGCCGGCGGTCGGCTGCAAGACGCCGGTCAGCAGGTTGTAGAAGGTCGTCTTCCCAGCCCCGTTTGGACCGATGATGCTCGTCACGTCGTCGTCGTCGAATGCGAGGCTGACGTCGTCGGTCGCGACCAGGTCACCGAACTGCTTGCGCAGTTCCTCGGTGCGAAGGACGGTGGTCATCGGTCGACACCTCCGTCGTCGGACTGCTCGGTGTCCCGTGACAGCGCGTTTCCGAGTTTCTCACCGATCGATTCGCTGACGAACGTCGTCGCGGCGCTCGCGCCCCCTCGATCGTAGGCCACCTTCGCCTCTTGGAGCCATACGCGCAGCATGGCCAGTCCGCCGGCCGCCCCCTGCTTGAAGTAGAGGACGACGACGATGAGCATGGTCCCGAAGAACAGTTCCCAGTAGGCCTCGAGCATGGGGAACTGGGTGATCGCCCAGCGGACGTAGTGGTAGAGGAACGCGCCGACGACCGGCCCGGCGAAGTAGCTCGCGCCGCCGATGACGGTGGCGACGACCGGCGTCGCGCTCATCGACCAGTGGGCCTCGTTCGGCGTCGCGACGCTCGCGAAGCCGGCCATCAGGACGCCGGCGATCCCGACGAACAGCGCCGAGACGATGAACGCCATCCACCGGTGGACCCGGACGTTGACACCGAGGGCGGCAGCCCGATCGGGGCTCTCCCGGAGCGCCTTGCAGATCGTTCCGAACGGGGAGTGGACGATCCGCCAGATGCCGTAGATCGAGAGCCCGACGAGCGCCGCCGTGAGGTAGTAGTACGTCCGACGACCGCTCAGCCGGAACTCCGTCCCGCCGAGTTCGACCATGCCGAGCAGCACGAAGATGCCGTCGGAGCCGTTGGTGAGCCCGTACGGATCCTGCAGGAGCAGCGAGTAAAACAGCATTCCGAACGCGAGGGTGATCAGCGCGAAGTAGATTTCCTCGAGTCGGACGCTGAGGTAGCCGACGGGGACCGCGATCACGAGCGCCAGCGCGACGCCGACGAACCCGCCGACGACGAACGTGGCGAGCGGTGCGGCCCCGGAACCGACGACGTCGGCCACCACTGACCGGTAGTCCCGCATCACGATCGCGAGCCCGTACGCGCCCGCACCGAAGAACATCGCGTGGCCGAACGAGAGCAACCCGGTGTAGCCGTACAGCAGGTTGAACGCGACGGCGAACAGCGCGATGATCAGGAACTCGGTGAACAGGTAGATCTGGAACGGCGGACCGAAGGAAACGAGGACGAGACCGAGCAGTCCGAGCAGCACGAACCGTTCGGTCGTCCAGCCGTTGCCGACGGCGTTGCGGCCGAACGCACCGATTCGACCGACGACGCCGTCCTTTTGCGTGCTCATTCGCCGATCCCTCCGAACAGTCCTTCGGGTTTGACTAGTAGTACGATTGCCATAGCGAGGAACGGCACTGCGATACTGCCGGCGTCGAAGAACTGGGGAACGATGCTCTGCATCATGCCGACGAACATCGCGCCGACGAACGCGCCCGACAGCGAGCCGAGCCCGCCGATGACGACGATGATGAACGCGTCGATGATGACAGTTTCGCCCAGGCTCGGACCGATCGACTGCATCGGTGCCGCGAGGGCACCACCGAGCCCCGCGAGGAAGCTCCCCGCGAAGAACACCGCGGTGTACAGTCGCGGCACGTCGACGCCGAGCATCGACGCCATCTCACGGTCCGAGGACGTCCCGCGAACCAGCGAGCCGAAGTACGTCCGTTTGATGAACAGCCAGAGTCCGACCATCACGACGGCTGCCGCGCCGATGACGAACAGCCGGTAGGCGGTGAACTGGCTCCCCCCGATCTGCAGGGTGAAGTTTAACGAGTCCGGCATCGGTGTCGGATGCGGCTGGGAGCCCCAAATGAACCGGACGGCCTCGTGCGTGATCAGGACGAACCCGAACGTGACGATCAACTGATCGAGGTCGCTCTCGGCCCGGTCGTATAGCGGCCGGATCGACACCACCTCGATCGCTGCCCCGACGACGCCGACCGCGATCGCGCCGACGACGACCGACACCCAGAAGTTGCCGATCACGTTCGTCGTGAACGTCAGCGCGAAGTACGCGCCGAGCATGTAGAGGGCGCCGTGTGCGAAGTTGAGGACGCCGAGGACGCCGAAGATCAGGCTCAGCCCGACGGCGATCAGGAACAGCCGACTCCCGAGGCTCAGCCCGATGACGACGTCGCCCAACCCGAGGCCCCCGAATCCGACGAGTGGAAATACGCTTACTGGATTCATAACAATAATAATGATGACGGGACGGGCTTACAGGCCCGGTGGCAGGTCCGAGTCTTCGAGCGCGCTCCGGACGTCTTCCGGTGCGGCCTCGTATCGGTCAACCGGGTCGAGGACGTTGCTCTCGTACTCGTCGGAGTAGCTGACCTCGCCCCAGATGGCCGCGACGGAGGCCTGATTCGTCTCGGTGAACTCGTACTCACCGACGGGCCCCGTGTGTTGCATCCCGGAGAACTGACCGATGAGGTCGTCGGCGTTCGTACTGCCGCCCTCTTCGATCGCCTTCTTGTACAGGTAGACCGCGCGGTAGGCACCCTCCGCGTTGTACGTCGGCAGCGTGTCGTACTCTTCCATGTAGGTTTCTCGGAACGTCTGGTTCGTCTCAGTGTCGGGGACGAAGGGATCGTACCGGGTCGAGGCCCACTCGCCTTCGGGGAGCGGACTCCCGTCCGAGGGGAGGTCCGTTCCCATCCCGACGCTGAAGAGGGTGTGTTCGATCTGGTCGAACCAGCCGGAGTCCTCCGCCTGCCCGATGAAGGTCGTCAGGTCGGTCCCCCACAGCGGCGTGATAACGGCGTCCGGCTCCGCGTCGAGGATCGAACTGATGTACGACGAGTAATCGCCCGTCGCGAGCGGCGGGAACTGCTCGGCGATGTAGTTCGCCTCGACGCCGAGCCCGTCCATGAACGCCTGGAAGTAGTTCCACGTCTCGGTCCCGAACGCGTAGTCCGGGCCGATCGTCGCCCAGTCGGTCGCGTCGATCTCCGACGCGACCTGAGCCGCACCGTACATGTCGTGGGCGACGGTGTTGGAACACCGGAAAACGTAGTCGTTACCGACTGATTCCTCGTGCTCGCCCTCAGGAGACGTGACGAACGGGGACCCCGCGTGTGTAACCATGAGCGGGATCTGATTCTGCCCGACCTGCGGAGCGATGTTCTTCGCGACCCCGCTACTGTCGAGACCGACGAGGCCGTCGACGCCCTCTTCCTCGATCAGGCTCGTCATCTGCTGAGTCGCCGTCCCGGAGTCGGCCTCCGTGTCACGGAGGATCACCTCGACGTCGTCGCCGTCGATCCCGCCGTTGTCGTTGATCTCCTTGACCGCGAGATCGTATCCGCGCTCGGCTTCCTCCCCGTACAGGGATGCGAAGCCGGACATGATGTTCATCGCACCGAGCGTGACGCCGCTTCCACCGCTGCCACCCATACAGCCGGCGATGGAAACCAGTCCCGCCCCGGCCGTCGCCGTCTTCAGGAACGTCCGCCGATCGTAGTCGGCTCGAGTGCTTTGCTGTTCGGTACCGCGTACCCCTTGTGTCGTGTTACTGTCAACCACTGTCAACCACGGTACCAAGTCACTATGGATTATATATAAAAATGATGTATATATTCAGATATGTGTTGTGCTGAGTTACGTAAATCCGAGCCGAATTTCCCGATGCTGTCTCCTGATTGTAGATATCAAACAGTAGCTGTCGGATATCATATTTTTAATTATAATACCTGAGACTTCCCGCTGGAGACGACCGGCCACTTCTCGGAACAGCTGTCAATATGTGAACCCGAATCGCCGGCGAGCGAGCCGTAACCGATAGAAAACGGGCGCACAGAGGATTATCAGAACTGGTAATGGGTGGATGAATTTTTTGAGGGGTGAGCGTTCGCTTATGGGCAATGGCTATTGACGAGGCCGACCAGTCGGACGCCGGGGACTTTTCTGAGGGGGAGGCGTCCGACCCCGCGTCGGAGGACGAACGGACCCGCGAATCGCCGGAGACGGGCTCGAGCGTCCGCGTCGGCGAGTACACGTGGGAAGCGTTCATGGAGGAACACGGGCACGGGGACGAAATCGACGACCTGTACCCGGACGAGCCCGTCGAGGGGGACGACCAGCTCGGGCTCGCCACCGACGAGGACGCCGGCTCGGTCGTCCCGACCGGAGACGACTGGAACGACGTCGAGTTCGATCCCGAGGAGTACCTCGGTCACCACCCCGACGACCTCGAGGACACCGTCCTGCCGACCGCGGGGGACAACGGCGAGGCGATCTGGGACGCCTACTGGGAGTACGCCAACCCCGAGACGACGCCGGTCGTCAAGGACACCTGGACGTGGGAACACTACAAGTGGGAGTACTACTACGAGGACGACGGCAGCCGGCCGCGGGACTCCGACGGCGAGATCGTCCGTCACGATCGGGAGGAGGCGCTCGGCTTCGATCCCGAGACCCTCGAGAACCGGCTCGCGGCGGGCGACGACGCCGCGCTGGAACTAGACGACATCGTCGAGGAACGGACCGTCAACGTTCAGGACGAGATCGAGGAGGACGAGTTCTTCTCGACGGCCGCCGGCAACACGACCGTCTCGAACCGGTACGACCTCGAGAAGGCGGTCCCCTTCGAGAAGAAGACTCACTTCCGGGAGGTCGAGCGCTACTGGGTCAACAAACCCTACGCCTTCGTCGTCATCTTCCACTCGGAGAAGGAAAACGAGAAGAAGTACTACATGGTCGAGCCCTACCAGAACGAGATCGAGACGGAGCTCAAGGAGTTCCTCTCGGGCAAGCTCAGGACGGCCATCAAGTACTCCGAGGACGGGATCAAGGAGAAAGCGACCGAGGACGGCCGGCGGACGGTCATCGAGGACGAGACCCGGCGGCTGCTCGAGCGGTACGATCTCTTCGAGGCTACGTCGGACGAGACGGCAAAGAGCATCCTCGAGGCGTTACGGGGACTGCTCGACGACGAGGACGAGGCGGCCGACGGCGAGGACGACGGCCCCTCACAGCTACAGGGGATCGAGGTGCGGCCGGAGCCGGCGATCCTAGCCGACGATCCGGACACGTTGAGCGAGTATCAGGTCGAGAAACTGTTGTATCTGCTCAAACGCGACTTCATCGGCTACGAACGGATCGACGGGATCAAACACGACATCAACGTCGAGGACATCTCCGTCGACGGCTACAACTCGCCGGTGTTCGTCTACCACTCGGAGTACGAACAGATCATCACGAACATCTACCACGGGGAGGACGAACTCGACGACTTCGTCGTCAAACTGGCCCAGCGCTCCGGGAAAGGCATCAGTAAGCGGCTCCCGCAGGTCGACGCGACCCTGCCCGACGGTTCGCGCGCCCAGTTGACCCTCGGCGAGGAGGTGTCCGATCACGGGACGAACTATACGATCCGACAGTTCAAGGACGTCCCCTTCACGCCGATCGACCTCATCAACTGGAACACGTTCAGCTTGGACGAGATGGCCTTCCTCTGGCTGGCCATCGAGAATCACAAGAGCCTGATCTTCGCCGGCGGGACCGCCTCGGGGAAGACCACCTCGCTGAACGCCGTCTCGCTGTTCATTCCCAGCAGCGCGAAGATCGTCTCGATCGAGGACACCCGCGAGGTCGAACTGCCACAGCGAAACTGGATCGCCAGCGTGACTCGCCCCTCTTTCGCCGACGACGAACAGGGCGACGTCGACGAGTTCGACCTGCTGGAGGCCGCGCTCCGACAGCGCCCCGACTACATCGTCATGGGTGAGATCCGCGGCGAGGAGGGCCGAACGCTGTTCCAGGTCATGTCGACCGGTCACACCACCTACACGACCTTCCACGCCGACTCCGTCGACGAGGTCCTCAAGCGCTTTACGACGGACCCGATCAACGTCTCGAAGACGATGTTTACCGCCCTGGATCTGGTGTCGATCCAGACCCAGACCCGGGTGCAGGGTCAGAAAGTCCGTCGGAACAAGTCCCTGACCGAGATCAACCACTACGAGGCCGAACACGACGAGATCAACGTTCAGGACGTCTACCAGTGGCAGGCCGAGACCGACGAGTTCCTCAAGATGGGGGACTCGAACACCTTGGAAGAGATCCAGTTCGACCGCGGGTGGAGCACGGAGAAACTCGAGGACGAACTGTTCAAACGCGAGGTCATCCTCGCCTATCTCATCAAGAACGGGCTGAACACGTACGCGCACGTCGCCGCGACCGTGCAGGCCTTTATCAACGACCCGGATACCATCCTGACGCTGATCGCGAACGGACAACTCGAGGACAGCCTCGAGGACCTCCGCGAGATGGAGAGCGTCCTGATCGACGTCGACCCGGAGAAGGAGGAACTGGTCCCCCGACCGGAGGCGACCGACGAGACGTACAACCTCTCGATGGACATCCTCGAACGGGCCGAGGAGTCGCTGTTCGAGGAGTACCGCGGCAAGGTGCCGAGCGGGCTCGCGAGCGCGCTCGGCGACGTCGAGGAGGAGAGCACGATCGAGGTCGACCGGGCCGACAGCGAGGAGTTCGACTTCGAGGGCGACGTCGAAGACGGCGTCGACGAGGAGGAGTGGGAACTGGGCAACGGCGACGGGGAGTTCGCCGTCGAGAGCGACGGCGAGGCCGTCGACGAGCCGGCGTGGCTCAGCGAAGACACCGGCTTCGCGATCGGCGACGACGGTGGCGAGGCCGACGCGGCCGGAGCCGCGGCGGACGCCGCTCCCGATACCGGCGACACCGCCGAGCCCGAGCCCGGTACCGACGAGCCGGCGACGGGCGGCGCTCCCTCGAGCGGGGACTCGGGGGTCGCTGCCGGGGCCGACACCGAGGCGTCGACCGCGGCCGCGGACACCGGCTCGGACCGCTCGCGGCCGGCGAGCCGGTCGGCCGCCGCCGACGGCACGACGTCGGCGGGACAGGCCGACGACGACTCGACGCTGATGCCGGCCGAAGACGCCGAGGACGGCGATCTGGGCGGACTGTTCGACGACATGGGCGAGACGATCGACGAACTGGGAGAGCCGACCGGATCCGGTCGGCCGACCGGCGAGGAGGGGGCTGCCGCGGGCCGACCCGATACCTCCGGCTTCGATTCGATGTTTCCCGAGGACAATCTCGACTCGATCTTCGATCCGGAGTCGGACGACGGCGGGAGCCGCGAGGGGAGTGAGCGGATCGAGGACCTCTCGAACGTTCCCGACGACGCTGGTAGCGAACCGGCCGCGGACGAGGGTCCGACTTCGGGCGAGACGACCGCCCAATCAGCGGAGACCGGAGCCGACGGGCCACCACCGTCGGAGCCGGAACCACCGACGATCGACGTCGGCGAGCCGTCGTCGGACGACGAGGTCGCGAGCGACGGGGCCTCGACGGCCGACGCCGCCGCTGACGAGGGAGGCGACGACGAGCCTGCGACTACCGACGACGAGTCCGCTGACGCAACGGCGGTCGAACCGCCGACGATCGAGATCGACGAAAGCGATTCGGACCCGTCGGACGGTCCCGATGGCGACGGGGACGAAACCGCTTCCGACTCAGTCGTCGCGGACGCGGACGACGAGCCCGCGACCGGGACCGACACCGACCCCGGCGGGAGGGAATCGCTCGAATCGCCCGATGAGGGATCGACGCCGACCGACCGATCGGCCGGGGGCGACGAATCCGCGGCGGACGAGGAGTCGATCTTCGGCGGCGGGTCCGACTCGATCTTCAGCGACGACGACGATGACAACGATGACGACGGCTCGCTCTTCGACGGCGGGGACGACGATGACGACTCGATCTTCAGGGACGACGCGGACGAACCGAGCGACGACGATACCGGCGTCTTCGATGCCGACGACGCGGACGAGGACGGTGACACATGAGCCTCCAACGGGACGACAGCGGCGGGACGGGGATGTCGGCGAGTTCCGACGCCCTCGGTGATCGGTTCTACCCGCTCTACGACCGGCTGTTCGGCGAGGACAGCGAGTTCGTCGCGGACGTCGAGACGAAGCTCGCCCAGGCCCGGATGACGGATACGGTCGAACTCTACCTCTCCCGGGCGCTCGGAATCGGCTTCATCAGCGGGCTGAGCCTCTGGCTGATCGGCCTGATGGTCGGCTACAGCCTGTTCGCGCTCGGATTCCTCGCGAACGAACCGCTGATCGGAATCCCCGTCGGAACGGGCCTGCTGCTCGACATCATCAACCTCCTCCGGGTTCCCGCCGTCGTCTTCTTCGCCGGACTCTTCTTCGGCACCATCGGCTTCGCGTTCGGCTTCGGCTCGATGGTCGCGATCCCCTACTCGCGGGCCTCGAGCCGGAAGCGCGAGATCAACATGCTGTTGACCGACTCGGTCTCGTTCATGTACGCCCTCTCGGTCGGCGGCCTGAACCAACTCGAGATCATCGAGGCGATGGCCGAGGCCGACGACACCTACGGTGAGGTCGCCCGGGAGTTCCAGAGCATCGTCAAGGAGACGGAGTACTTCGACATCGATTACCGGACGGCGATCCGCAAGCAGGCGCTGGAGACGCCCAGCGACGACCTCTCGCAGTTTTTGACCGACATGCTCTCGATCGTCAACAGCGGTGGCGACATGGAGAGCTTCCTCGAGGACAAGAAGGAAAAGCACATGCGGACCGCCAAACAGGAACAGGAGCTGACACTCGAGACGCTCGAGCTGTTCGGCGAGATGTACATGACGCTGTCGCTGTTCCCGCTGCTCCTGATCATCATCATGGTGATCATGCAGATGATCCCGAACGCCGACGTCTCGAATCAGATGCTGTATATGGTCGTCTACGGGCTGATCCCGATGATCGGCATCGGTTTCATGGTGCTCGTCTCGACGGTCAAACACGACGAGCCCGGCGACGGCTATCTCACGATGGGCAACACCGACCAGCGGACCGAAACGGGCCAGGAGGGCGGCCTGCTGAGTCTCGGTCTCGTCGAGCAGTTCACCGGCGAGCACAGCGTCTTCGACCGGATCAAGAACCGTGAAGGGACCCACGAGACGATCGAAGTCCTGCGTCAGCCCCACCTCTTCTTCCGGGACCACCCGTTGGTCACCCTCGTACTGACCGTCCCGCTCGCGCTCGTCATCGTCGTCACGGCGATAGTAAACGGATCGGCCCCGACCTCCTGGGGGGAGATGCTCGAGGCCCCGATCTGGGGGACGTTCATCTACCTCTACGTGCCGCTGTACATCACGGCGCTGCCGCTCTCGATCTTCCGGGAGTGGAACGTCCGGCACAGAAACGCCGTCGTCAACAAGCTCTCGGAGGACCTCCGGAAGCTCTCGAGTTCCAACGATACGGGGCTGACGCTGTTGGAATCGCTCAAGGCAGTCTCGGACACCACGAGCGGCAAGCTGGCACGCGAGTTCGAGATGATGCACACGAAGGTCAACTACGGGATGAGCCTGACGGAGGCGCTCATCGAGTTCAACAACAAGTACCACATCCCGCGGCTGGCCCGGACGACGCGGTTGATCACCGAGGCACAGGAGGCGTCGAACCAGATCTCGGATGTCCTCCGGACGGCCGCGACCGCCAGCGAGAACCACGACGACATCGAACGCGAGCGCAAGTCCCGCACCCGGATGCAGATCGTGATCATCATCATGACGTTCATGACCGTGCTCGCGGTGATCGCGATCCTCAAGACCCAGTTCATCGACACGATGGCCGGACTCGAGACCGGCGACAGCGGCGGCGGTGGCGGCGCCGCGGGCGGTGGCGCGATGCAGGGGGCCAACCTGAGCGAGAACATCAACGTCAACATGTTGTCGGTGTTGTTCTTCCACGCGGTGACCCTGCAGGCGATCATCTCGGGGTTCATCTGTGGCTACATCCGGGACGCGGACCTGCTGAGCGGCTTGAAGTACGCGATCGGACTGTCGGCGATCGCACTCATCGGCTGGACGCTGGTGGCCTAATATGATCGGAAACGAAACGCCCGATCGACGCCGGGATCGAACGGACGGACGGGAACGGCTGCTGACCGCGAATCGGTCGACGACCGCACGCGATCGGGCACAGACGACGCAGGACTTCGCCGTCGGGATCGGGATCTTCCTGCTGGCGATCGCGTTCGTCTTCACGTTCCTGCCGTCGGTCGTGACGCCGTTCGACTCGGCGGTCGGCGGCGCGGAGACGGCACAGGCCGATCGGATCGCCGACCGGATCGTCAACGATACGGCGACGGGGACGGGCAACGAGATCAACTTCGAGGACAGCGAATACGAGGGCGCCGAGAACCTGACCGAGCAAGTGGGTCTCCGAGCGAGCAGCGACGAAGACTTCGTCTACGATCGGGTTAACGTAACTATCGAACACCTCAACGGCAGCACGAGCATCGACCCCGACCTGACGGCGGGGGACGATTACACCGGACAGTCGGCGGCGAGTTCCGCACGGATCGTCACGCTCGCGAACGACCCCGACCGCTGTCGGCCGGCCTGCCGACTCGTCGTGAGGGTGTGGTAACATGATCGGACCGGAACGGACCGAAGGCGGCGAACGCGGACAGGCCTACACGCTCGAGGGGTTCATCGGCTCGATGGTCGTGTTGATGGCGGTGCTGTTCGCGCTGCAGTCGGTCGTGATCACGCCGACGACCGGCGGTGCGGCCGATCGGGCGGTCCAATCGCAAGTGCAACAGGAGACGGCGGACGCGCTGACCGTCGCCGCTGCGGGAGAGGGGCAGGGCGAGACCGGCTCGCTCTCGTACACGATTCGCTACTGGAACGACTCCGAAGAGCGATTCTACGGGGCGAACGCGACGGCGTCGAACGACGTCTACGGCCCGCAGTCGTTCGACCGCGACGAGTTCGTTCTGGGCCAGATCCTGACCGAGCGGTACACGGAGACTGGCTCGTACTACAACGTCGAACTCGTCTATCAGAACGACAGCGCGACGAACGACGGGTTCGAGCGAACGCAGCTGGTCGATCAGGGATCGCCGCCGGAGACCGCGATCACGGCGAGTCACACCGTCACGCTGTACGACGACGACGAGTTGACGGGACCGAACAGTAGGGACGAGGGTATCACCCTCGCCGAGGCGTACGAAGACCACGGCTACCCGATCCCACCTGCCGAGAACGGAGACGACAATCCGGTATACAACGTCGTCGAGGTACGGGTGATCGTATGGTAGGCCGGCACGACGGACGGTCGGGCGACGATCGACAGACCGATCCCGGACGTGGGCGTCCTCTTTACCGAAACACTCGCGCCGGGAAGTTCGGGACAAAGCGGAAGCGAGGCCGCGACGGTCGAACACGAACTCGAGGCCGGAGTCGCGGGAATCGCTCACCGCGGTAACCTCGAGTGGGACGACGGGGAGTACGATAGTACCCTCGAGAGCGTAATCGACGACAGCTACGCCGAACGGTATCGGAACGGGACAGCTAACAGTCGGCCCGTTGTCGTCGACGTCGAAGTCGAGGGAAAAGGGCAAACTGCGGCAGTTAGAACGGATAGATCCGTATCGTCCCCCGGAACTCTTCTGCCGACCGCTACCAATATCGGTCACCTAGCCTTCCAACTGGAGGCCACTGGTAGCGGCGAGATCATTATCGATGATGGCAGTCAGGGGAGAGAAATAACGATCACCGACACCGGGAGCGGGTTCACGATAGAAGACGGCGACGGTAACGATTGCGATGTCCGTGACGACCGTGCGAGTATCAACGTCGTCAGCGGTGAAATCAACGTGAGTACGGGTTCTAATTGTACGTTCAATACCCGTCGACGTCACCGTCACGTACGACTCGAACGACGTCTCCTACGAGCGGCCGTACCGCGTCTTCCTGTACGGTGATCGGTTATGAACCGCGGCTTCGACGGCGACGATCGGGGCGTCTCGATCTCGCTCACTCACGTCCTGACGATCGCTATTACGACGGTTCTCATCGCCATGTTGATCACGGGTGCAAGCACCATGCTCGAGACCGAGACCGATCGCAGCGCCGATCTAGCCCTCGAGACGGTCGGTGAGCGCCTCTCCAACGAGATCGGCAACGTGGATCGGATCGCGAACGGAGACGGCGGGCGGGCCGAGCGGGTAACCGTTACGGCCAGCCACCCGCGGACGGTCGCGAACTCCCGATACACCGTCGAGCTACGGCGTAACTGCACTGCGCCGTTGCTCAACGGACGGACCGATTGCCTGCGACTGACGGCGGAGAGCGTCGACGCGACCGCCTACGTACCGGTCGAGACCGACGCCGACATCGAGAACAGTTCGGCCAGCGGCGGTGAGATCGAGCTCCGGTACGACGGATCGTCGAACGACATCTCGATCACGGAGGCCAGCTGATGCGGGGGCATCGCGATCGATCCGGTGGCGGCCCCGCGGGCGACGACCGTGCGGTTTCGGACGTCCTCGCGTTCATCCTCGTTTTCGCGATCATCCTCGGCTCCGTCGCGCTGCTGTCGACGGTCGGCTTTCAGACGATGGCCGACTATCAGGAGGGCGAACGGATTCGGACCGCGGACCGGGCGATGGTCGCGCTGGCGGACAACTTCAACGACGTCCTGCGGCACGACGGCGTCACGGAGCGGTACGGCGAGCTGGCACTCCGGGACGGAACCGTTCGGACGGGACCCGACGGGACGAGCGTAAACGTCTCTATCGATGGAACGTACATCGGTTCCGAGTTGAACACCGACGAGGGCGGCGAGTTCAACCTCGGTCGGTTCGAGTACGGTCTGGGAGGGGACACGGTCGCCTACGAAGGCGGCGGCGTCGTCCGGGCCGCCGACGGTGGGAGCGTCTTTCGGGAGCGGCCGCAACTTCGATGTGACACCGATCACGACCGTGCGATCGTCTCGCTAGTCGCGATTCAAAACCCCGACGACCGTTCGGTGCAGGCCGACGGACGCGTCGGCTTCAGGCTGACGAGCGTCAACCGCGAGACGGTCGTCCGGGAAGACGTCGGCGAGGTCTCAGTCAACGTAACCGAAACGGAGTACGAGACGGCGTGGGAAGGGGCGTTCGACAACGGCGACTGGTCCACCGCGACGTCGAGCGGCACCGTCGAAGGGACCTGTGGATCGACGGGGGACGATCTGACAGTCGTCGTCACCGTCCTCGAGGGACGGATCGAATACTGACGCTATCGGTCCCAGTCGCCGGTGAGCATCGCCCGCAGCCCCGCGCGGTCGGCCAGTGCTTTCACGCGGGCGGCTCGTTGATCGACGGTGCCGGCGGTCTCGAGCGCGAGGCCGTTCGAGAGCCGTCTCGGTGCCGACATCGGTGAGCCGTTGGCTCCGACGGGACTGTCGTTGAGGATCGTCCGATCGCTTCCGTCGGGACGCCACGGCGGGTCGACCCCGGAGAGGCCGCGATCGAGGAGGTACTCGGCCGCCTCGATCAGTGCGCCCTCCGAGGTCGAGTGGCCGATCGCGCCGATCGACCCGCGCTCGTTGAAAAACCGGACGACGTACTCGCCGTCCTCGCGACGCTCGTCGCCCGTTTTGCCGGACCGACCGTCAGCTGTGGCATCGGACTCGCCGTCCCGAGATTCGTCCGCCTGCTCGTCGTCTTCGGTTCCGGTCGAGTCGTCCGCCTCGAGTGCGTCGTCGCCGGCCGGCGTCGGTGATTCGGCCGCCCCCTGGCGAATCGCCCCGTCTCCGGTGATCGCCGATTCGCTGAACCGGACCGAGACGTCCGGGCCGTCGTCCGGGGTCGGCCCCTCCTCGGCGAACGCGACGACGAGCTGGTCGAGGAACCGCTCGGCCGCGGCCTCGAACTCGGGGGCGTAGGTCTCTCCCTGCGCGGTCACCGCCGCGAGCCGGTCTGCGATCGACTCGACGAGGACCGGCCGTTCGACGGCGAGTTGTCTGGCGACTAACTCCCGCGAGTGGCGCTCGAGGCGGCTCCCGAGCGTCGATCGCGCGTAGGTCGCGAGCGCCGACTCCTCGTCGGAAAGGTCCGGAAGCCGGACGGCGCGGTAGTCGACGTCGGTCGTTCCCGCCAGCAGGAGGAAGTCGCGACCGTTCGTGTAGATCGCCCGGTCGACGCCAGTCCAGGCCATCGTCCGTCTGAGCGCGTTCGCCCGGCTCTCGTCCAGCGCGTCCGTCGCGGCCTCGACGGCGACGAACAGCGCGGGCACGGAGTCGACGGACGGCACGTACTCGAGGCGGACGTCGTCGACGTCCCGGTCGGTCACGCACGAGTCGGCCCGGACGTCCCAGCCCAGCGTCTCGAGGAGGGGTTCGACGAGCCACTTGCGGGTGTCCCGCAGGGTCGTCGGCGGCGAGGCGTCGACCAGTGCCTCGGCGCGGACGGTGAACGAGCGGAGATCGAGGGGAGGCATTCGTCGGGAGTATTCGGCGGACCGTCATGTAACGTCCGGTCGACTGCAGGCGGCGAGCGACGGGGCCGGGTTCGGTGGACTACTCGTCGGTCGCGGTCTGCTCCTCTCGCTGGTAGATCCGGAGGCGGGCCTCGCGGACGGTAAAGGCCGACTGGAGGTTCGGCGGGATCGTCTCGGCCTTCCCGATGACGAGATAGCCCGACGACCGGAGCGACCGGGCGATGGTCTCGAGCATAGAGCGCTTGTACGCGTTGTCGATGTAAATGAACAGGTTCCGACAGACCACGAGGTCGAAGCCGGACTTCGGGTCGTCGTTGATCAGGTCGTGGCGCTGGAAGCGGACGTTCGTCCGAACGTCGTCGCCGATCCGGTAGTGCCGGCCGTCGATGTCGACGTATCGGTGGTAGTCGTCGAGAAAGGAGAGCTGTTCGTCCAGATCGATCGTCCGCGATTCCTCGTAGACGCCCTCGCGGGCCGTCTCGAGCGCCGGTCGCGAGATGTCGGTCCCGAGGACGTAGACGGAGGACTCGTCGATCTCGGGATCGTCGCGGGCGAGCATCGCGAGCGAGTAGGGTTCGCGCCCGTCGGCACAGGCGGCGCTCCAGACCCGGACCGGTCCGTCGCCGGAGAGCCGACGGAGGACGGTCCGGATTCCCTCCCAGACGTCCGGGTTCCGAAAGAACCCCGTGACGTTGATGCTCAACGCCTCGAGCAGCGCCTCCTGCTCCGCGGCGTCCTCGCGGAGCAGTTCGAAGTACGCCTCGTAGGTGTCACACTGGGTGCGTCGCATCCGAGAGGAGACGCGCCGGTCGAGGTAGCTATCGTTGTAGTGACTGGTCGCGAAGGAGAGTTCCGCTTCGACGAACGCGAGCAGTTCCGCGAACGTCTCCTCGTCGTCGTCGCCGTCGGTGTCGTCGAGGGGGAGATCCAGGTCCTCGGGATCGATCTCGCCGGCACCGTCGCCGATCACAGCTCCGTCACTCCGTTCGCGTCGTCGCCGTCGGAGGTCTTCACGACGAGGGCCCCGGTTCCGGGCGTGAACTCGACGGTGCGGCCGTGTTCGCCGCCGACGTCTTCGGCCTCGAGGGGGACGCCGAGCTTCTCGAGTTCGGTCCTGGCGGCGGCGATGTTGCGCTGGCCGACGCCGTCGCCGAAGCTCTCGAACTCGAACATGTCGCTGCCGCCGGCGATCTTGGCCTCGACGGCGGTGTAGTTGGCCCCCTGTTCGACCATCCGGCGCAACAGCGCCCGGATGGCCGTGTCGGCGTACTTGCCCGGCTTGCGGTCGCTGTTGTCGGCGGCGTCGCCGTCGGGCAACATGACGTGTGCCAGCCCGCCGATCCCCGACTGGGGGTCGTACAGGGCGATCGCCAGACACGAGCCCAGCCCGTAGGACTTGAGCGTGTCGTCGCCGTCGCTGACGACGAGCTCGGAGATGCCGACCTGGACCGGCGTCGGTGCGCCCGGTTCGGTGCCGTAGGTCTTCATGTGGTATCGACTTCCTGGAACTCCGCCGTGGTCTTGGCGTCTTCGATCCGATCGACGTCCAGGCTGTTCAGCGCCCGCTCGAGGTCGGACTCGTCCGGAATGGCGTACACCTCGCAGTCGAACTCCCGCCCGTCGGCCACGACGACCGTGTCGAAGACGAACGCGAAGTCCTGGTTCTCGCCGAGCTGGATGATGACCGGATCGACGGCCGCGGCTCCCATGTCGTGGATGAACTCGGGAGTCGAGTGGTCGATCGTCGTGTCCAGGACGTTCGCCCAGCCGTCGAGGAAGCCGCTGGCCATGATGTTGCCCAGTTCCTTGATCGCGCTGGTCCCCATCTCGCCGAAGCCGTCCTCGTCGACCTCCATGGGGACCATCGCGTCGACGATCTCGTGGGCCGACTCCTCGTCGAACAGGAAGAGCAGATAGCCGCTTGGCATCCCGTCGAACTCGAAGGCGACGCCGACGAGTTTCTCCTCGGCGACCTGCTCCGGAATGGCCTCGAGCGAGACGAAGTTGAGCCGCCGGATCTCGACGCTGGTGTCGATGCCGGTCAGCGTGGTCGCGGTCTCGGCGACCTCCTCCGCGCCGCGTTCGGCCATCCGGTCGAACCCGTCTAGCTTGTCGTACTCGATGCCCTCGCTGGTTCGAAGCCGCTCTAAGAGCTTCGACATCGACTCGCGTTTCGGGAACAGGTAGTGGTTGAACCCGACCTCGGTGCCGACGGTCTCGATCCGGCTCTGGAAGAGCAAGGCGAGATCGTCGTCGCCCGGGGCCTCGTCGATGTCGCCGAAGAACGGCTCCGCGGAGACACCCTCGACGAACTCGGGCGTCGACACGTCGATGACGGCCTCGAGGACGTCGGCCCAGCCGTCGATGAACCCGCTGTTCATGATGTGGCCGACCTCCGTCGCGGCGCTTTTGGTCATCTCGTCGAACTCGTCGGTCTCGCCAACGTCGCCGTCGATCTCCGCGTCGGGGCCGGCCTCGGCCAGTAGCGTTTCGACGACGCGGAATGCACTCTCGCGCTCGAAGATGACGACCGAGTAGCCCTCGATCGCGCCGGTGAGCTTGACGCGGACGCCGACCTTCTCGGTCGAGTCCTCGAAGTCGCGCCGGATCTCCTGGCCGCGCATGAAGTTGAGCTTCGTGACGCCGACCTGCGTCTCGACGCCCATCATGTGGGTCAGCCGGCCGGCCGCGATCCCGGCACCTTCTCGAGCCATCCGGTAGAACGTGCCGAGTGCGTTGACGTCGAGTTTCATGCGGGTTGGACTTCGATGCCGTTGACCATTTCCACGAACTCTTCCAAGTCGGGGAACGCGTAGATCTCCGCCTCGATCTGGTAGCTGGGAACCGACAGATCGGAGTCGAAAAACAGCGCGAGGTCGTCGCCGCCGAGGCTCGCGGTTCGGGTGACGATTTCGCCCGTCGGGGCGTAGACCAACTGCGGCGCGGCGATGTCGATCGCCCGGCCAAGCACGTCGGCCCAGCCGTCGATGAAGCCGCTGGCCATCATGTTGCCCATCTCCTCGACGGCGCTTCTGGCCATCTTGCCCGAGACGTCGCCCATGTCGTCGACGACGTCGCGCAGCATGATCGCCGTGATCTTCTTGGCGCTGGCCTCGGGGAAGAGGATCAGGATGTGTCCGTGCGGGGGGTCGAGCAGCCGGACCCGGACGCCGACCCGCTTCCCGGCGTCGAGCTGTGACTCGATATCGTCGACGTCGATGAAGTTGGTCTTGGTCACCTCCATCTGGGCGTCCTCGCCGGTCAGTTTGCTCATGTTGTCGGCAACGCCGTTCGTCCCGACCTTCGCCATCTCGTTTATGAAACTCAGCTTTCGAATGTCGACCATCATCGTCATGGATTCCTCCGTAGGGTTGGGTGTTGTTCGTTCATAGTGTCGTCACGTCCAGGATGTTGACTACCTCCCCCCGTCCCCGGACCGTCGCGCCGCTGATCCCGGGCACGCCGCTCATGAAGCCCTCGAAGGGCTTGACGACGACTTCCTGCTGGCCGCGGACCCGATCGCAGTGTAGCGCGACCTCGCGGACGTCGTCGCGGATGCGGACGACCATCCCGTCGCCGTTCGCACCGGCCGCCGGCGTCTCGAGGACGTCGGCCAGCGAGACGACGGGGTAGTCGCCGTCCTCGCCGGGAAGGATCGACTCGCCGCCCGCGGTTTCGATCGCCGCGGCGGGTTCGATGTCCCGGACCGCCTCGGTCGGGACGCCGAACTCCTCGCCGCCGCTCTCGACGAAGAGGATCTCGTCGATCGCGACCGTCACCGGCAGTTCCATCGTCACCGTCGTCCCTTCGCCGGCCTCGCTGTCGATCGAGACCGTCCCGTCGAGGTCCTCGACGGTCCGCTTGACGACGTCCATCCCGACGCCGCGGCCGCTGACGTCGGTCACCTCCTCGGCCGTCGACAGCCCGGGATGGAAGATGAGGTCGTAGGCGTCCTCGTCCGGGAGGTCGGCGGCCACCTCGGGCTCGAGGACGTCCGCCTCGACCGCCTCGTCGCGGAGCCGGTCGGGGTCGAGTCCGCCGCCGTCGTCCGCGACGGTGATCGTCACGCGATCGCTCTCGCGGTCGGCGCGAACCTCGACGCTGCCCTCGCGGGGTTTGTCGGCGGCCTCGCGCTCTTCTGGCGGTTCGATCCCGTGATCGACGGCGTTGCGAACCAGGTGGATCAGCGGGTCGCCGATCCGGTCGAGGATACTCCGGTCGAGTTCGACGTCCTCGCCGGTCATCTCGAAGGCGACCTCCTTGTCCTGCTCGCGGGAGATGTCGCGGACGACCCGCGGAAGGCGGTTCGTGACCGTCCGTAGCGGGACCAGTCGGATGTCCATGACCGTCTCCTGCAGGTCGGTCGTGAGATCCGACAGCGCGTCGAGTTCCGTCTCGAGCGCGTCGTTGCCGTCCTCGGCCTCGGCCGCGTGCCGGAGCCGAACGCGGCTGGTCACCAGCCCTTCGACGAGGTTCAACAGGGAGTCGACCTGTTCGACGTCGACCCGGACCGACTGGATCTCGTCGGCCTCGTCGTCGGCGTCGGGCCGGACGTCGGTGTCGGGAACCTCGACGTCCGGAATCTCGAACTCGGGTTCCTCGACGGTCCGGACGACGTCGTCCTCATCCTCGCCGTCGTCGGCGTCGTCACCGAACGACGAGTCGGCCGTCGGGTCGGTCTCGGTTCCCGACTCGTCGGCCGACGAACCGAAGTCGGTCCCGACGTCGAACTCGTCGGTGTCGCCGAACACGTCGTCGATGTCGTCGGTGTCGCCGAACGCGTCGTCGAGTCCGTCGTCGATGTCGTCATCGAGCCCGCCGCCGAACCCGTCGTCCCCGTCCTCGAGGTCGACGGAGTCGGCCGACGCCTCGAACTCGTCGTCGACGCCGAACGAGTCGGCAGCGGCGTCGGTCGACTCGTCGCCGAACGGATCCTCGTCGGCCGTCTCGAGGTCGTCGTCGAACCCCGCCGACGGTTCGAACCCGTCGGCGGCTCCGAACTCGTCGGCGGCCGCGCCGGTTTCGGCATCGGCGTCGGCAGCACCGCTGTCGGCGTCGGCGGTCTCGAGGCCGTCGTCAGCGTCGACACTGTCGTCGGCCTCGATATCGTCGTCAGCGTCGACGCCGTCGTCGATGGTATCGGCCTCCTCGAGGTCGGTCCCGTCGTCGGTTCCCGTCTCGAGGTCGCCGGATCGGTCGGTCGGGGCCCCGTCTTCGGCGTCGACGGTGGCCGCCTCGTCGCTGGCGTCGTCCTCGAGCGCGGGCTCGGTATCGGCGTCCGTGACTCCCGCGTCGTCGGCGGGAGCGTCGTCGCTCTCGACCGATACGTCGTCGGCACGGTCGGTCGCCGCCGTCTCGAGATCGGTCTCGTCGGCGTCGGGCGCTGCCGTGCCGTCGGGATCCGTCGCTCCCTCGAGAGCCGTCCCGGATTCGTCCGGCTCCGCCGCGGTCTCGGGTTCGCCGGCTTCGGTACTGGCCGGCTCGGTGGGAGCCTCGTCCGACTCCGGCGAGGCCGCGGTGCCGGGCGTCGACGCGGATTCGTCGGGGTCCGCCGCTTCCGCCTCGATATCGTCGGGCGATTCGGGTTCGGAAGCGTCGGTCGCCGGCTCGTCGTCAGTCGACTCGTCTCCGGGACCGAGCGACGGCTCGTCGCTCTCGAGGTCGTCGGGAGCGGGTGCAGCGATCGCGTCGGTATCGGCCGTCCCCTCGGCGGCCGCAGCGTCGGCGCCGTCGTCAGCTTCCGGTTCGTCGTCCGCGTCGGCCTCGGCGTCGACGAGCACGTCGTCGACGGCGCTTTCGGCGGGCTCCTCGCCCTCGAGGAACGCCTCGTCGTCGGCCTCCTCGCCGAGGAGTTCGTCCATCCCGACTTCCTCGTCTTCGTCGAACTCGTCGAACTCGAGCTCCGCGAGTTCGTCCTGGAGTTCGTCGAAGCCGACCATCTCGACCTCGTCTTTGAGTTCGTCGAAGACCGCGCTGGCGTCGTCGACTTCGTCGCCATCGTCGGCCGCCGAGTCGGCGGACTCGGCGTCGGCTCCGCCGGCCGTCGCGTCAGCCTCGCCGTCGGCCGGCGGTTGGCCGGGCTCGGCCTCGAGTTCCGCGACGTCCTCCTCGTCGAGCAGGTCGTCGAAGGAACCGGCCTCGCCCATGTCCTCGAAGGCGTCGAGCTCCTCGTCCTCGACGTCCTCGACCATCTCGTCTAAGTTGTCGAACTCGTCGAACTCGTCGAGCAACTCGTCGACCTCGAGGTCCTGGGCGTCGGCCGACGAGATGTCCTCGGCCGTGACGTCGTCGGGGTCGGCCGCCGGCGCGGCCTCGAACCGATCGTCCACGTCGACGATCTCGAAGTCGTCGACCTCCTCGACGGGCTCGAGCCCGGAGGCGATCGCGGCCTCGCCGACCGCGGTCGCGAAGACGGCGTCGAAGCCGCGGTCGTACTCGCCGGCCTCGATCCGGTCGCGGGCGGGGTCGGTCCCCATCAACTCGAAGGCGTCGATCAGCGCGTCGACGACCAGTTTACCGTTGTTGACGCCCTCGCGCTCGGCGATCTCGAGGCGGGCGAGGTAGACGTCCCGATCGTCGTCGGTCGGGGGCGCGAACCGCGAACAGATCTCGTCGATCTCCGCGGGCGTCGGCGATCGGAGCCCGGTCGGCGTCGTGTCGCCCTCGAGGTACTCCCGGACCGCCTCGATCGTCGCCGACGGATCGGTGTCGATCTCACCGTCGGCGGCGACCTCGTCGATCATCGTCTCGAGTTCGTCGACCGCGTCGAAGACGACGTCCATCAGCTCCGGCGTCACCTCGATGTCGCCCCTGCGGACGGCGTCGAGCAGGTCCTCGATCGCGTGCGCGAGATCGCTGGCCGACTCCAGTCCCATCGCCCCGCAGTTACCCTTGAGCGTGTGCGCGATCCGGAAGATCTGCTCCATCGCCTCCTCGTCGCCCGGATCCTGTTCGAGGGTCAACAGGGCGTTGTTCAGCTCCGTGATTCGTTCTTCGCTCTCCTGAACGAAGTCCGTCAGATAATCAGTCATCGTTCTCACCGTCCGTCGTGAACGCGTCGACGATCGCGTCGACGATGCCGTCGGCGGGCGCGACCGTGTCCACGCAGCCAGTTTCGATCGCCTGACAGGGGATGCCAAAGACCGGACTCGTCGCCTCGTCCTGTGCGATCGTGTGACCGCCGGCGGCCTTGATCGCCTCGATGCCGGCCGCGCCGTCGCGGCCCATCCCGGTCAGGACGACGCCACAGAGTGGGTCCGAGACCCGGTCGGCGGCGCTTTCCATCGTCACGTCGATCGACGGTCGGACGCCGTGGACCCGCTGGCCGTCGTCGAGTCGCAGGCGGAGCCGTTCGCCGACGTTGCTGGCCACCTCGAGGTGTCGGCCGCCCGGCGCGACGGCGGCCTCGCCGGGAGCCAGTCGGTCGCGGTCCGCGGCCTCGGCGACGTCGTAACCGCTGCGCGCGTCGAGGCGTTCGGCGAACCGCTCGGTAAACCCCGGCGGCATGTGCTGGACGACCAGCACCTTCGCCTCGAGGGCGGCCGGGAGCCGCTCGAACAGCCGTTCGACGATCTTCGGGCCGCCGGTCGACGCGCCGACGACGACCGTCGGGGCGGTCTCGGTTTCGCCGTCGACGGTCACGGGCGTCGCGTCGTCGAGCCCGGGTCCGGAACCGACGCCGGGCGCGTCGGGAGCGGGCGTCGAACGATCCGTTACCGTACTCCCGCCGGCGACGGCGTTGCCGGTCGCGGTTTCCCCCGTTCCGGCCGTGCGGGTGGCGTGGGCCGTCGCGGCCGCCCGGGCCAGCGCCATCGAGGACACCTCCGCGGCGGCGAGGTCGTCGACCGCTTCGACGACCTCGTCGGTGAGGTGCGCGATGTTGCGCGAGCCCGAGCCGTCGGGCTTGTGGAGGAAGTCCGCGGCCCCGCGCTCCAACGCGTCGAGCGTGGCCGTGGTTCCCTCCTCCGTGTGGACGCTGAGCATGAGGATCGGCGTCGGATTCGACGCCATGATTCGCTCGACGGCGTCGATCCCGTCCATCCCGGGCATCTCGACGTCCATCGTCACGACGTCCGGGTCGACGGCCGCGGCGCGTTCGACGGCGGTCGCGCCGTCTTCGGCCCGTTCGACCTCGTAGCCGGCCTCCTCGAGCGCGTTGCCGATGACTGTCCGCATGAACTTCGAGTCGTCGACAACGAGTACTCGCGTCATGCAGCGACGACGTCCGAGAGGGCCTTTCTGACGCTGGGTTCTTCGAACGGTTTCGTGACGTAGCCGTCCGCCCCAGCTTTCACGGCGAGTTTCATTTTCTCACGCTGGCCGACGCTCGTACACATGATGACGCGGGCGTCCGGGTCGATCTTCTTGATCGCCGCGGTCGCCTTGATGCCGTTGCACTTCGGCATCACGATGTCCATCATGACGATGTCGGGATCGTGTTCTTTGTACAGTTTGACGGCTTCAGCGCCGTTGGACGCCTCTCCGAGGATGCGGTAATCCTGTTCCAAAATCTGACGCAAGAGGTTCCGCATAAAATGAGAGTCGTCCACGATGAGCACCCCTGTCGACATTCAGTAGTACACCAAACTTCCGTAGAGATACAACTACCATAAATGCTGTCTCTCGATTATCAGTCGTGATAAACGTCGAATACGGGGCGAAGACCCGGTTCAAACCCCCTCTTAGCGAACGGCGTGGGTGCTCCCTTCGTTACGACCCACCGGACGCTAACAACAACCGTTCGACGTCGACCACGGCCGTCGCCTCGACGACGATCTCCGTCGTCGCGTCCTCCCGCTCGCCCTCGTCGGGGTCGGCGGCCGGCTCGTCGGTCGGTTCGACTTCGAACGTCTCGCCGATCGACTCCCCGAGCGCGCCGCCGGCCGGCCCCGAGGACAGGGCCGCGGAGCCGCCGGCGTCGAGTCCGCCCCCGGAGTCGATACCGGCAGCAGCCATCCCGTCGTCGGCCGACTGCTCGGGACGGACGCCGCCGGCGTCGGCGCGCGGGTCCCGCTCTCTGGTCACGATCGCGACGACCAGCGGATGCTCGAGGGCGTCGCCCGCGAGATCGCTGTCCGCGACCGTCTCGGCGTCGACGATGTCGCTCTCTGGCACCGTCTCGACGCCGGTGACCTCGTCGACCCGGATCGCGGCCGACTGCCGGTCGCTCGGCCGATCGAGAACGAGCAGGCGCTCGCGCCCGGAGCGCTCCTCGGAGACCGGGAAGTGGACCCGCGGATCGATGACGGCCGTGATCTCCCCGCGGAGGTCCATCAGTCCCTCGATGGTGGGCGGGGCACGCGGGACGCGCGTCAGTTCGTCCGGCGGGTCCACGATGGTTCTGACCGAATCGACCGGGAGCGCGAGCCGGTGTTCGCCGACGCCGACGAAGACGAACTGGAGCAACGCCTCCTGCTCGTCCTCGTCGCCGTCGCCGGTCCGATCGACGTCGTCGATCTCGATGCCGAGAAGCTTTTCCGAGAGATCCGGGGCCATGGTCCTGTTCGTGTATCAGAGTCCACCAATAAAACGTTGACTCCACCGTGGAAGTCGCCAGACCTGACACGTTCCGGGCGCGATCACCGCCCCCGTCGCTTCGCACGTCGGTTCGCCGAAAATTCCGGCTTTCGGAAGGCTTATTTTCCGAACACGCCTCGGTCAGTTCGAATGGGATCGGTCTCGAACTCCGACGACGCCGAGACGAACGACCCCGTCACCGTCCTCACGTTCGACCTCGAGCAGCGACGCTACTGCGTCAGGGCCGAGTCGGTGGAATCGGTCCTCGGCGTGACGAACGACGACCCCCTCGCGGACGCCGCGGACCCGTGGGACGCGGGCACGATCACCGTCGCCGGCGAGCGGGTCAGGGTCGTCGACCTCCCGCGGGCCTTCGGCTCGTCGCTTCGGACGACCGTCCGCGTCGACGAACCCAAACTGCTCGTCTTCGCGGTGACCGACGACGAGGACCGCTACTACGGCTGGCTGGTCGACGACGTCGACGTGACGCGATCGGTCCGACCCGCCTCGCTCGAGTCGCCGCGCGTCGAGACGACCCACGTCAAGGGCCGAATCGAGATCGACGGCGAGGAAGTCGTCTGGCTCGACGAGCGGACGATTCACGACTGAGAACGGCGGGGTTCGAATCCGCCTCGAGCGGGGTCGGCCCCGCGTCCGTGATCCGCTCACAGCAGCCCGGGCGGCCCGCCGCCGGAATCGTCGTCGTCGATGTCGACGTCGAGCCCGAACTCCTCGCGTTGCTCCCGGAGCCGCCTGATCTGGCGGTAGTAGTAGGCGATCCCGATTCCGCCGAGCAACGCGGTCACCCCGACGAGTCCGAGGAACAGCGGGATGTCACGTGTGAGGTAGTACCGCAGCGAGATCGGACTGTCGACCTCGTCCCACGTGAGCCGTTCCCGGTTGTCGACGATCTCGCGTTCGTAGCCGTTCGGCGAGACGTCCCCGAAGAAGAAGTTCGAGGTCCGGTGGTTCTCGGGGATCGTCACCGCGTAGGAGCCCTCGACGTAGGCCGGCAGCTGGAAGGTCTTCCGGCCGGCGTCACCGGAAAACGCCAGCGTACCGTTCCCGTTGGGCACCACCACGGTGGTCTCGGACTGGCCCTGCTCGATCTCGAGCTCCGAGCCCGTCACTTCGGTCCCGTTAGGATACCAGTAGCGGACGGCGCTGATATCGAGGGGTTCCTCCTGGTAGAGCGACGACCGGTACAGCGAGAGCTCCTCGGTGTCCTCGAGGTCGTAGACCGCGCGGTACTCGCCGTCGCTGATCACGTTCCCTCCCTCGAGTTCGATCGCGACGTCGACGTCGCTGTCGCGCAGGTCGTCGTACTCGGCGTCCCGATCGAGTTGCTCGTCGGAGATGCCGCCCGAAAACGCCGAACAGCCGGCCCCCATCGTCAACAGGGCGACCGCGACCATCGCGAAGGCGAGCCGTCGATTCATGCTAGGGAACGACACAGCGGAGTTCGGCCGGGAGGTACTCGCCGACGCTCGCGAGCAGCCCCGGCGGATCGGTGTCTTCGGGACAGATCACGCTCTGCTCGAGCAGGCCGAGCCGTTCGACGGTGACGTAGTCCTGGGCGTGGCCGGCGCGGTTGAGCGTCGCCCGCACCTCCGCTCGAGTCGCGCTGTTGACGTTGAGCCGGCCGTCGCCGCGGGCCCACTCGTAGAGCCGGTCGCGCTCGGCGTCGGACAGCCGGGACGACTCGTCGTTCCCGCCATAGACGAACCGCAGCGGCATATGTTGGACCAGCCCGTAGCGCTCGCGGATCTGGGTCGGCGATCCCGGACCGAGCCCGAGTTCGTCGGCCGGGATCCGCACGCCCTCGCCCTGTCCGGCGTCGAGGACGAACCCGTCGTCGTCCCAGGACTCGAGGGTGCCGACGTAGGTCTCGCCGGGCTCCAGATCGGGAACGATCTCGCCGAATTCCTCGCGGAGGACGTTGCGCGCGACGGTGGCGTCGTCGCCCTCGATCGTCACGGAGGGAAAGTCGTCGTGGCGCACGCCGATCTCGAACGCGACGTCGAGTTCGCCGATCTCGTTGCCGACCAGCGAGCGCAGCGAGTCCAGCGCCCGCTCTCGGGCCTCGCCCTCGACGTAGAGTTTGGTTGCGAGTACGACCATCAGGCGTCCGCGTCGATGTTGAGTTCCTCCTCGAGCGAGTCGAGGCGGTCGTCCATCGCGTTGACGAGTCGGTCGTTGTCCATCGATTCCAGCGGCGAGCCACACTCGGGGCACTCGAAGCCGAAGTCCATCGCCTCGCCGAACTCGAAGCGGATGGAACAGATCTCACAGAGGTAGAACTCGTGGTTGCGCTCGTACTCTCGGCGCTCGTCTAAGGCCTCGCGCAGCCGGTACATCTCCTCCTCTAGGTTCTCCGGGATGTTGTCGTACTCGAAGGTCCAGAGGTAGGTCAGCCACCCCGAGTCCTCGTCGCGCAGTCGCCGGTACGTGGCGAGATCGTTCTCGTAGAGAATGAACAGCGCGCGCCGCACGTCGTTCAACTCGAGGTCGAGTTCCTCGGCGAGCTCCTCGTCGGTCACTTCCCCGTCGGGCGGTGCCGCCGCGACCGGCATCCCCTTGGGACCGACCAGCTCGTGCAAATATTTCTGGATCACCGGGTCCTCGAGCAGATCCTCAAAAGCCATTACCTACGTGTAACGGCATGACGCCATTAAGTCTTGCCAACTGCCCTGCGTCCGACCGATCGGTCGAGTCGCGGTAAATTCCACCGCATCCGCGGCGGACCCGAACGCCGTCGGCGCGTTCGGGCGCGACGTTTATGTGGCTGGGTGGCACTTCTCGGGATAATGACTACCGACGCCTCTTGCAGTGCCGTCCGTGCCGACCGCGCCCGCGACCGGATCCACCGCCTCGAGTTCGACGTCCCCTGGCCGCCCAAACACGTCGCCGCCTACCTGCTCGAGGGCGAGGAGACGATCCTGTTCGACGCGGGCGCACCGGACGAGACCGGCGAGGCGGAACTGCGCGAAGGGCTGGCCGAGGTCGGCTACGAACCCGAAGACATCGACCACGTCGTCGTGACTCACGTCCACAGCGACCATATCGGCCAGTTGCCCGTCCTCCGGGACGCCGGCGCGACCGTCCACGCCCCGGCGCGGTCGCTGTCGCGACTCGAGCGCGACCTCGAGACCGCCCGCGAGGGCTTTACCGAGATGACGACGGCGGCGGGCTACGAGGGCGACGAGCACGCGGAGATCGTCGCGGAGGAACTCGAGGAACTCCGGCGCGACCGGCGGCTGGTCGAGCCCGAGACCGCCCGCGCGATCGAGCCCGACGCGACGGTCGCGATCGGCGGCCGGGAGTTCGAGACGTTCGCGACGCCCGGCCACGCGGTCGATCACCTCTGTCTCGAGACGACGGTCGCGGGGACGACGGTGCTGTTCTCGGGCGACGCGCTCATCGAGCCGTTCCGCGCCGGTGCCTTCCAGGTCGGCCTCGACCGTGGTGCCGACGAGGCGGTCGACGCCTACTACGAGGCGATGGACCGACTGGCCGCGACGGGCGCGGCGCTTGTCTTCCCGGGCCACGGACCGATCTTCGAGGGGCCACAAGGGGTCGTCGAGGCCACGCGGGACCGGCTGGACGCGCTCCTCGAGGAGACCCGCGAGGCCGTCGCGGCCGTCGGACCCGCGAGCCCGCTGTCGATCGCGGAACGACGCGTCGGCACGGTTCGGCACATGGCTCCGCTGCTCGACACGATCGGGGCGCTGGGCACGCTCGAGCGTCGGGGAACGGTAACGTACGGGACGGAAGACGGCGTCAGATACTACGAGACCGCGTAAGGACGCGGTGATCGGGGACACGACGACGTAGTGCTGTGGGCGCGAAGGCGTAGCGATCGGGGGTTACTCGGCGTCGTCCTCGAGTTTGTACTTCTGGATCTTCCCCGAGGTGGTCCGGGGCAGTTCCTCGATGAACTCGACCTCCCGGGGGTGTTTGTACTCGGCGACCTCGGCGAGGCAGAACTCCTGTAGCTCGTCGGCGGTCACGTCGCTGCCGGGTTCGACGCCCTCGGCGGGGACGATGAAGGCCTTCGGCACCTCGTTGCGCCGCTCGTCCGGGATCCCGACGACGGCGGCGTCCGCGACGGCCTCGTACTCGAGCAGCAGGTTCTCGAGTTCGCTGGGGTAGACGTTGTAGCCGGCGGTGTTGATCATGTGTTTCTTCCGGTCGACGATCTCGTAGTAGTTGTTCCCGTCGCGGCGGGCGATGTCGCCGGTCCGGAAGTAGCCGTTCTCGGTGAAGGCAGCCTCGGTCGCCTCGGGCATGTTGAGATACCCCGTCATCACCTGCGGCCCGCGGACGACGAGTTCGCCCTCCTCGCCGGGGGCGACCTCGTCGCCCGATCCGTCGACGATCTTGCAGTCGGTCATCCGCAGGGGCTGGCCGATCGTCCCGTGTTTCAGGCCGAACGTCGAGCCGCTCTGGGTGTGGGTCGCGCCGTGGGTCTCCGTGAGGCCGTACCCCTCCGAGATGTCGACGCCGGCGATCTCCTCGAATCGCTCCTGGACCGACGGGGAGAGCTTCGCGCCGCCCTCGGAGGCCGACTCGAGGCTCGAGAGGTCGTACTCGCCGAAGTCGTCGGACGCGACCATGTCGGCGTACATCGTCGTCACGCCGACGTAGTGGGTGATCCCCTCGTCCTCGATGAGTTGCATACACTCCTGGGGGTCCCACTCGAGGGCGCTGCGGAAGTAGAGCCGCCCGCCGCCGACCAGCGGCTGGAGCGCGGTGTGGGTGAAGCCGGTGATGTGATAGAGCGGCAGCCAGGTCAGGCTGCGGACGTCCTCGGGCTCGACGTCGACGTTCGAGGCGGTCAGGGGCCACACGAGCTGGGCTCGCGTGTTGGCGTGGGTGAGCTGGACGCCCTTCGGGTCGCCGGTCGTCCCGGAGGTGTAGGGCAGCAACGCGACGTCGTCGTCGGCGCGCTCGACCACGGTCGGCTCGCCGCGCAGTTCCTCGAAGGCGTGATCCTCGGGGTCGCGGGGCCAGTCCTCGCTCCGAATCGTGACGATCTCCGGTGCCATCCCCGCGTCCTCGAGTGCCTCGTCGACGACCTCCCGCAGCGCCGGGTGGGTGACGATCGCGCTCGCGCCCGTGTCCTCCAGCTGGTAGGCCACCTCGCGGCGCTTGTACTGGGGGTTGACCGGCGAAATCTCGACGCCGGCCTTGAACGCCCCGATCGAGGCGATCAGGTACTGCGGACAGTTCGGCAGGAAGAGGAGGGCGCGATCACCGGGCTCGAGGCCGATATCGTGAAAGCCGCCGGCGAGTTCGGCGGTCCAGTCCCGGACCTCCGCGTGCGTCCAGCGCCGGCCGTGGTGTTCCATCGCCTGCGCGTCCCCGTGATGGGCCGCCGTCTGGTCGAACAGCTTCGCGACGTTGCCCGCGAGCGCGGCGTCGTCGACCGCTTTCAGATCCATGGATCGTGATACCGAACCCCATGTTTAAAACGTTACCTCTCTTACAGCCGAGCCCTACTCGAGCCGCGAGTTCGGCGGTCGACGGCGAGCGATACGCTTAGGTGCGATGGTGTTGTATTGCCGACAGATGTTCCGAGAGTCGGCCGCTCGAGTGGGTGATCGAATCGACCGGACCGGCGTCGTCGCCGCCCTCGTCACGGCGGGAGCGGTCGCCGTTCTCGATCTCGACCTGAGCGTTCTCGGGACGATCCTCGGCATCGCGATCGGCGCGCCGCTGCTCGAGGCCGCCCTCGAGGAGTTCGACGTCGACCCGGCGCTCGCCTGGATCGGCTTCGGTCTGATCGCCGTCGCCGCGGGTACCGTGCAGTTACGGGACGGGAACGGCTGGCTCGCCGCCGCGTTGCTGGCGGCCGGTTGCTGGATCTGCCTCGACGGGCTGGACGCGCGGCGGACCGACCGCGGTTCCGAGACCGACGAAGGCGAGCTGACCGACGACGAGTTCCACCTCGTCTCGCTTCACAGCCGCTGGCTGCTCGCGGAACTGCGCGAGGCCGACCGGCCGCTCACGAAGGCGGAGCTCTGCGACCGAACCGGGCTCATGGAGGCGGACTTCGAGCGAGTGCTCGAGATACACGGCGAGTCGGGCCCGATCGAACGGATCGGCAACGGATACGCCCTCGACGAGAGCGAAACGGGACCCGTCGCGGCCGTCCGGAGCCTCGCCGGGTCGATCGCGGCCCGCCTGCTGCGACCGATTCGCCCGTTCCGGCCGAACGGATAGCGGCCCGGGCGACCACCCGGTCCCGAGCGAAGCCGCCGATCGCGGTCGCGCACGACGGGGCCGACATCACTCCGTCGGCGGCAGTTCGATCGAACTCCCGACGCCGACCGACTGGAACGCCTCGGGGAGCCGCTCCGCGAGGATCCGCTCCGCCCGGAACCCGGTGCAGTGAGTCCCGGCGAACAGTTCGAGGGTCCCCTCGAGCCGGTCGGCGAGGGCGTGGATCTCGTCGTCGTCCAGCGCGACCAGGTGCGTCCCGCCGACGACGTAGCGGACCGGCTGGCCGGTCACCGCTTCGGCGTACTCGACGGTGTTGCGGAGGCCGGCGTGACAGCACCCGAGGACCAGCGCCGTGCCCTCGGTCGTTCGGACGGCGATCGACTGATCGTCGACGACGGGATCGGCGACGAACTCCCCGTCGACGCGGCGCTCCCCGGTCGTCGTCTCGGGGTGGTCGCGGGGGATCTCCCCCAGCGCGACCACGCCGGGCGCGACCTCGACGGGGTCGCGGTGTTCGACGAGTTCGGCCCCGCTCTCGACCGCGGTCCGGGAGATGGGGATCCCGAGGTGGATCGGCTCGGGGAACGAGCCGCCGTCCGGCGGCCCGGTCGAGTAGCGGTCCCGCCACAGGTCGGGGTGGCAGTAGACCGTCGGCTCGTCGAACGGGTCAAGAAACCGATCCAACCCGCCGGTGTGATCGAAGTGCGCGTGGCTCAGCACGATGTCGTCGAACGACGTGGGCACGTCTAACAACCGGGCGTTGTGGACGACGGCGTCGGACTGGCCCGTATCGAACAAAACGTCGCCGACCGCGGCCGCAAAGCCCCACTCCCCGCGCAGCCCCTTCGGGATCGGCTTCGCGACCGTGTTGTCGACGAGGATCGTTACCTCGACCATGCTCTCTCACCCCCTCGAGCGCGGTGCCGTTTGCGATTCGGCCGGCGACGCGCGGCGGCGACTCGACCGGCGTTCGATCGGTCCTCACTCGAGGCGTTCGTGTTCGCCATCGAGCAGAAATACGCAGAGATATTTCAATACGATTGCCCTTCGAAAACCGTCGTTCGAACTCGTCGACGGTCCGGAATCCAAAGCGAGACGCTCAGTCTCGGTCCGAGTCGGCGTCCGAATCCGCCGGCTCGACGCGCTTGCCCGTCTCCATCGGGACGACGCGCCGGTCGGCGTCGGCCCACTCGCGCTCGAGTTCTCGCCCCTCGAACAGGCGGTCGAGGAAGACCGCCAGCCCGGCCACTTCGGAGTGGGGCTGGTTGGTAACGCCGACGTTCCAGTCGGCCTCCTCGTAGACGTCGAAGGGGACCTTCTCGGAGCCGACGACCAGCAGGAGCGACTCGCCGTCCTCGGCGTGGGCCGTCCGAATCTCGTCCTCGACGTCCTGAACCCGCTCGCCGTACATCGTGAGGTGGACGACCCGGCCCTCCCAGTTGCGGACGATTCCCTGTGGCCCGCCGGTGAGTTCGGCCTCGAAGGGACCGCCGAAGCGGTCGGTGATGTCCGCGACCGTCTCGAGCGACTGGCCGGCGTTGTCGGGAAAGATCACGCGGTCGGCCCCCAGCGCCCGCGCGGTCAGGCCGACGTGGGTGGTCATCCGGTCGTCCCGCCCGGGCCGGTGACCGAGCCGGAGGACGGCGACCTCGCTATCGTCGTGCATGGCCGAACCCACTCCGGGACGGGGTTAGGGGGTTTCGTTTTCCCACCGAACTTTTTGCGCCTCGGGTTCGCTCGCTTTGTTCGCTCACCACTCGGCGCAAAAACGTCCTCAGAAATCGAAGATTTCTGATGGGCCCGCGAGAGCTCTGCTCTCGCGGACTTCGATGAAAAAAGGCCGAGCGCGCCGACGGCGCGCTCGGTGAACCGCTCACTACGTTCGCGGATGCTGAACTATCCCCGCGCCGGTTCGCTTACTTCGTGAATCTGGACCAGCCAACCGAAGCGATCCGCATCTCGAGAAACATTATCTGTTGACGGGTGTCAGTAACTGGATATGGAGAAGGTCAACGAATCGACGCTCGACTGGAAGGAGTACGACCGGGAGGAAGCCACGTTCCGACGCAAGGAACTGTCCAACGCCGTCGGCGCCGATGACCTCGGCTGTAGCCTCTACGAACTCCCGCCGGGCGAGCGGTCCTGGCCCTACCACTACCACACCGCGAACGAGGAAGCTGTCTACGTGCTGGCGGGTGGTGGGAAACTTCAGACGCCCGAGGGCCTCGAGCCCCTGACGGCCGGCGACTACGCGACCTTCCCGGCCGACGAGTCCGGCGGCCATCGGATCGTCAACGACGGCGACGAGCCGCTGCGGTATCTGGCGCTCTCGACGATGAACGAGCCCGACGTCACCGTCTATCCGGAGATGGAAAAGTTCGGTATCTACGTCGGCTCGCCGCCCGGCGGTCGCGACGAGCGGTCGCTCGAGGGCTACTACGAGCTCGGGGACGAGGTCGACTACTGGGAGGAGTGAGCGGGGGCGACGAAACGTCGATAGGCTTTTTCGATGACCCTGCGAACTGCCCACACGATGAACGGATCCGACCGTCGGGTGAGCGGCCGATGACGGGGGCCGGCGAGTGGCTGCGGACCGCCCGCGAGGAGCGATGGGGCATCCTGACCGACCTGGCGTTCGCGGTCGTCTGGGTGACGATGGTCGAGGTCGTCAACTACTTCCTCGAGCCGCCGACCTGGGTGTACTACATGCTCATGCTCGCGGGGATCGTCGCCTACTTCGGGTTCATGTGGAACGTCGAACTGGCGGTCCGCCAGCAGGACTAGTCCGCGAGCGATCCCGCCGCAGTCGTCCCTTTCTCCCGGCTCGCGCTACCGCCGTCGTTGGTCGACGGAGCGTCGAAAAAACGAGTCTCGAGCCGCGTTACTCGTCGCTGTCGATGACGAGGACGGGCGCGCGGGTCGACCGCAGCGTCCGTTCGGTGACGCTGCCGAGCAGCGCCCGGCGGACGCCGGTGCGGCCGTGCGAGCCCATGACGACGAGGTCGATGTCGTGGTCGTCGACGTAGTTGGCGATCATGTCGTGGGGTCGGCCCGCCGAGACGTGTTCGACGGTCTCGAGTCCCATTTCGCGGGCGCGGTCGGCGACGTAGCCCGTGGCGCTCTCGGCGCGCTCGCGCACTTCGTCCATCTCGCCGTAGTGGCCCTGCTCGATGCGGTCGAGCTGTTCGCCACCGAGGCTGAGGCTCATCGCGTTGGTGTCGACCACGTACAGGGCGTGCACCTCGGCCCCGTACTGTTCGGCGAGGTCGAGCGCGTGCTCGACCGCCTCTTCGGCCGTGTCGCTACCGTCGGTCGGAACGAGTATTCGATCGTACATGGGTTCAGTCGTCCGCGGGGGTCTCGCCCCCGTCGGTCACGACGTCTTCGGCGGCCTGTTGCTGGCCCATCGGTTCGGGGCTGTGACACTGCCGGACGACCCGCTTGGTCTCCATGTCCGGCTCCTCGGTCGCCAGCGAGACGGCGATGGTGACGATGAAGACGATCGGCAGGGTGATCAGCGCCGATCCGATCGCGGGCATCCACTGCATGAGTCCGGCCGATAGCGGGGCCTCGAGCCCCGAAACGTAGGTCGGGACGATCTCGTTGATCATCGGGATCGACCAGAGGACCAGTCCGGTGGTCATGCCGGCGAGGGCGCCGGGCCGGTTGGCGTTCTCCCACCACATCCCGAGGAAGAACATCGGGAACAGCACGGAGCCGGCGAGCGAGAACGCGTAGCCGACGAGCGCGGCGATCGACGACGCGGGGTCGAGCGCGGCCAGCGTCGTCAGCACGCCGAGCGCGACGATCGAGATGCGGCCGACGAGGATCTGCTGGCGCTGGGTCGCGTCTTCGTTGATGATGTTCGTGTAGATGTCGTGGCTGATCGCCGAGGAACCGGCGATGAACAGCCCGGCGACCGTCGCGATGGCCGCCGCGATACCGCCGGCAGCGACCAGTCCGACGAACCACTGCGGCAGTTCCGCGAGCTGTGCCGCCAGCACGACGATGACCTCGCTGGCCGCGCTGGCCATGCCGGGATCGCCGTACGTCGCGCGGACGTTCTGACTGTAGAGGTCGGTCCCGAACGCCGCGAACGCAGGCGCGCTCCAGTACAGGATGCAGATGAAGAACAGCCCCCAGACGGTCGACCAGCGGGCCGTTCGTTCGCTCTCGACCGTGTAGAACCGCACCAGCACGTGCGGCAGTCCGCAGGTGCCGACGATCAGCGAGAACGTCGTCGCGACCCACAGGTAGTAACTCGAGCCCGAGAACGGCTCGCTGAACTCGCTGCCGAGGTCGTCGATCAGCATGCCGTACTCGAGCTGGGGCAGGATCGTCGAGTAGCCCTGCGTCCAGCCGACGGCGTACAGACCGGCGACGAACGCCACGATGAGGATCGTGTACTGGACCGCCTGGTTCTTCGTCGCACCCATCATTCCGGACAGGGTGAGGTAGCCGACGGTGATCGCCATCATGAAGACGACCATCACCTGGTAGCCGTCCAGCCCGGGGATGATGCCGCCGTAGTCGCCGAAGACGTACAGGCCGACCAGCGCCATGCCCTTCGCCTGACCGATGGCGTAGACGAATCCGATGAGGAACGTCGTCACCGCCGCGATGGCGCGGGCGCCGTCGGAGTTGAAGCGGTCGCCGACGAAGTCCGGCGCCGTGTACTTCCCGAACCGGCGCAGCTGTGCGGCCATGAAGATCAGGAGGATGAAGTACCCCGTCGTCCAGCCGACGACGAACACGAGCCCGTAGAAGCCGGCCAGGGCGATCGAGGCCGCCATCCCGAGGTAGGACGCCGCCGACATCCAGTTGGCACCGATCGCCATCCCGTTCTCGACGTTCCCGATCGAGCGGCCGGCGACCCACATGTCCTCGGTGTCGGCCACGCGGAAGACGAAGCCGATCGCCAGGAACAGTCCGAGCATCCCGAGGACCAGCAGGGCCGGGAGGAGCTTGAACGAGATGTTGAGCGCCTCGGGCAGGAGGCTCTCCTGCAGCGGGACGGTCGCGGCGCCCGTCATTCGTCGACCCCTCCGTCGGCGGCCGCGGCGTCACCGCTCTCGCGGCCGGCGCTCGAGACGGTTTCGTGATCGATGCCGTACTTCTCGTCTAAGGCGTCGCGCTTGCGCGAGTACCAGAACGAGAGGATCAGCGCGCTGGTCGGCGCGCCGAACGCGACCAGGAAGTAGTGCAGCGGGAATCCGAGCACCGGCATCTGACTCGTCATCACGTCGGTCGCGAGGTACGTCGCCGTCACCGGTCCCCAGACGGCGATGACCCAGATGACGAAGCCCGTCCAGACGATGCGCAGGTGATCGCGCATGAACGGGGTACTCGGGTTCAGCAGGTTCACCTCCGCGTTGAGGTAGTCGGTATTTCGGTGGGCCTGGCCCGCTTGGCCGGCGACGCCACCGTCCGTAACGGTTCGGTCGTCGGTCGAGTCGTGAGTGTTATTATCTGGCATATGTGTGCGAGTCGTGCGTGTCAGTCGTTTTTGTTTCGAAAAATTCGTTTTCAGTGGCTCAGTCGCTCGATACCTGTTCGGCGATGTCGTCGACGACCTCCGGATTCCGGAGCGTCGAGGTGTTGCCGAGTTCGTTTCCGCTCGCGATGTCCTCGAGCAGGCGACGCATGATCTTGCCCGAGCGGGTCTTGGGCAGTTCGTGCGTGAAGACGATCTCCTCGGGCTTGGCGATCGGCCCGATCGAGTCGAGGACGGCCTCCATGGCCTTCTCCTCGAGTTCGGCGTGGCGGTCCTCGTAGCCGTCCTCGGGGATGGCGTAGACGTAGACCGCCTCGCCCTTGACCTCGTGGTCGCCGCCGACGACGGCGGCTTCGGCGATCCCCTCGACGCCGACGACGGCGGACTCGATCTCCATCGTGCCCAGCCGGTGGCCGGAGACGTTGATCACGTCGTCGACGCGGCCGAGGATGGTGATGTAGCCGTCCTCGTCGACCTTCGCCCCGTCCTCGGGGAAGTAGACCCACTCGTCGGCGTCGGGGTCGGAGTACTCCTCCCAGTACTCGGAGACGAACCGGTCGTCGTTGTCGTACAGCGTCCGGAGCATGCCGGGCCAGGGGTTGTTGACCGTGACGTAGCCGGCCCGTCCGGCCTCGACTTCCTCGCCCTCGGTGTCGACGACCTGCGCGTCGATGCCCGGCAGCGGCGGGCCCGCGGAGCCGGGTTTCATGGTGTTTACGCCCGGCAGCGTCGTGATCATCATGCCACCGGTTTCGGTCTGCCACCAGGTGTCGACGATCGGGCACTCCTCGTTGCCGATGTGCTTGTAGTACCACTTCCACGCCCGCGGGTTGATCGGCTCGCCGACGGTCCCCAGCAGCCGCAGCGAGGACAGATCGTGGTTCTCGGTGTACTCCGGGCCCCACTTCATGAACGCCCGGATCGCCGTCGGTGCGGTGTAGAAGATGTCGACCTCGTTCTTCTCGACGATCTCCCAGAGCCGGTCCTTGTCGGGGTAGTCGGGCGTCCCCTCGTACATGACGCTGGTCGTCCCGAGCGCCAGCGGCCCGTAGACGATGTAGGAGTGGCCGGTGATCCAGCCGATGTCGGCCGAACACCAGTAGGTGTCGTCGGCCTCGATGTCGAGCACCGCGTGGCTCGTCCACGCCGTGTAGGCGAGGTAGCCGCCGGTGGTGTGTTTGACCCCCTTCGGCTTGCCGGTCGTCCCCGAGGTGTACATCAGGAACAGCATGTCCTCGGCGTCGCGCTGGACCGGCTCGACCGTCGACCCCTCGTGGTCGGCCACGAGCTCGTCGTAGTCGTGCTGGTTGTCCGCCAACTCGTGGTCTAAGTCGTCGCCCAGTCGGTCGACGACCACGACATCGGAGACCTCATGATCGACGCCCTCGAGGCCCTCGTTGGCCTTCGAGATGTGATCGAGCGCGTCCCCGCGGCGGTAGTAGCCGTCGCAGGTGACCAGGTACTCGCTGTCGGCCGAGTTCATCCGGGTCGCCAGGGCGTCCGCCGAGAAGCCGGCGAAGACGACGCTGTGGGGCGCGCCGATGCGAGCACACGCAAGCATCGCGATCGGCAACTCGGGAATCATCGGCATGTACAGCGTGACGATGTCGTCTTCCTCGACGCCGAGGCCCCGCAGCGTCGCCGCGAAGTCCTCGACCTCGTCGAGCAGTTCCTCGTAGGTGTACGTGCGCGTCTCCCCGAGTTCGCCTTCCCACTCGATCGCCACGCTGTCGGCGCGGCCCTCTTCTACGTGCCGGTCGAGACAGTTGTACGACGCGTTGAGTTCGCCGCCGGTGAACCACTCGTAGAACGGGGCGTCCCCGTCCTCGAGCACCGTGTCGTACTCCTCGTCCCACGAGACGAGATCGGCCGCGCGCTCCCAACACTCCGGCCAGTTCTCCTCGAACTCCTCGTAGATCCCCTGATCAGTGACGTTTGCCTGCTCGACGAACGACTCGGGGGGCTCGAAGGCCTCCTGCTCCTCGAGTCGTGCCTCGAGTTCGGCGTTGTCCTGTGACATGCTACAGAAACCCAATCGATTACCTCCATAGTAAAGAGGGCCTCTAGTTGTGCAAAACCGACCCGACTCTCCCGGGGTAACCTAGCATATATAGACTGTATTAGGACTCGATAGGCGTTCGAACCGCGCCCGAACGGGGGTGGATCGTCGGCGCGACGAACGGATCGCACGGTCGTCGCCGCACCGGCGCCCGCGACCGGCGGCCGCTCGAGCGGGGCCTCTAGGTATGTAGCCCTCGGCGTCTCGCTCCGCATCCGGCCACTGGGCCGGCGTTACCCGTCCGGATCGTCGAAGAACGTCCGCAGCAGTTCGTGTTGGCCCTTTCGCAGGTGGTTGTGCAGCGTCGGCGAGGAGACGCCCATCGCGTCGGCGACCTCCTCGGCCGTACTCTCCCGGGGCCAGTCGTAGTAGCCGCCGAAGTACGCCGCCCGGAGGGCGGCCTCCTGCCGGTCGGTCAGCCGGTCCTCGAGGCCCTCACGGAACTCGCGAGCCGTCTGGACGGCCCGTTCGGTCTCGCGTTTGCCGACCAGTTCGGAGTCGGGAAACGCCGAGCGGAGGCCGTCGAGTGTCGTCCGAAGGTCGGCGTCGGCCGCGCACTCGGCGGTGATCGTCGCCGTGCCGCCGTCGAAGACCGCCTCGTGGACGGTCGCGCCGTACTCGGTCAGCGTGACGATCGGACACGACCCCTCGACGACGACCTCGACGCGCCAGCCGTCCTCGTCGGTCTCGACCAGCCGGCAGTCCTCGATGCCGGGGTCGTCCGCCGCGAGGTCGAAGACGTCGGCGGGGGAACCCTCCTCGAGGCGGACGTAGTAGAGCCGGGTCGCCTCGTCGATCGGCACCAGCGAGTCGAGTTCGAACCGGCAGTCGAGCCGCCGGGAGGCGTCGACAAAGAAGGAGCGGTCGTCCCGACAGGCGATCTCGAGTTCGATCACGCGATCCGACAGCAGGAGGTTGCGCCGTCGGATCGCGGCGACGGCGTAGCCGACCTGCCGGCCGATCGTCGCGAGCCACGTCCGTTCGTCGTCCCCGAACGCGCCCGCCCGATCGGTGGCGACCGAGAGGGTTCCGTAGACGGTGTCGCCGTAGGCCAGCGGGACCCGCGCGACCGCGCCCTCGAAGGACTCCCCGTCGACGGTCGCCGCGATATCGTCGGCCACGGTCACCGGCGGATCGCCGCCATCAGCACCGGTGTCGGGAACTAACGCGTCGCTCTCGAGGTCCGCGGTCGGGTCGTCGCCCCAGTCCTCGGGGACGAGCCGCTCGACGGCGTCGGGTTCGATGCCGCTCGCGGCGCGCCACTCGCGGCGGCGATCGGAGAACGTCGCCCGATCGATCCAGGCGAACCGGTAGGCCCGCCCGTCGGTCAGGGTCGCGCAGGTGGCCGTCTCGACCTCCTCGTGGTCGGTCGCCTCGAGCAGGGCGTGAGTGACCCGGCGGTGTCGCCCCGCGACCGCGTACAGTTCATCGAGTTCGTCGCGCCGGTCGCGAGCGGCCGCGAGGTCCTCGTGGGCGGCGGTGACGTCGCGGACGAAGACGGCGAACCCACGGTGGTGGCCCTGATCGTCCCGGAGCGGCGAGACGACCTCGGTCGCGCGGAACCGCGAGCCGTCCTTGTGGACGCGCCAGCCGTCGGTCTCGCAGCCGGACTCGTCGAGGGCGGTCGAGAGGGTACGCTCGGGCGCGCCGTCGGCGACGGCGTCGTCGGTGTAGAACGTCGAGACGTGGGTGCCGACGATCTCGCCGGCCCGGTAGCCGAACATCGCGGCCGCGCTGCGGTTCCAGCGCTCGACGTAGCCGTCCGCGTCCAGCCGCAACAGGGCGTACCGGTCGCTGGCGGCCAGCAGCAGCCGGATCACGCTATCGTCGCTCACCGCGGGTCCGGGCCCAGAGTCGCCGGACTGCGGACCGGACGGCCCCTCGACGGGGTCGAAGGCGTCGACGATCTCGGCGTCGGTCGGCTCGGGGAGGTAGGGCTCGAGGGCCTCGAAGCTGCGCCAGCCGCCGGCGGTCTTGACGACGCGGGGGTTGACGTCGTGGTCGACGAGGGCGGTGTGGGCGAAGTACTGCCGGAGGTCGCTGGTGGAGACGTCGGCGAGGGCGGGCTCGTCGAACAGTTCGCTCGCCCGGTCGGCCACGTCGGAGACGAGCATCTGGAGCCGCCGCGGCGTGACCGAGAAGATCCGATCCTCCCGCGAGAGGTCGTTGCTACGGGCGTAGCGCCGGAGTTCGCGTTCGACGCGGGTCGGCAGGTAGGCGGTCCGCTCGTCCCGCTCGTCGTCGGTCGGCACCCGCACCAGATACCGGGGCGGGTCGATCCGGACCTGATCGACGTGATCGATCGTCAGCCGCGTCAGCTCGGCCGGTCGCAGCCCGACGTTCCCGCAGAGCCGAACGACCAGCGCCTCCCGGTAGGTCTCCGCGGCGTCGAGCAGCGATTCGTACTCCCGCCGCCTGAGCACCGACCCCGTGGTCCCCTCGAGACTCATGCAGTCTGGTTCGCTTATTCTGGTGACGCGAACATAATTGTATCGCCGATTCGGCGGCGGGACGAACGAGTGGGAGTGTGCGGGACTGATTCGCTCACATGCTCCGTTTCGCGACCGTGGGAAACCCGAAATCGCTATCGGTCACGGTCGCCGTCCGCATCCTCGTCGCCGACCTCGGCCTGAATCTCGCCGACGATCTCCGGGTTGCGCAGGGCGCTCGTATCGCCCAGCGACTCCCCGTTGGCGACGTCTGCGAGCAACCGGCGCATGATCTTGCCCGAGCGGGTCTTGGGTAGTTCCGGCGTGAAGACGAGTTCGCTCGGGGTCGCGATCGGCCCGATCGCCGCCGCGACGTTCTCGCGGATCGCCGACCGGATCGCGTCGCCCGGTTCGCGCCCGCTCTCGGTGCTGACGTAGGCGTAGATCTCGGTGTCGCCGGCCGGGCTCGAGCGACCGACGACGGCGGCCTCGGCGACGCCGTCGACGTCGGTGATCGCGCTCTCGACCTCCATCGTGCCCAGCCGGTGGCCGGAGACGTTGATCACGTCGTCGACCCGGCCGAGGACGGTGATGTAGCCGTCCTCGTCGATCCGGGCGGTGTCGCCGCTGAAGTAGCGCCAGTCGCCCGCGTCGGGGTCGGAGAAGCGCCGCCAGTACTCCGCGACGAACCGCTCGTCGTTGTCGTACAGCGTCCGGGCCATCCCCGGCCACGGCCGGTCGATGGTGAGGTAGCCGGTCTGGCCGGGCTCGACCGGTTCGCCGGATTCGTCGACGACGTTCGCGTCGATGCCCGGCAGCGGCGGCCCCGCGGAGCCGGGTTTCATCTCGTCGACGCCCGGCAGCGTCGAGATCGTCACCGCGCCGGTCTCGGTCTGCCACCAGGTGTCGACGATCGGACAGTCGCCGCCCCCGACGTGGTCGCGGTACCAGTTCCAGGGCCGGGGGCTGATCGGCTCGCCGACGGTCCCCAGCAACCGCAGCGAGGAGAGGTCGTGTTCGGCGGGATACTCCTCGCCCCACTTCATGAACGCCCGGATCGCCGTCGGCGCGGTGTAGAAGACGTCGACGGCGTTACGGTCGACGATCTCCCAGAGGCGATCCCGGTCGGGGTAGTCGGGCGTGCCCTCGTACATCACCGTCGTCGTCCCCAGCGCGAGCGGGCCGTAGACGATGTAGGAGTGGCCGGTGATCCAGCCGATGTCGGCCGCACACCAGTAGGTGTCGGCGGACTTGACGTCGAGGACGGCGTGGCTCGTCCACGCGACGTGGGCGAGATAGCCCCCCGTCGAGTGGACGACGCCCTTCGGCTCGCCGGTCGTCCCCGACGTGTACATCAGAAACAGCATGTCCGTCGCCGACCGCGCGACCGGGTCGACGGTCTCGCCGGCGAAGGCGTCCCGAAGCTCGTGGTAGTCGTACTCCTCGTCGCCGAGGACGTGGGGCAGGTCGTCGCCGAGGCGATCGACGACGACCGTTCGCACGTCCTGCTCGAGCCCGATGCGGGCGTTGTCGGCCTTGCTCTTCTGGTTGAAGGCGTCGCCGCGCCGGTAGTAGCCGTCGCAGGTGATGAGGTACTCGCTGTCGGCGGCGTCCATCCGGGTCGCCAGCGCGTCCGCGGAGAGCCCCGCGAAGACGACGCTGTGGGGCGCGCCGATGCGGGCACACGCCAGCATCGCGATCGGCAGCTCGGGAATCATCGGCAGGTAGATCGTCACGACGTCGTCTTCCTCGACCCCCAGATCGCGCAGCGCCGCCGCGAACTCGTTGACCTCGACGTAGAGGTCGCGGTAGGTGTAGGTGCGGCGTTCGCCCTGCTTGCCCTCCCAGCGGATCGCGGCGTGGTTCTTCCGCCCCGACTCGAGGTGGCGATCCAGACAGTTGTAGGCGGCGTTGAGCCGCCCGTCGGGGAACCACCGATAGAAGGGGGCCTCGTCGTCCTCGAGGACGGTGTCGTACGGCTCGTCCCAGGAGAGCAGGTCCGCCGCGCGCGTCCAGCAGGCCGGCCACTCGGCCTCGAACGCCTCGTAGATCCCCGGATCGGAGACGTTCGCCTGCTCGACGAACGACGCCGGCGGGCCGTGGGTGGTCCCGGTCGGCGCAGTGCCGTCCCGGTCCCGCCCGTTCCGATCGACCATTTCGTCCGAACCGTGGTCGGTCAACGGAATAAACGTTCCTCCGAATCGCCAGCCGGTGGGCGGTTCCGAGCGGGCCCCGCCGACGGTCGTACGGTCTGCTGGAAGTCATTTCCGGTGCGACCGCGACACGGCCCGCGATCCCACCGGTAAATCGTTACAGCGAACCGTATCAGAGGTCGTCCTGCGTCGAGTCGATGTCCGCGAGGTCCGCGGGGTCGACCTCGTGGCCGGGTTCGCGGACGACGTAGACGTCGTAGCGGTGGTCGCTCGCGACCGGGCTCCCGACGCTGGACTGGGGCGCGATCACCGAGCCGGCGTTCTCCGAGCCGATGAAGACCACGCTGGCCTCGATCTCGGCGGCGACGCGGCGGATCTCGCGGACGACGTTGGTCGTCGAGGTCGCGGTCGGCTCGTCGGAGTCGACCCGCTCGGTCCGGACCGTCGCCTCGGGCGCGACGTCGTTCGCTCGATCGCCGATCCCCGTCGCGATGGCGTCGGCGTCGAATGGCTCGCCCTCCGTGATCCAGCCCCGGTCGCGCGCGTACTCGGGGTCGTCCGGAATCACCGTCAGGGCGACGACTTCCTCGTCGAGCAAGTCGCCGAACGCCGACGCGCGCTCGAGCGCTCGCGTCGCCAACGCCGAGCCGTCGAACGGAACCAGTAGTGTCATGACGCTAGGTCACACGACAGCGAAGGTAAATGTTCGCCCCGACGCTTCGACCTACGTCCGCGGGTCCCCGCCTCGAGCCGGCTCGTCGGCCGCGAGGTCGGCGTCTTCGCCGCCGCCGACGACCAGGACCGATCGGTCCGTGGTCCTGACGACCCTGTCGACGGTGCTGCCGAGCAACGCCCCCTTGAACGACGAGCGCCCGCGGGAGCCGATCACGATCGGGTCCGCCCCGATCTCGGCCGCGTACGCCAGGATCTCCTCGTGGGGGACGCCCGATCGAACCGCCGTCTCGACCTCGAGACCGTCCTCGCGAGCCCGCGCCTCGAGGTCTTCGAGCCAGTCGGCCGCCCGCTCCTCGAGGTGGGCCCGGGCCTCCTCGGGGTCGACGATGCCGGTGTCGTAGTCGGTCCGCTCGTCGACGACGGCGACTCCGTACAGCCCTGCGTCGAATCGGTCGGCGAGCGCTACCGCGTGGTCGACCGCCGTCGCCGCCGCCTCGCTGCCGTCGGTCGCGACCAGGATCGAGTCGTACATGGGCGTCCGTACGGCCCGCCTCGAGAAAGGCCTATGGCTCGTCGGTCGGCGGTCCACGGGGTCAGTGATGCGCCGGACCCAGCCATCGACGGAAGTTTCAGAACGGTTATCACACCGGCCGGTACTTTTCCCAGTCACGATGGCGCAGGAACTGGGTCCCCTCGCTCGAGAGCTATCGCTCCCCTATTACGACGACGCCCTCCCGGCACACGACCGGTACCACGCCAACCGCGTCCGAGACCTGGCGATCCGGTTGGCGAACGAGTGCGAACGACCCGTCGACAGGGACGTCCTCGCCGCGGCGGCCTGGCTACACGACATCGGCCGGCCGCGGGAGCGAACCGGTGAGATCGACGATCACGACGACTGGGCGGCGACCGAAGCCGCGGCCCTGCTCGAGGCGGAGGGCGTGGCGGCGGAGCGAATCGACGCCGTCGCGCACTGCATCCGGGCACACAGTATCCGGGCGAGTTCGCCGGAGCCGGAGACGCTCGAGGCGAAACTGCTCTTCGACGCGGACAAGCTAGACGCCGCGGGGGCGCGCGGTATCGTCCGACTGGCCTGTATCGTGGGCGAGCGATCGGGCAGGACGGGCGAGGCGTACGCGGTGATCGACGACGCGTCGGGGGCCGGAATGGAGGCGTCGGACCGGCCGGACGTGTCACTCCTTCGGGAGTGGGCGGCCGAGCGACTGGACGCGTTGTACACCGCACCCGGACGCCGCCTCGGGGAGTCCCGCCGAGGGTTCGTCGAGGACTTCTTCGCGCGCTTCGAGCGCGAGATCGGCGTCGACGGCACGCGGTGACCCCAGTCGGGCGCTAGCTCTCCCGAGGCCCCTCGAGCGCGACGCCGCGCGCGGCCGTCGCCTTCACGGAGGCGACGATCGAGCGGTCGGGCTCGAGCCCCAGCGCCTCGACGCTTCGCCGCGTGACCAGCGCCACGAGTTCGGCGTCGGCCGCGTCGCCGCCCTCGGCGCCTTCGAAGGCGATCCCGACCCTCGCGACCGCGTCGCCGGCCTCGAGCCACGCGACGGTTCCGGGGAACCGGTTGCGGACGCTCGTCCCCTCGGCCCGCGGAACGTCTTCGGGAGCGTGGAGGCTCACGGCGTCGGAGCGGATCGTCACCGACGCGGTCGCGGCCCCGCTCGGGACGACCGCCAGCACCTCGCCGGCGTCGGTCGCGACGGTCGCGAGTTCGCCGTCCCGGTCGACGACCGGTCCCGACAGCACCGTCTCGTCGACGCGGGCGACCCCCTCGTAGGCCGCGACCAGTCGGTCGAACCGCGCCAGCAGGTCACGAGCCCGATCGGTCAGCGAGCTCCCGCCGCCGCCGGCGCCCCCGCGGGTGCGCTCGACCAGCGAGCCGATCGCGTCCTCGAGTTCGACCACCCGCTGCTGGAGGCGAGGATACGAGCGCTCGAGGGCCTCGGCCGCGCCGGACAGCGAGCCGCGGTCGTCGATCGCGCGCAACATCGCGACGTCGCTCCGATCGACGGTCACGTCGTCGATCCGCAGGTAGGGGTCAAACTCCTTCTCCATTCGACTCTCCCTTGGCGGTCACGCGAGAAGTTCGTTTTCATCGTACAACAGGTCGCCGCGGACGAACCGCGCGGTCCGCTCGTCGCGGGGGTCCTCGAAGACCCGCTCGGCCGGCCCGATCTCGACCAGTTCGCCCTCGAGCAGGAACGCCACTCGATCGGAGATTCGCTCGGCCTGGTGCATGTCGTGGGTCGCGAGCAGGACGCCGTGGCCCCGCTCGCGCGCCCGTTCGATCGCGCGCTCGAGGATGGCCGTGTTCCGCGGGTCGAGATCCGACGTGGGCTCGTCGAGGACGAGCAGGTCCGGCTCGGTCGCGAGCGCGCGGGCGAACGACACCCGCTGGGCCTCGCCGCCGGAGAGCGACGCGGCGTCGCGGCCCCACGCGTCACCGAGTCCGACGAGTTCGAGGGCCTCGCGGGTGCGGTCGTCGACCCTCGGTTCGTCGCGACGCAAGCGGTCCACGAGCCGCCGTCCGAATCCGCGCAGCCGCCGGGACCAGGGGCGGCGGATCCGCTGGCCGACGTCGACGTTGCGGGCCACCGAGGCCTCGAAGAGGCTCGCCTGCTGAAAGACCATCCCGATCCGGCGCCGGACCGCGAGCCGTTCGTCCCGGGAACGGCCCCACGGATCGGTGCCGTCACAGCGAACGGTCCCTGCGGTCGGTCGCTCGAACAGCGCGGCCAGCCGCAACAGCGTCGTCTTCCCCGCGCCCGACGGGCCGATCACCGTCACGACCTCGCCCGACCCGACCGACAGCGAGACGTCGGTCAGGATCGACGCGTCGTCGACGCCGTAGGAGACGCGCTCGAGTTCGAGGTTCACGCGCCGACCACCCCGCTCGCCGTCCGTCGGAGTGTGGTCCCCGACATCGTCATCGCCCTCCGAGCCGCATGACGATCCCGTTGACGAGCAGAACGAGGACGAGCAACACCGCGCCGAGCACCAGCGCCGTCTCGAACTCGCCGCGGCGCGTCTCGAGCGTGATTGCGGTCGTGATCGTCCGGGTCTTCGAGGTGCCGTCGGCGTAGGCGATGTTGCCCCCGACGATCAGGACCGAGCCGACCTCGCTGATGGCGCGGCCGAAGCCGGCGAGGACGCCGGTGATGACCCCGTATCGCGCCTCTTTGAGGGTGATCAGGGCTACGTCGGCGCGGGTCCCGCCGACGCCGTAAGCGGCGTCGCGGACGGCGTCGTCGACGCTCTCGACCGCCGACAGCGCGACGCCGGTGATCACCGGCGCGGCCAGCACGCACTGGGAGATGATCATCGCGTGGGGCGTGTAGACCAGTTCCAGCGACCCGAGCGGCCCGTCGCTCGAGAGCGCCATCAGGACCACGAGTCCGACGACGACGCTCGGAAACCCCATCCCCGTGTTGATGGCCGCCGTGACGAGCCGTTTGCCCGGGAAATCCGCGAACCCGACGGCGAACGCGATCGGCAGGGAAAGCGCCGTGCTCAACAGGACGGCGGTCAGGCTGACCGTCAGCGAGACCCGGACGATGCTCCGGAGATACGTCGGATCGGCGAGGGACTCGAGTGCCATTGCGTGTGGGTCGTTCCGTGGGGGTAGTGGACCTGCCGATCACTCGTCGCCAGCGTCCGGCTGCCACCCCTCGGGGACGTACTGCTGGAAGTTCGGATCCTCCGACAGCGCCTCGGGGTAGAACAGCTGTTGGCCGTTCGCGGTGTAGTTCGAGATCAGGTCCTGTCCCGCCGGACTGGTGAAGAACCCGATGTACGCCATCGCCAGCTGGTAGTTGACGGTGTCGTGGATTTCGGGGTTGACCGCCATGATTCCGTAGGGGTTCGCCAGCAGTTCGGGACCGCCCTGGATCGGTCCCTGCAGCAGGATCTCGAGGTCGACGTTGTCCCGCATCGAGAGGAACGTGCCCCGGTCGGCGAGCGTGTACGCGCCCGACTCGCTGGCGTTGTTCAGCGTGTCGCCCATCCCCTGGCCGAGTTCCTGGTACCACTCGCCGCCGGGTTCGACGCCGGCTTCGTCCCAGATCGCCAGCTCCTTGGTGTGCGTTCCGGAGTCGTCGCCGCGCGAGACGAACGTCTCCTGCGCGTTCGCGATCGCCTCGAACGCCGCCGTCGCCTGCTCGGTCTCGCCGACGCCCGCCGGGTCCCCACTCGGCCCGACGACCACGAAGTCGTTGAACATCAGGTCCCGCCGGTTGACCCCGTGCCCGTCCCGCATGAACTCGTCCTCCTGGGAGCGGGCGTGGACCAGAATCACGTCGGCGTTGCCGTTACGCGCCGACTCGATCGCGGCGCCGGTCCCCTGTGCGTTGGCCGCCACCGGCGTCCCGAACCGTTCCTGGAACTCGGCGTTGATCTCGTCTAACAGCCCCGTGTCGTACGTGCTCGTCGTCGTCGCCAGCGCGAGTTCCTCGCCGGTGATCGAGCCCTCCTCCTCGCTGCGTCCCAGTCCGAGACAGCCGCCGACCGCCGTCGCGATCCCCGCCGCGCTCGCTCCGAGCACCTCCCGACGTCGATGTTCCATGATGGGAACAACGATGGAACAGAGCAGTATAAACGTATCGCTCAACGAACCCGCCGACGGTTACGCGATCCGCTCGAGGGCCGTCGAACGTCGATACCGTAACGACGATCGGTTGCGCGGACGGGTCCGAAACGGCCCAGACCGTCACGCCGCTTCCGCGACCGCGGCCACCGCGTTCCGGACGTAGCGCATGCTCGTGGCGATCGCCATGATCCCGTCCATCAGGGCCTGCTGGGAGGCACCGTTGGGGTAAACCCGGTACTCGACCTGTACCGTCTCGGCCTCGCGCAGCCGACAGGCCGCGCCCGCCTCGTCGAGGAACGTGTAGAACCCCGGCGTCGCCGCCAGCATCGGCCCGACGTACTCGAGTAGCTCCGCCCGCCGCCGGTCGTCGCGGAGGAGGTCCCGCGCCCGCTCGGTGTCGAACCCGCTTCGGCCGACGATCCGGACCGGGCCGAACTCGGCTTCTTTGATGACGTGGACCGGCAACTGCGAGAGTTCGACCTGACAGTTGAACGCCGTCTCCTCGTCGGTGTGGGGCGTCACGCTCCGGATCGCCGTGTCGTCCAGCCAGTGGCGGACCTGCGTTTCGCTGACGTGCCTCGTCATGCCGTGACCGTCGGCGCGAATCGCGGTAAGGCTTGAGCGGGCGCTCGCCTGTCCTCGCCCCTCGGTGACCGACGCACTCCGTGCCGGCTCGAGTCGCTCGATCAACTGTTCGATCACCTGCGAGACGACGGCTGCGATGATCTCCTCGACGGGGAGGCTGGGGACGAGCCCGGCGAGTTTCTCGCGCAGCCACCCGCTCACTCGCGCGAGCGGACCGGGGGACTCCTCGCCGGCGCCCTCCTCGTCGGTCTCGTCCTCGGCTTCCTCGCCGTCCGTTTCGTCGGCCGCTTCGCCTGTTTCCTCGCCCTCGTCAGGGACCGCCTCGCTCTCCGCGCGTTCGCCGCCGAAGAGCCCGCGGAGCCACTCCACGGGCTTCGCGAGGATTCCCTTGAGCCAGCCGCCGAGCGACGAGAGCGGGCCGCCGGACTCGCTCTCTTCGCCCTCGGATTCCTCGCTTTCGGCCCCATCGTCGCCTTTCGCGCCGATACCGAGGAGGTCAGTCAGCCACTCCTTGGGCCTCTCGAGCAGGCCGACGAGGGCTTCTTTGGTCTTGCCGAGCAGGCCGCTGAGGAGTTCCGTGGCCTTCCCGGGAACCTGCGTGAGAAGTTCGATCGGCTTGCCCAGCAGCGACTTCACGTTGTCTAGCACGGCGCCGGAACCGTCGAGCAGCCCCGTCACCGCCGACAGCAGGTTCCCGAGCAGGTTGTTCGATCCCGGTCGCGCCGAAACGTCCAACTGGACCGGGTTCAGGTTCACCTCGAGGCCGAGGACATCGAGGAAGAGTCCGTCGAGATCGAGGTGGAGGACGCCGGCGGCGTCGTCGCCCTCGTAGACGTCCTCGGCGTCCGCGGCGTGGCCTTCCGCGCGGTCGTCCTCGACGAGATCGCCAGTATCGGCCCGGTCGTCCTCGTCTTCGTCCGATTCTCCGTCTCCTTCGTCCGCCCCTTCTTCCGCCGGTTCCTCGGCGGCCTCATCGGCGGGCTGCTCGTCCTCGGCGTCCGCCTCCGACTCCGCGCCGCCGGCTCCGTCCGCGTCTTCCGCCGATTCCTCCGACGACGCGACCTCCTCGTCGTCCTTCTGGGCCGACTCGTCCTGCGGCGCTCCCGAGACGTCGCCCTCGTCGTCCGGCACTTCCATCTCGGCCTGGCCGCCGTCGGCCAGCACCCGACGCGGCGGTCCCGTCGGGCGCTCGACCTCGTTGGGACGACCCGCGGAGCGCTCGCCCCGTTCGGGGGCCGAACGCTCGCCCGAGTCGTCACGCTCGAAATCTGCGGTCATTGTACGGCAGAACGGACGCCAGTCAGTGTTGTGGGGGTTGGCCTCGCGTATGCGACAGGCCCTGGGCTTCGCGGCGACGGAGCACCGAAAACGAACCGTTCGGCGGGCTACTCGGGCGATCCGACCCGGAGCGCGTACTCGCCACGGGTCTCGCCGTCGTCGTGGTAGGCGACGGACTCCTCGATCGCGGCGATCGTTCCGTCTCCGACGGCGGCGGCCGTGGCGATGCCCTCGAGCCGTTCGACTCCGATCGGGCCGGACTCGAGATCGAACGCACGGACGGCGTGGGTTTCAGGGTCGCGGACGCGGAAGTTCTGGGCGCAGGGGGCGACCAGCCGGCCGCCGTCGGCGGCGAGCCCGTGGACGAAGCCCCGGACCGCGTCGTCCCACAGGAGATCGCCGTCGGCGTCGAACGCCGCCACGCGGTGTTCATTGGGGTGGCGGCTCTCGGTTTCGCGGCTCTCGACGGCGTAGGTGTTGCCGGTCACGAACGCCACCCGGCTGTCGTGGGCGTACGCGTGGTTCGGGTAGGCGTAGAGCGTCTCGTCGCCGATTTCGGTCTCGACGGCGAGATCGACCGCCCAACGTTCGGCGCCGCCGGGACCGAGCAGGTAGCCCCGCTTGTCGCCGTGGCTCGAGACGGCGATCGAGTCGCCGTCGAACGACACGTCGCCGACGCGGCGGTCGCCCTCGGTGCCGGGGTCCCACGTCCACTCGAGGCCACCCGTTTCGGTATCGAGGACGACGAGCCCGGTGTCGTGGTCGCCCATGCAGCGGTTGTAGCCGACAGCGAGGCGCTCGCCGTCGGCGTCGAGGTCGAGCGCGATCGGCGACGCGTCGGTCTCGTAGGTCCAGCGCACTTTTCCGTCGGGCTCGAACGCGTAGACGGTGCTGTGCCACCGCCGCGTCTCGCCGTCGCGTTCGTACCGCCGCGCCGCGGCGTAGAGGCACTCGTTGCCGTCGGCGTCGGTCGCCGCCTCGCAGGCGACGACGTAGGGAAGGTAGAAGACGGTGTCCTTGACCGCCTCGCCGACGTCGTCGGCGGCGTCGTAGCGCCACCGTCGCTCGCCCGTCGCGACGTCGTAGGCCGCGATCGTCCCCGCCTCGCCGCGGCCGGCGACGACGATCGTCCCGCTCCCCTCGAGCACCGCGATCCCGACTGCATGGTCGGGATGGTCGGCCGTCCACCGGGCCTCGAGCGAGTCGGCCTCGCGGGCGGTGACGGTGCCGTCCCACTCGCCGGTGACGACGAGGTCGCCCGACTCGGCGACCCCGACCGCCGATCGGGTCCACATGTGTCGACTGCGGGCGGGATCGATCTCGCCCAGCGGGGCGGTCCGAAAGTCGAGGGCGGTCTCGCGTTCGGTGTCGGCAGTCCCGGCCATCGTCACTCCTCGACCGGGAAGGTCTCGTGGAGGGTGTCGTGGGCGTCGCCGAGCCCGTCCACGATGTGCTCGCCCTGCGTGCGAAGCCGCTGGACCGCCCGCTCGGCGTTGCGGACCTCGAGCAGCCGGCCGCGCGTGTAGTCGAATTCGGGGTCCTCGCTGTCCAGTTCGGCGACCTCCTCCTCGAGATCGACCAGCGCCGCGTCGAGATGGCGTTCGATCTCCGCGAGGCTGTCGGCGTTCGCGAGCCCTTCGATGGGTCCCTCGAGGTGGCCCTCGAGTTCTTTCTCCGCGTGGTCGCGGGCACTGTCGTCCCCGACGCCGAGGACGTTCATCAGTCCGAGTCGTAGCGCTTCGATTTCGTGGCAGCTCATGGGTGTGTCGTAGTGAATCGTCGTATTCGGGCGTTTGAAAGTAGCGTTACAGCGTCTGATCGACGAGGTCGCTGACGATGCGGTCCCGATCGAGGTGGTCCGAGACGATCCGTTCGGCGTCGCCGTCGTCGACGTCGCCGTACCAGATCCCGTCCGGATAGACGGCGACCATCGGTCCGTCGCCGCAGCGACCGAGACAGGACGACCGCGTGATGCGGGCGTCGCAGTGCTCGGAGTCCCGAACCTCCTGTCGGAGCCGCTCGAGGACGGCCGGCGACCCCATCTTCGCACAGGTCTGGTTGGTACAGACCGCGACGTGCTTCTCGGGCGCGTCGTGGCTGTGGGGTTCGTCGTCGACGTCGTCGCGGTCGGCGTGGGCCTCCTGGTGGGCCAGCGCGCGCAGCATGGCGCGAGCGCCGCCGACGTCCTCCTCGTAGCCCTCGAGGTCGACCTTGTACTTGCAGGTGTCACAGGACATTTCGACGCTGTCGGTGCGGGCCTCCTCCCAGCGGTCGGCGAAGACGTCGAGCAGCCGGGAGTCGGTCCCGAGCGGGTCGCCGGCCAGCGCGTCGACGTAGGGGTAGTCGTCGTCGAAGTCGGCGGTCCAGTCCCGCACTCGCTGCGTGAGGACGCCGTCGCCGAGCATGTACGGCAGGACGACGACCGCGTCGGGACGGTGCTTCGAGAGCCCGTGGAGGGTGTCCTCGAGCGTCGGCTCCGTGACGCCGATGAACGAGGCCTCCACGCGGTCGAACGCGCGGCCCTCGTAGAGCAGACGTGCCAGCTTGTGGACGTCGCCGTTGGCGTCCGGATCGCTCGAGCCCCGGCCGCAGACGACGACGGCCACGTCGTCGTCCTCGCGGTCGACGCCCAGTTCCCGCTCGACCGCGGCGGCGCGGTCGTCCAGCAGGTCGAGGATCGCGGGATGGACCCCCAGATGCGAGCCGTTGTTGATCTCGAGGTCGTGTTCGGCCCGGGCCTGCTCGATGGCCAGCGGCACGTCGTTCTTGACGTGGCTCGCGGCGAACAGCGAGCAGTGGACGACAGTCACCTGCGAGGCGACGGGCGCGAGCCCCGCGAACGCTTCGTCGATCGCCGGCTCCGCGAGCTCGAGGAAGGCGGCGTCGACGGGGATGCCGAGCCGGGACTCGAGGTCGGCGGCCAGTTCGCGGACCTGTTCGTTGGACTTCTCGCGCCTGGAGCCGTGGCCGATCAGGAGGACGGCCTCGTCCTCGAAGCCGGGCGCGGGCGCGGACGTGGTGTCGTCGGGTGTGCTCATAGTGGGACTCGGTCGATCACTCGTCGTACGCCTCGGCCTGCTCGAGGCTCCGCTCTAACTTGCGTCGGCGGCTCGGCGCGAACAGGCCGGTCTCCTCGCAGTCCTCGTAGAGCCACGTGCCGAAGGCGGGCGCAGCATCGTCGTCGACGCCGAACCAGTAGCCGCCCGAGGAGGTTTCGGAGAGGTCTCCCATCGGGGCGTCCACGGGACAGTCCGCTATCAGCTCCCGAGCGAACGCGAGCAGGTCCTCGTCGTCGTGGACGAACGAGATGCCGACGGTCCCGCTCGAGGACTTGAAGCAGACGGTGCCACAGCCCTCGAGCAGCCCCCGAAGCAGTTCGCGATCGTACTCGGCGAACGCGCCGAAGCGGTAGTTGCCCCGGCCGTCGACCGGCAGCCCGAGCGCGCCGCTGCGACCGAGCAGTCCCGACTCGTCGCCGTCGATCGTCAGCACGTACTCGTCCTCCGTCCGCGTGATCGACGTGTCGTGGGCGTACTCGCGGGTCGTCGTCTCGCGCTCGAGTTCGCCGCCGGCGACTGCGGCCAGCACCTGTGCGGATGCCTCGTCGTTGGCCACGACCTCGATGCGGTCGTCGGAAACGTCGCCGCTGCCGGCGACGTGGCCCCAGAAGTACGCCGTCGCGGGGTGACCCGCGAGCGGGTCCGACGGGACCGCGATCTCGAGGGCCTCATCCGCGTCGGCGCTCGATCGAGCGTCGCTCATTCGCCCACCTCCCGGACGACGATGGCGTCCGTCGGGCAGGCCGCGGCGGCCTGCTGGGCCTCGTCGATGCGGTCGTCGTCGAACGTCGCGACGACGCGCTCGGCGTCGTCCGCGACCTCGCCCTCGCAGTCGTAGACCGGGTCCGCGGTCGGATCGATCGTCGCGAGGCCGTCCTCGCCCTCGATAAATCGCGGGTCGCGGGTCAGGCAGGCGAAGATGCCGTCGCAGGCGTCCTTCTCGATGGTGACTTCGTATCGTGGCATGTTGGATTCCGTGCTCAGTAATCGTACTTCGTCTCGTAGCCCCGGGGCGTGACCATCCGGTCGTCCCAGACGTAGGTGTCCTCGGTGCCGACGACGATCGTCGTCGTCATGTCGATAATCTCGCTCTCGCCTAACTCCTCGAGCTCGCCGAGTTCGGTGATCATCACTTCCTCGTCCTCGCGGCCGGCCCCGTGGACGATGCCGACCGGCGTGTCGGGATCGCGGTGGGTCAGCAGGATCTCGCAGGCCTTCTCGAAGTTCTCGCGGCGCTTGCGGCTCCACGGGTTGTAGATGGTGATCGTGAAGTTCTCGCTCGCGACGGAGTGGAGTCGGGACTCGATCTCGGGCATCGGGACGAGGTGGTCCGACAGCGACACCGAGACGGTGTCGTTCACCAGCGGCGCGCCCAGCCGGGCGGCACAGGACTGGGCCGCCGGAACGCCCGGCACCACTTCGAAGTCGACCATCGAGGCCGTCGCGCCCTTGGACTCGAGGATCTCGAGCGCGAGTCCGGAGAGCGCGTAGACGTTGGGGTCGCCGCTGCCGACGATAGCGACGTCGTTGCCCGCCAGCGCGCGGTCGATCGACTCCTCGGTCCGGGAGACTTCGCCGCACATCGGCGTGTCGTAGATGTCGTCGGCCTCCTCGGTGATCTCGTCCGGGATGAGATCGATGTAGGTCGTGTAACCGACGATGTGGTCGGCCTCGAGCAGCGCCGCCTTGGCGCGGTCGGTCATCCCTTCCGGGTGGCCGGGGCCGAGACCGACGGCGATCAGTTGGCCGGGCTCGGCGTCGAAGTCGTCGACCGTCGCGCCGACCTCCTGCTCGTTGCTGCTCGAGTCGTCCGAACTCGACGCGCCGCAGCTCGAGGACGACGAGGAACTCGAGGAGGCGCCGCATTTGGACCCGCTCGAGTCGTCGGTGCTGGACGCGCCACACTTCGAGCCGGAGCTCGAGGTATCGGTGCTCGCGTCGGTCGTCGATGCGCCGCACTTCGAAGTCGATTCGTCGTCAGCGTCCGCGTTGGTGTCCGTACTCATGGTTGCCTGTATCAGAAGTCGTCGACGTCACGCCCGCCGCGCGGGGTGACGAGGTACGTTCGGTCGTCGTTGCGCCAGGTCTCGGTCTCGTGGTTGCCGATGATCAGCGAGGTACCCATGCCGGAGACCTTGTCGTCGTGGTCGGCGGCCTCGCCGAGGGTCGTAATGTGCTGGCTCTCGCCGTTTCGGCCGGCGTCTTCTCGGCCGGCGTCGTTGACGATGGCGACGTAAGCGTCGTCGGTCCGCTCCTCGCGGACGATCTCGACGGCTTTCTCGTAGTTGCGCCAGCAGTTGTAGAGGACGATCACGAAGTCCGAGATCGCGGCCGCGCGCAGCTTCTCCTCGATCTCGTCCCAGCCGCGCCACTTGTCCGACAGCGAGACCGTACAGAAGTCGTTACACAACGGCGCGCCGACGTTGGCCGACCCACCCAGCGCCGCCGTGAGGCCGGGAACGATCTCGATCGGTACGTCCGTCGCGTCCTCCTCCTCGGCCATCTTGAAGATGAGGTCGGACTTGCCGTAGACGGAGGGGTCGCCGCCCGAGACGTGGGCCACGTCCTTCCCCTCGCGGACGTAGTCGAACGCCGCGCGGGCGAGTTCGATCTGTCGGCCCATCGTCGAGCGCACGATCTCCTGCTCGAAGCCGTCGTCTCGAGTGGCGATCCCGTCCTCGTCGGTTCGCTCCTCGGCGGGGATCGTCCCGTCGGCCCGCAGGAACTCCTGGTAGAGGCTCGAGGCGATGACCACGTCCGCGGATTCGATGACCTCCTTGGCCCGCTTGGTCATGTGGTCGGGCAGGCCGGGGCCGATACCGACGACGTACAGCGTGCCGTGGTCGTCGGGGGTGCCGCCGGCCGTCGCGTCGGTGGACTCGGCGTCGGAACTCATCGGCCGATCGCCACCGTGACCTCGTTCTCGTAGCTGATCTTCTCGAGCACGAGCTCCTGCTCGGCCCCGCCGGCGATCGCGCTCGCCTCGGAGACGCCTGGCCAGCCGATCAGCTCCTTCGACTTCGAGGGCGTCGGCCCCTCGTTCGCGAGCAGCGTCTCCTTGTCGAAGGCCACGACGCCGAGGTCGAGTTCCCGCGCGGCCTCGAGCAGTCCCTCTTCGTCCTCCTTGCGGGTCGCGGTGCCGACGAACTCGACGTCCTCGAGGTCGTAGTCGGTTTGCTCGAGGGCTTCCTCCCACGCGGCGAGGAAGGCGTCCTTGCTGGCTCCCGAAACGCTACCCGTTCCGAGGACGACGCCGTCGTCTTTGTTGCGCTTGAGGACGGTCACGTCGTCGCCGACGAGAACGGCTTTGGGGCCGTCGAGTCGGGCGACCGGCCCGAGTTCGTCGTCGAGGACGGCGAGGTTCGTCTTGACCGTCGAGTCGCCGTTGACGACGTGGGCGTCCATCGCCTTCGCCTTGGATTCGACGCCCTGCTTGCCCGCGGCCTCCGAGGCCGTGGTCATCGCCGGGACGGCACCCATCGTCGCCAGGTCCTGCGCGACCTGGTTCGCGCCGTGGTGGCCGCCGGTGATCGGGATGGCCCACGTCAGCTCCTCGTCGACCACGCAGATCGCGGGATCCTCCCACTTGTCGTCGAGCAGGTGGGCCGTCTTCCGCATCGCGATTCCCGACGCCATCAGCCCGACGAAGCAGTCGTACTCGCCCCAGTGCTCCTCGAAGACGTCGCCGTGGTACTCGAGGATCTCGATCGCCTCGTAGCGATCGCCGATCTCCGCTTTGATCTCCTCGGCGGTGTCCATCTTCCGGCCGAAGGAGACGATCGCGATCTCCTCGGCGACCTCGCCGTCCGAGTCCGCCGTCGAACAGTGACCGCCGTCGGAGTCCGATTCGTTCGTCGTGTCCGTGTTCTCAGTTCCTGAACTCATGCTGAAACCTCCGTCGTACTCGTAGCGAAAGCGTCCTGTCCACGTGCTATGGACCCGTCCAGACCACCGCGGGGGCGGGACTGAAAGGGGCTGCCTCGGTCGATCCGGTGAGACGATGTAAGCACTGTCGTTCGAGAGAGCGAAGCTCTCTCGTGATCACGAAAGGCGCTTCGCGCCTTTCGATCGAGACCGAGCGAGCCTGCGAGCGAGGGAAGCGCGCAGCGAGTCGCAACCGGTCGAGCGAGGCAGGGGCTTTCGGCGTGTTTGCGGTCGCAGCACTGTCTCTCAGTCATCGCTCGCCTCCGGTTCACTCGCGTTCTCAGCCGAATCCCCCGACGATCCTCGATTCGCCCAGTCGCCGTAGAGGAACGAGCGCTCGTAGCCCGCCCCCGTGACCGCGTCGCCGATGACGACCAACGCCGAGGCGCGGTAGCCCGCCTCCTCGACCTTGTCCGCGATGTCGCCGATCGAGCCGACGATCACGTCCTCGTCCGGCCACGAGGCGTGGTAGATCACCGCGACCGGCGTCTCGGGATCGTGGTCGTCCTCGAGCAGGCGATCCATCGTGTCGCGGACGGCGTGGGTCCCGAGGTAGATGCAGGTCGTCACGTCGCCCATCTCCACGAAGTCGGAGATGTGGTCCTCTTCCGGCGTCAGGGTCTTGCCCTGCGGCCGGGTGAACGCGACGTGGTTCGAGACCTCGTTGAGCGTCAACTGCGTCCGCAGCGTCGCGCTCGCGGCAAAGGCGGACGTGACGCCCGGTACGAAGTACGTCGGGACGCCTTCGTGTTCCAGCGCGTCCATCTGCTCGAGCGCCGCGCCGTAGATCGCGGGATCGCCGCTGTGGAGCCGAACCACGTTCCGACCCTCCTCGTAGGCGTCCCGCATCAGCGGGATCAGTTCCTCTAAGTCCTTGCCCACCGAGTTCACCAGTTCGGCGTGCCCGCAGTACTCGTCCAAGAGCTCGCTGTTGACCAGCGAGCCCGCGTGGACGACGAGATCCGCTTTCTCGAGCAGTTCCTTCCCGGCGACGGTCAGCAGCCGCGGGTTGCCGGGGCCGGCGCCGACGAAGGGGATTCCCTCCTGTTCGTCGCCGGCGCTGTGCTCGAAGATCCGGTCGTCCAGTTCCTCGCGGCGACGCTCGCCTTCGGAGTCGATCGCGTCCTGGGGATCGTTCCCCGCGTCGTCGGTCATCGCTGCCCCCCGCAGTCGCCGCCCTCGAAGCCCGTGGCGCGCTCGAGGTCGACTACTTCGCCGCCGTCGGTCACCGGTTCGCCGTCCGTCGCCGCGTCCTCCGAGCCGTCGGCGTCGTCGGTCCCGAACGCGGCCGTCGCCTGCTCGACCTCGAGGTCTTCCTTCTCGGCGTAAGCGAGCGTGTAGTAGTCGCGCTCGTCGATGTCTGCGGGGTCGTCGGTGACAACCGACTCGCCCTGTTCCATGAACAGCCGTCGACCGTACGTTACGTCGTAGCCGGCCTCGACGAGGCCCTCGTGGGTCGCCGGGGCGTCGGTGACCTTGAACAGAATCATTCGATCGGGGCCGGTCGGACTCGCTCCGCTCGCCGCCTCGCGCAGGGAGAGCCCCGCGCCGGCCTCGATCTCGACCCCCATCGCGGTCGCGAATGCCGTCACCGCGCTCACGCCGGGGACGATCTCGAGGTCGACTTCGGGATGGAAGGCGTCGATCGTCCGGCGGAGGTGGCCGAAGGTTGAGTAGACGTTGGGATCACCCAGCGTCACGAAGGCGACGTCGCCGTCGCGGGCGTTCGGGGCGATCTCCGCGGCGGCCTCCTTCCAGGCCGCCCGGAGCTTCTCCTCGTCTTTCGTCATCGGGAAATCGAGGTCGCCGATCTTCGACTCGTCGACGTGGTTCAGCGCGACGGTCCGGGAGAGCCGGCCCGGCGAATAGACCACGTCGGCGTCCTCGAGGACTGCTTTCCCGCGAACGGTTACGAGATCGGCCTCGCCGGGACCGAGTCCGACGCCGTACAGCGTCATCGGTCGGCACCCTCCGTCCGCGTTCGGCCGCTTCCGTCCGCGACGACTTTCTTACCGTCGTCTTCGTCCTCATCCGCGTCCAGCGTCGCGCTCCCGACCAGCATGTACACCGGATTGTCCGAGTTGAAACTCGTCGCCCCGGCGAGTTCGTAGCCGTGGCTCACCTGGAACTGGACGACCTCCTCGAGCAGGTCGCGCTCGCGGAAGGCCTCGGTCGCTTTCCCGGCGACCTCCAGCCGCGAGACGTTCATCACGACCCGGTCGATCTCCGTCTCGACGGCGTGGTCGAGTACTTCTTCGAAGTTCCGACTGCCGCCGAGAAACAGGGCGTCGGCGTCGTCGGGCAGCCCCTCGGGCGCTTCCGCGTTGCGCAGTTCGACCTCGGCCCGGACCGCCTCCTCGTTCGCGGCGAGGTTCTTCTCGGTCGTCTCGAGCCGCTCGGGTTTCCGTTCGAGGGCGGTCACCCGCCCGGCTCGCTGTGCGGCTTCGATGGTGACGGCCCCCGTACAGGAGCCGACCTCCGCGAAGTGGTCGTCCGGCTCGAGCGCGAGCTTCGAGCGGACGACGGCCCGGACCTCCGACTTGGTCGGGCCGGCCTTCGCGTCGTGTGGAAGCGCGATGGGTGGCATCATCCGTTGGAACAGAGCCCGCCCCTAAAACAATTTTGTTTGGGGTAGGACAACTGCGGTTGCCCAGCTGGAGTTGGAGTAGGACAACGAGAGTTGTCGAAAAGAGCAGACCGGTCAGTCAGCGTGAAAACCCGGCGCGAGCCGCCGTCAGTCGGCCGATTACCACTCCATACCGCCGTTGATGCCGAGCACCTGCCCGGTCATGTACTCGGCCTGATCGCCGGCGAGAAAGCGGACCATGCCGACGATGTCTTCGGGCTCGGCGAACCGGTCCAGCGGGATGTCCTCGCGGATCTTGTCCTGCACGCGGTCCGGAACCTTCTCGAGCATATCGGTCTCCGTGAAGCCGGGCGCGACGCAGTTGGCCGTCGAGCCGTGACTGGCCAGTTCCAGCGCCAGCGTCCGGGTGAACGCGAAGAGCCCGCCCTTCGAGGTGGCGTAGTTGGCCTGCCCGTAGTTGCCCTGCTGGCCGACCACGCTCGAGATGTTGATGAGCCGGCCGTGCTCCGACTCCTTGATGTCCTCGTAGAAGGCCTTCGTGCAGTTGAACGTCCCGTGGAGGTTGACGTCGATGACGGTCCGCCAGTCCTCGTAGGTCATGTCCTCGAACGTGCGGTCGACGGTGATCCCCGCGTTGTTGACCAGCACGTCGATCTCGCCGAGTTCCTCGCGGACCTCGGCGGCCATCCGTTCGACCGCCGTCGGGTCCGAGACGTCGGCCTGGACGGGGACGGCCGTCTCGCCGTTCTCCTCGATCGTCTCGGTCACCGCCAGCGCGCGCTCCTCGGAGGAGCGGTAGTTGACCGCCACGTCGGCGCCACAGCGGGCGAGTTCGAACGCGATCTCGCGACCGATCCCCCGCGAGGAGCCCGTGACGAGGCAGGTGCGATCGGTCAACGGACGGCGCTCCAGCGGCTCGAGGCGCTGCATCGTTTCGGCCATACGAGTACCCACGTCGAGGCTCGTGTTAATAATTTGACCCTCGTTTCAGATTTCGTGAACGGGCCGGCCGTCACTCCGTCGCGGCGATCCGCTCGAGGAAGCGATCGAACGCGCCGCTTTCGGGATGGACGTGGACGTAGGTGCCCAGCGAGTCGTACTCGGTCAGGCCGTCGCGGTCGCCGTCGATGCCGTCGCCTCGGACCGTCTCGAAGGCGAAGCGGGCGTCGCCGTCGACGTCGGCGCTCGAGTAGTGAAACTCGTGTCCCCGTATCGTCTCGCCGGCGTCGGCCGTGAGCGTCCCGTCGATCGCCTCGAGTTCGACGTGGTCCAGCGCCTGATAGCGGTCGTGCATGGTCACGTCGGCGGGGAGGATCCCGGCCATCTCGTGGCGATCGCCCTCGGCGGTGGTCAGCGATCGGCTCATCGCCATCAACCCGCCGCACTCGCCGAGGACCGGCAGCCCCTCGCTCGCGCGGTCGCCGAGTTCCGCGAGCGTGTCGGTCGACTCGAGTTCGTCGGCGTGGAGTTCGGGGTAGCCGCCGGGGAGGTAGACGCCGTCGCAGTCGGGGACGGAGTCGCCCGCGACCGGCGAGAAGGTGACCATGTTAGCCCGCTCGCGGAAGCGCTCGATCGTCGCCGGATACCGGAAGCAAAACGCCGCGTCGCTGGCGACGGCGACGGTGGCGTCGATCGGCTCGGTCGGGTCGGCGACGGCCGACGGGACGTCGGAGGCCGGCGGTTCGCTGGCCACGTCCGCCAACCGTTCAGCCTCGAGCGATTCGGCCGCCTCTCGGAGCGCCTCCCGCGGCAGCGTGGCCTCCCCGCCCATCTCGAGCCCCAGGTGCCGGTCGGGGATCTCGAGGTCCGAGTTCGGCGGGATCCGACCGAAGTACTCGAGGCCGTCGGGCAGAGCGTCGCGAATGCCCTGTTCGTGGCGGCCGCCGTGGGCCCGCTGGGCGACGACGCCCGCGACCTCGATATCGCGATCGATCGTCGCGGCGTACTCGCGGAAGCCCAGCGCGGTCGCCGCGACGCTTTCCATCCCGGCTTTGGCGTCGACCACGAGGACGACCGGCAAGTCGAGCGCCTCGGCGACCATCGCGGTGCTCGAGCCGTCGCCGTCGTACAGCCCCATGACCCCCTCGACGACGCAGATGTCGCCCTCGCCGCGGCGGAAGTTCCGCCGGAGGCCGTCCTCGCCGCAGAGCCACAGATCGAGCGTACGGGAGGGCCGGCCCGCGACCGCCTCGTGGTGGCTCGGATCGATGAAGTCCGGGCCCGCCTTGGCGGGCTGGACCTCGTGGCCCGCGTCCGCGAGCGCCCGAATGATCGACAGCGTCGCGACCGTCTTCCCGACGCCGGAGCTGACGCCGCCGAGGACGAATCCGTTCATCGTCAGTTTCGTTCGTACAACTGTACTTGAATCCGTCGGTGAGGTGAGCGTCCGGCCGCGAGCGACCGAAAGCGAATTAGGTCGCCGCTGAGACCGGGGACGCGAGACCGATGAGCGACCCCACCACTGCGACCGCCGCGGAACCGGTGCCGGCGCTGAAGGAGCGAGCCGGCGTCGTCAACGCCCTGCTCGACGGCAAACAGACGGTACTCGTCCGGCACCCGACGCTCGATCCGGGGACGATCGACGAGCGGTTCGCCCTCTATCCCGCCTACAGCCACCAGGATCCGGGGCGGTATCAGTCCCGCTACGAGGGGTATTACCACCGCTCGAGCGCGAAACCGGACGAGGGCGTCCCGATCCGCACCGTCGCCGACATCCGCGCGGAGTACGCCGTCTCGAGCGACGACCTCGAATCCCTCGCTCGCCACTACGTATACACGCCCGGGGGGCTGCAGGACAAGTACGATCCCGACGGGGAACTCCGGGTGCTGTTGCTCCGCGTGGCCGAACTCGATTCGCCCGCGGTCATCGAGGAACGCGGAAGCTACCGTGGCTGTCGGGCCTGGATCGACCTCGCCGACGACGCCCCGATCGACCCCGACGCGGCGACGCCGGTCCTCGACGACGCGGCCTTCGCCGAGCGCCGCGCGGCCGTCCGGGACGCCCTCGAGTGATACGGTTTACTGTAACGATTTACCGGCGCGACCGCGATCCGGATCGCGGTCGCGCCGGAAATGACTTACAGTAGACCGTATGAGTGCGGACCACCGACGAACTTAACCGCTCGAGTCGGTTACGATTCGGCGCTCGAACTATGAGTGACGACACAGGAGCCGACACCGAACGGCACCTCCGCGAGGCGCTTCGCCACCTGGGCACGGCGCAGGACGACGACGACCTCCGAAAGACCCACGCCGTCGCGCTCGAGGAAGTGTCGAACACCGTCTCGTCGGTGCTGCGGGAGTACGAAGACGCCGAGTGACGACCGTCGGATCCGTTTTTCGACGCACAGAGCGTCTCGAGGGCCGTTGGCCGCCGTGGTATGATTTAACCTGGCACAGGACGTGGGAACGACCGTGATGAGGTACGAAACCGACCACCCGTCGATCGCGGACGAACTGCGGAACAAGAACGAGACCGAACTCCCGATTGGCGAGGCCCGGGAGCCCGAGAGCCGCGGGTACACCATGTGGCGCTGCGGGTCTTGCGGCGAGATGGGGCGGTTCGAGGACGACCTGCCGGACGCGTGCCCCGGCTGCCTGGCACCGCGGGAGGAGCTGTTCTACTGGGAAGAGGATTGAGATCGCGGCGGCGCCCGTCTCGGGCCCGTTCGCTTCGGCTCGGTTCGCGGTGAGGAGTGAGGCGGGGACGCGACCGCTAGACCGGCTGCCGGACCGCGAGGACGACTAGATCGGAGAACGGCGTGTCGTCTTTCCCGCTCCCGCCGGCGTGGGTCGCCAGCTCCCCGAGGGTGAACCGGTGAATCGTCTCGTCGTCGTGAGTCAACTTCTCGCAGACCAGCGCCTCGAGGTCGGGATCGGCCCCTGCCTCGAGCAGGAACTGGGCAAGGTCGCCGGGCATCCGGTCGTAGGGCCGGGGGAGGACCAGCAGGTGTCGTTCGTCTTCCGTTGCTGCGGCCGCGAGGCGGTCCATATCGGCCTCGAGGTCGCCGCTCTTGTGGAGCGTGACGAACTCGGTGTCCTCCATCGGCGTCCGGGCGCGGCTGGCGGCCAGCTGGAGCGAGGAGATGCCGGGGATCACGCGCACCGGTCGCGCGTCGGCGTTCCGGTTTTCGGCCTCGCGTTTCACGGCGTCCTGCACCTTGCCCACGAACTGGTAGCCCGAATGGTTGGGGTCGCCCATCGCGACCGCGGTCCCGGACTCGCCGGCGGCGACGCGCTCGCCGAACTCCTCGAGCGCCTCGGCCTCGTCCCTGTAGCCGCAGGTCAACAGGTCGGCGTCGGTCAGGTCCGCGACGAACTCGACGACCGTCGTGAAGCCGACGACGACGTCGGCCTCGCGGATCGCGCGCTCGCCGCGGGGCGTGAGATACTCCTGGTTGCCGGGGCCGACACCCACGGCGTAGACGGGGTCGTCGCTTTCCTCGTCGATGTCCGGCTCCGCCGCCCCAGCGGCGAACGTCGCCGGATCCGGCCCCGACTCGAGGTCGTACTCGCCGCTCATCGGTTCGCGCCGGTTTCGGCTCGCGTCTCGGCGTCGAGCTCCAACTCGATCTCGTCGGTCCGGACGTCCTTCGCGACGTGGATCAGTTCGTTCGTCAGCGCGGCGGCGAGCCCGCTCCCGCCCCGGCGGCCGACGTGAGTGATCGCCGGCACGCCGAACGCCTCGCTGACCTCGCGGATGCGCCCGCGGCTCTCCTCGGCCTTGACGAAGCCGACCGGGTTCGCGACGACGACCGCCGGCCGGGTCCCCTGCTCGATGCAGTCGGCCAGCGCCAGCGCCGCCGTCGGCGCGTTCCCGATCGTGACGATCGAGCCCTCGAAGGCGTCCTCCCTGTCCAGCTCGAGCATCGCCGCGGCGGTCCGGGTCATCCCGGTCTCGGCGGCGAGTTCCTTCCCGCGGCCGATCGCCTTCGAGACCTCGCAGTCGTGACCCCGGCCCGTGACGCCGGCTTTCACCATCGTGATGTCGGTGAAGATGTCGGCCTCGTCGAGCACGGCCCGCGCGCCGGCCCGGACCGGTGCGTCCTCGTCGTCGCCGAGGTCGTCGCTCCCGGTGAACTCGATCAGGTGCTGGAACTCGATGTCGCCCATCGAGTGGACCGACTTCTGGCGCACGCGGTCGGCCAGCGTCTCGTCGGGCGTGAACTGCCGGACGATGTCCATGCTCGTTTCCGCGATGTCCATCGCGTTCTGCGTCGTTGCTCCCAGATCGGCGTACTCCTCCTCGAACTCCTGATCAGTCATTGCGTATCACTCTCTCGGTCGCTGGTGTCGTCCGTCGATCGACCGCGATCGGTCGTCGGGTCGTCAGTCATCGGTCGCCGCCCCCACGGCGTCGTTCGTCGTCCGCGCCTCGAGGTCGCCCTCGACCTCGAGGTTGAGATCGCGCAGGCGGTCGACCGTCTCGTCGTCGGCGTTCCAGAGATCCCGCTCGACGGCCTCGAGCAAGGTGTCCGTGATGGACTCGAGGGCCCACGGGTTCACGTCGCGCATCCAGTCCCGGCGATCCTCGTCGAAGGCGAACTTCTCGGCGACCTCCTCCCAGAGCGTATCCGAGACGACGCCGGTGGTGGCGTCCCAGCCCAGCGTCACGTCGACCGTCGTCGAGAGGTCGCCAGCGCCCTTGTAGCCGTGTTCTTCCATGGACTCGAGCCAGTCCGGATTCAGCACGCGCGAACGCATCGCCTTGCGGACCTTCTCCTCGTTCGTGTAGACGTCGACGTTGTCCGGATCGGAGGAGTCGCCGACGTAGGAGGCGGGCTCCTCGCCCGAGATCTCGCTCACGGCGGAGATGAAGCCGCCGTGGAAGGCGTACCAGTCCGAGGAGTCGAACTCGTCTTGCTCCATCGTGTCCTCGATCTTGACCGTCGCGTCGACGCTCGAGAGGCGCCGTTCGAAGGCGTCGTGGGCGTCCGAAACCCGACCGCGCGACCCCATCGCGTAGCCGCCCCACTGGACGTAGACGTCGGCGAGGTCGGAGCGGTCGTCCCAGTTGCCCTCGTCGACGGCCTTGTTCGTCCCGGCGCCGTAGCCGCCGGGCCTGGTCGTGAAGACGCGGTGTTTGGCCGCCTTGCGGGCATCCGATTCGTCGAGTCCTTCTTCCTCCTCGAGTTCGGCCTGCTCTTCTTCGACGTGTTTCTTCACGTAATTCATCTCGTGGGGCTCGTCGAGGTCGACGACCGCGTCGACAGCGTCGTGGATGACGCCCGCCGCGGCCGGGAAGGCGTCGCGGAAGAGTCCGGAGACGCGGGTCGTCACGTCGACGCGGGGGCGATCGAGTTCCTCGAGCGGGATCGGCTCGACGTCGTCGATCCGGCCGGCGTCGGTCCACTGCGGTTCGACGCCCATCATGGCGAGTACCTGCGCGATCGTCTCGCCGCGGGTGCGGACGGTGGGGGTCCCCCACGCGACCACGCCGATCTCCTCGGGGTACTCACCGTTCTCCGAGTGGTGGCGCTCGAGGACGCCCTCCGCCACCTCGCTCCCGACCTGCCAGGCGGCCTTCGCGGGCACCTTGCGGGGGTCGAGCGTGTAGAAATTCCGCGCCGTCGGCAGCAGGTCGACGCCGCCGCGGGTCGGCGCGCCCGAGCCACCGGGGGGCACGTACTCGCCCGAGAGGGCGTCCGCAGTTCGGGGAATCTCGTCCTCGGCACCCTGCACGCGGGGCTGGGCCTCCTCGCAAATGTAGGCCAGCACCTCGCGCAGGTCGTCGTGGGCGCGCGATTTGGCTCGCGCGTCGCCGATCGTCTCGAGGTCGACCACGAGCAGGTTCATGTTGACTTCGTCGTCCGGTCCGGCTTCGCGTTCGGACTCGGGTACGTCGAAGTCGTGTTCGGCCAGCGTCTCGAGCAGGTCGACGCTGGTCTCGTAGACCTCGTCGGCGACCTCGGCGTAGGTCATCCCGAGGTCGGCGTCGTACTCGCCGGGCGCGTTCAGCATCTTCTCGTAGTCGACGCCCAGCGCGCCCGCCACGCTCTCGCGCAGGCTCGGCGCGCCGGGGTTCTCGAGTCGGGTGAGCGCGACCAGATACTCCACGAGGCGCTCGTCGGCCGGCGGCTCGGACATCGTGTGTAGTCCGAGACGGATCTGGGTCGTCTTCACGTCGGTGAGATACTCGTGGACGCGCTCGACGAGTTCGTCGACGTCGACCTCGTCGCCGGCGACCTCGCCCTCCGCCAGGCTCGAGCCGGCCTCGTCCGGGCCGCGAACGTCGGCTTTCTCGTCGATACTGCCCTCGATGCCTAACTCGACCGCGAGATCGAGCTCTTCGACCTTCTCACGGATGAGATCCTCGAGGTGCCGGCCGTCGTCGCTTCGGGCGTCCTCCATCCCGGCCTCGCGGTACTGGTTCGCGAGTTCCTCGAGTTCCGACAACTCGTCGTACGTCCCCGCGTTTCGCATCACGGGCGTCAGATAGTCGACGATCGCCGCGTACGAGCGCCGCTTGGCCTGCGTTCCTTCACCGGGGTTGTTGACGATGTAGGGGTAGACGTTCGGGACGTCGTCCACCAGCTGGTCGGGCGCGCTCTCGCCGTTGAGGCCGACGGTCTTCCCGGGGAGCCACTCGAGGCTGCCGTGGGTCCCGAGGTGGACCACCGCGTCGGTTTCGAACGTATTCCGGAGCCAGCCGTAGAATGCGAAGTAGTCGTGTGGCGGCTGCAAGTCCGAATCGTGGTAGACCTTCGAGGGATCCATGCCGAACCCGCGCGGGGGCTGGACGGTGACGAGGACGTTGCCGAACTCGACGCCGGGGATCGCGAACGGCCGATCGGGGACCTCGCCCCACTCCTCGATAACGTTCTCCTGGAACCGCTCGTCGGCCTCGGAGAACCAGTCCGCGTAGGTGTCCGGCGACACCACGTCGACCGAGAGGTCGCGGACGTCCTCCGGCGCGACCCAGCGGTCTTCGAGCGTGAGTTGTGCGGTCAGTTTCTCGACCAGCGTCTGGCCGTCCTCGGGCATCTCGTCGCCCAGATCGTAGCCGCGGGCGTCGAGCTCCTCGAGCAGGTTGACGGTCGACTCGGGCGAGTCGAGGCCGAACGCGGTGCCGATCCCGTCGTCGCTCGGCGGGTAGTTGTGGAGGACGACGGCGACCTGTTTCTCCTCGTTTGGCGTGTGTCGGAGTTGCGCCCAGTTGACCGCGAGCCGGGTCGCGTGATCGATGCGGTCCTCGATCGGGAAGTGGTGTTTCGGCGCGGAGCCGATGCCGGCCTCGTCGTCGGTGCGTTCCTTGCCCGAGATCGGGTGGGTGATGACGTTGCCGTCGAACTCCGGCAGGGCGACCGAGAGCGCGAGTTCGAAGCCCATCACGCCCGTGTCGCTGGACTCGTACCGCGAGCGCGAGCGCATCGTCGTGACCGTCTGCAGGACCGGGACGCCGAGTCGGTCGAGGAAGACGTCCTCCGCGGAACTGCCCTCGTCGTCGGCGCTGCGGCCGCGCTCGTCCATCGAGAGCGAGAACATGAAAGAGGAGAGGACGGCGTCGACGATCGGTTCGCCGTCGGCGTCGATCAGCCAGTTGTCGGTCACCCACTCGGCGTCTTCCTGCTCGTCGGTGTCCGTCGCGGGGTTACAGAAGATCGGCAGGGCGTTGGCGCCCTGCTCCTCGAGCGCCCGGACCTGTGCGTCGACGTAGCGGGTGTTCTCGTGGGTCCAGTGGGACTCGTAGAACCAGACCGCGACCGTCGGCTTGTCCGGATCGTGGGTCTCGAGGAGGTCCTCGTACTCGATCCCCGGATAGTCGGGGTGGTAGACCCCCTCCGTGGGGAGTTCCGTCGGTTCGTCGTACTCGAGGTCGCGGCCCTCGTACTCCGCGGCGAGGAACCGACAGAGGTTCGCGACGTTGATCGTCCCGCCCTTCTCGAGGTAGTCGTAGACGCGGTCCCGGTGGGCGTCCGAGACCGTCGTGTCCTCGAAGGCGAAGGCGTCGCCGGTCGCCTTGACGATCAGCGGGACGCCCGCCTCCGCGAGCGCGCCCGTCGCGTAGTCGTAGCCCGGCATGCTGTCCTCGGCCCCGTGCAGCCAGAGGATCGCCGCCGCGGCGTCGTCCAGTTCCTCCACGAACGCCTCGACGTCGGCCTCGTCCTCGAGGTCGCTCTCCGAGCGCACCACGAGGTCGATCCCCTCGAGGCGCTCGGCGGCCCGCCCGATCGAGCCGAGTTCGTTCTCCGTCGCGGTGTAGATCCCGATCCGTGTCATCGTACTTTTAAACCTCTGTTGTATTAGCTCAAGTATGGTTGCAAACGCCGGGGGCAAAAAGCTGTCGTCACTCCCCTTTCCGGCGATCGTCGGACAGGACGAGTTAAAGCGCGTGCTGCTTTCCGTCGCGGCCAACGACGGCCTCGACGGGGCCCTAATCGCCGGCGAGAAGGGAACCGCGAAGTCGACCGCCGTCCGGGCGCTCGTGGATCTCCTGCCAGAACAGCGGGCCGTCGCCGACTGCCCGTACGGCTGTTCGCCGGACGATCCCGACCTGCAGTGCGACGACTGCCGAGAGCGCGACCCCGACGATCTGCCTGTCGAGACGCGGCCGGTCCCGCTCGTAACGCTCCCGCTGGGCGCGACGCGGGACCGCGTCGTCGGCACCCTCTCGGTCGAGGACGCCCTCGCGGGAGCGGCCGACTTCGACCCCGGCCTGCTGGCCCGCGCCCACCGGGGCATCCTCTACGTCGACGAGGTCAACCTGCTCGACGACCACCTCGTGGACGTCATCCTCGACGCCGCGGCGAGCGGCGTCAACACCGTCGAGCGCGACGGGATCAGCGTCTCCCACCCCGCCGCGTTCACCCTGATCGGGACGATGAACCCCGAGGAGGGCGACCTCCGGCCCCAGCTCCGGGACCGCTTCGCCCTGCAGGCCACCGTCGAGGGCTGCCGGGAGATCGACGACCGCGTCGAGATCATCGACCGCACCCTCGAGGCCAACGGCGGCGCGTCCGATCCGCGAACCGAGTACGCCGACGAGGTCGAAGGGCTCCGGGACGAGCTGGCGGCGGCCCGAGAGCGACTCTCGAGGGTCGACCTCCCGACCGAGTTCAAGGCCGAGATCGCGGAACTCTGCCTCGAGGCCGGCGTCGACGGCCACCGCGGCGACGTGGCCACCGCTCGGACCGCGATGACGCTTGCCGCCCTCGAGGGCCGCGAGACGGTCGTCGAGTCCGACGTTCACGAGGCCGCGACCTACACGCTCCCCCATCGGCTCCGCAGTACGCCCTTCGAGGACGAACCCGACCTCGACGACCTGCTCGAGGATCGGTTCGACGAGGAGTCGCCGGACGAGGCCGACGGGGACGAAAAGGGGGACGCGGACGACGGAGGCGATGAAGCCGAATCGGACGGCGAGGAGAGCGACGCCGAGTCCGAACCGGGCGACGGTGACGAGCGCGGCGATCGCGGCGAGGGGGACGATGCGGACGGTGAGGGCTCGAGCGACGCGGACGGTCCCGACGAGGGCGACGAGACCGAGACTGACGACGGTCCGGAGCGCCGTCCCGACGACGGCGACCGGCCGGACCCGGCGGACCAGTCGCCCGCGGAGGCCGGCGACGGCGGGCCGGGCGACGACTCGAGCGACGGGGAGTCGGACTCGAACGGGTCCGGCGACGGGAACGAGGAGACCGCCCAGCCGCTCGTGCCCGGCCAGCAGCGGGCCGAAATCGGCGAGGCGGCGGCCCCGGACCTCGAGTCGCCGACCGTCGACGGCGGGACGGCGACCGCGACCGGTTCCCGCGCGAGCACGTCGCCGAGTACGGACAACAGGGGCGCTCGCGTGCGGACCGAGCCCGCCTCGGGCGAGGGGTCGATCGACGCCGCGGCGTCGGTCCGATCTGCGGCCGCCCGCGGAGAGTCCCGCGTCGGCGAGGACGACCTCCGGCAGTCGGTCCGTACCGGCGACACCTCGGTGACGGTCGTCTTCGCCGTCGACGCCAGCGCCTCGATGCGGCCGGCGATGCGCACCGCGAAGGGCGTCGTCCTCGAGCTGTTGCGGGACAGCTACGAACACCGCGACCGGGTCGCGTTCGTCGCCTTCGCCGGCGAGGACGCCGACGTCTTGCTCCCGCCGACCGACAGCGTCTCGCTGGCCGCCCGCCACCTCAAGGACCTCCCCTCCGGCGACCGGACGCCGCTGCCCGCGGGACTGGAGACCTCCCGTCGGGTCTTAGAGCGCGCCGACACTGACGCCTCGGTGGTCGTCCTCGTCACGGACGGCCGGGCGAACGTCGCCGACGGGAGCCCGACCGAGGCGACGCGGCGGGCCGCTCGAGCCCTCGCCGGCGGCGACACGCGGGTGGTCGTCGTCGACGCGGGGGACGACTCCCGGGCCGGCCTCTCGGAGCTGGTCGCCGGCGAGACCGACGGGGAGCTGGTCGACCTCGAGTCGCTGTCGGTCGAGACGGTCCGGGCCGCGGCGGAACGGGCGGCCGACGAGACGCGGCGGTAGACGGGGAAGCGACGCCGCCGCGAGAGGGGGTCGGCTCGAGCGGCGGAGATCAACACCCCTTTGAGCGCCCTCCCGAGTTATCCGACGAGAATCGATGACGGGGGACGAGGCAGTCGCCGACGAGGCCGTCGGCGACGACATCGAATACGGAATCGACGAACAGCCGCCGCTGGGCGAGTCGGTCGTGCTGGGGATCCAGCACTACCTGACGATGGTCGGCGCGAACATCGCGGTGCCGTTGATACTGGCCGGTGCGATGGGAATGACGGATTACCCCGGCGTGACGGCGCGGTTCATCGGGACCTTCTTCGTCGTCTCGGGGATCGCGACGCTGGCCCAGACGACGTTCGGGAACCGGTATCCGATCGTGCAGGGCGCGCCGTTCTCGATGCTGGCGCCCGCGCTGGCGATCGTCGGCGTGGTCACCGCCGGCGGCGTCTCGGGACAACCGAGTTGGGAGGCCGCACTGCTGCAGTTACAGGGCGCGATCATCGTCGCCTCGCTCGTCGAGGTCGCGATGGGCTACTTCGGACTGGTCGGGAAGCTCCGCCGGTTCCTCTCGCCGGTCGTCGTCGCCCCGACGATCGCGCTGATCGGGCTGTCGCTGTTCAGCGCACCCCAGATCACGACGCCCGACCAGAGCTGGTGGCTCCTCGGGCTCACGCTGGGGCTCATCCTGCTGTTCTCGCAGTACCTCGACGTCAAACACAGGGCGTTCCGGCTGTACCCCGTCATTCTGGCGCTGGTCATCGCGTGGGTCGTCGCGGCCGCGCTATCGGTGGCCGGCGTCCTCGGGGGCGGCCACCCGGGCTACGTCGACCTCGGGCAGGTCGCGGACAGTCGGCTGTTACTCCCGATCTACCCCTTCCAGTGGGGCGTCCCCCAGGTGACGACGGCGTTCGTCATCGGGATGTTCGCCGGGGTGTTGGCCTCGATGGTCGAGAGCATCGGCGACTACTACGCGGTCGCGAACCTCTCGGGATCGGGCGCGCCCAGCGAGCGCCGGATCAACCACGGCATCGGCATGGAGGGACTGATGAACGTCTTCTCGGGGATCATGGGAACCGGCGGCTCGACCTCCTACTCGGAGAACATCGGCGCGATCGGGCTGACCGGCGTCGCCTCGAGGTACGTCGTCCAGATCGGGGCCGCCGTCATGTTAGTCGTCGGCTTCGTCGGCTACTTCGGCCAGCTGATCGCGACGATCCCCGATCCGATCGTCGGCGGCCTCTTCATCGCCATGTTCGGCCAGATCGTCGCCGTGGGGATCTCGAACCTGCGTCACGTCGACCTCGACTCCTCGCGCAACACCTTCGTCGTCGGCTTCGCGCTGTTCGTCGGGCTGGCGATCCCGGCCTACATGGGCAACTTCGAGAGTACGATCGCGTTCCGCGAGGCCGTCGGGTTCGCGAGCGTTTCGGCCGCGCCACCGATCGAGGCCGCCGGGCAGGCCGTCGTCGACACGATCTACATCATCGGCTCGACGGGCATGGCCGTCGGCGGTCTCGCCGCGCTCGTCCTGGACAACACGATCCCGGGCTCCCGGGAGGAACGCGGCCTCGCGGCGTGGGACCGCATCGCCGAGGACGACGCCGACTTCGACTCGTTCCGGGACCGCTGGCTCGCCCGCGACGCCGACGACTGAGCCCGACCGCGGCCGCCGTCTCACCGCACCCTTGCTCCGTGCCGCCACTCCACCTCTCCTTTTTTCGCTCTCGAGCGTGCGTGTCCCGTTCACAGTCCACGCCGACCCGACCCGGCGTTCTAATAGCCGCCGAGCCCCAATGGGGTACATGGCCGAACTCGAACTCGGGGACGGGACGATCTGGTACGAGACGACCGGTGCGGCCGACGGCGACCCGCTGGTGTTCATCCACGGCGGCTGGATGACCGGCGACGCTTGGGACCCCCAGGTCGAGCGCTTCGCCGACGACTACCGCGTCGTCACGCTCGACGTTCGGGGCCACGGCAGGACCGGCGCGACCGACCCCGACGAGTACTCGATCGAACTCTTCACCGACGACCTCGAGGCCGTGCTCGCCGCCCTCGAGATCGAGCGGCCGATCCTCTGTGGCCTCTCGCTGGGCTCGATGGTCGCCCAGGAGTACATGGACCGCCATCCCGACGGCGCGAGGGCGGCGATTCTCGGCGGCGCGGTCCGCTCGATGCCGCCGGTCGAGGTCCCCGGGGGGCTGAAGGCGCTCTGGTCGCCGCTGCCGGCCCTGTCGGCGACGCTGTCGGTCTCCGGCTCGGCGGGGACCTTTCGGTCGATGCTGTACTCGATTCAGGCGACGACCGGCGAGCGGTGGCTGTCGGTCGACCCCGAGACCAGGGCCGCGGCGATCGACGACGTCGGCGACATCCCGGCGAGCGAGTTCCGCAAGATCTTCGACGCGCTCTACCGGTACGAACCGCCCGCACTGACCGGCGTCGAGGTTCCGACGCTCGTGGTCCACGGCGAACAGGAGGCCCCGCTCGTCAAACGACAGGGAGAGCAGATCGTCTCGGCGGTCGCCGACGGCGAGCGTCTGTTGCTGTCCGACTCGGGCCACCTCGTCAATCAGGACCGCCCGCGTGCGTTCAACGCCGCGGCCGCCGACTTCCTCCCCGCCGCGTAGGGTCGAGCGGCCGAGGCGTCGCGCCGACGCCCTCGACCGCGTGCCTCCCGTTACCCAACGTGCTTTGGCGATACTCCGAAGGGAGGCCCCGTTGTAGGCGCGTCCGGAACCGACCGACCGACCGATCGGACCCCTGCTATCCACACCAATGAGTAGTCACCCTTCGGACGCCGACGACGCTCGCCCCGCCCCGCCGGCCGACCACTGGTCCAGCGTCTCGAGACACGTCCTCAACAGCTACCGCGAGGCGAACAACGCGTTGCTGGCCGCGATGGGGTTGCGACCGTCCACCGACTCGCCCGCGACCGGCCCGGCCGCGGACACGACGGTCGAAACCGCCGCGGAGGTCGCGTTCGGCGACGAGGCCTGGGTCGTGGAGCGCTCGACCGACGACCACGACTCGCTCGGCGTCGGCGACTACGTCCGCTTTAGCAAGCCGATCGCCGACGCCGACGTCACCGCCTTCGCGCAGGTCTCCGGCGACACCAACCGACTCCACCTCGAGTCCAAGTTCGCCGACGACACCCAGTTCGGCGGCCGGATCGCCCACGGGACGCTCGTCGCCGGCACGATCAGCGCCGCCCTGGCCCGCTTCCCGGGACTGACCGTCTACCTCTCGCAGGACCTCGAGTTCACGGGCCCGGTCGAGATCGGCGAGACGGTCACCGCCGAGTGCGAGATCGTCGAGGACCTCGGGGGCGATCGCTACCGCCTGCACACGACGGTCGTCGGCGAGGGAGACGACACCGTCATCGACGGCGAGGCCGTCGTCGTCATCGACGAACTACCCGACGAGTGACCGGTTCCGGCGCCGCGACGATCGCCGTCGATCGGCGGTCGCAGCACGTTCGGCTGCGGTACGCTTCGATACCCGAATCCGGTATTGCAGCCAACACAAAACCTGTATCGCTCGAGCGCCAGCGTCGGGACGATGACTGACGATTCGCGGTCCGCTCGCGGCCACCGAACGTACGGCCGGCGACGACTGCTGCGGACGGTCGGCGGCGCGACGGCGGCGACGGTCGCCCTCGCCGGTTGCCTCGGCAGCGACGACGACGATCTGATTCCCGAGGTCGAGACCGATCTCGAGGCGACCGTGCCGGACGGCGTCGCACAGTTCAGGCGCTCGCTCGAGCGGTGGGGCTACTACCCCGGGGCGACGGTTCCCGACGCCGTCGAGCGAGACTGGCGACTCGACCGCCTCAACACGGGCGACCACACCGCCGCCAAGGCGAGCGCCGTCCCGCTGCCCGACGACGGCGTCGTCTTCCCCGGCGACAGCGGCTACCTCGTGGCGCTCGACGCCGACGGCGAGGAGCGCTGGCGAACCGGGACCGACACCGACGGTCGAGGGATCCACGGGACGCCGGCGGTCGCCGACGGCCGGGTCTACGTCGGTGCCTACGACGGCGTCCTCTACGCCGTCGACGCCGAAACCGGCGACGTCGACTGGGAGACGAAACTCGGCGGCTCGATCGGCTCGAGCCCGCTCTATCACGACGGCCGGATCGTCATGGCGGTCGAGTACGCCGATCCGGAAGGGAGCACCTTCGTCGTGAACGCCGCGGACGGCGAGGTCGTCTGGGAGGACCCCGAGCACCGGCCGACCGACCATCCCCACTCGACGCCCGCCGTCGACCTCGAGAGCGGTCGCCTCGTCTGCGGGTCGAACGACGGACTCCTCTACGGCTGGTCCTACCCCGACCTCGAGTTCGAGTGGTCGTTCGAGACCGAGAGCCGCAACAACGACGGCGAGATCAAGGGTCCGATCGCGACCTACGACGGCGGCGCGTACTTCGGCTCGTGGGATCACCACGTGTATCGGGTGAACCTCGAGGACGGCAGCGAGGACTGGTCGTTCGAGACGGGCAATCTCGTGATGTCCGGACCGGCGATCGACCCGACGCTCGAGACGGTCTTCGTCGGCAGCCACGACGGGAACCTGTACGCGCTCGATGCCCAGTCGGGCGAACGACACTGGTCGTTCCCGACCGACCGCCCGATCACCGGCTGTCCGACGGTCTACGAGAACCGCGTCCTCGTCGGCTCGAAAGACGGCGGCCTCTACGCGCTCGAGAAACGCAGCGGCGACCTCGTCTGGGAAGTCGACAACGACGGCGTCGTCACGAGTACGCCCCGCGTCATCGACGGGGCCGTCTACTACGCCGAACGGGCACCGAACCCGGAGGGCGACGACGGGGAGACCGACACCGACGGCGGCGGCTACAAACTCGTCGCCGCCGAGTGATACGGTTTGCCGTACCGCTCCCGGTGGGACCGCAGGGCGGTCGCGGTCCCACCGGCAATGACGTACAGCAAACCGTATGTGCGCCTGGCGACCGGTCGCCCGACGATACCGTCCCGCGTCCGCGACTACCATCAAACCTATTACGTCCTGACTCACACCCAGCGGTCGACGATGACCGATCGGCCGCCCTCGCCGCCGACCCCCACCGCGACCGACGACTCCCTCGAGGACCGCGTCGTCGCGACGACCGCACAGCTCTTCGAATCGATCGAAGACGCCGTGGGCTGTCGCCTCGACGACGCCACGCTCGAGACCCTCCTGCTCGAACTGGACCGCCACGAGTTCGTCGGCTGGGTGACCGTCACCCGGCGCGGCGACTACGTCTGTGACCTCTCGGAGACGCCCGACCGCCTCGGCGAGGCCATGGCCGACGCCCTCGTCGCTCGCCTCGAAACCCGGCTCGCGCCGTCCGACGGGTGATCGGTCGGTCACGGTCTCGAGCGAACTCGATCCGGCCGGATAACGAGACCGGGACGGGGTTCGTGGGTCCGACGCCGGCAGGACCGCCCGTCACCGACGGCACAGTTTCGCGACGGCTATCGCTCGACGACGATGGTCTCGTCGGACTCCGTAGCTTCCTCGAGTTCGACGATCGCTTCGTCGACTTCCTCCTGCGTCGCTTCTTCCATCGTCTCCTCAGTACGCGGTACGGAGACGAGCGAGTAACGTGCCAACAGCGTATTTGGGGTTCGAACCACCGCTTCGACGCGATATTATGGATCCGAATACCGAACGTACGTTCGTCGCTCGCGGAACTGAGACCGGTAGCGCGAGGCAGTGGTTCGTACCGATCATAGATTTATGTCAGTTCGTGCTAATCGTGGTGTAATGGCGACGATCGGAGAATTAGAGGAGCAGTTTCGGGAGCTCCGAACCTCACTCGACGCTATACCGGACGTGTCCGAGCCGCCGAAATCGACGCTCCGAATCCTCGGGTCAGCGAGATCGGAGCAGACGTGGAATACGTTCTTGGCGTATTTTCTCGATCCCGATCAGCCGCACGGCTTCGGTATCGATCTTCTGACGAGTTTCTTGGATAGGGTACAAGAGGAGGCTGCTCCTTCGTTCGAGTATTATCACCGCCACGTCGAGAATATCGAGGTCGAGACCGAAGTCACGTCGCCCGACAACAACCGCCCCGACGTGGTGCTCCGCGTTCCGGGGGACTGGTTCCTCTGTATAGAATCGAAGGTCGACTCGACGGAGGGGAACCAACAGACGACCCGATACGTCGAAGACACACATCTCGGAAGCGAGGAGAAAGCGACGTACTCCGACGACGGACACCACTACGTATTCCTCTCGAAAAAGTACGCACCAGACTCCAGCGCGGACGAGTTCGGTGACCTGTACTGGCGGCACGTCGTCGAGAGTTTCGAGACGGTACTCGAGCGCTCACACGGCCGTTATCCGGAACGGAGCGTCAGCCAACTGCGGGAGTTCCTATCGACGATAACTCAGGTGACCAATATGGAAGACGACGACTTCACGGAGACGCAGAAAGAGAAAGTCCAGTTGCTCGCGGAGTATCGAGACGATATGGACACGCTTCTCGACGCGGCAGAATCCCTCCGACAGCGAGCAATCGAAGACTGGCCAGAACTGTTCGGAAGTCACGTGGACGAGGAGCTATGGACGGACGAGTGGCACACTCGTCCGGATCACGGGAAGTGGGGCTGTTTGTTCAAAGACGGCTGGTACCTCGATGACGACGACCTCGAACCCACGATAGATCACACGGACACTCACGGCCAGACCGGGTTTCGATTGCACTTCGTCCACCTCATTCGGAACGAAGAGTCGTTCAGTCGCGGAAAGCTCACGTTCATACTCCGTACTCCGACGAGAGTCGACTTACGGGACGAGTTCAACCGCCTCTACAACACCGACCGGTGGCAAGATCGCCTCGACCCGATCCTCGATGACGCTGGCATCACGAACAAGGGACAGAAGAAGGACTACACGCAGAAAACGTACGACGTCGACCAGTCCAACCTCCCCGAGAGTTACTTCGAGACGCTCGCAACAGCGTTCGCGGAGCATCACCCTCTCGCGGATGTCGTCGACGAGATCGTCACCGAGGCCACAGAGACCGTCCGTGAGGAATGAACGCGTACTGGTTATCGACGCTAACTTACCCTTGTGTGATGCTGATGAAGTCGAGTACGAACTCCTGTGGCAGCAGGCCACCGTGATAGAACCGTGCGTCACCGAGGCCCTGCTTTCTGAACCGCTTGAGCGGACTCGCGAGGACGCTGACGTTGGCGTCGAGGTACCCCAGTCGGGAACTGGAGTCGAGTAACACGCCGGGCGATTCCTCGTCCACGTCCTCGCCGGCGATCCATCGGCGGCCGGAGTCGGACGCTTCCGCCGGCCGCGAAATCTTCTCCGGCGACGCGTCGTCCGGGAGCAGGACGAACCCGTGGTCGGTCAGCACGTAGGCCTGATCCCACTCGCCCCGTTCGAGTTTCGTGCCGATGAACTCCGCGAGCGAGTCGACGCGTCGCGCCAGCATCGCCTCGAGGTCGCCGAGTTCCTTCTCGCCGATGTCGTCGATGTCGTTCTCGAAGTAGGCGACACGCGTGGACTGCCAGCCGTCGTCACCCTCTCGAGTGACCGTCCAGCCGTCGCCGTTCAACAGCGACTCGCGACGATTGGTCGTCACGCGACGGTTGTTTCGCAGCGACTGTAACTCGCCGTCGACCAGCGAGACGTCGAACATCTGGATCTCCCCCGGCGTGAGCGCGGCCTTTCCGAACTCGGTCTCCGAGGGAAGCGTTCCGAGCCAGACGTCTTCATCGACGGCGAACTCGGGGGCGTCGGCCGGGAGCGTCGCCACGTAGTCGCGCAACTCGTCCGCGAGCCGGCGGGCGAGGTCGAGCCGGAGCGCGTCGATGACGAACAGGGCGACCGTCTGACCGCTTTCGAGGCCGTCGGACTCCTTGGCGAAGAACTGGTAGGAGTGGTCCTCGTCGACGAAGGGGGAGCCAGCCTCGACGGTCTCCGTAACGAGGTCGCCGAGTTCTTCGAGGTACTCGACGTATTCCGACTGGAGCTGCGTTCGGAGGTCGTCGAGCGCGGCGGTCGCGGGGTGATCGTCCGGGAGGTCGGTCTCGGGCTCGCCGGCGACGACCAGATTGAGCACCGCGTTGTCGATCTGCCACGTACCGTCGTCGGGGTCGGCGTACAGCGAAACGACGTCGTCGATCGCGGTCTCGTTCCACGTCTCGAGTTGGTGGGCGAGGCGGGCGATCTCCGCGGCCTGTTCCCACGTCCGCGTCCAGGGGCTGTCCGGGCCGTAGGCGCCGCGGTAGGTACCGCGGAAGTCCTCGCTCCCGAGGAGGGCGTCGTACCGCCCCTCGGCGCGCTCGAGACACGTCTCGTAGTCGCCGGCGTCGAAGGACGCGTGCCACTCCTCCCAGAGTCGGCGCTCGAGGGCGCCGTCGACGACACAGTCCGCGAGTTCCCACGGGTCGTCGACGTCCGCGACGACGTCGGGCCAGATCGCCTCGCCGAGGTAGCGGTCGGCGAGGAGGCTGGCCGAGGTAGTGGTGTTCAGCAGCGACTTGAGTTCGGGGAGGTCGTGATCGCCGGCCGTCTCGGCGCGGAACTCCCTCGGAAAGCGGTCGGCGTCGGCGCCGGCGTGGATCAGCCACTCGGCGACGGCCCACCGGCGCGTCGCCGCGACGATCCCCACCGGCTCGTCCTCGCCGGCGACCGCGTCGACGCCCTCGCTGGTCAGCAAGTCCTGCATCTGCTCGATGGTGTCGGGGCTATCGTCGATGTCGCCCCAGCCGTTCTCCAGCACGAACGCGACCGGGTCGGTGTAGCCGCCGGTGACGATCCGCGTGCGGAGCTGTTCGAGCGTCGGGAGCTGGCCGCCGGTGAGCTGATCGTGGAGAATCCGCGCGATCTCGCGGCGGTGTTCGGAGTCGTCCGACTGCGTCGCGGTTTTCAGCTCCCACGCATCGAGTTGCCCGCGCTCGAACGCGTGGACGGTGAGGTCTTCGATGCTCAGCTCCAGCTCGCCGCCCGCGTGCTCGACGTCGCGGAACCAGTCGTAGTCGCCCTCGGCGTCTTCGGGCTCTTTGACGTGGGGGACGTACCAGACCTGTTCGCCGTCGACTGGATCGGCACGGAGTTCCAGCGGGGTCCCGTCGGCGACCTTCAGGTGAACGCCGAGTTCGTTACAGGCCTGCTCGATGACGTCCTCGAGGTAGTTCCCGTCGTCCCACCAGAGGACGATCGGATCGGACGACTCGGCGCGGTCGAACTCGCTGCGGATAGCGTCTTTCGCGGCGTCGGGAAGGGTCTGTTTAGCTTGCATAGTCAGTTGGTAAGGGGACCGTCGAGATACTCTGCTACCGGTGCGTTGGTGTAGTCAAGGTAGGCTGCTATCGAGATAGTTGAAACGACAACGAGCAACGTCGCCCCCATAGCATAGACATTCATGCGTGACTCTGGAACGTCCGAATTGAAAAATTGCATCGTAATGACGAGTGTAACCCACCCGATGCCAGCTCCGAGTAGCCAATAACCAGTCAACTTCTCCGCAAACCGCTCGGGGAAATCACACAGCACGACTGGAATGCCGATGAAGAACATCGGTCCAAGAAATCCCCACATCACGACGGAGTCCCAACTCAGTACGCCGAGGTACCCGAAAAAGTACGAGACAGGGTAGGTAATCGGGAACATCGATGCTCCGAAGAGCATCGAAAGAATCGCTTTCCCGATCGGAAATTCGACTTCGTTGCTCATCGTTCCTACTTACAGCACCTTGTCCTCGACGACCTCCGGGACGATGTCCGCCTCGGCGAGCGGCGCGATGTTGATCGCGACGCCGTGCTTGTGGACGGGCTGGTAGCCGGTAGTCGTCACCTCTGAGAGCGCCCGATCTTCCCAGTCGGTAGGGATGTCTGCAGCGACCTCGTCGCAATCGTCAGAGATCTCTTCGGCCAGTTGCGTGTACTCGTCGACGTCGGCGGCGAGTTCCGAGAGGAGTCGCTGACGTTCAGAGACGCCGGCATCCCCGATTTGGGCCTGCCCGGCGTCCTCGAGCCGGTCGAAGTAGTACGTCGTGAACAGAATTCCGTTGCTCGCGTAGTGGGTTGAGCCGGTGAGGTCGTCGTAGTACTCGAAGAGGTCGTAGCGATGGGCCTCGACGGGTTCGGACCTATCCCCGGCGTACGCCTCGAAGGCAGTCTGCAGGTCCTCGAGCGCGGCGATCCACTCGTCTTCGTTCGCCCGGACAGTCTCGTAGAACGAGGGGCTGAACAGGTCTTCCATGTCCACGCCCTCCAGATCGGCGAGCGTTTCGAGGGCGTCCAGTCGCGACGCCGTCCGCTCCCGGAACTCCGCCACGCGTTCGGCCGCCTCGGCCGCGCGTTCCCGATTCTCGTCGGCCCACTCGCGAGGGGTCGGCTCGGAAAGTTCGCCGAGTTGCGCTTCGAAGGCGCCGAGCTGTTCGAGGCCGCTCTCGCACCGTTCGTACTCCTCGGCGGCGTCGGCCCGCTCGGAAGTGGAGAGCGACTCGTCGTTCCGGCGGCTGTTCGCCGCCGCCCGTCGTTCGCGGAGGTGCGTCCGCCGTGGTTCGAGATACTGGTTCTGCAGGCGGTCGAAGACGCTCGCGTCTAACTGGTGGTAGTCGACGAGGCAACCGAAGCCCTCACCCTTGGCGTCGGAGACGAGCCGTTCGGTCGAGAACCGCCAGAGGATCGGCGTCCGGTCGAACGTCGAGACGTGGTACTCGAACAGGTCGTCCTCGAGCCACGTGCGGAGGTTCGGATAGGCCTCGTCGCTCGCGCTCCGGTTTCCGAGCACCTCGTCGGCTTCCGCGAGGCGATCGGTCGCGTGCTCGCCCCAGACGCGTTCGAACTCCGCCTCGATGTGGGTCAGCAGGTCGTCCTCGCCGCCGATTTCGGAGAACGGGACGATTCCGTCGTCGGCGTCGTGGACCGCTCGGAGTGCGAAGTGAAGGAGCAGGTCCTTGACTTGCTCGGGGAAGTCCGCAGACGGCTCCGAGACGGACTCCGGATCGTGCGCCTCCCGTTCGCGAGGATCCTCGATCGTTCGGAGAGCGATCTCCTGAAGCACCGTTTCGCGCTGTTCGTCGGTGACGCCGAAGCAATCGAACACGGCATCGTCGATGTCGTCGGCGCAGGACTGGAGGTTCCGCTCGACCCGTTCCAGGTGTCTCGCGGCGGCGATTCCCACCTCTCTGAGCGAGTCTGCCGTCGACGCCGTTCGTGCAGGCGTCTCGAGAGAGAGTTCGTCTCGGAGTTCGCGGTGGGGATGATCGTACTGCGGTAGTGGGTCATCGACACCGAGCGCATCGAGGAGGACGGGCCCGTCGTAGTGGGGAGAAACGAAGTCGTACTGACGCTTCGAAACGAGGTGCCCGACGGCCTCCCGCGCGAGGGTCGCCAGTTCGTCGATCTCCTCGAGTTCGTCACGCCACGGTACCTTCGAGACGAATCCGACTTCCCACATCCGCTCGGCGGTCTGCGCGAGCATCAGATAGGTGAAGAGATGACTGTTCGTGTACGAGAGGGCGTTCCAGATCGCACGGTCCGGGATCAACACCGAACCCTTGTGTCCGAAAACGGACGAGTCGTGAAGATACCCGAACCGCCGACCACTCCGCTTTGCGACGGTGTACGTCAACGACTCACTAAAGTAGTGTTGAGTATTCTGTGGTCTGGAGCCCCAGTATCGTTTGATTTCCGCTCCGGAATCTTCCCACAGCACCGTGTTTTTAATCCGGGGCAGCAACCACGCGTCGGCTCCTCCTTTGGCGAACGGCCGCCACGTATCGGCATCGGGACTCTCCCAGAATTCGCGGACGAATCGAGCGTCGTCCGCCGTGGCGAGCCCCTGCTTGATAATTCCGTAGGTGTCTTTCTCCGAAAGACCGGCGTTATCCGAGTCGAGAACGGTACTGGAGTCGTAGAGTTCGCGCAGTTCTTCCGGGACCCAGTACGAGAGGGGGGTTCCCGGCACGACGTCCAACTCGGACAGTTCCCGGGTGTAGCGGCGTTCGACACCGTCGTTTCCGGCTGTGAACGATGCCCGAAGGAACTCCCCCTCCTTCGCTCCCTTTTCGACGTCCGGGAGGCGAATGAACGTCCCCGTCCGGCCGCTCTCTGCCTCGGATCGAACGACGGTCCCGACAGTTCCGACGGTTGCGTTGTCGAGGATGTCGTACCCGAACTCGGCGAAGAAGTCGAACGCACCTCTCCCGCCGACGAAGTCCTCCCGGAAGTCCTGGAAGGACTTGTTGAACATGAACGACCACGGGACGAGCATCCCCGTTCGTCCGTCGGCTTTCGCCAGCCGATCACACGCCTCGAAGAAGTTGATGTAGTACTCGGTAGTATACTCGTAATTCTCGTTCCCTTCGACGTATTCCTGGACGTCGTCCGGCATCCGTCCCCCCGACCCGTACGGCGGGTTCATCAGCGCCACGTCGTACTCCTGGCTCAGCACCACCAGCAGATTCAGGAAGCTCTTGAGGTTCCGCTCGCCGAACGAATCCGACGAGCGCTCGTCGACCGCCTCGCGGAGCGCCTTCAGGAACGAGTTCAGCGACTGGTGCGTCCCGTCGCCCCAGTCCGACAGATCCGTCTGTCCGCTCTCGAACACCTCCTCGAGCGTCCCGCTCACGTCGAGCAGGCTCCCGAGGGCCGCCGTGTGCTGGAAGGTGTCGATGATCTCGCCCAGCGCCTCGCGCAGGTCGGTCCCCTCGCCGGTGATCTCGTCGAGCACGTCCGCCCCTTCCTCGACCTCCGCCACGCGGGCGTCCGCACAGACGATGTCGACGCTCGGCATCTCGAACTGGCCGTCTTCCTCCTCGGCGCGCGTCCGGGCCTTCAGGTAGAGGTTGAACGCCGAGAGCTGACACGAGCGCAAGTCGATGTCGACGCCGTAGAGGTTGTGCTCCAGCACTTTCGCCGGAATCTCGGCGCGCTCGAGGTCGGTTTCGGCCCACCAGATACGCTCGAGCACGTCGAACGCGTACAGCAGGAAGTGCCCGCTCCCACACGCCGGGTCGATAACTCGCAGGTCCGACGGGTGGTCGAACTCGGGGGCGTCGCCGGGCTCCTCGTCCGGGATGAGGTACGTACAGAGTTCGGGAACGGTCGGGCTATCCGCCGGCGTGACCGAGCGTTCCTTGCGCTCCTCGGGACTGAGCGCCTCCGGCTCCGGTACCGTCGAGTCCCGTCCCGTGGCTTCGAGATAGAGTTTCCCGAGGGAGTTGTCGGTGAGCATCCGGACGACCCAGTGGGGCGTGTAGAACTGGTTCGCCGGCCCCACGTCCGCCGGTTCGAGCGCGTTCTTCGCGTCGAGCGCCTCGACGACCGGTCGGTTGTAGTACTCGTAGACCCACCCGAGCACGTCGTCGGCCCGCCAGACCTCGTCGGCGACCTCGTCGAGCATCCCGCAGAGGTCTTCGTAGGTGTCGTCGTCGGGATCGATCAGGCTGTAGACGGTCGAGCGGTCGAAGAGAATCTCGAGTTCCTCGGCGAGGTCGTCGCACGCGTTTCGGTAGGCTTCGAGGACGGCCTCCTCCTCGAGCATGAACTCTTCCGTGACCAGACGGTCGGCCGCCGGCGTGAGCCCGTCGTCGCGGAACGCCGTCACCTCGTCGTCGATGAAGTCCCGAACCTCCATGCAACGGAGCGCGGCCAACCGGTTGACGATCGTGTAGCCGACGCCCGTGACGTACTGCTCGCGGGCTTCGTCCCAGTCGTGGCCGTCGGCGGCCTCGAGTTCGATGGCCTCGACGAGGGCGTCCCGCGTCTCGCTCGGGGACGCGTCGCCGTCCTCGCGAGCGTCAGCGAGGGCAGGATCGGCGGCGCTCGCTCCGACGGTGTCCGGCCGCTCGTCGAGGTCGTACTCGTCCTCGAGCCGGTAGCGAACGTTCGCCTCGACGCGGTCGCGCATCTCGGTGACGACGTCCTCGAGGTGCTCGCGTTCCGCCGTGTCGAGTTGGGCCGTGCGGGGGTGGGTGGATCGTCCGTCCATACGAGACTCAGTGCTGTTTCGAGCAGAGCCATTGCGGTGTCTTGAAGATTGTCACCTCGGCCGGCCGTCGTATCCCCTGCTGATACCGACACCGTCTCCTACGAACGCAGAGACGCGGAGCGGAGTCGACTACAACACTTTGTCCGTAACGATTTCGGGGACGACGTTCTTCTCGGCGAGCGGCGCGATGTTGATCGCGACGCCGTGTTTGTGGACGGGCTGGTAGCCGGCGGTCGTGACTTCGGAGAGAGCACGATCCTTCCAGTCCGACGGAATCCGCGTGTAGACTGACTGGCACCGATCGGCGATCTCCTCGGCGAGCGCTTTGAACTCCGCAAGCGGTGGTACGTCGTCCACGTCGTCGATGTCGTCTTCGGCCGCAATGTGGCGAAGGTACTCCTCGTCGAGAACGGACGCGTCGTCGACGCCCATCGCGAGCGAGGCGAGCAGCTCCTCGTCCTCGGTGAGGTTGTCGAACGGTTCACCCTCGTCGGTGAGGAGCTCGCTCCCCTCACGTTCGAAGTAGTAGGTCAGAAAGAGGATGCCCGTGCTGGAGTAGTGATCCGAGCCCTTGAGCCGCCAGTTGAAGTAGTCGAAGAGGTCGGCCAGATGGGCATCGACGGGCTCGTCGCTGGGCTTGGCGTACGCCTCGCAGGCGCGTTCCAGTTCCTCGAGCGCGTCCAGCCACTCGTCGCGCCACTCGTCGACTTTGTCCCAGAAGCCATCGGAGAAGGTATCCTGGAACCAGTCCTCGCCGTTCCTCTCGCGGAGTCGTTCGAGCGTCGCGATTCGCTCCGCGGTTTCCTCGCGGAACGCGGCGACCTTGGGGGCCAGCTCGCTGACGCGTTCTCGGTCGTCGTCGTCGAACTCGCGCGCAGTAGTGGCGCCGAGTTCCTGCATCACTTCTTCGAGTTCGGCGATCTGTTCGAGCGCGCTCGAGTAGAACTCGAACTCGTCGGTCGCCGCGGCGCGTTCGCTCGTGGAGAGCGACTCGTCGTTCCGGCGTCGATTGGCCGCCGATCGGCGCTCGCGGAGGTCGGCCGTCCGCGGCTCGAGGTACTGGTTGCGCAGACGATCGAACAGGCCGACGTCGAGTTGGTGGTAGTCGACGAAGCACGCGAAGCCCTCGCCGGTCGCGTCTGCGAGGAGCCGTTCCGTGCTTACCTTCCAGAGGATCGGCGTGTTCTCCATCGTGTCGACGTGGTAGGCGAAGAGGTCGTCCTCGATGAACGACCGGAGGTTCGGGTAGGCCTCGTCGGCGGCCGATTCTACGCCGAGGATGTCGTCGACCTCGACGAGTCGGTCCTCGGCGTACTCGCCGTACGCGTCTTCGAACCGTTCGACGATCCGCTCGAGCATGTCGGACTGGTCGTCAGCACCCTCGAGTGGGACGATGCCGTCGTCCTCCTCTTGGACGGCCTCCATCGCGAAGTGGTGGACGAGGTTTTTGACCCGCTCGTCGAGGTTCTCGGGGACTTCGGGAACGGATTCGGGGTCGTCGACTTGGCGGTCTTCGGGATCTTCTGCCGTTCGGAGGAAAATTTCCTGGCGAATCTGTTTCCGAGTCTTTTTTCCAATCGAGAGGCCCTCAAACAGGGACTCATCAATCTGTGTGGCGATCTCTTCTAGTTTGCCCTGGTGTTGTAACTCAACCTTCCGGGCTTTTCGAGAAGATTGTCGAAGACTCATATCCGGGTTTTGAAACACGTCTTTAGACACTATATCGAGTGTCTCGTCAGCGTGTGGATGCTCATAAAAAGAGCGTAGATCTCCCGTGGCAGGTAGTAACATGGGGCCAATATAATAGGGGCTGTTGGGATCATGTACTCTCAGATTGACTAATGTCGAAAACTGTTGTTTGGCTAACTCACCAATCGACTCGTTTTCTTCTACTGCTTTCGGCCACGGAAATTTCCCGACTTCCGTCGTGTTCCAGTGTCTGCCAATAGTAAGGCCCAGCGCAAGATAGGTGAGAAGGTCGCTATTCCCGTATGCGAGCGTTTTGAATGGGTCACTATCCGGATCGTATACCATCCCCGTGTCGCTAAATATGGAGTCCGAGTTTAGAAGGCCGAATCGTCTTGCTGTTTCCTTGATTCGATTATAAGCCAACGCTTGGTCGAAGCGCACGCTAAATGTTCTGGTACGAGAGTTCTGTATTCGCCGAATCTCCTTGCCTTCACCTTCCCATAGTACGGTTTGACTTGCTTGCGGGATCACCCAAGCGTCTTCTCCGCCTGTGGCTAACGGAACCCAATCCTCACCGAGAGATTCCCAGAACGCTCGGACAAACCGGTCACTATTTCCCGAGATGAGTCCTTGTTTCGTAGTCCCATGACTGTCTCTGTCAATATCTCCGTTTTCGGCGTCAAAAACGACCTCTGACTCGTATAACTCTCGAAGGCTCTGTGGTACCCAGTAGTTGATCGGGGTTCCGGGAACGCTCCGGAATTCATCCATATCGACCTCAAACGACCGTTTCACACCATCAACTACACTACCATCAAATGCTGCCTTCAGGAAATGACCCTCTTTCTGGCTGGACTCGAGATCGTGAAGTCTGTAGAAACTCCCTGTCGGTTGGTGATTGTTCGCACCGATTCGTACGACACTGCCAACGGTACGAACTGTCGCGTTATCCAGAACACCGATCCCAAACTCGGCCAAGAAGTCGAAGGAACCTCTACTCCCGACGAAATCCCTTCTGAAATCCTCGAACGAACTCTTGTACATAAATGTCCGAGGGATGAGCATTCCGACACGGCCGTTGTTCGACACCAGTGATTCACAAGTCTCGAAGAAGTTAATATAGAATTCTGGCCGATACCGATAATGTTCGTTCACATACGAAGTAACGACGTCGGGCATACGGTTTCGCGACCCATACGGCGGGTTCATCAGGGCCACATCGTAGTCCTGAGCCAGCAAATCTAGCAAACGAACGAAACTCCGCAAGTCCTGTGCCAAGAAGGAATCCCCGTCTCGGTGCTTATCGACGGCTTCACGTAGACTGTGGAGAATCTGTCCTAGCGTGTGATCCTCACGAGGGTCGTCTTCTAGCGTGATCTGAACGCTTTCCTCAGCGACCTCGTCCTCGAATAGGTCACCGAGAGTTCCACGTACATCAAGCAGGCTTCCCAAACCATGGACTTCCTCGAATGCATCGAGAATCTGCCGTAGCGCGTTCTCGACAGTTTCCTTTCCCTCGGCAATTTCGTCGAACACTTCCTCGACACCCTCGATGTCGGCTACCTTCGCGTCGGCACAGACGATCCCCACCTCGGGCATATCGAACCCGTTCGCACCCTCGGCCTCCGCACGCGTCCGGCCCTTCAGATAGAGATTGAACGCCGCGAGCTGACAGGCTCGCATGTCGAGGTCGACTCCGTAGAGGTTGTTTCGCAGGATCTCTCGAGGGATCTCGGCGTGGTCGAGATCCGTCTCGGCCCGGTAAATACGCTCGAGCACGTCGAACGCGTACAGGAGGAAGTGCCCGCTCCCACAGGCCGGATCGATGACGCGAATGTCCTCGGGGCCGTCGAACGCCGGCGGTTCGCCTCCCTCTTCGGACGGGACGAGATAGGTACAGAAATCCGCGATGTCCGGAGATTCGTCGGGAGATAGCGGGCGGTTCTTGCGCTCGTCGGGCGTCAGTGAGTCCTGTGCGTCGATCGTCTCCTGGAGCGTCCCGTTGTCCTCGAGATAGAGCTTGCCCAGCGAGTTGTCGGTGAGCATCCGGACGACCCAGTGGGGCGTGTAGAACTGGTTCGCCGCCGGCACGTCTTCGGGCTCCAACCCGTCGCGATCGCCCTTCCGTCGAAGATCGTCGAGGAGTTTGACGTTGTAGTACTCGTAGACCCACCCGAGCACGTCGTCGGCTCGCCAGACCTCGTCAGGTACCTCGTCGAGCATCCCGCAGAGGTCTTCGTACGTGTCGTCGTCGGGATCGACCAGACTGTAGGCGGTCGAGCGATCGAAGAGAATCTCGAGTTCCACGGCGAGGTCGTCGCACGCGTTTCGGTAGGCCTCGAGGACGGCCTCTTCTTCGAGCATGAACTCCTCGGTGACCAGCCGGTCTGCGGCTGGTGTGAGGCCGTCGTCGCGAAACGCCGTGACTTCGTCGTCGATGAAGTCCCGAACCTCCATGCAACGGAGCGCGGCCAACCGGTTGACGATCGTGTAGCCGACGCCCGTGACGTACTGCTCGCGGGCTTCGTCCCAGCCGTCACCGTCGACGGCTTCGAGTTCGATGGCTTCGACGAGGTCCGCTTGCTCCTCGCTCAGGGACGCGTCGTCGTCCGGTTTCTCGTCGAGATCGTACCCGTCCTCGAGCCGGTAGCGAACGTTCGCCTCGACGCGGTCGCGCATCTCGGTGACGACGTCCTCGAGATGCTCGCGTTCTTCCGTGTCGAGTTGGGCCGTGCGGGGGTAGGTAGATCGTCCGTCCATGCGAAACTCCGAGATACTTCGAGCAGAACCATCGTGGTGTCTTGAAGATTGTCCATCATGCTCTTGGACGGCGGTTGGAGGAGGACTCAAATTTTGGCCGCGACGAGATCCCGATGTTGCGTCGTTACGAATCGAATACAAACGAATTCGGCTTGTCGCAACACCGGATCGTCAGTCGAGCGGCTCGATCAGCATCACGGAGCCATCCGGTAGTTCGTCCATGGTCTCTCGAATCCGCCGCAGCTGCTCGTCGACACCGTCGAGCAACCGTTCGGCTTCGTCGATCAGTTCACCCACGCGTTCCGCACTCGGCGGGCTGGTTCCCTCTACTGCATCGACGACCTCTCGGGTGAGGTCGTGATCGGGATACTCGGACTGCAGTTCGCTGGCGAGGTCCGCGAGCCGCTCGTCGACCTCGAAGGGGTTCTCCGCCTCGACGAGGAATCGCTCCACCTCGTCGACGCTCGGCGGCTGGGACCGACCGAGCATCTCGTTCACGTCGGTCGTGACTGGATGGTTCGGATGTTCGTCCTCGAGTCGGTCCGACGCCTCGCGAAGCTGGGACCACAGCGATGCCTCGCCGTCGGACGCGTCGAGGAGTCGCCGTGCCCGTTCGTACCGCTTGGCTTGCTGAACGACCGTCGGATCGACGAGGGCTTCCTCCGAGAACGAGTCACCGTTCCACGCCGTCTCGAAGAGTTCGTAAAGGTCGTCGATGGTGACACCGTCGAATTCGACGGCGACGCGGTCGGCGGTTTCCCTGCTGCTCCCATCGTGAGCGTAGAGCCACGTCGCGAGACTGGAAACCACGCTCTCGGGAGTCTCGTCCGTCGGCGGTTTCCCCGTGATGCGTTCGTACTGCTGACGGACGACGGTTCGTCTGTGAGCGTCGGCTTCGTCGATCGCTGCTCGAAGCCGGTCGGCATCCGGCACGGCGTTTCCGCCGACGATCGCTCGCATCTCCCCCGTGATGTCCGCACCGGGGTAGCGCCGCTGCATCTCCGTCGTCCGCCGGCTGAAACGCTTCCAGAGTGACTCGCCGTCTTCGCTCGCTCGGAACAACCCCCTCGCCCGAGCGAAGCGCTCGGACTGGCGTTCGATCTCGTCGGATGCGAAATCGTCCGTCTCGAGCGACTCGCCGCCGAGTGCGGGCTGGAGTGCCGTCTCGAGTTCGTCCAGCGAAGCGCCGTCGCCGAACTCTCTACCGACGCCCCGCAGGACGCGTTTCACCAGCACGCTGTTCTCGTCCGCCCACTCGGCCAACTCGGAGAGCCACGCGTCGGGATCGGTTCCGGCCGGCTCCTCGCCGATCAGCGTCTCGACGGTCTCCCGAATCCGGTCGGGATCGATTCCGTCCAGCGACTCGAAGCGAATCTGTACGTCGGTCAGGTTCGTCTTGTTTCTGACCGCTCGCCCGATCTCGTCCGGTTCGGTAACGTACTCGTCGTCTCGGCGCAGCGCGATTTCGTTGGCCGTTGCGAGCGTGATCAACAGGGCCGAGATCGACTCCTGCGGAGTCCCGCGATACGTGCCTCCGCGCTGGACGGTCTGGGTGAGGAGGTCTTCGGCACGAAGCGACTGGGTATCCTCGTACTCGTCGAGGAACTCCCGACACCGGCCGTCGACGAGTTCCGCGCGGTCGGTATCCACGCCGAGCGTGACGGCGTCCTCGCTCGAGAGCGGCCAGTCGTCGACGCCGCGGAAGAACCGCGCCATCCGCTTGGCGTCCTCGACTTCCGTGATTCCGCCGGTCAGGACGAAGCGCGTCCCGCCGAACGCGGACTCGACTTGCGTTTCCACGACCCGCTCGAACACGTCTCCGTACCGTCCTCTCGTCCCACCAGTTCGGACGTAAACGTCCGCGTCCTCGAGTCGCTCGCGAACCGTCGACTCGAGCGCCCGCTGTTCGTCGCGGTGGTCGGACTCCAGATCCGGATACGTTTCCGTCTCCTCCGAGAGTACCTCCTGCATACCCATCACGTCCCGCAGGCGATCGATCGTCGATCCCTGTAGTTCGACGGCGATGAGGACGTGCTCGCCCCCGTCCCGCCCCTCGTTCGTCGACTGCCACGCTTCAACCTGATCGCTAACCTCATCGCCGCGCCCCGCGACCAGCCGCACACGAACGGCGTCGAACTCCGGCGTCGGTGCTTGCTCGATAGGGTCGAGAACGGAGTAGCCGAACCGGAGCGGGACTTTGCGCTCACCCTCGAGATCCACCTCGTGTCGACTGCCCGCAGAGAGCAGGAGATCGCTTCCCTCTCGGATGGAGTTCTCCAATGTGGCCGACAGTCGATGCGACGGAATCTCCTGCGCGCGCGTCTTCGCCCGCGTCAGGACGTCCTCTTGCTCCTCGGAGACCAGCAGGTACTCCTCGTCGCCGCGGTCGTTCGTCTCCGTCAGCACCTTCCGATCCTCGAGGAGGCCGGCCAGCGCCGATTCGACATCGCTCCGGACGGATTCGAACGACTCGTCGGTCGACGCGACCAGCAGCCGGGCGAGGTTCGCCGGCGTCGACGGCACCTCGGAACGAACCTGATTCAGCAGGTACAGCCCCTTCGCGACGCGGACGGAGAACGCATCCTCGTCGCCGCCGGCCGAGGGGACGAGTTTGTTCTCGACCATCTCCTGTACCCACAGCGGGACGTAGGTCGTCTCCTCGACCAGCAGGTCGTACAGTTCGTCCCACGTGACGAGGGCACCGACCTGCTCGTCTCCCCACTCGAACCGCGTGAACAGCGAGCGGACGAGGATGAGTAGCGCCCGACCCTGCACGTACTCCGCTTCGGTCACGCGTCCCCGCGGCATCAGTTGCTGAATCACCGTCCGGAGCAACCCGAGATCGTACTCGCGGAAGGGATACGACTCGACGGCGTCCGGGTCGGCCCCGGCGATATCGGAATACGCGTCGAGCGTCAGGTCGGGCATCTCCCGAAGCGCGGACTCGACGGCCCGTCCACCCTCGGTGTCCTTCTGCAGCCACCGCTTTCGGACGATGATCTCGGTGTCGGCTCCCTCGAGCGGTTCTTGAGCACCGTACCACGGCTGCTCCGTGACTTCCGTACCGTCGAACTCGCCGTGGATACGCTCGATCGGATACTGTCCGGTCCCGATGACCGGCGGGTTGGGCCCGACGCCTAACTCCGTCAGGGCTTCCATCGTTTCTTGGAACTCCCTGTAGCGATGGCGGCTATCGCCGATGAACAGCGCCACCTCGTCGAGCCCGATCAGCAACTCCGTTTCGGTCTCCGGCGTGCTCAGCGACTCTTGAGCCGCTTCGACGCGCTCGACGAGTTCGTGGGGGTCGAACTCGTCGGGATCGACCTCCTCGATGGCGTCGTCGATCGACTGCTTGACCTCCTCCCGAGACGCGAACGGAGAGTCCTCGAGTATCGGAACAACGTCGTAGAGCCAGCTCCGTAGCGAGGCCCGCTCGTCGTACGCGTCCTCGAACGTCCGTCCGTCGTGCTCGACTTCCTGGAGTTGCTCCCAGCAGTCACCGTGGTTCACGTCGAGCTGCCACGCCCACTCGAGCAGCCAGTTCGGGTCGGTGGGATACCCGAGTTCGCGGCCGATCGCCTCGTAAATGAGGTAGGGGAGCGGCGGTTCCCGTGACGCGTCCCGGTTGAGGAGGTTCAGGAAGACAGGTTTCAGCCGGTCGACGTGAGAGTTAGCGACGCTCCCCCGGAACGACTGGAAGCCCGGCCATCTGTTCGCCAGCTCTTCGCCGAGGTCGGCGAACTCCGATTCGGCGTCGGCAGCGAACCCGATGAGCTTCAGGAGGTGCGTCTTCCCCGATCCGAACGTCGCAGAGATGTAGAGGAAGCGTGGCTCCTCGTGGGGATACTTGTCGACGAGGTTCCCGAGCGTGGTGAGCACGTCGCGAGCGCTGTCGGTCTCGTAAAACTCGCGGACGTCGTTTTCGGCCCGCGCTCTGGCGTTGACCTTCTGGACTTCCTCGAGTTCGCGGGTCGGTGACTGCTGGAAGATGTCGTGAATGTGCGTGTCGCTCATTGGAGATGCACCCCCTCGACCCGGCCTTCGATCTGGTGGGCCGGGTAGTAGTTGCGCGATTCCTCGCCGAAGAAGCTCAGTTTCCCACCGACGATGTCCCCGGGGAACGGAATGCCGATCGTCGACTGGACGTTGCGGCGGTCGAGCTCGTCGAGGAGTTCCGACGCACGCGTGAACGGGTAGAGGCTCCCGAGGTGCGTGAGGAGAACGACGTGTCGCTGCTGGGCTGGCGCGTCGATTTTCTCGACCATAACCCCGACGAGTTCCGCCGCTAGTCGGTCCTGCATCGTTTCGGTGATCGTCGCTGGGTGGCTGTTCTCGCCGAGATCGACCGCGAGTTCGAAGACGTCGGTTTCGACGAACAGTTCGTCCAGCCGGAGGAGTTGGACGGTTCCGTCGGCCGGGAACTCCTCGGTACGATGCGGGTTCGTCGCCCACTCGGTGAGCCGTTCGGCGACCCGTCGCTCGTACTTCGGCTGGACGGGGACGATCACGAACGGGTTTCGGATGCCGCGTCGTCCGTCGGCGAACTGTGCGAGTCGCTCCGTGAAGTCGTGGAAGGGACGTTTGGCCGTCATCGGAGGATCACCCCCGTCTCGGTCCGCTCGATACTGAGGTCGTGGCGTTCGACGAGCCGCTCCAGTTCGGCGTCCAGCGATTCGCGATCCGACGGGAGAACCCCGATCGCCGTGATGTCTGTCGGGGATCGATCCCCGACGAGCATCCGTAACGTCTCGAACGTCTCTCGCAACTCCTCGATGTCGTTACCGGCAACTACGGCGAGTGGTTCGCTGTCGAGGAGTGCGTTCGTCGCGCGAATGAAGTCGTCAGCGTCGTCGTTGGTCGTTCCACCGGTCACCGTCGACACCGCGTCCGAGACGTCCTCGTACCACGATGCGGCCCGGCGAAGCGGTGTGATGTATTCGCTCTCGAAGGCCGGCCGAACGTTCGACCCGAACTCGCTCGCGGGCAGGATCCACGAATGCTCCTGTAACTCGTCGACGAACGCATCGACCTCGGTTTCCGCTCGGAACGAGTCCCACGCGGTCTCGATCGCGTCGTCGAGCGCCGGCGAGGTGGATCGGGCGTCGTTGAACCGATCCCAGCCATCGTGTGTCCACCATTCTCCCTCGTAGCCGTCGATGCTCTCGCGAAGCGTCCGGCTGGCCGTTTCGCACTCCTCGGTCAGCCAGTCGTACGACTGCTGGGCGAGAGTCAACTGCGAATCGATTCGCGTGAGCGCGGGGAGTCGCAAACTCCACACTTCTTCGGCGTCGTCGTACCACTCCCGAGCGTCGTTGGTTGCTTCGACGACGTCCTTCCAGTCGGTGTCGCGTGATTTGACGGCCTCTCGTCGGTCGATCGCGCTCTGCTTCTCGTCTTCGAGCGCCTCCAGAAACGACTCGAGGAGGGTGCGAACGGCGCGCGTTTGGATGTCACTCTCGGCGACCAGTCTGACGTCTTCCGCGAGACTACCGAGTCGACCCGCGAGCGTGTCGTTCGCGGACTGGAGCCTGACGATTCCGTCCGGGATGGTCTCCGTCGAGTCGATGAACCCGCCCTCGCGAAGGATACTTCGGACGCCGCCACTCCCCGCGATCTTGAGACGCGTCGTCGTCAGTTCGTTCAGATCGATGACGGCGTCGAGTTCGAGGGAGTCGCCCGTTTCGTCGACGGGCAGGAAGTCACCCTTCCGGCAGAGGCCCCAGATAATCGCACACAGCGCGGGGCGAGCGTTCTCGTAGATCGGCTTCTTCTTCACGATGCCGTCGAGGATCGTCGCCATCGCGAGGTTTCCGCCGCGTTGGGTCAACTGTCGGCCGGTGAAGGCGCGTACGTTGTTCTGGATCGACCCACCGTGCGTTTCCGGGTCTTCCGTCGCGACATCGATCCGCTGGGCCCACGTGGGTAGCGGATTTCGTGCGGAGAGCCCCCGAAGTTCCTGTAAGTGCTCGTCGCCGACCTGCAGCATTACGGGGTGGAAGTCGTCGGGGTAGTTGACGTCGAGATACTCCTCGACTCCCGAGACCATGCCCCCGATCCGATCCCCGCGGTCCTTGACGTCGAACGTCCCGCTCTTGAGCGCCTCGACGAGTTTGCTCTGGACGCGAGCTGCGCGGTCGGAGAGGTCACGCTCGACGGACTGTGGGAGCGTGTGGTCTCCGACGGCATCTCTGAGCGACCACCACTCGATGAGGCTATCTCGGAGATCGTCGAGTCCGTCCCGTCCGATCGTCCATTCGAGCGGGTCGCCGTCGTGGCTGATGTCTGCTGCGGCGGGAGAAACCCCTTCGACGGCGACCTCGACATCGAGGGCATCCTCAGCGTCGACCGTCGTATCGAGTTCGATCCCGTCGATACTGAATTCGTAGCGAACGGGATACTGCTCGCCGGTATCTCCGTACTCGGCCGATGTCGGGAGCGAGAGGTCGCGCACGATGTCCTCCCAGAGATACCCGTCCACGGCCTCGATGATGGACTGCCAGTCCGGGTTGTCGAGGTTTTTCTCGGAGGCCTCGATGATCTCGCGCTCTTCCGGATGAGTGAACGCGTACTTCGGCCCGGTTTCGTCGTGCGTCGGCCGGATGAACTTTCGAAGTCGTTGGAGCGAGTCCTCGACGCGGTTCTCCATCCGGAACTGAGTCGGGCCGTCGAGGTCGCTCAACACGGCGACTGCGAGATTTCGCTCGGACATCGGAATCGTGTCCGGGACGTGCTGGAGGAGCAACACGGCCTTCGCGACGTCCACGTCGATCTCCTCCAGTTCGCCCGCCTCGTGTCGTTCCTGGATCTCCTCGATGACTCCCACGTCCTGTGGCGTAATGTCGTCGAGTTCCGGTTCGATGAGGTCGTAGAAGTCGACCAGCGAAATGACGTTGGTCTCCTCGCCGGCCTCTATCCACTCTTGGAGGAGTCCGTGAACGAGAGCCAGAATCGCCCGTGCGGTTCCCGAGAAGATCGACTTCGCCGGGTCGCGTGCTTCCTGCCGGAGGTTCGAGAGGATCTCGAGGAACAGCGGTGGCTGATACGGAAGGAACGGATAGAACTCGACGAGTCGCTCGCGGTCGATGTCGTCGAGCGGCGGTTCGGTGTTCTGTTCGATGCCCGAGTACACGAGTAACGTCTCGGGCTCGTTGCTGGTTCGACCGAGGACGCGTTCTGTGTCCTCCTTCCCGTCCACCGTCTTTTTGAGCAACCGCTGGGTCGATATTTCGCCGACGTGCCGGCTCGGAAGGCCAAACCGATGGGGGAATCGATCCTTGACGATGCTGAAGTCGGCCCCGCGAGCCGCGAACTGCGGCTGGACGTCCTCGATTTTGGCCTGTGCCGTCGCCACCAGTTGGATGTCGCCGTCACCGGTCTCGTCGACGCTCTCTGCAAGGGTCTGTAACTCGGTGAGGCGGTCGAAGTCCGTCCCGATGAAGAGACTGACCTCGTCGAGCAGTAGTACGAGTTTGACCGGGCGGCCGAGTTCCGCTTCGCGATCGCTCCGCAACCGTTCGAGGCGCTCGACCATCGCCTGGGGGTCGAGATCGGACGGCATCAGGTCGTCTAGACCATCCGCCGTGCCGGTCTCCTGCTCGAAGAGCGTGGGGAGAACGGCGTCTGCGAGGGCGCTGTACTGCTGAACGTCCGTCCAGTCGTACTTCTCGGGAGTGTCGACCGTACTCCGGAGTGCCGTTCGGGTGTTGGCAGTTCGATCGTCCCACGCGTCGGTCGTCCGATACCAGTCCTCGAAGAACGCGACGTCGAGTTGCGACGAGAGCCCTCCCTCGGCACCGGTGAGCCGTTCCGACGTGTGAGCACTGCGGAGAACGATCTCGCTGAAGCTCAGTTTCTGCTGACCCTGATGCTTCAGGAGGTTCACCGAGATCGGGATGACCTCGTATTCGTCGTGGATCGACGACCACGTGGACTCGAGCGCCTCCAGCTCACGACCGTCGGTTAGTTGTTCCCAGACATCGTCGCGCCGCCGCAGCCATTCGCTGTCTAAAAGTCCGCGGAGTACGCTAAGGAGGTGGCTCTTCCCGCTCCCGTAGTACCCGTAGAGCCAGTAGTTCGCGCCCGATCGCATATCCGCTGAACGGCCGAGCAGCCGCGAGAAGAAGTCGGACATGAAGTCCTCGGACTCCTCCGTCACGTGGTAGGTGTCGATCGATTCCAGCCGGTGATCGCGACCGTCATCCTCGCGGTCGATGCGGACGGACTCCTCGAAATCGCTCTCGACGTCGGCGGCGAACCAGTCTTCGTCCGTCATACTCCGTCCTCCCACGGCTCGGCCCAGTCGTATGTGCCATCGACCGGCTGGAGTCTCAACTCACCGTGAATCCCGCTCGCTTCCCAGTTCGGATCGTCGCTCACGCGTTCGGCCACGGAGTCCCAGTACTGTTCCGGCTGGAAGAGATAGCGCCAGCCGGTCGGTTCGGAGAGCCAGTCATCCCCGTGGGTCTCCCACGAGTAGCCTGACGCGACGAGTAGTGGCGTCGTTCCGAGGTTGGGAATTCGTCCTCGGAGGGCCTGCTGTGTGTCGAGCACACCGATCTCTCGCATCACCGATCGGAGTCCCTCTCCCCATCGTCGCGTCGTCGATTCCGCGTAGTCGAACTCGCTCCCGTCGTCGTAGTGGAACTCGTTCAGGAGACGCTCGATCGTCTCCTGTTCGAAACCCAACCCGTCGATCCCGGACCCCCGAAGCCGGTCGAGGTACCGGTGAACGACGTACTTCACGAGGGGGTCGTCCTCCAGCAAGTAGAAGTACAACACCTGCGCTCTGTCGCGCACCGTCTCACACTGGTCGAGCACGGAGGGTAGTTGGACGATGGACGGAAGTTCGCTACCAGCGGTCTTGAACCGCGAGCTGAGAGCGCGGTAGATCCCCTTCGAACTGCCACGCGTACTGCGCTCGTCGAAGCGTTCTTCGATCCACCTCTCCTCGACGACCGTCCAGTCCCGATGACGGGCGTACAGCCGAGCGATCGTCTCGGCTCTATCCACGAGAAGCCCGCATCTGGTGAGCGACATCGACACCTCGTCGTGAGAAAATGTCGAATCGAGCGACGGGAGAGAACCACCCCTTCCGTCGGTGCGGAGAGTCATGTGTCGTCTCGAGCCATCCACACCACTTAGTTGATATGGAAACCCGAATCGGGGTGGTCTGGTAGGCAGGCAGCGGCGTGCGCCGTCACCGAATTTCGAGGGTGAACCGAGTTCGTGACGAAGCAAGTACTGGGTGTCCACCACACCGATGTGAAAGACGGCTGAGGCGGTACCGTCCTCGATCCGGACTCCCGAGGCAGGCCACCAGCTGGTGGACGCAGACGGTCGAGTCGTCGCCGACGCGATACCGGACGGACGCGTAGCCGATCCCGGTCAGGTGAACGGTGATCGCCACGTCGGCTCACCCCCGTCCTCGAGTGCACGGCGCACGTCAGATCGCTTGCTGAGCCGGATGGGCTGGGCGTCCGCATCTCGACATCGGACAACCGCTTCGTACGGACGAACTCGTCCGTCATCGCTGCACCTCCCCACCGTCGGTGAGCACCGGAGCGACCCGCTCCGCACCCGTTCGTTCCGTCCGTCGCGGACAGCCACGTTCGTACCCGACTTCCGCGTATCCGTCAGTGAGTCGCGTACAGCGGCTCTGGCACTCCGGACGTGCGAACTCTCGAGGTGACCGTGATCGGGGATGGTGCTCGATTCGACGCTGTAGTTCGTCCCCGTCGATCCCGCTCAGAAGCTCCTCGAGCGATCTTACGCGGACTACCCCGCGTTTGTGGAGCTAATCGCCCGACGGAGCTGAGCCGCAACGGGCCACCGCTTTGTATCCGATTCGAAGGGGCTCCCTTGTCTAACCGAATCGGTCGAAGATGCCGCTACTGACCCGCCTACTGTCGGTTCGGTATTAGTCCCAAAGCGGGCAGGAACAGGATGGGCGCTGCAGGCTCCGGTTCGACTCTCGAACGAATCCTCCTTTCAGGCGTGAGGCGGGCGAATTCGGCTGCCTCATAATTGCGAATTCTGGCAAATGATCTAGTGATAGGGCTTCAAGACACAGGGCGTGAATCTTCTACAGTCTATGAGGTGGATTCAACGGGTCCAGTCGGGGAGCAGTCAGTCTCCGGCCGTCGGTACTCCAATACTGGGACCTCCGAATTCCGTCGGTCGGAATCGCGGCGATACTCCTCGGAACGGGTGTCGTTCCCCTTTTTTGAAGCTATCGCGGCGTCCCACGTCTTGACCGCATTTGTTCTTGCGGTGTACTATCACCCGCAACGTGACGGAATGTTCTGAGAAGTAGCCGAGAACGTAGCCGAAGCATTTGCTGATTGATTACGGAATACGTAAATACCACCGTATTGGTCCGGCGCCAGTTCCTCACTACCTACGCAAATAATTACAGATAATGGCAACATCCAATCCATCCCAACGTAGACCGAGTTCGGACCGTCAGCAAATGAACGTCGTTCCGGTAGATAGTGACCGACAGATTGCGTACGCTGAATACGGACGTCCAGATGGGGCACCCGTGGTATTTCTCCACGGAACGCCCGGATCTCGTCGGTTAGGGGCGCTTCTTGGGACAGCAGCCCGGGAGAATGGCGTTCGAGTACTCGCGCCCGATAGACCAGGATACGGCCGTTCCTCACCGTGGCCGAACCGTTCGGTGAGTGATGCCGCTGAGCTCGTTACGCCCGTTCTGGACGACGCTGACGTGCAGACTGCGGGTCTCATCGCATTCTCTGGCGGCGGTCCATACGCGCTATCAATAGCAGCAACGCAAGCTGAGGAAATTAGCCAAATCGACGTTATTGCCGGGGCGATGCCCCCGAGCGTCCGCGAGGGACGTCCTGTGATACATCGACTTCTGACGGGTTTGGCGACTACGACACCATCTGTCCTCCGGGGACTCTTCCGTGGACAGACGTGGCTTGCGGAACGTCTGGATCCGTCGTTCGTCGTTGGACAATATACTGCAAACGACGATGCAGTACCCGACGCTGCGGCGGAGATCGTAAAGGAGGACTTCGTCGAGGCGTTCGCCCGTCACCGCAGTGGCGCAGTGACTGAGTTCCACAATACGGCAACTGACTGGGGTATCGACTTCGACGAGATCGACGCAGAAGTGAGGTTATGGCACGGGAGTAACGACACGAACGTACCGATTGCCGGGGCTCGACGCCTGGAACGGAAGATTCCGTGCGCCGAATTGCACGTTCTCGACGACGCGGACCACCTTCAGACGTTGCTTCGGAGTATCCCCGATGTGCTGGAGGGATATCGATGACTAATTCGCTCAGTCTCCGACGGATGCTGGCGAGTGTTCGTATCGGTGAATCTCTGGACGACCGATTTGGAACCGTACTGATGATCACGCTCCTACCGGTCCCGTTGGTGTCACTTCTGTATGCTACTCACAGGATGCTCACTGATACCTCAGCTGGAGCATACTCGTTGGTATCCGGCTACCTGTTTTACGGCTGTGTGAATCTTCTCGTCGTTGGTCTTCTGTATGGGCTCTTGACCCCCGACCAACGCACAGCAGTATTCACCTTCAGGTGGCCGTCACTGAACGAGACGGCCGCCGCTATCGGTGCGTTCATTGTCGGTCTCGGGGTGTATCAGATTACCGAACAGTTGAACGCGCTTCTCGGATATCAACTGCACGGGCTCTCATACTCGTTGAACAGCCCGACTGCTGTCTTGGCAATCGTTCTAGGGGCAGTCGTGTTGGCTCCGATCACTGAGGAGATTCTTTATCGGGGCTCGTTCTCGGGGCACTCACGTCACGTGGGTTCGGGCCCGTGAGTGCAACGGTCCTGATGACCGCGCTCTTCGCGCTCATCCACTTACCGAACTTCGGTGTCGCCGGAACGATCTTCATCTCTGCGTGGGGTCTCCTCCCTGCAATCCTTCGACTCCGTTACGACAACCTCTCGGGTGCAGTGCTGATGCACGCGCTGAACAACCTGTTCGCCTACGTAGTCGTGGTCGCGGCCGGGTTGGCATGAACTGACGTTCCAATCACACTCCAAGTCACAATGACTGACTCCCAACACGGTGGTTCGACGGACGTGGATGCCGATGTGCTGATCGTCGGCGGTGGCCTGGCTGGCCTCGCATTGGCCAACTACCTTGCCCGTTTCGACTGCGAACCGACGATAGTCGAACAGCGCCCCGAATGGGACAGGGATGGGTACGGTATTGGCCTCTGGGCCGAGAGTCAATCTGTACTCGCGGACCTCGACCTCCTGTCGTCCGTCCGTGAGGCAGCGACCGACCCGCAGGCGGTTGCTGTGCGTGCGAGCGAGGAGGGGGTCCTCACAAGGATGTCGATTCCACGGGCCCAATCGCTCCTCCTGGCGGTTCACCGTGCCGAACTACACGCCGCCCTCCGTGATCGAATTCCTGAAGCATGGCTCCGGATGGGTACAGAACCAGTTCGAATCGACGAGACCCGCGACGGCGTCGAAGTCACATTCGACGACGGCTCGACAGAGACATTCGGAATTGTCGTTGGTGCGGACGGTGTCCATTCCACTGTCCGCGAGCAGTGTTTCACCGACTGGACCGTCCGCGAACACGATACATACATCTGGTCGCTGTGGGCCCGCCAGGACGTCGAGATCGGACCGGACATGGTCAGCATTTGGGGCCCCGGAAGCGAGGGATTCGTGGCACGCGTCGACGACCGCGTCGGATTCAATCTCGCCGCACGTCACGACCCACCGGTGGCCGGGCCGACCCGCGAGACGCTCCGCGACCACGCGGAAGCCATCGGCTGGAAACTCCCGGCGCTCCTCGACGGGACCGACGACCAGCCGTTCTTCGACCGCGTCCGGGACGTCTCCTGTGAGCGCTGGCACACCGACCGCGTCGTATTGCTCGGCGATGCTGCGCACGCGGTGCATCCGATTTCAGGCATGGGGGCGTCGCTCGCGCTGCAGGACGCCCGCGTGCTCGCCCAGGAACTGCTGACGACGGACCAATCGTCGTATCGAAGCGTGTTCAGTCGGTTCGAACAACGTCGTCGCCCCGATGCGAAACGCGTCCGCCGAACTGCCCGCATCAAAGCTGCGTTTACGTTCCTCGAATCCCCGGTCCTTCGTCGGGTTCGGAACGAACTGACGAAACGAACGCCCCTGTTCGAGCGGTTCCTCAAGCGGGAACTACACCAGACAGTTTGACGACAACTGCACCCCCTCCATCTCATCACGCTGGGCTGGGAGCCGCTCGGGCGAGATCACACTGATTGATATGTGGTTCAGTCGAACGTCGTTCAACGGCGGCATGAAACGAATCCAGTTCTCAGCCACCTATCCGGAGCGATTCGTTCACCCGCTTCACAAGGAGATTATAGAGCAGACATCGATTTCACGGGCCGAGCTGCTGATGTGGAGTCCGACCGAAGATGCGACGACGTTGTTCTGGTGTGATGGGGATCGAGAGGCGACTGAGAAAGCTATCGAAAATATCGACTCGCTTCTCGTCAGTAATTTCGTCGAGGATAGCGACGGGATGTACGCGTTTCTACGGCAGGACGACTACGAGTTCGCGGAAGCGTTACTGGATACCATCGCAGGGTCTCGGGTGATCTTTCTCCCGCCAGTCGCTTTTCTTGACACGGGTGCAATCCAGTTTGAAGCTGTTGGTGAGACGACTGCGCTGAGCACGTTCCATGAGGAACTCTCCGAACTCGGAGACCTCACTATCAAACAGGTTCACGAGTTCGAGCGAAAACACTCACCGTCACGTCTTACTGACCGACAAGAGGCGGCATTAGAGGCAGCGGTTGCGGTGGGATATTACGAAGTACCTCGTGAGGGGACGATTGCGGACATCGCAGGCGTTCTAAACTGCTCGACGAGTACCGCCGGGGAACTGGTGCGGAAGGCAGAGGCAGCGGTGATTCGGAACCACACCGAGACGGGGTGACGAGAGTTTCTATGGCGACCGGCACACGTTCGCTGGGGATTCAGCAATCGGCGATTGATTTTCTCGGTGGAGGCCAGTTTGGCTGTACGCGAACTCCGGTGGAAACCACCCGCCGTTCGATTGTCGAACGAAAGCAACGGCGCTGCGTTCGCTCGGCAGTCAACCCCGCCGCCGCCGTCGGTCGATTACACCCCGCAAAAATATGGGCGCTGCAGGCTCCGGTTCGACTATCGAACGAATCCACCTTTCAGGCGTGAGTCGGCTGAAATCGGGCATTTGAGAATGGGAAAATATGTCTGGTTCTGAATATGTATTCTAACCCGTGCTGAATAGAGTGCGCGAATACAGTATTGGACCAACTTTCAATTCGGGTCAGTCAAATCGGTCAGTACAGAGAATGAAGACGTGAACAGTACATATTCGCACAATACGACTGATTTAGGTCGAACGAAGGAGAAGTCGATCCAGTATTCTGTCAATCGTAGGCCTCGTACGGCTCGACCAACGTCAGGAGATCTTGTTCCAGTTCACCGCCAACAAACCGGACGTGCCCTGTTTCAGCCTCGTAGTCGATTATTCGAGCCTCGTCCAGTTTTGGAAGATGGGTATGGTGAAGTGCGATCCGGACGCGTTGTCGGTGTTCGGCAGACTCCAGGTTTGCGTCTTCGTCCCGAACCCAGTCTGCAACGCGATCTACGAGCACATCGTCTTCCAGTGTCTTCTCGGAAGCGTTGTCCAAAGCGTTAAGAATGGCACGTCGATGTTCGTCCGCTACTGCCGACAGAATCGTATCGGGGGAGATCGATCTCTCACGCCCCGAAGAACTGGAATCCTCTTTAGTTGACTGGATATCACGTGTCCCCAGCTTTCGACTCTCATCCATACTCACCTAGTGTAGACCCAACTGTCTGGTCCTGTCCCATGGTGTATAATGGAAACAGTCAGTCCATTTCCGCTGCTGACTCGGGCGTGAGAAGTGCGTACCTCCCGAACGTCCCAATGGCACGACGCAGTCGCTCCGTCACTGCCTGATCGGAAATTCCGAGTTCGTCAGCTAACTCTGCGGTCGTACACCCTCGTGGAATATCGTAGTATCCCCTTCGAATGGCAAGCGTCAACGCTTCCCGTTGGAGTTCACTCAGGCCGTACCACGGACCGGCCTCAGGGTCCGTCGGATTATATATGCGGGTTAAATCCAGGGAGATGTGCGCGTCCTCACAACAGGTCTGGCACTGACTCATTGCTTCGCGGTCTGAGAATCGGATCTCGAAATTCCACCCTTCCGGTGATCCAGTAGCACCCAGTATTTGCCCGTCGTGTTCCAAAATGCACTGAAAAAGGTGGTCTTGGCTCGCATCCCAGTCGAGTCTGATGAGCGTCCGGTCCTCAAACACGTCCACCTCCCTGACGCTGTTGACTGTTGGATAGCGCTCGACCGTATCGAGAAAGCCGTTTTCGACCGGTTCGTAGACCCAGAAGAGCGGCACGGTGACGTCCCCACTCGGGACGAGCGTTTCGAGTTCGATTGCCGACGCATCCTCTAGACTGAGGATTTGCCCGAGTTCAAAAGCATCAGATGGAACGCGAATCTCCGTTATTACACTCATGCTCGCTTGTACGACTAGACTGCCCGGTCGTACAAAAGCAGAAGACATGGTGTACCATGTCTTTCCGGGTATCAAGCGGACTCCACGCTCGTATCACACACTATCCCGGCCAACAACTGTGCGTTGGCTCGCCTCGAAGCCATGATACACCACCCATGCCGGTTATTTGTCTGCTAGACGACGGTTCCGTATGGCGACTGTGATGGAATTTACGAGTCCGACCGCGGAGTTCCCATTGGGGAGTGTGTTCGAAAACTTGCCGGGTGTGACGGTCGAACTGGAGCGACTGATTCCACACCAGACGCTGATTATCCCGTACTTCTGGGTACGCGATGTAGAAACGGGGGATATCGAAGCTGAGTTCGAACAACACGCCGGCGTGAGCAACATCCGAGTGGTCGATAGCGTCGAAGACGAGTATCTCATGCGTGCCGAGTGGAAACAAGAGTACTTCGGCATCCTGAGTGCGTTGGCCAAGGCCAATGTCGTCGTGCTCTCCGGAATCGGTACGAAAGACGAGTGGCGATTCGAGGTGCGCGGCGAGAGTCAGGAGAGAATCGCCGAGTTTCGAGAGTACTGCCAGGAAAGCAACATTCCGATAACAATCACCGCCGTCCACGCGATGCTTCCGATCCAGGGTGAGGGCTACGAGTTAACCGAGACTCAACGTGAGGCGCTGGTGTTAGCCTACGAGCGGGGCTACTTCGATACCCCACGCGAGGTGTCGCTCGAAGAGATCGCCGACGAGCTCGACATCACCCAGCAATCGCTCTCCTCACGCCTTCGACGCGGGCATCGACGCCTCATTGGAGCGACACTCAGCAGTTCGTCGTGACCGTTCGGATAGTTCGCTTTTAAACCCCCTGTATTATCAGTATCCCTGTTGAACCGACTCAGACAGCTAGAATCAGGCTAGATGGGTACAACGATATCTGGGGTTGGAGTAGAAGCGGTCGAGTACGTTCAGGAATCTGAGACTGTTCGCACCCAGTTCGATCAGGAGAAGACACCAGCGAGCATGGCTGTTGTCGCAACGCTGGCGGACGTAATGGATACTGATCCTGTAGAACTCGAACCGCTCCATTCCACTGTTGACGCCGACGAATTAGATGCGCTCGGCCGCGTTCGCAACGGGACAAACGGGGATACCCACACTGCATTCACGCACGAGGGGCACGCAATAACAGTACACAGCTACGGTGTGATCACTATCACACCAGAACACGAACTCACAGTGGAGAAACACGAAAGGGGGCGGGAAGATGACGTCTGAGGAGACCTCGCTTACGTCGAAGGAAGAATTAAACGCGGAGCTGAAAGCTGTAACCAAGATCGCATCAAACGGGTACTCTCAGCGCAACAGCGGCGAGTATTACGTGCGCTCCTCGACGAGAGTTCGATGTCTGCTGACCCGATTCTTCGTAAGGGAGAGACTCTCAATTCTGGGGAGTACCTCACGATTTGTTACGAACTCCATCACGTCCTACTTCCCGAATTATCGGATGAGGGGTTCGTCGAGTTCGACAGGTTCGAAGACAAGGTACGGCGAGGAAGGAAATTCGACGAGGTACGTCGGTTTCTTGAACAGATCGATGACGATCATGACGAGTAACCTGGTCCTGTAATCGATTTGCTGCTGAATGCGCACTTCGGGCTTGCACGACTACTTGAACAACTATCAGAACTGGCAGAACCCTCAGCGATCGATACGCACATCCACTTACCGGATAATTCAATCAAATCAGATTGATATAATTGCCTGTGGGCCTTTTTGTGACGCTCTCATTTGATGCAATCAAAGCGGCTCTGTTGGAATTCTCAATCGCTGACGGTTCGCTGAGGCCGTGCTGACTAGAGAGCCTGTAGTCAGCACGCTGTTCGTGCAGTCTGGCCCGGGAACCGCTGACTGGCTACCTCGCCGGGGTCGCCACGGGGAGCAGCCCCGAGGAGATTATCCGGCGAAGGAGGACGACGATACCGTTCTCCAGGCCGTTGGCGAAGATCGTCTGCTCGTGTGAGTCATCGTGGTCGGCGTCCGGGTAGCAGGAACTGACCAGCAACGTCGTGCGGTCGACCAATAGCAGGCGGCTGATGGCAATCTCGTCGTCGGTCGCGGGCCCCAGGAGCCAGTCCAGTTCGGTTTCGAACACCTTCACAGTTGGCAGCTCGGTACCGAGCTTGGCGATGATCGCGTCCGTCTTGCCACCGATGATCACGTCGACGCCACGGTCAACTGCGCCGTGGAGCCGGTCATATAACGCCTCCGTCAGGAGTTCTTCCTCGACGACCAGCAAGACGATCTCCGAGTTGGCGTCCTCCAGCAGCGTGTGTGTCCGGGCCTCGATACCGTCGTGGCCGGACAGCGCCCACACCTCCTGCATTCGGTCGCTGCCGTCGACCTCCGGATGGAGATCTTGAGGAGGACTGGCTGTCGTTTTAGACCGATCGATTAGTCGTCACGTTTCGTCATCCGCGAGAAATCTACCACAATTACTATGTTTTCATGGGAGGTACGGTTCGAAGAGGTCAGAATCCTCGTCATGCACTTTTCAGGTCCTGTATTGTCTGTTTTCGAGCGATCGGGAGTGAATCCTCCACGAGCCGCAACGACTACCTTCAACTGCTGAAATTCGCTGTTGTCGAGTTTCGCCTAGATATAACACCAGTTCTCTGGAATTCGGGTCTCTCACCACCTCGTCAAGCACAATTATCCCAGACAATCGTGTCTTGAAGTTCGTCGAGGTCACCATTATCGACTGAGAACTGCCCGACGGACCTCTTGTCTAATCTAAACCTGTTTTGTCACTCTGTGCACCTCCAGAATCATCCAAAGGAAGGCTAGGGTACACCGGTGCAAATGCCGCTGGCTCTCTCCGGCCGAGGGGCCATCAAACGACGAGAGTCTCTAGCCGACATATCAGAATTCACTTACTGGATAATGATGCGATTCGCGGTGGAGTTTGTCACCCCCGAGAGGAACGAGGGGGCCGTCGTAGGCACCCACTCAACAACCATGTCATCCGAACACGAGCAACAGCGATCACGACTCAATGGCGAGTACACTGAACAACCGAGCGAAGAACCGTGGGCAGATCTCGAGCTGACGTTGCCTCACGACAGAAGTCCGACTAGCATCGTCTCATTTGTCGAGTGCGCACTCGTCGAGCTCACCCACGAAGAGGTTGGTGTCGAGTTCGTCTCGACGAGCGTTGCGGGCGTGAAGCGGGCGCAGTTCATTGCCGTCGACGACGTCGGCCAGCGGTTCCAAAAGCGGTATTTCGACGAGCGTCTCGGCTGGCACGAAACGACAGTCAGCCGCAACGCAGTTCGCGAGGAGTTGGTCAACCGACTCTCGCAGTCGTCCTCGGATCGAACCAACGAGATGCCGAACGCTGACTCAGATACGTTCCGCGTGAAGCCCGTTCATCAGTTCTGAACCTCCCACAAATTAACCAACACAGAATCGTAGTCCTCCGCATCGTTGGTTAAACCGGAGCAACGAGGAGTTTGTACGCGCCCGAGAGGGCGAGGCGCGTCAATACGCGCCAACGTGATTCCCATGCCCGGTACAGACACACTCGATGATACATCAGCCGATCACGAACGGTTTGAAGCAGAACTCGTCGCACAGGATCAAGATGCCGCTCACGTCGCAGTAGCAGATATTGACGACAGGAGAGCCC